>JACCDW010353326.1_pt1 | contig 41421 bp, 41 predicted proteins | sample 7449781 | NCBI WGS metagenome assembly JACCDW01 (sample SAMN15323449, study PRJNA562643) | freshwater metagenome | isolation source: river surface water | place: USA:Blue River Watershed | collected 2017-08-18 | reverse complement strand
CTTAATTACACGGTGGGGCAGGCGAATTTTTTTGTTGCAGGAAAAAATCTGGGCAATGCCACTTACATCGTCGACCGCACGCGCGGCATACAAGTTGGCATGCCCCGGACATTACAGGTGGGTATGAAGTACGCATTCTGATCAGTACCGCTTTACTGTGGCGACCCCGTCACCCTGCGCAATATCACTCTCCTCCGCTGTGCGCGGGTGTGACGGGGAATTTTTCAGCGGCGTTGAGCACCCTCGGGCAGCAAGTACGCGCTTTGCCATTCTGCGGATGAAAAAAACGCATCGTTTTTCACAAAGGCGATCAGCATATCGGTCGCATCCACGCCCCAGAAACACTGAGCATTGACCACGGCAGTCGGTACGCCAAACACGCCGGCAGCGATCGCAGCTTCGCCATTGGCAATCAGACGCGCTTTGATTTCATTCGACTGCAGTGCTTCGTCGCGAACGCAAAGCTCGTCGAGCAGCGAATTCCAGTGCGTGCTTTCGTCAGGCAAATGACCTTCTTGCCAGACAAAACGGAATAGCCGGTCCACCACCTCGGGTGAATTATTCAGGGCGATTGACAAACGCAGCAGCGGCAGTGGATTGAAAGGATGCCGGGACGGCAGTCGCATCGCAATATGATGCCGGTGCGCGATCCACAGGCAATGCGCATACGTCCATCCGCGCTTCGGTGGTATTTCGACCGGTCCTTTGTTGTCCCAGTGCTTGAGCAGGCCAGCGAACAGCACAGGATGGGGCTGAATCAGAAGCGCCGGTGCTTCACGGCGCAAACGCTGCCACTGAAGATAAGCGAAAGGTGAAATGAAATCGAAGTACCAGTCAATCTGCGCGCCAGCAGGAGGTGATGCGGGCGAGGTGGCGTGATCGGTCATTACTTATTGCTTTCAGCAGGGTAGCAATACGTCGGCATCTCGCAATCCGTGCACGCGCATTGGTTGCGCACAAAGGCCATGCACTTGCCGGGGCCGCGCGTCTCTATCATGCCTTGCGTGATCGGATTGCTCGGATTGGCGCATTCTGCTTGCAGGCGCTCTTCCAGCGACGCTTTCTGTTCCTTGCTGAGCGTGCCCGTGCGCACGGCATGCACGAATTCCATCCGGCCGCCGTTATCGATGGCCATCGGCCGGTCGGTCGATTTGTCAGCCGCCGAAGCGTTCCCCATCAGGAGCGCCTGCAGCACGGCGGCCAACATCAAGGATCTCATCCGATCATTCCAGCATGTCGGCCCAGATGCTGCGGGCCCAGGTGTTGGCATGGCGTCCTTCCAGTTCGGTGGGCGCGGAGGAAAGCCCGCCCGATCCCTGCACCACCTTGAAAGTCTGCTCGGCGGCGACATACTCATGCACGCTGGCGACGTGGATCACATGGCGGTCATCGACATAGCTGTAGCAGGTATTGGTCAGCATGGGCGACGGATTGATCTCCAGGCCGCTGAGTTGTGCGACGACGGCGGCTGCGGCGACTTTCGCGTGGTTGTTTGCCATGTGTCCGCTCTTGGGCATGAGCTGCGCCACTTGTATCGCATCGCCAATCACGAATACATCTTTTGCGACGGAAGATTCGAAGCTCTGATAATTCACGCCGCACCAGCGATTGTTCGCCATGTTTGCCAGACCCGTTTGCAGCGCGATCTTCCCGGCGCGCATCTGGGGCAGCGCGTTGATCACGTTCGCCTTCACATCTTCCTGCACATCGAATTTGATCAATCCGTCTTTTGGCGACACCGCAACAGCCTTGTGCTGGTTCCGGTACTCGACGATGCCCTTGTACTGGTCTTCCCAGACTTTTTTGAAAAGCGCGGGCTTGGACACCACATCCTGGTTGGCATCGAGCACCAGTACCTTGCTCTTCGGTTTAAAGTTCTTGACATACCAGGCGACCTGACACGCGCGCTCGTACGGGCCGGGCGGGCAGCGGAAAGGCGCTTCCGGAATCGTGATCGCATACACGCCACCATCCGGCATGGCTTCGAGTTGCCGGCGCAGCGCCAGCGTCTCGGGGCCTGCTCTCCAAGCCTGAAGAATCTGGCCAGAGGCCTGTGCGTCGGCGAGTCCTTCGATGCTGGCCATGTTCAGGTCGATGCCGGGCGAAAGCACCAGCTTGTCGTAGCTGAGCGTGCTGCCGCTGGCCAGCTTGATGATGCGCGCTTTCGTGTCAATCGATGCCGCCAGATCATGCACCATGGTGATGCCGTGGTTCTTGCTCAGCGTCGAGTAGGGGCGGCTGATGTCGGCCAGTTTTCGGCTACCGCCAAGAACGAGGTTGGACATCGGGCAGGAGATGAATTCCTTGTCTGGTTCGACCAGGGTCACATCCAATGTGTGGCCGGATAGCAGGCGGATGTATTTGGCAGCGGTCGCGCCGCCATAGCCGCCGCCGATGACCACCACCTTCGCACCGCGCATGGCGAACGCGGATACGGGGCCGGATAGCAGGGCCAGCGCAGTGCCGGCTCTCAGAAAATCTCTGCGGTCCATGGTTTGCTCCTCAGGGCTTCTGGCTGGCGAAATACGCTGCCAGCAACCGGATCTGTTCGTCGGAATAGCCCTTGGCCAGCTGGTGCATGATGGTTGCTTGTCGCTCGCCGGATTTGAACGCCTTCATTTGTGCTTCGATGTAGTCCGCCCTCAGGCCGGTGAGTCCTGGCACGGATCCTTCCGGGACGCCCTTGCCCTGGGTGCCGTGACAGTTGGCGCACGTAGCGGCGAGGCTTTGGGTGTAGAGGGTTTGCTGGTCGACGGCGAGTGCGGTGCCTGCAGAGCACAGCGCCCATGCAAGCACTACGGGCCCGAGCAGGGTCGCGGTCGATGTGTTGTGATTCATCTGCTATCTCCTGCGGAATGACGCCGCGCGCAGTAGGGAAAAGCCGGAGTCCGGAACGAAGTGGATCGCGAGCAGGAGGCAGGCACAGGGGTAACCGATGCGCTGAGTCAGCCGCGCGCTCCGATTGTAACCGTAAATTTTTCGGCTGATATACTGCGTCGCTCTGTCTGACGCATGAATTAATCCCCCGGGAGCCTGACCCTGATGAAAAAAATTTCACTGATGCTCGCCGCCTTGACCATGTCGGCGGCCGCGCATGCCGAATGGAGCCGTGTCGAGAATCCATCCAAGGAATATGCGCTGTACATCGACAAGGAGACACTCCAGCCGTCTGGTGTCGGCACTATGCTGCTGTGGCACTTGCTCGACTACACGATCGCTCAGGATTATGACGGCACGCCGTATCTGTCCACCAAAGGTCAGATCGAATACGACTGCGAGAAGGGTATCAAGCGCGACCAGATGCACCTTCGACACAAGGATGGCATGGGTAACAGCAACCTGGTTCATGTAGCGTATAAACCGGGTCCATGGGGGCCGCCCGCAGCGGGCACGCATGAGCAGACATTGATGCGTCTGGTGTGCAAAGGCGGCTGACGCGGAGCCGGGACGATGAGCCTGCGTGGAAAATTCGGACGCATTCAGCCCGCGCCGGAAAACTTCATTCCCGATGCGCTGATCGACGACATCCGCTCGAACGGACTGGATGACAGCCGACGCCGGTTTCTGTGGCAGAGCTTTGCGGCTGCCAGCGCCGCCTTGGTATCCGGTAGCGCGCTGGCCGCGGCAGATCATCCGGGCGGCGAGGGCGATCCCGCGATACTGAAGCTCCCGAAGCACAGCACTAGCCTCGGCAACCCGGTGGCGCATCTGCCATATGGTCAGCCATCCAAGCACGAAGCCAACCTGCAGCGACGCGAATCTCCCGGGCTCACGCGCCGTCGCGAGAGCAGTATCGCATTCACGCCATTACAGGGACTGTTCGGCATCATCACCACGAGCGGCCTGCACTTCGAGCGCCACCACGCCGGCTGGCATGACATTGATCCTTCGTCCCACCGGTTGATGATCCACGGACTCGTGTCGACGCCGAAGGTCTACACGTTGGGCGACTTGATGCGATTGCCCTCGGTGTCGCGCATGCATTTCATCGAATGCGGCGCGAACACGGCGATGGACTGGGCCTCGCCCGCCGTGCCCTCGGTGCAGTACACGCACGGCATGCTCTCTTGCTGCGAGTTCACCGGCGTGCCACTGTCGCTGCTGCTGGAAGACTGCGGCATCGACAAGAAAAACGCCAAATTCATTCTCGCCGAGGGCGCTGACGGTGCCAGCCTGACACGAACGATTCCGATCGAGCGCGCGCTGGATGACGCGATCGTTGCCTGGGGCATGAATGGCGAGATGCTGCGCCCCGAGAACGGTTACCCTTTGCGTTTGGTGGTGCCGGGCGCTCAGGGCGTGTGCTGGGTGAAATGGCTACGGCGTCTCGACGTTGGTGATGCGCCTTATGCGACGCGAGAAGAATCCACGCAGTACACGGACCTCATGCCCGATGGCCTGTCGCGTCAGTACTCGCTGATTCAGGAATGCAAATCAGTGATCACCACACCTTCCGGCGGACAGCGCCTGATGGACAAAGGCTTCTACAACATCACCGGACTGGCGTGGTCAGGGCGAGGCAAGATCACGCGGGTAGATGTCTCGGTCGATGGCGGCAAGCAGTGGAAGACCGCGCGACTCGAATCGCCGGTACTGACCAAATGCCTGACGCGCTTTAACATGGATTGGGTGTGGGATGGCAAACCGGCGATTCTGCAATCACGCGCAATCGATGAGACCGGCTACGTGCAGCCAAAAATGGCCGAGCTACGCGCGGTGCGCGGCACGCGCTCGGTGTATCACAACAACGCGATCCAGTCGTGGCGAGTCGAAGCCGCAGGCGAGGTGGTCAATGTCCAGATCTCGTAAATCTGCGCTGCTGTTTTTTGCGCTCGGCGCAATGATGACAAGCGCCTCTGTTACGGCAGAGACTTATCCGAATACCGGCCGCCGCGCGACTGTCGCTGAGATCGCAGCATGGGATATCGATGTGCGGCCGGATTTTCGTGGTCTGCCGCCTGGTTCTGGCAGCGTCGCACAGGGTATGAAACTCTGGGAGACCAAATGCGCGAACTGTCACGGCGCGTTTGGCGAATCACCGGCAGCGTTCCCGCCGGTAGTGGGCGGTACGACGCGAGAGGATATGGCCAGTGGCCGGGCCGCCGGGCTCATCGCTGCAACCGAGAATGCGAAAACCACGATGATGAAACTGGCCACGGTATCGACCTTGTGGGATTACATTCGCCGCGCGATGCCCTTCGATGCGCCCAAGAGCCTCTCGGTGAATGAGGTCTATGCAGCGACCGCTTATATCCTGAATCTCGCGGACATCGTGCCCGCAGATTTCACGCTGACCGACAAAACGATTCGTGATGTGCAGGGCAAAATGCCCAACCGAGCCGGTATGACGCTGAACCACGGCATGCGCGATGTCAACGGCAAACCGGATGTGCTCAGCGAGGCATGCATGAGCGGATGCAAGGTGGATGAGGCCTCGCTCGTCGTTCTGCCGCCCTCAGGCAGAGGGCTGAACGGCAACCTCGCCGATCAGAATCGCGCCTGGGGTCCGGTGCGCGGCGTGGATACCGCCGGCCGCAAGTAAGCTCGCCTGCGTCATGGCGATTTAGGTGGCACAATGCGGCCTCGATTCCGATACAAAAAATATTCAGGGAGACAAGACGTGGAACACAGCCGGCGTGACGCCATGCGCATTGCCTCTGCGCTTGCGCTCGCATTTGGCGCCGGGCTGCTGAAGCCGTCGGATGTGTTTGCCGAGGATGATGCGGACGATGCTGGTATCACCCGCTCCGCCGACAACATTCCTTGGGGCTCTGACTGGAACGGTGCGGTGTACTCCGCCAAGAGCCTTGAAGCCTTCGTGATCGCCATGAATGGGGACACCACTACCCCGAATACGCCGCGCACGGTAGTCGAGCGGGGCAAAGTGCCTGGGTTGTTCCTCGCCAAACCTGGAGAACTGCTCATCGAGGCACCCGAGCTTGCGGAGAACGGCACCAATGTTCCTGTCACGCTGACGAGCAAGATTCCCAACACGGATTTCATCGCATTGCTAGCGGACCTGAATCCGAATCCTGTCTGCGTTGGTTTCCACGTGATGCCGGATAACGACCCTTCTTACGCCGTCCGGATCAAGGTGGCTGAAACATCGAATCTCGTCGCGGTCGCGCGCTCCGGTGGCAAATGGTTCTATTCGCTCAGGGATATTACCGTGATGATAGGGGGCTGCCTTGGGTGAGCCGATGCGCGTTCGCGCAGTCAAGAGTGGTGAGTTCGTCGAGGTCAAGGTGCTGATGAAGCACCGGATGCTGAGCCGCTTGTCATGGGCTACCGATGGCCGCTTGATCCTTCCGCACTTTATCCAGACGGTGCGCGGCACCTGCAACGGCCGCCCCGTGCTCCATGTCAATTTTGGCGGGTCGGTTGCGCGAGATCCTTATTTTTCGTTCAAGTTCAAAGGCGGCAAAGTCGGCGACAAGATTGTGATCAGCTGGGTGGATACGGAGGGTGATACGCGGACTGATGAGACCATCGTAAGCTGAAGACTCATAAGCTTTTGATCGCGAATTATTTTTCATGCTGCGTTTGTGTATATCTTGAGGGAGATGATTTTTTGGCAAGTCCTGAAATAACAAAGGCTTAAGTGAATTTCACAATCATGTAAGAAAGAATTTTTGCGACGCACCATGCGTGAAAAATTCAAAAAAAATGTAGGCATGTTTTGCGATGTGAATAATGTTGATGAAGTGCCAATAACCGCAGAAATGGGCTTTCTTGATTTTGCGAAATAACGGTGCTATATAGACACAAGCGTAAATTTTCAGCCTGAAAAGTTAACGCTTTTCAGGCATTTAATACCGACGCGGAATGAGCGCGCCCTGCAGTTCCAACCCTACGGGAAAATGCAGATCAGCGACGTAAGGCATGAGCACAATGCCAACCTGTTTCAAAGAAATGATTAGTAATCATTGGCTCAAGTTGCAGTGAAACCAAGTAAAAGAGGAGAGTAAAACATGGCAATCAGTTTTAATCTGAACGGCTCGACGGTATCCGTCCAGGCCGAGCCGGATACCCCACTGCTGTGGGTGATCCGCGATGAAGTGGGCCTGACCGGCACCAAGTTCGGCTGCGGCGCAGCACTGTGCGGTGCGTGCACCGTACATCTGAACGGTACGCCGATCCGTTCCTGCCAGACGCCGGTATCGGCTGTCGCTGGCAAGAAGGTTGCCACCGTCGAATCGCTGTCCGCAGACAGCTCGCACCCGCTGCAGAAGGCCTGGATCAAGCACCAGGTTCCTCAGTGCGGCTACTGCCAGTCCGGTCAGCTGATGAGCGCTGCAGCTCTGCTGTCGAAGAACAAGAACCCGAGCGATGCTGACATCGACAACGCGATGAGCGGAAATCTGTGCCGCTGCGGTACCTATAACCGCATTCGTGCTGCGATCAAAGACGCTGCTGCAGAAATGCGCCGCGCTTAAGGTAGAGGAGACAAACAAAATGACAACGAATCGTCGCGATTTTCTGAAAACGTCTGCAGCCGCATCTGGCGTGGCCGTGCTCAGCATGTATGTGCCGGGCTTCGGTGGCCAAGAAGCACAGGCCGCTGGCTCGCTGCACACCCCGAACGTCTGGGTGCACATTGCAGATGACAACACCATCACTCTGCTGTCCCACATGTCCGAAATGGGCCAGGGCGTTCACACCTCGCTGCCGATGCTTATCGCAGAGGAACTGAACGTCGACGTGAACTCCGTCCAGGTTGCGACCGCACCTGCGAATCCTGCTTACGTGAACGGCCTGCTCGGTGCACAGATCACCGGTGGTTCCACCGCCATTCGTGACGCGTGGGAAAAGCTGCGCGTCGGCGGCGCTCAAGTGCGCACCATGCTGGTCCAGGCAGCTGCTGCCAAGTGGGGCGTGGATGCTTCCTCCCTGACCGCCGCTAACGGCGTCGTCTCGGGCGGTGGCAAGCGCGCTACCTACGGCGAGCTGGCCGCTGCGGCTTCCGCACTGCCAGTGCCAAAAGACGTTCAGCTGAAAGACCCGTCGCAGTTCCGTATCGTCGGCAAACCGCTGAACCGTCTGGACACCCCGGCGAAGGTCAATGGCACCGCTGAGTTCGGTATCGACGCCAAGCTCCCCGGCATGGTTTACGCCTCCATCGAGCAGACCCCGGTCATCGGTGGCAAGCCTGTCAGCTTTGACGGCGCCAAGGCCAAGAGCATGCCTGGCGTTATCGATGTCGTGCAGATCAGCGATGGCGTGGCTGTGGTGGCCGACACTTACTGGCACGCGTTCAACGCCCGCAAGAAGGGCCTGAAAGTGCAGTGGGATGACGGCGCAGGCGCGTCGCTGTCGACCGCAGGCATGTGGGCTGCCATCAAGGCCGCCGACAAAGAGATCAAGCCAATCAAGATTCGTCCGGACGTCGGTGACGCTGCTGGCGCAATCGCTGGTGCTAAAAAAGTTGTCAAGGCTAGCTACACCACCGGCCTGATGGCTCACCAACCGCTCGAGCCGATGAACATGATCGCCAACGTGAGCGGCGACAAGTGCGAACTGATCGGACCGACGCAGTTCCAGCAAGGCGCGCAGGGCACGGCGGCTGCTGTTCTGGGCATCAAGCCTGAGAACATCACCGTCCGTACCACCTACCTGGGTGGTGGCTTCGGCCGTCGTATCGAGCTCGACTTCATCTCGCAAGCCGTTCAGGTCTCGAAGGCAGTCGGCCGTCCGGTCAAGGTGCTGTGGAACCGCGAAGACGACATGAAGCACGACTTCTACCGTCCGATGGGCCTCAATCGCCTCGAGGCTGGCCTCGACGCATCGGGCAACGTCGTCGGCATGAAGTTCCAGCTGACCTCGCAGTCGATCACTCAGCGTGCATTCGGTCTGCCGAAGAACACGCTCGATCCGTTCATGGTCGAGGCTTCGGTGCCGCTGTACGCCGTGCCGAACACCCAGCACGACGTGATCATTCATGACACCGGCTTCCGCGTCGGTTACCTGCGCGCTGTGTCGCACACCATGAACTGCTTCGCCAACGAGTCGTTCATCGATGAGCTGGCGCTGGCTGCAGGCAAAGATCCGCTGCAGTTCCGCATGGACATGGTGAGCAACGAGCCGCGCATCGCCAACGTGCTGAAGATCGCTGCCGAGAAAGCTGGCTGGGGCCGCAAGCTGCCCAAGGGCCGCGGTCTGGGCATTGCAATCATGGAAGGCTACGGCACCTACATGGCGCAAGTAGCCGAGGTGTCGGTCTCCGAAGGTAACGTCAAGGTTCACAAGGTCTGGATCGCTTCCGACCAGGGCCGTATGGTGAACCCGGAGATCGTTCGTCAGCAGCTGGAGTCGGGCGTGATCTACGGTCTGTCGGGTGCTCTGTACACCCACAACACCGTGGCGAATGGCCGCGTTCAGCAGTCGAACTTCAACGACTTCCCCCCGATTCGTCAGAACCAGTCGCCAGTGATCGATATCACGCTGGTGGACAGCTCCGAGAAGCCGGGCGGTGTGGGCGAGCCTTCGACATCGCTGATCGGACCCGCAGTTGCCAACGCGATCTTCGCAGCCTCTGGCAAGCGCATCCGCTCGATGCCGCTCGCACAGGGCCTGAAGTCCGCTTGATGTAGTAATGCATCAAAAGCTCCCTGCCCGAAAGGGTGGGGAGCTTTTTTTTTCTGTGAAAATTTGTCGCTATGGACAGTATTGATCTGGAAGTACTCAAGACCTGCGCCGACTGGCTCGCCGCTGGCAAACAATGCGAACTCGTTACGATCACCAAGACCTGGGGATCGAGCCCGCGCCCGGAAGGTGCGACCCTGGGCATCTGCGAGGATGGGCATGTGGTCGGATCGGTATCTGGCGGCTGTATCGAAGATGATCTGATTGATCGCGCGCGTCGCGAAGGATTGAACCGTACCCAACCCGAGGTGGTCACCTACGGCATCACTGCCGATGAGGCGCATCGCTTCGGTCTGCCCTGTGGCGGCACCATTCAGCTGGTGATCGAGCCGCTATCTGCACAGAGCATGGTGCCTGAGCTGATCGCCCAACTGGGCACTGGCGAGCTGGTATCGCGTCGCCTTGATCTGCAAAGCGGTGCGGTCACGCTCGGCCCGGCCAAACCTGGCATGAGCCTGCAAGTCTCTGAAACTGCGATGACGACCATCCACGGGCCGCGCTGGAGGCTGCTGATCATCGGCGCCGGACAATTGTCTCGTTTCCTGGCGCAGATCGCGGTCGGCATGGATTACGCGGTCACCGTGTGCGATCCTCGTGAAGAATATCGTGAAGGCTGGCATGTCGATGGCGTGCAAGTGGTGCACGCGATGCCAGACGATCTCGTGATGGAGATGAGGCTTGATAGCCGAAGCGCCGTCGTGGCACTCACGCATGACCCTAAGCTTGACGATCTCGCGCTGATGGAAGCGCTGAAATCCGAGGCTTTTTATGTCGGTGCAATCGGCTCGCGCTCGAACGATCGCAAGCGCCGCGAACGCCTGCTGGACTTCGACCTGACGACCGAGCAACTCGACAAATTGCACGGTCCGATCGGCATCTATATCGGCAGCAAGACACCCTCAGAGATCGCCATCTCCATCCTCGCTGAGATGACCGCCGTCAAGAACGGTGTGCCGTTGCCGGACGAGATGAAGGTTGGCCATGCAAAAGAATCGGCGCAGCTTGAAGCTAGCCCGGACGCTTGTCTGCTGGATCCCGCGCAGCGCATTGTCTGACTGTCGCCTTGATTGACACGCTCGGCGGCTCTCGGGCCGCCGTGTTTTTTTTCCTCGTTGTTTTCGCTGCCTGCCTCCCGACCATGGACCATGCCTCTCCCGGACGACCCGATACACCTTGCGTCGCTGTCTGCTCCACCACCTTCGACGATATATGCCGGGGATGCGGACGCACGGTGGTCGAGGTTGCCGAATGGGTATTCATGTCGGACGACGACAAAGAAAAAGTCTGGCAGCGCATCACGGCGCAAGGCTACCCGCGCAGGAACACCTGAAATTGCGATCGCATCCGCCCGTAGAGGGCCGATGTCGCCCAGCGCTGGACCTTCACTGGATTAAGGGACGATAACGGCGCACCGTGGTGGCTCTCGTCAGCGCGCTTCCGGGCAGGCTGGCGCCGCAAGTCGGGCGCGATCTGCAATCCATCCGCATCAAAGGCACACTCGCCCGCCGGCTGGTAGTCTTGTGGCTTCACCTGGTTCGCCAGTTAAGGTCCCGCCGTCAATAATTATCAATATTAAAATTTATGACAGGCCGGCAAGTGCTGTAACCTGCTTGTCATATTCGCTGGATATATTGCCGGCGTGAATACTTCCCTGATGCCCACCCGAGCCGAGGCTTTGCCGACTATGAGCGCCAGCATTCCCAACAGTTCGGCCATGCATCCCGCGCAGCCCGGCCTGACGCACGCTGCCAGTGCAGCCAAGTGGCAGGACTCGCTCTTCCACGCGCTCACCTTCAGCTTCGCCGCGCTGGTGTTGGCCACCCTGATGGGGATCGTGATCTCACTGATCTTCGGCGCATGGCCGGCGTTTGAGCACTTTGGTCCCGGTTTTATCACCCGCATCGAATGGGATCCGGTGAACGAAGAATACGGCGCGCTGATCGCCATCGCCGGCACCCTGATCACCTCTCTGATCGCGCTATTGTTTGCCGTGCCTATCAGTTTTGGCATCGCGCTGTTTTTGACCGAGATTTGTCCTGTCTGGCTCAAGCGCCCGCTGGGCACCGCGGTGGAATTGCTGGCCGGAGTGCCCAGTATTATTTACGGCATGTGGGGCTTGTTCATCTTTGCGCCGCTGTTCGCCGACCATGTCCAGCCCCTGCTGCAAAACACGCTTGGGGAGGTGCCCGTGCTTGGCGCACTCTTTAGCGGCCCGATGATGGGGATTGGCATGCTGACCGCCGGGCTCATCCTCTCAGTGATGATCATTCCTTTCATCGCCTCGGTAATGCGCGATGTATTTGATACTTGCCCATCGGTGCTCAAAGAATCTGCTTATGCGCTGGGCTGCACCCGTTGGGAAGTCGTACGAAAAATCGTGCTGCCCTACACTCGGGTGGGCGTGGTCGGTGGTGTGATGCTGGGTCTGGGCCGGGCGCTGGGCGAGACGATGGCGATTACCTTTGTGATTGGTAATGCACACAAGCTCTCATGGTCACTATTCGCCGCGGGTAACAGCATCGCCTCGACACTCGCGAATGAATTTGCCGAAGCCGAGGCCGGCTTGCACATGAGCTCATTGTTTGCGCTGGGACTGATCTTGTTTGTGATTACCTTCATTGTGCTCGCGGCGGCCAAGCTGATGCTGCTCCAGTTGACTAAACGCGAGGGCACCAAATAATGAGCTCCCACGTTCTTCGGTCGGACAATCCAATCTACCGTCGTCGACTGTTCTGGCACCGCGCAGGCATATTGTTATCGGTAGTCGCGATGGCCATTGGCCTGTCGGCACTATTGTGGATACTCGCCGTGTTACTCATCAACGGCTTGGGCGCAGTGGATCTGCATATGTTCACGCATACGACACCGGCACCCGGCACCGAGGGCGGTGGTCTGATGAACGCTATCGTCGGTAGCCTGCTGATGGTCGGCGTGGCAACCCTGATCAGCACACCCATCGGCATTTTTGCTGGCGTCTACCTTGCCGAGTACGGCGAGCAAAGCCGTTTCGCACAGGTGACGCGTTTCGTGACGGACATCATGCTCTCAGCGCCGTCAATCGTCATCGGCTTGTTTGTTTATGCAATCTATGTTGCCAACACCAAGCATTTTTCCGGTTGGGCCGGCAGCTTTGCGATTTCGCTGATCGCCATACCGGTGGTGGTCCGCACCACCGACAACATGCTGGCGCTGGTACCCAACAGCTTGCGTGAAGCAGCGTTCGCGCTCGGGGCGCCGCGCTGGAAAGTGGCGACGATGGTGCGCCTGCGCGCCGTGAAAGCCGGTGTGGTGACCGGCGTGCTGCTGGCAGTGGCGCGTATCTCGGGCGAGACCGCGCCGCTACTGTTCACCGCACTGAACAACCAGTTTTTCAATGCTGACATGAATGCACCAATGGCCAATTTGCCGGTGGTGATCTTTCAATTCGCGATGAGCCCTTACGATAACTGGCGCGAACTGGCCTGGGGTGGTGCGCTGCTGATCACCTTCAGTGTTCTTGGGCTTAACGTGATTTCACGCACGCTGGTGCGCTCCGGCAAAAACAACGGATAGGATCTCTCATGATGACAGCGACCTTCGGCACCCAAACAACTGCTGGCGCAGCGTCGGACAGTGTACCTGTGACTATCGCGGTCGATGGCCTGAACTTTTTCTATGGTGCGTTCCAAGGACTCAAGCAAATCAAGCTTGATGTCTTCGACAAGAAGGTCACGGCCTTCATCGGTCCTTCTGGATGCGGCAAATCCACACTGTTGCGTACCTTGAACCGCATGTACGACCTGTATCCAGGTCAGCGCGCGGAGGGCTCGATCATCTACAAGGGGAAGAACATCCTCGACCATGATGTCGATGTCAATGTGTTGCGTGCAAAGATTGGCATGGTCTTTCAGAAACCCACGCCGTTCCCGATGTCGATCTATGAAAACATCGCATTTGGTGTCAGATTGTATGAAAACCTGTCCAAGGGTGAGATGGATGAGCGCGTCGAATGGGCGCTGAACAAGGCGGCGCTGTGGAACGAAGTGAAGGACAAGCTCAGCAAGAGTGGTCTGTCCTTGTCTGGCGGCCAGCAACAGCGCCTGTGTATCGCGCGCTGCGTAGCGGTTAAGCCGGACGTGCTGCTGCTTGATGAACCGACGTCGGCGCTTGACCCGATCTCGACCGTGAAGATCGAAGAATTAATCAGCGAACTCAAAGAAGACTACACGATCACCATCGTCACCCACAACATGCAGCAGGCGGCGCGCTGCTCGGATTTTACGGCTTACATGTATCTGGGTGAGCTGGTGGAGTTCGGTGAGACCGACAAGATTTTCCTGAATCCTGTCAAGAAAGAAACCCAGGATTACATTACCGGCCGCTTCGGCTGATCGTCCCGGAACACAATCCTAGACGACTTGCCGACCTCTTAGCCAGGAGACCAACATGCCCGAACATTCCTCCAAGCAGTATGAGCTGGATCTTGAGGCCATACGCTCTCGCGTTCTGCAAATGGGTGGTTTGGTAGAGAAGCAGTTTTACGACGCGATGAACTGCTTTCGCGCACTTAATGCAACCGAAGCCGAACGAATCATCGCAGCAGATATTGAAGTCAATCAGATGGAAGTTTCGCTCGATGATGCGTGCACCCATTTGATCGTCAAACGGCAACCTGCTGCGAATGATTTGCGTACCGTGATGGCGACGATCAAGGTGATCACCGACCTAGAGCGTATCGGCGACGAGGCCACCAAGATCGCGCGTGCAGCGCACGCAATACACCAGCGAGGCCTGGTCCCCATTGCGCATGAAGAGATTGTCCGCGTCATGGCCGCCTCAGCCGGAAAGCAGCTGCATGATGCGCTGGATGCGTTTGCCAGACTCGATCAGAAGCAGGCGACTCGCCTGATCGTTGCCGACGAAGAGATTGATCATGAGTACAGAGCAGTAGTGCGAACGGCGATCACCTTCATGATGGAAGACCCGCGCACCATTTCCAGCGCCCTGGACACGATCTGGGTCGCAAAAGCCATCGAGCGCATCGGCGACCATGCGAAGAATATTGCCGAGTATGTGGTGTACATCGTCGAGGGCAAAGATATCCGGCACACCGACTATGCGATCTCCCAGCAGGGCAATGGTCACAATGCCTGAACTGCGCAATGCCTAGTCAGCAGCCTACTATCCTCGTTGTCGAAGATGAGCGGGCGATCGTCGAGCTCGTCAGCTTCGCCCTGAAAGCGGCTGGCTGGGAAGTGGTGGCTGTCCACAATACCGCCGGTGCCTGGCAATATCTTCAGCAGCACCGTCCGCAAGTCATGCTGCTTGACTGGATGCTGCCGGATCAGTCGGGCCTGAGGCTGCTGTCGCGCATCCGCACGGATCGGCAATTCAATTCTCTTCCCGTGATCATGCTGACTGCAAAGAGCATGGAGGAAGACAAAGTCGCGGGTTTGGATCATGGCGCCGACGATTACATTACCAAGCCATTTTCGCCTCGCGAGCTGGTCGCTCGCATCAAAGCCCTGATACGGCGCAAGGAGCCCGAGCATGCCGAGCTTGAACTGCGCCTGGGGCCGGTGACGCTTGATCCAGTGAGCTTCCGCGTCAAAGTCGATGATCAGCCCATCGAGATGGGACATGCCGAATTCAAGCTGCTGAAATTTCTGATCGCGCACCCTGAGCGGGTGTTCTCACGCAGCCAGCTGCTGGACAAAGTCTGGGGCGATCATGCGGTACTCGAGGAACGGACCGTCGATGTGCATGTGCTGCGGCTGCGCAAGGCGCTGGGGAGCGCCGATTATCTCGTGAAGACCGTTCGTAGTGTAGGCTACATGCTATCTGAAAAATAATTCCTTTTTTGCATGAGCCCTGCTTCGCTGTTCTGGATTCCAGTTCTGGTACGTTTCTCGTTGATCGCAGGCGCAGGCCTCGCCGGCGGGTACGTATGGAATTTCACCGCTGGGCTGACGATCGCGTTTGTGGTCCTGCTGGTCTTGGTCATCACTCAGCTGCGCTACATGTATCACCTCTCGCTGTGGCTCGATCATCCTGACGAGGTCAGGCTGCAGGATGGTTGGGGATCGTGGACCGAGATCTTTGCCAAGCTGTACCGTCTGCGTCGGGAGGACCAGAAAAACCGTGCCGAGCTGGCCGAGTGGCTGTCACGGTTCAGGCAAGCGATGAGCCAGCTGCCCGATGGCGTGGTCATCATGGATGACGTGCTTTTCCTCGAATGGTGCAATCCGGTCGCCGAACAGCATCTGAGGCTGAAATTGGAGAAGGACAAGGGCATGCGGGTGACCAACCTGATTCGCAGCCCGGAGTTCATCGACTACATTATCCTCGCCCGCTACGACGAGCCGCTGACGTTGAAGATCGGCGAGCGCAAGCTGATCGTCCGACTGATTCCCTTCGAAGACCGCCGCCAGATTCTGGTCACGCATGATGTGACCGAACTCGATCGGCTCGAGACCATGCGCCGCGACTTCATTGCCAGCGCCTCGCACGAGCTGCGCACGCCCCTGACCGTGATCAATGGCTTTCTGGAGATCGCTAATACTGAGCCGAACCTCGACCCAGCGACTCGCGCGCAGCACCTGAAGCTGATGACTGAGCAGGGCAAGCGCATGCAGAACTTGGTCGATGACATGCTGGTGCTGACACGGCTGGAATCCATTGATTATCCACTTCGCAAAGAGCTCGTAGACATTCAAACATTGCTCGAGCAGCTACATGCCGAGGCGGAGGCATTGTCGGGCGGACGGCATACAATCAGCGTGACCATTGATGGTCCGGACATTATCGGTGGCGCCGATGAGTTGCGTAGCGCGTTCGGTAATCTTGTCTCGAACGCTGTCCGTTATACGCCCGATGGCGGGGAGATACGCATCGCGTGGAAATCATCTCCGTTGGGTCCGGAATTTTCGGTTCAGGATACTGGTATCGGTATCAAGCAGGAGCATTTATCGCGCTTGACCGAACGCTTCTATCGCGTTGACAAAGGGCGTTCTCGTGAGACTCAGGGCACCGGGCTCGGGCTGGCTATTGTCAAGCACGTGCTGGTCCGGCATGACGCGAGACTGCGTGTCGAATCAGAGCCCGGCAAGGGCAGCACATTCACGATACATTTTCCTGAGACCGTACTGGAAGAGTCAGCATGATCACGAAGATGAAAAATTGTCGCCTCGGCCTTGCGTGTCTGTTGGTGCTGATTCCGGGGGTCGTGCTGGCGGAACGTTTCCAGTTTGCTGCCATCGGCGATGTGCCGTACACCTCTGCTGCACAGCTTGATCGTCTGGTGGAGCGTATCAACAAGCTTCCCGTGAAATTCACCATTCATGTTGGCGACATCAAGTCAGGGAGCACCCTGTGCAGCGATGAAGTGTTCGAGGGAGTAAAGCGGCAGTTCATGGCTTTCGAGGCGCCATTGATCTATACGCCGGGTGATAATGAATGGACTGATTGTCACCGTAAGAACAATGGTCCTTATGATCCCTTGGAGCGCCTCCAAAAACTTCGGCAGATGTTCTTCGGGACGAACCTGAGCCTGGGTCGTTCTCCTGTCGAGCTGGAGAGTCAGTCGCAGGCGGAGAGCTTTCGAGAGTTTCCTGAAAATCGTCGCTGGAGTACAAAAGAGGTGATTTTTTCTACCATTCATATGGTAGGCTCAAACAATAATCTGCAGCCCGAGCTGCCATCATCGAGCGAATTCAATCTGCGCAACAGCGCCAATATCGCCTGGATGCGAAGTACCTTCGCCGAAGCTCGCAAGAAGAACCTTCGCGCCATAGTATTTGCGATGCAAGCGGATACGTTTTACCACGATCCTCGTATCCAGAAATCCGGTGTCGACGAATGGCTCGATGCCTTTCAACAGGAAGCTGCTTCCTGGGGAAAGCCGGTGCTGCTGATCCAGGGTGATACGCATCAGTTCGTGGCAGACAAGCCATTACACCAACATCATCCAGCGGCTTCGAATGTGCAGCGAATTGTTGTTCCAGGTGAGCAGTGGGCGGATGTTGTGCTGATCGAAGTCGACACCTCATCGGCGGCAGGACCGTTCTTGATACATTCGGCGACCAAGTGAATTCCCTGTCGTCGTTTTTTAGTAGATAGGTTTCTTTGTCGCTGCTGTCAGGACGAGTGCTTATTGCAAAGCATCGGTGCTCAGCAAGGCCCATCGCTCATGGTCGCGCCATTCACCGCCCTTTTTCAGGAACTTGGGGCTCAGTCCTTCTTTTCTGAAACCGCAGGATTTTGCAAGACGGCGTGACGCACGATTTGCTGGCTGGATATTTGCTTCCAAGCGGTGCAGTTTTAGCTTGTCGAAGGCAATTCGAATGACTTCTTTCATCGCCTCGGTCATCAGGCCCTGTCGATCGTGTCCCGCGAACGCATAATAAATCACGTAGGCATTGCAGAAGTTCCCCATAAAGATATCTTGTAATTCGATCACGCCCACGAGCTTGCCCGTATCGGTGTGGCGAACGAGAAATGCGATGTCATCGCGGGTTCGCATCTCGACGGCGTAGCGGCGAAAGGCCCGCGCGGTGCGGGGTACCTCTACCCAATCTCTGTGCAGTTCGCGGCTCGCGCGTGCAGCAGAGAGAAAATCTCTTTCATCGCGCGGGCTGACTTTGTTGAGCCTTATTCGACCAGTACTTTTTTTCATAGAGTGGCAGCCTGTCGTTCATAGCAGATGAATGATATCCGCGATGCTCATGACGCGTAGCCGTGCTGCGGGCAGAGCAAGATCAAAAAAAAAGCCCGCGCACAGGCGCGGGCCTTTTGAGCAGCGAGTGCTTACCAGATGGTTTTGCCGTTCGCATCCTTGAAGTTTGCTTTCCAGCTTTCCTGGATCAGCTTCACAGTCGCTGGCGGCATAGGCACATAGTCAAGTTCGGTTGCCATGCCTGCACCATTCTTGTATGACCAGTCAAAGAACTTGAGCACTGCGCGACCCGTGAGGCCGTCTGCCTGAGTCTTGTGCATCAGGATGAACGATGCTCCGGTGGCGGGCCAGCTGTTCTTGCCGGACTGGTTTGTTAACACCACGCCCATGCCGGGTGTGCCAGCCCAGTCAGCACCAGCCGCTGCCGCCTTGAAAGTTTCATCATCCGGCAGCACGAACTCGCCGTCGCGGTTCTTCAGTTGCGCGAAGGTGATCTTGTTTTTCTTTGCGTACGCATACTCGACATAGCCGAATGCACCCTTCACGCGCTGCACGTTGGCGGCTACGCCTTCGTTACCTTTGCCGCCCACGCCCGTCGGCCACTTGACCGCAGTCCCTGAGCCGACCGTGCTCTTGAAGTCTGCATTGGCCTTTGAGAGGTAATCCGTCCACAGGAAGGTCGTGCCCGAGCCATCGGCGCGGTGAACCACGGTGATGTTAAGGTTCGGCAGATTCACGCCAGAGTTCAGTGCGGCGATCTCGGGGGCGTTCCATTTGGTGATTTTGCCGAGATGGATGCCAGTGATGACATCAGCCGTCAGCTTCAGCTGACCGGGTGCAATACCATCGAGGTTAAGCACCGGAACAACACCACCGATGATCGCCGGGAACTGCACCAGACCCTCTTTCTCGAGTTCTTCGGCCTTGAGCGGCATGTCGGAGGCACCAAAATCGACCGTCTTGGCCTTGATTTGACGGATGCCGCCGCCAGAGCCGATCGATTGATAGTTCAATCCGATGCCAGTGGCCGCCTTGTAGGCCTCGGCCCACTTGGAATAAATTGGGTAAGGGAAGGTTGCGCCTGCGCCAGTAAGGTCAGCAGCCTGCGCAGACAGGGAAACAGCCAGCCCTGCGGCAAAAGCGGTAATACTTTTCAGAATCAGCTTGCTACGCATAGTCACTCCTGGTTTGCATCTAGGGTTGTACAAAAATTACCTGGCGCAATTTAAATTGGGCATGTGTCAGGATCATGACAGGATTTTTACTTTGAAAAGTTTATGTAATGAATGTGTCACGGTCGTTGAATAGGCTCTGGGCATGAGTACAAATGGAAATGCAAAAACGGCAAGATCGGTCCGGGCAGGCTCTGCCGCTGTGGACGCCGATGTGCGTGCCGCTCCGCTGAATCGTGAGTTGTCTCTGCTCGCATTCAACCGTCGTGTCCTGGCGCAAGCGCAGGACGAGAGCATACCTTTGCTTGAGCGCCTGAAGTACCTGTGCATCGTCAGTAGTAATCTGGATGAGTTCTTTGAGGTCAGAATCGCCAGCTTGATGGCAAGGGAGCGAGAAGGAAATGATCCCGCTCATGCTCGGCCTGTTGTTCCGCAAGGTTTCGATCTGGTCAGTCCGGCCGCACAGGCACTAGTGAGAGAGCAATACGCAGTGCTCAATGACGAGATCTTGCCGGCGCTGGCAAAGCACGGTATCTATCTTCGCCGGCACATCGACCGAAATGACCGCCAGCGAGCCTGGGTCCGAGACTATTTTGATCGCGAGGTGCGCCCGCTGCTGACGCCCATCGTATTAGATCCTTCGCATCCTTTTCCGCAAATTGTCAACAAGAGCCTGAATTTTATTGTCGAACTGGGTGGCAAGGACGCCTATGGTCGCGGTACCTCGATCGCCGTGATCAAGGCACCCCGGGTATTGCCTCGAATTATTCGTCTGCCCGCACACTCGTCAGAAACTGAGCATGATTATTGTTTGTTATCGTCAGTGATCCATGCACATATCCAGGATCTGTTTCCGGGTCGCGAAGTGATCAGTTATTCGCAGTTTCGTGTCACCCGTGACAGTGAGCTTTGGGTAGATGAAGAAGAGGTGAAGAATCTACGGCAGGCGCTCAAGGGTGAGTTGCAGGCACGTCATTTTGGCTTTGCGGTTCGGCTGGAGGTTGCAGAGAATTGTCCCGTCAATCTATCGACATTTCTTCTTGAGCAATTCACGATCGCCCCCGAGTTTCTTTACTGCGTTAACGGTCCCGTGAATATGGTGCGCTTGAATGAACTGGTCGAGCTTGCCTCCGCAGCAGAATTTCGATTCGCACCGTTTACCCCAAAATCATCGGTTCAGCTTGCTGACGATGACTTATTCGCACACATTGCTCACCAGGACATTCTGCTTCACCATCCATATCAATCTTTTCAGCCGGTGATCGATTTCATTCGCAGCGCCGCGCATGATCCTTCGGTAGTCGCAATCAAGCAGACGATTTACCGAACCGGCATGAACTCCGAGCTGATGGAGGCGCTGATCACGGCGGCCCAAAATCGCAAAGAAGTCACCGTGGTGGTGGAGTTGATGGCGCGCTTCGACGAAGAAGCCAATATCAACTGGGCGGATCGTTTGGAGCAGGTGGGGGCGCAAGTCGTCTATGGCGTCGTAGGATTGAAGACGCATGCCAAGATGGCGCTGGTGATACGGAGAGAATCCGGAAAATTGCGCTTCTACGCCCATATGGGCACGGGTAATTACCACCCGACGACGACCAAGTTTTACACTGACTTCGGTTTGTTGACGGCGAATGCCGCCCTGGGCAGAGAGGTCAATGAAGTGTTCATTAGCCTGACGAGTCTAGCCAAGCCACGCAAACTGAATCACTTGTGGGTAGCGCCGTTCGAGCTACAGCGTGAGCTGGTCAAGGCCATCCGCAATGAGGCCCGCATCGCCCGCGAGGGTGGCGTGGGACAGATCATCGCCAAGATGAACGCGCTGGTCGATGACTCTATCGTCGAGGCGCTCTACGACGCCTCGCAGGCAGGAGTCAAGATCGAGCTGATCGTGCGCGGAGCTTGCTCATTGCGTCCCGGCGTCCCCGGCGTATCAGAGAATATTCGTGTGCGCTCCATCGTTGGTCGTTTTCTTGAACACAGCCGGATCTTCCATTTTTTGAATGAAGGGTCCAATGACGTCTATCTGGCCAGCGCTGACTGGATGAACCGTAATCTGTTCCGGCGTATCGAGATCGCTTTCCCTGTGCTCGACGAAGAACTTAAAAAGCGCGTGATCCAAGAAGGGCTGCAACCCTATCTGAGAGATAATCAAAACTCTTGGGAACTGGATGCGAATGGCGAGTACCACCGACGCAAGCCGCGCACAGGCCAGCAACCATTCAGCGCGCAGCAGCATCTGATGAATACCTTGGGGGCATAGTGGACTTGATACTCTGGCGCCATGCACAAGCCGAAGCGGGCGAACCAGATGAAGGTCGCGAGCTGACGCAGCAGGGGCGCAAGCAGGCGGCGCGCATGGGCGCCTGGCTCGATCGCAGTCTGCCCAGTGGTTGCAAGATCCTGTGCAGTCCGACCGCAAGGACCATCCAGACGGTCGAGGCGCTCGGTCGCAAATACAAGATCGTTCCGGAGATCGGGCCGGCAGCGACTGCTGCTGAGGTACTGAACGCCGTTGGATGGCCCGAGGCGAAGGCACCCGTGATGGTGGTGGGTCACCAGCCCTGGCTGGGGCAGGTGGCGTCACTGCTGTTGACCGGAGAAGAGCAGGATTGGACGATCAAAAAATCCAATGCATGGTGGATCTCGCATCGCCAGCGCGAGCATGGCAATGAATTATTTCTCAAGGCAGTACTTGCGCCAGAGTTTTTTATGGAGTGATCGCTCAGAGACTGAGACAGCCAGACTCAAGCGGCCAATGCCGTTGAGGCAAGCTCACCCCGTTCAAGTTGTTTGCGAACGATCGCATCCGGTTTGAACAGTTCAATCATCGACTCAATGAGTTTCCTCGCCTTGTGGCTGTTGTCCATCGAATAATTGCAGACATACACATCCAGAGTCACCGCCGCCAGCTCGGGCCAGGTATGGATTGCAAGGTGTGACTCTGCGAGAAGGACGGTACCCGTAACCCCCCCGGATTCATTGTCGGTCGCTGCCGGAAATTCAAAAAAAACGTCGCTCACAGCAGTCAAGCCGCTCAGCTCAACCAAGGTCAGGCAAGTGCTGCGCAACTTGGATGCATCGGTCATCAGGCCGTGATTTATTCGACAACCCTTGATATCCGCAGTGAGGTGAAGTCCTTGCATGTTGAATTCCTTTTCAGAAAAAAGAAAAGGCTACCCACCCAGCCTTGATACGCCGGGAAACCGAATTGGCAGCTTATTTATTTTTGTTTCTTGGGACGCCCGGTTTTGACCGGCTGCAGCGCTTTCTGAGCCTTTTTGATCCGGGATGTACTCAGGTCGTGCATCAGCGCGATACCGATGCGGATCAGCTCACTTTTCTTGATCTCAAAGCCGGCCTCAAGACAGGCTTTTTTTGCATCAGCCAGCAGGCGGTACTCGTCCTCCGGCATGGTGAAGCTGTCACGCACCAGTTGGGCATGTTTGTGTTTGACTGATGTGGATTTGCTAACGCTCTTATCTTTCGCCGATTTGGCGGGTGTTTTGCGAGACGTTTTGCGCGGCGTATCTGACATGGTCATGCTCCTTGGGTGAAGACCCCAAATTCAACAGCAATACAATATAAACGGTTTATACGGTATTTGTATTTTTGTTTGCAATAGCCGAGTAGTCTTTGCCCGAATTAATTGTTGCGTATCAACAACGGCAAAGAAAGTGCCGATTCAATAAAGCTTGGTTAAATAAATCTATTTTGATAACTCCCTGCTAGGCGCTGCGCGCTTGGATGAGGTTGATGTGACGAGTAGCATCAATTGCCGTGTCCAGCATCGTCGCAATGCCTTCTTCGTCAATCCAACGCTGGCAGCGGATCGCGCTTGAGGTTTGCCCAGGGCATGCTCGAGTTGATTTTCCATTTGATTTGTAGGGTCAAATCGATACTTGCATTGGCAGTGAACGTGATAATTTACGCTCGCAGTAAAAATATTTATTTGACAGCCAATGGAGGCGACATGCAGTGTAATGACGAATCTCTAAAAGCAATCGCGGGAAATGAGCCAACCAATCTGCAGCGTTCGCGGCGTTTGTTTCTTACCAGCGCAGCTTTGACGGGTGTAGCTCTAGCTAACGGTGGATGTTCGACGCTTGGCGTTGGTGGTGGAACGAACCCGGGTGAGATCAGGCAGGGATCATTCGCGACGAGCGATGGTGCGAAACTGAATTATCTGGAATCTGGTCGAGGGCGACCTATCGTGATGATTCCGGGCTGGTCTCAGACAGCCGAAATGTTCAGTGATCAGATTTCCGCTTTTTCGGCAAACTACCGCGTAATCGCACTCGACATGCGTGGTCACGGAGATTCCAGCAAGCCTGAGCATGGCTATCGGATGGCACGTCTGGCAAAGGATTTGCACGAATTCCTGGATGGGATGAATCTGAGTAAAGCCACGCTGGTGGGCCACTCCATGGGCTGCTCAGTGATCTGGAGTCATTGGAATCTCTTTGGTAATCATCGCACGCATTCAATGATTCTTATTGATCAGGCGCCCTGTACCACCTTCGGACCGAGTTGGACCGACGCCGAGAAAGCAGAGACTGGGGCTGTATTTTCGCCGCAGTCGCTGTATGACACTGCCACCGCCTTGGCAGGTATGGACGGTGAGGCGACCACCGCAGGTCTGGTCAATGGAATGTTCTTCACCAAAGATTATCCAGAGGCCAAGAAGAAATATGCTCTCGCCCAGAATCTGAAATTCCCACGCAAGCCAGCGGCAGCTTTGCTGGTTGACCACTGTGTTCAGGATTGGCGGGATACGATCAGCAGAATTAACGTGCCCACACTGGTGGTTGGCGCAAAGGGAAGCTTCTTTAATCCGAAATCACAAGAATGGATCGCCAGCAAGATACCAGGCGCCAAAGTGGAAATTTTCGGTGTGGAAGAAGGCGGAAGTCATTTCATGTTCATGGAAAATTCCCAGAAATTTAACAAGATTGCATTGAGTTTTCTGGCTTCCACCTGAGATGACTGACTAATAACCTGTTTCATCGGATCGATGGCAACGAGGCACTGCCGCTTTGCCATCGACCTAGATGGACAGGCGAGTATTCAGCATCTCACCACCTCTTGGTGTGGCTGTAAATCTTTGGTGTTGAGCCGCCGATCTCTTTGTCAATGCTTACTTGGCGATTCTTGGCGGTCAGAGTGACGCATAGGAGAAGGCCACAAGCCCCAGCCCCAGCGGCGTGAATATCCAGTACTCCACCGGTGCGCCCCACAGCCAGTGCTTATGCCATCCAGCATGCGTTTTCGCGAAGCGCGTGAATCCAAACGCAGGATTCAGTAAAAACCACAAAAAATCCTCTGTCACCCAGAACAGCATGATGCAGCCCAATGCACGCAGTTCGGCTTGCCATGAGTAGTCGGCACTGAATACCAGCGGGAAGTGAAAGAACAGTGCAACCAGCGAAAACGCCCAGGCATGATAGCCCGTCATTGCGCGGCCACCCCAGAGCAGATCAAGTAACCAGTGCTGCTCGATACGCCAGGTGGGAAGATTTTGCGCCCAGCCCGCATCGCCCTCGATGGCAATCTCCAGCTTGGCAAAGAAAAAGCCCAAGATGACAACGCCCAGCAGGGTACCGGCCATGGGTGGAAAAAAAGCGCTCATCAGAACATCGTCGCAGGAAGCCGAGCGCGCACATGCTGCAAAATCCGCTGTGCCGCATGGGGTTGAGCAAGGAGGCGTGTCTTTGAACGCATGACGCTGAGCGTCTCGGCATCAGACAGCAGACGTCGTAAACGATAGATCAGTGTTGCTTCATCATCCGCCCTTTGCGCCACCCCCTCTTGCAACAGCAGTGCAGCGTTGCGCTCTTCCTGACCAGGAATCGGATTGATCAGCAGCATGGGTAATCCCATGGCCAGGCATTCAGAAGTGCTTAGCCCGCCGGGCTTGGTGATCACGAGGTCAGCGCACGCCATCAAGTCGGGTACGTCGTCAGTGAATGCCAAGGGGACGAGTCGTCCTTGGCAAAAGCAGGCCAAACTGTTCAACTCTTGAAAAAGCGACTGATTTTTCCCAGTCATCACGATGATTTGTAATGATTCGTCAATGGCCAGTATCGATCGAATCAATGACAGGCTCATACCGATTCCGCCACCGCCACCCATCATCAGTAGCGTGACGCGACGCGGATCCAGCGCCCAGCGCCTACTGCATTGATCGCGCTGCAGATTCCGGGTGAATCCCGGCATCACAGGTATGCCAGTCACGACAATCGCCGACTCAGGAATCCCCGCCGCCTGCAAGCGGTAGGCAAGCTCACTGTTGGCAACGAAATAACCCGCGATGCCCTGATGTACCCACATCTGGTGCACATCGAAATCGGTGACCACCACCCATACCGGAATAGCCAAACGGTGACGCCGTAGGGCATCAGCAAGCAGCTCGGCAGGCAAAAAGTGCGTGCAGATGATCGCGTGAGGGGCGTAATTCTCGATGTCGGAGAATAGTCTCTGTCCACACAGACGCTGAATCAGTCGGCGGAAGCGGCCGCTTAGACTGTTCGTCGGTTCACGATCAGTTTTTCGATACAGCCAGCCCCATGCCTCGGGCAGCCCGCTGGCTAGCTTCAGGTACCAATCCGTGTAGATGGTCTTGAACCAGGCAGGCACGAGCTGCATCAGGTCTCGGTGCCGAAGCGACAGATCGGGAAAATCAAGCCGCGCAAGTGCACACAATGCGTCCGCAGCACGGACATGTCCGCTGCCCGCAGAGACCGACACCACCAAGACTCTTTTGTCGGTGCCTGGGCTTGCAGCGGTGGTTGGTGAGGATGCGCCGGATACCGCCGTATCCCCGCTGGTAAAAGACGGACCTCGGCCGCGCAGGAGGAAGTTCAGGCTAGTTCCGGACACAGTGCGGCTTCTTTTTTCTTGAATTGTGCCTTTTCCCAGCGCAACATGATGTCATGCCAATCGACCAGATGCAGTTCGCCGGCGTCATCCTCGACCAGTGCGGTCAGGCTCTCTACCCAGTCGCCATCATTGCAATAGAGGATGCCATCAATGTCGCGTATCTCCGCCTTGTGGATATGGCCGCAGATTACCCCATCGACCCCCTGTTTTCTGGCCTCGGCGGCAAGGGCATCTTCGAATGAGGTGATGTAGCTGACGGCATTCTTCACCTTCAGCTTCAAGTACTGTGACAGCGACCAGTAAGGCAGTCCAGCACGCGCGCGCCAGCCGTTATAGACCTGGTTGAATTTCAATATCATGGTGTACAGCGAATCGCCAACGTAGGCCAGCCATTTTGCGCACGCGATCACGCCATCAAAACGGTCTCCGTGTAAAACCAGCATGCGCTTGCCATTCGCGGTCACGTGCACGTGTTCATCACGGATCTTGATACCACCAAAATCCAGGCCAATGAACTGACGAACCACTTCATCGTGGTTGCCGGGTACAAAAATGACTTTGGTTCCTTTTTTTGCTTTTTTCAGCACGAGTTGGACGACATCGTTATGAGTCTGGTGCCAGTACCAGCGGCGCTTGAGCTGCCAGCCATCGACGATATCGCCGACCAGATACAGCTTGTCCGATTCTGTCGTCTTCAAGAATTCCAGCAGGCGCTTCGCCTGGCAGCCACTGGTCCCGAGGTGGACGTCTGATATCCAGATGGTTCGGAAGCGAAGAGGTTTTGGTTTTTTAATGAGAGATTTTGAGAATTGGTCGAAACTGAAGGACTCGCGTGCGTTCATGCTGCCTCTGCCTCTTTCAGGTAGTGCCGAGCATATCGGCTGTCAAGCTGCGCCAGTGGCAGCATCATGAACAGATCCGCGCTATGGAAATCCGGATCCCACGCGGGTTCGCCGCAGACCCAGGCACCGCTGCGCAGGTAGCCCTTGATCAGAGCGGGTACTTGCAATCCTTCCGGTAAGGGCTCGTCGTGGAGCGGGAAGGGGAGGTGAGGCGTTACTCTGTACTCGGGCGGGCAGAGATTGTCTGCTGCCAGTTTGCGGTACAGCGCATTGATCGTGTGTCCTCCATCGGCCAGACTCACGCTGGCGCAGCCAATCAGGAACTCCGCTTTTTCGCGCTGCATGCAGGCTGCGAGTCCAGCCCACAGCATCATGATCACGCCGCCGTTGCGGTAGTCAGGGTGGATGCACGCACGGCCTGCTTCGATGATGCGTGGCCTCAGATGGGAGAGACGTCCCAGGTCGAATTCATTTTCGGAGTAAAAGCTGCGCGTCCTCGCAAGCGCTCTGGGCGTAAGAATGCGGTAGGTGCCGACGACTTCCAGGGTGCGGGTATCACGAACGATCAGGTGGTCGCAAAACTCATCGAACTCATCGCGCTCCAGTCCCTCGTGATTTCTTAGCGTATCCAGACCCATGGCCTCAACGAAGACTTTGTAGCGCAGCCGCTGGACTTCGCGTAATTCTTCGGGAGTATTGGCAAGACTGAGTCTGAGTTTCGGAAAGCTGGCTGTCGAATCGGCCCCGATTGTCATCACCCGCATCGCTGCTCCTCTTTGTAATGATGCGCAAAGAGTAAGCCCGCAATACTGCAGGCTGATGACAATCAGGTGTCTGTTTGGTTACAGCGCATTAAACGAATCAGGCGAGATCGGCTCCGATCGGGCCGCCATCATCTCGGGTGATGACGATGGTGGCCGAGCGCGGCCGTGAGCTTCCGCCTCCTGGCCAGTGGCTCTGATAAGTTTCCGGCCGGGTGATATCGAATCCCTTGTCGTTGGTGGTCTCGCCAGGGTGCTGGATGTTCACGAACAGCGCACGCCCATCCGGTGTTTCGGTGATGCCAGTAATCTCGCAATCCACCGGGCCAACCAGAAAGCGCCGTAACCGCTCATCGCCGGGTGCGGCGCCCACGTAGGTCTTGACCTTGCTTTGCTTTCCGTTGTCGGTATTGATGACTTCCTTGCTGCTGCCGTCACCGACACGGCCGGGAATCGCGGCAAGGAGCATGCAATTGGTCGCATCGCGGTACGCGTGATCATCGGTCTCGACCCACAGCAGCCCGCTACGTGCGAACCACAGGCCATCGGGACTGGAAAAATCATTGTCGGCAGACAGTCCTGAGAGATTGATGTTCTCCCGATCGGCGGTAGATCGCGCAGCAAACAAAAACACGTCCCACTGAAAGCGCGTGGCCGATCCCTTGCCATCCTTTTCTGCCCAGCGGATGATATGACCGTTGGCATTGCCTTTCTGCGCCACACCGTTCTTCGGATCATTGTAGAAACGCGGATTCGCTGCATCGACTTTATCCAGCGCCCGCGAAGGATTGTAGGTGAGGGTCATGTACACCTCTCCATTGGCCGGATTGACCGCGCCCCATTCGGGGCGGTCCATTTTGGTAGCACCCAGCGTATCCGCAGCGAGGCGCGCATTGATCAGTACATCTGCCTGGTCCGCAAAGCTGTAGGAGGTATTTGCGCGGTCCAGCCCGTTCTGACCATGCTTGAGCTCCAGCCAGTCGCCGCTGCCGTCGGCGTTGAAGCGAGCGACATACAGCTTGCCGTCATTCAGATACTTGTCGCCTGCGACGAAGCCGCGTCCGATATCTCGCGGGTCCCAGACCGTATTCGACACATATTTGTAAATGTATTCGTGGCGTGAGTCGCAACCCATGTACCAGACCAGCGGCTGACCGGGGATCACCAGTCCCGGCCACGCGCCTTCGTGCGCGAAACGTCCCAGCGCGGTGCGCTTTCTCGGGGCGGATTGCGGGTTGAATGGATCGATCTCGACGACCCAGCCGAAGGTGTTTGGTTCATTCCGGTAGTCATCGCTGCCATCCTTGGAGCTTCCCTTGATGGAGGCGTCCCAGCGACCAAAGCGGTTGTCCTCGGTGTCCGGCTGCACGGTGGCCCACTGATACGTCCCTTTTGCGCCGATGCCATAGCGCTTGAATGCAGTCAGTTCTTTGGCAGTTCGCTTGCTATCGTCAGCGGAGGAGCGGCTGAAGAAGAACGCCCAGTTCTCTTCGCAGGTCAGATAAGTGCCCCAGGGGGTATGCCCGTTAGAGCAATTGTTGAGTGTCCCGCGAGTGCGGCTTCCGTCGGCCGAATATTTCGTGATCATCATCGGGCTGCGCGCTGCCGGGCCGGTGATGTCCATCTCAGTCAGCGTCGTGATGCGGCGGTTGAAACGCGATCCGCGATTCACCTCGAAACCTCTCGGGCTTTTTCTGACCTCGACGATGGACACGCCCATCGCCAGCATTTCTTTCAGTACCTCGCCACTGACAGTGCGCTTGTCATTCACGACGCTCTGTCCGGTCGGATGCAGGAAAGCCGCAGTCACATTTTCATGATTTACGCAGAGCAGGCCTTGCTCAGATACAGTGGGATTCCAGCTGCCGCTTTTGTTCATGCCGAAGAAAAACATGCCATCGTTATGATCACCGGCGCGACGGTGAAAGCTCTCCGCCTCGTCGGAGCCATCATTCGCGTAATCGGGTACATCGGCGGCGAGCGGGTCACCGGTCTGCAGAACGATCCGATAAGAATATCCGGTGGCGAGTGAGACCTTGTCGGCCGTGCTCTTGGGCACTGCGGTGAAATTGAGCTTCAGCCGTCGCGCGGTGGCTTTTGCATCTCCTGCCGGCGTCAGCAGCAGGCTGCTGCCGCCAAGGTAGAGTGAGGCAGCAGTACCGAAAGAGCCTTTGAGCAGATCGCGGCGTGACAGTCGCGCTGACAGTATTTGGCTGAATTCGGGATTGGATGAGATATTCTCGGTATTTTCAGGTGTATCGCCGGACAGCTTGGGCGCTTGGGTCATTGACAGCTCCGTGCAATGGTTGGTTCGCGTATCAGATCAGACGAATGTTAAACGATGATGAACCCCAGGCCGCGCTGTCACCGATAGGCCATATTCTGCGTCTATTATGTAAATATGCAATGTAGGTCATTTTTTCTAGCGATGCTGATCGCGATGCCGGCGGGCACGGCGTGGAGCGCCCGACCCTTCGTTACCGATGATGCCCGACTGACGACGGCGGGGAGCTGTCAGCTCGAGACCTGGACTCGGGTGTATCGCGACAGCACCGAATTCTGGGCACTGCCCGCCTGTAATCCCGGCGGTAATCTTGAACTGACGGTAGGTGGCGGTCAGGCACTGTATGACGATCAGGCGCTGAGCGCGAACAGCGACTACATATTTCAGGTAAAGACACTGCTGCGCAAGTTGGAGACCAATGAGGTGGGTGTCGGCGTGGCCGCGGGCACGGTACGGCATCCGGCTGTGAATCCCGGCCCCAATTTGATGGGCAATACCTATGCGTACGTTCCGGTTTCCGTGTCGCTGGCGGATAACGCGCTGGTCATGCATCTGAACACGGGATGGTTGCGGGAGCATATCACCAGCAGGAATCTGGCGACCTGGGGGGTGGGTGCAGAGTGGAACACCAGTGAGCGCATCACCTGGATGGCCGAAGCGTTTGGCGATAGTTATCCGAATACCTATTGGCAGGCGGGCGGCCGTTTTTCGCTGATCCCGCAGCTACTGCAGATTGACACCACCGTTGGACAAAGCGCTGGCGGCAAAAACACCAGTCGCTGGCTGTCGTTCGGGCTCAGATTCACGCCTGCACGTCTGTTCTGAGTGCAGACAACGGATCGGTCCCTCAGTGACTCCTGATTGTCATGGGAATGTCCAGTTCAGCCCACGCGGCTTCTTCTTTGGTCAGCCAGTGGGTCAGCGTTGGATGCTTTCGGACGATCTGAGCAGGCAGGTCGAGGTCTATCTTCTGCCGTAGCTTTAGTCGAAGCGTGTGCTCATTGAGGTCGATCCGGGAATGGCTGAACAGGATACCCAGCCGGAGAGCCAGTATCGCCTTGGCTAGATCAGGCAGTGCGATTGCCTCGGATACTTTGCGCAGATTTCCTTTTTGCGCCAGCAGCAGAATACTGAGTATGTGCTGCTCCTGTTTTGTGAAGCCGGGTAGATCCGCATGCAGCACCAGATAGGCGCCGTGTTTGTGAAAACCACTGTGCGAGACCGACATCCCTACTTCGTGCAGGCAGGCTGCCCACCCCAGCAGCCGGTCATAGTAATCACTTTCGGGCTGCAGTTGCGCATGAAGAAGCAGGGTGTTTTGTTTTACCTTGTTCGCACGTGATTGGTTCACACCGAACTTTTTGGAGAATTCTTTTACCGAGTCGCGCCTCCGGTCGCGGCTGCTCTGGCGTAGATGCAGATCCCACAGCACGCCCATGCGCAGTCCGGCCTCGACAGGCTGTAGTTCCTTGATGCCGAGTTCTTCACATAGCCCTATCAGCACTGGCAGGCCGCCCAAGACGACAGCGATCCGCTCAGGCTTGATGCCCTCTAAATCTATCTTGCTGATACGGCCGCAGTAGAGGAGATAATCCCTCAATGCCCGCAGGCTCTTCAATGAAAGAGTGCCATCCCCGACATAGTTGGCCTCTATCAGATCAGCAAGTGTGCGCACGGTTCCGGAGGAACCCAAGGCGACGGTCCACAGCCGGGGATGAAATTCATCGAGCTGATCTTCGAATACGCTGCGCGCATGGAGCACGGCATTGGCGAATGCCGGTTCGGTGATTTTCTCATCCGGGAAAAATTCCGATGCGGTCTTGACCGTGCCGATACTGAATGATTCGACATGCTCGATCTCGTTGCCTTGGCCGAGCACAAGCTCCGTTGAGCCGCCGCCAATATCGATCACCAGTCGACGCTCATTGGGCTCGTCCAGCGAACTGGCCACCCCAAGATAGATCAGGCGGCCTTCCTCTTCGCCAGAGATGATCTCGATCGGAAACCCGATCGCTTTTTCCGCGAGCGGGAGAAAAGCATCCCGGTTCTTCGCGATCCTAAGGGTGTTGGTACCCACCACACGAACCGCTGTAAGCGGCTGCGATCGCAGTATCTCGCCAAAACGGTGGAGGCAGGCCAGCGCGGTGTCCATCGCGGCGGCAGTCAGATTGCCTCTTCGGTCGAGCCCGGCGCCCAGACGGACGGGTTCGCGTGCAGTGCTCAGTATCCTGATGCGCTCACCATCATAGTGACCAATATGCAAACGAAAACTGTTCGAACCGAGATCAACTGCAGCCAGCATGTGTTTTCAAACGTTCCGGCGCATGGCCAAAAAAGTTAATAGTAAGTCATCAGCATGACATTCGCGTGACTTCGCAGCGATGGGCTGGATCACTGCTCGTGCCGTGCGGGCCTTGTCATGAAGCTGAAAAAAAGATCACCGACAATCGTAACACTTCGAACTGTAGTGCTATCTATCCTCGAAAGCAAAGCCACCGCTGATGCTGCGAGCTATGTGTCACACAGCCAAAGTAATCTCCGATCCGTCAAGGATGCTTTAACGCCCCACTGGGGCGTTTTTTTTGTGAACGCTACTGATCATTGCTCATCGATCGGTGTCTGCCAACGCAAATACCGAATTTCTGTCCACGCAGAGCGGATGAGCCTGGGGATACCAGCGCGACTGCCGGGGTGGGACCGTCCCGGCCGCTCCCTCTGAACTTCTCGGGACCTTGGCGCAGTATCAGGGCCGGGGCGATGGCGGCGTACATCTCCTTGGGCTCCGTTTCAATCTGTCTCGGTCTTTGACTGAGCGCTGGTTAAAGGATCATGTCTCGCTGCCTAGGGAGTTTTTCGAGGCACTGCATCCAGGATCTCGTTCGACACGCGTCGAACTGATCGATGATGGTCTGATGGGTTTGCTTGGCGCTTTTTCGGTGAGCGCTGCTTGGTTGATTCTCAGGCGTCGGTCAAAGGCTTTAGAGAAAATTGATCCGCTACAATATCTCTCGTCCTTCATCCCGCACTTAACCAGCGGCAGCCCACCATGCGCCTTTTTCACGGCTGGCTTCTGAGCCTGCTTGTCTTGTCCGGTTGCCAGACCGTTCCTACTGCGCCGCCGAAGACGGCTCCCGGTGCAGAAACGCCGGCGCCTGAGACTTCTCGCGCGCCCGCAGACAGCGAGCCGAGAGCCGTTGACAGCAAACCGGAGCCACCTGTCACTGCGTTGCCCGCGCCGGGGCCTGCTCCCGTTCCTGCAGCAAAGCCCCTAAGAATAGCCCTTGCCCTCGGTGGTGGCGCGGCTCGTGGTTTTGCGCATATCGGCGTCATCAAAGTGCTCGAGGCGAACGGCATTTATCCTGAGATTGTCGCTGGCACTAGCGCAGGTAGTCTGGTGGGCGCCTTGTACGCCGCTGGCAATAATGGCAGCGCTTTGCAAAAACTGGCGATGGAGATGGATGAGGCGGCGATCTCCGACTGGTCAGTGCCGTTCTTCTCTAATTCCTCTGGCGTGCTCAAAGGCGAGGGCTTGCAGCAGTTCGTGAACCGCGCGGTGCACCAGCAGCCGATTGAAAAACTCAAATTGCAGTTCGGCGCGGTGGCGACCGATCTGAAATCCGGGCAGCCCATTCTGTTCAGGCGAGGGAACACCGGCGCGGCAGTGCGTGCGTCGTCAGCCGTCCCGGGCGTGTTTCAGCCAGTCAGAATCAACCATATCGACTATGTCGACGGAGGACTGGTGTCGCCCGTGCCCGTGAGTTTTGCGCGCAAGATGGGTGCGGATTTTGTGATTGCGGTGAATATTTCGGCGCAACCCGACGCCCAACCGGCGTCATCGACTTTCGAGATATTGCTGCAGACTTTCGCCATCATGGGCCAGAGCCTGAATCAGTATGAGCGGAAGAAGGCCGATGTCGTGATTCGCCCCGAGCTGGCGACGATGAAGGGCAATGATTTCAATGGCCGGGGCACGGCGATCATCGCGGGCGAAAAAGCGGCGCTGGCCGTGCTGAACGAGCTACGTCAAAAACTGAAAGCCCGGCGGGGCCATTGAACGTTACCGCAGCAGTTCAGCGCGAGCTGGCGTCTTTGCCGTCAGCCGTCTCGATGCGGCGCGCGCCATTGAAGCGCGCCTTCCAATAAGCCAGATCCATGCTCTCGATGCGCACCGCGCCGCCGGAAGAGGGCGCGTGAATGAACTTGTTGTCGCCGAGGTAGATGCCCACGTGGGAGAACGCGCGGCGCAGTGTGTTGAAGAACACCAGATCGCCCGGCTGCAAGTCTTGTTTTTCGACGGTCTCGCCCATCTTGCTGATTTCAAAAGATGTTCGCGGCAGCTCGGTGCCGTGCGCCTCCCGGAACACATAACGCACCAGCCCGCTGCAGTCGAGGCCGTTCTCTGGGGTATTGCCGCCACGGCGGTAGTGAATGCCGACCAGTGACATGGCCTCGAGCGCCAACCTGGCCGCCTTGTCGGTAAAGCTGGATAACGTGCTGAAAATGAAATTCGGCTCGTCCGCATCAGCCGCGATCGCCGGCGCCGAGGTCGAGAGCGACACGGCCGCCACCAGCACCGCGATCAGCGGGAGGGCACCCCAACGGGTGAGTCGGCGACGATATTGTAATTTGGACAAGGGCTTCATTTTGGCAAGTAAGACTGCCGCAATGTAAGCGATGACCTGTCGGATGTCAAAAATCGCCCAGCAGGAATTGCCCCCCAGGGCAAGCTGACGCCGCCGCCTTCGCCTGCAAATAAGTTGTCGTACAATCCAGCCTTTTTTTAGAACAGGGGAGTACCAGCATGCGGTCCAAACAGGCACTGACATTCGCGGATGTGAAGAAAATCGCCGCAGCCGCCGAGGCGGAGGCCCTCGCCAATAAATGGGCGGTGACGATTGCGATCGTTGATGATGGCGGCAACCTGCTATCGCTGCAGCGCCTCGATGGTGCGGCGCCGGTATCCGCCTCCATTGCGCCATCCAAGGCACGCACCGCCGCGCTGGGCCAGCGCGAGACCAAGATCTACGAAGACGTGATCAACAATGGCCGCTATTCTTTCTTGTCAGCACCGAACATCGATGGACTGCTCGAAGGCGGCGTGCCGATCATGGCTGGCGGAGACTGTGTGGGTGCGGTCGGTGTTTCAGGCGTGAAATCCAACGAAGACGCTCAGATTGCCAAGGCAGGCATCGCGGCGCTCGGCCTGTGATTAGTCTGTAAGTCGACACTTCGTCGTTGGGCGGCGCCGGGCCTTCAGTTGCCCGGGATTGGTGCTTCGCGGTATAATTGAAAGGTTTAACCAATTGACCCCGCCGCCCGCGCAAACCACCTTCCACACCATCTTGGCACGTCCGGATTCCGCTCGCCCGCAATGCGCGTAAGCCGGTAAACGAACACCAGGATCCAGCTGCGGCGGTAACAACCCAGGAGTTACCTTTGCCGCTATTCTCAACGGCCAATTCGCACCCGGCCATCCTCGCGCTCGCGGATGGCACGGTATTCAGAGGAATTTCCATTGGCGCCGCCGGCAAGACTAGCGGCGAAGTTGTTTTTAATACGGCAATGACGGGATATCAGGAGATCCTGACCGACCCCAGCTACAGCCGCCAGCTCGTTACCCTGACTTACCCCCACATTGGCAACACTGGCGTGAACCCGGAGGATGTTGAATCCGGCCAGATTCATGCCGCCGGCCTGATCATTCGCGATCTGCCGCTGGTGATGTCGAATTTCCGCGCGACGCAAAGCCTGCCGGAGTACCTCAAATCCCAAAGCATCGTCGCGATCGCCGACATCGATACCCGCAAGCTGACTCGCCTGCTGCGTGAGAAAGGTGCCCAGAACGGGGCTATCGTGGCGGGCGAGGACGCTAGTGAGGGCACGGCGCTGGAATTTGCGCGATCTTTCCCCGGACTGTCCGGCATGGATCTCGCCAAGGTGGTATCCACCCGGTCGCCCTACGAATGGACCGAGACTGAGTGGGAGTTGGGCAAGGGCTACGGCAAGCAGACCTCGCCCAGATTCCACGTGGTCGCCTTCGACTACGGCGTGAAGTACAACATCCTGCGCATGCTGGCGCAGCGCGGCTGCAAAGTTACCGTACTGCCTGCGCAATCTACCGCCGCCGATGCGCTGGCGCTGAATCCAGATGGGATCTTCCTGTCGAACGGCCCCGGCGATCCACAGCCCTGCGATTATGCGATCGCTGCATCGCGCGAACTGATCGACAAAGGCTTGCCGACCTTTGGTATCTGCCTCGGTCATCAAATTATGGCGCTGGCCTCAGGTGCCAAAACCATCAAGATGAAATTCGGCCACCATGGCGCGAACCATCCAGTGCAAGACCTCGACACCAAAAAGGTGATGATCACCTCGCAGAACCATGGTTTTGCGGTCGATCCCGTCACGCTTCCATCCAACTGCCGCGTGACTCACGTCTCTTTGTTCGACGGCTCGCTGCAAGGATTCGAGCGCACCGACCGTCCAGCGTTCTGCTTCCAGGGTCATCCCGAGGCATCGCCCGGACCGCATGACATTGCTCCTTTGTTCGATCGCTTCGTGGCGATGATGGAGAAACACAAACATGGCTAAGCGCACCGACATCAAGAGCATCCTTATCACCGGCGCTGGTCCGATCGTCATCGGCCAGGCCTGTGAATTCGATTACTCCGGCGCACAGGCTTGCAAGGCATTGCGCGAAGAGGGCTACAAGGTCATTCTCGTCAACAGCAACCCGGCGACCATCATGACCGACCCGGAGATGGCCGATGTCACTTACATCGAGCCAATTACCTGGCAAGTGGTCGAGCGCATCATCGACAAGGAACACCCCGATGCGATCCTGCCCACCATGGGCGGACAGACTGCGCTCAACTGTGCACTCGACCTGTGGCGCAACGGCGTGCTGGACAAATACAAGTGCGAGCTGATCGGCGCCACACCCGAGGCGATCGACAAGGCAGAAGATCGTCAGAAGTTCAAAGAGGCGATGACCAAGATCGGTCTCGGCTCTGCGCGCTCTGGTATTGCGCACTCGATGGATGAGGCATGGACCGTGCAAAAGCAGGTTGGTTTTCCGACCATTATTCGACCGTCCTTCACGATGGGCGGCTCGGGTGGCGGCATTGCGTACAACGCTGAAGAATTCGAGGCGATCTGCAAGCGCGGTCTCGAAGCTTCGCCGACCAACGAATTGCTGATCGAAGAGTCGCTGCTCGGCTGGAAAGAATACGAGATGGAGGTCGTCCGCGACCGCAACGACAACTGCATCATCGTCTGCTCGATTGAAAATCTGGATCCGATGGGCGTGCACACCGGCGACTCCATCACCGTCGCACCCGCACAAACGCTGACGGACAAGGAATACCAGATCATGCGTAACGCGTCGCTGGCAGTGCTACGTGAAATCGGAGTCGATACTGGTGGCTCGAACGTGCAGTTTGCCATCAATCCGAAAGATGGTCGCATGATCGTCATTGAGATGAACCCGCGCGTATCACGGTCCTCGGCGCTGGCATCCAAGGCAACCGGTTTCCCGATTGCGAAAGTCGCAGCGAAACTGGCTGTCGGTTTCACACTCGATGAGTTACGCAATGAGATCACAGGCGGTGTGACGCCGGCGTCGTTCGAGCCCTCGATTGATTACGTCGTCACCAAGATTCCCCGCTTCGCGTTCGAAAAATTCCCCGCGGCCGACAGCCACCTGACTACCCAGATGAAATCGGTCGGTGAGGTGATGGCAATCGGTCGCACTTTTCAAGAATCCTTCCAGAAGGCGCTGCGTGGGCTGGAAGTCGGCGTCGATGGTATGAATGAAAAAACCACTGACCGAGAGACCATCGAAGAAGAACTGGGTGAGCCGGGCCCAGAGCGCATCTGGTATGTGGGTGATGCCTTCGCGCAGGGCTTCACGCTGGAAGAAGTCCATCAGCTGACCAAGATCGATCCCTGGTTCCTCGTGCAGATCAAAGAGATCGTCGATATCGAGCTGTGGCTGGAAAAACAAACGGTGGCCGCGCTGGACAAGGAGACCCTGCTGGCACTGAAACGCAAAGGTTTTTCCGATCGCCGGCTCGCCAAATTGCTGAAGGTCGAAGACCGAGAGATCCGCAAATTGCGCCGCATGCTGAATGTGCGCCCGGTCTACAAGCGCGTCGATACCTGCGCGGGTGAGTTCGCCACAGGTACCGCCTACATGTACTCGACCTATGAAGAAGAATGTGAGTCGCATCCGACCGCGCGCAAGAAGATCATGGTGCTGGGCGGTGGACCAAACCGTATCGGTCAGGGTATCGAATTCGACTATTGCTGCGTGCATGCCGCCTTCGCCATGCGCGAAGATGGTTACGAAACCATCATGGTTAACTGCAACCCCGAAACTGTCTCTACCGACTACGACACTTCGGATCGTTTGTACTTTGAACCATTGACCTTGGAAGATGTGCTCGAGATCGTCGACAAGGAGAAACCCGTCGGCGTGATCGTTCAGTATGGCGGTCAGACGCCGCTGAAGCTGGCACTCGATCTGGAAGCGAATGGCGTGCCCATCATCGGCACCTCGCCCGACATGATCGATGCCGCAGAAGACCGAGAACGTTTCCAGAAACTCCTGAACGAACTGGGCTTGCGGCAGCCGCCGAACCGCACCGCGCGTAATGAAGAAGAAGCGCTGCGACTCGCGCAAGAGATCGGGTATCCGCTGGTGGTACGTCCTTCCTATGTTCTTGGGGGTCGTGCGATGGAAATCGTCCACGAGCAGCGCGATCTTGAGCGCTACATGCGCGAAGCAGTCAAAGTATCCAATGATTCTCCAGTGCTGCTCGACCGCTTCTTGAACGATGCGATCGAAGTCGATGTGGATTGCCTGTCCGATGGCAAGCGCACCTTCATCGGTGGCGTGATGGAGCATATCGAGCAGGCGGGTGTGCACTCGGGCGACTCGGCCTGTTCGCTGCCTCCTTACTCACTCGCGAAAGAGACCATCGAGAAGCTCAAGCATCAGACCGCACAAATGGCCAAGGGCCTCAACGTGGTCGGTCTGATGAATGTGCAGTTCGCCATTCAGCAGCAGGAAGTCAATGGCAAGACAGAGGACGTGGTCTATGTGCTGGAAGTGAACCCGCGTGCCTCACGTACCGTGCCGTATGTGTCAAAGGCCACCGGATTGCAGCTGGCAAAGATCGCTGCGCGCTGTATGGTCGGTCAGTCACTGGACAGCCAGGGTATCGCCAAGGAAGTCGAGCCGCCGTATTTCAGCGTGAAAGAAGCGGTGTTCCCGTTTGTGAAATTCCCTGGCGTGGACACCATTCTTGGCCCCGAAATGAAATCCACTGGCGAGGTGATGGGTGTCGGCCGAACCTTTGGCGAGGCTTTCGTGAAGTCGCAGCTCGGTGCGAGCGTGCGTCTGCCGAAATCAGGCAAGGTTTTCCTTTCCGTGAAAAACAGCGACAAACCACGTGCCGTCGATATCGCGCATCATCTGGTGAAGATTGGCTTTACCGTGGTGGCGACCAAGGGCACGGCATCGGCGATTGCGGCCGCCGGCGTGCCCGTGGAGACCGTGAACAAGGTCGCCGAGGGCCGTCCGCATATCGTGGACATGATCAAGAACGATGAGATCGCGCTGGTCATCAACACGGTCGAAGAAAAGCGCAACGCGATCAATGACTCGCGAACTATCCGTACCTCGGCGCTGGCAGCACGGGTGACTACCTACACCACGATTGCCGGTGCCGAGGCCGCCGTCGAGGGTATGGCGCACCTGAACGAGCTGCATGTGTATGATTTGCAGGGCATGCACGCGTCGCTGCAGTAATTTGGTTTACACTTCGACGATTGAGGTCATGCACAGAGGCTGCGAGCTATCCGCAGCCTCTGTGTTTTTCAACTTGCCAAAGAAAACATGATGAGTACCGTACCCATTACCGTCCATGGCGCGCAATTGCTGAAGGACGAGCTGCAGCGCCTGAAACATGTCGAGCGGCCAGCCGTCATCAATGCCATTTCTGAGGCGCGCGCGCAGGGCGATCTGTCCGAGAACGCCGAGTACGACGCGGCCAAGGAGCGCCAGAGCTTCATTGAAGGCCGTATTGCCGAGCTAGAGGGTAAATTATCTGCAGCGCAGATCATCGATCCCAAGCTCCTGGACGCCGATGGTCGTGTGGTGTTCGCGGCGACCGTCACGTTGGAAGACCTGGAATCTGGCGACAACGTGACGTACCAGATCGTTGGCGATGACGAAGCCGACCTCAAGCAATCGAAGATCTCGATCAGCTCGCCGATCGCGCGTGCGCTGATCGGCAAGTACGCGGGCGATGAGGTCGAGGTGCAGGCACCCGGCGGCGTGCGCGGGTACGAGATCATCGAAGTCAAGTACATCTGAGTTTTACCCGTCGTGCGAGCTTACCTGCTGAATCTCGCACGAACGCTGCTGGTCACGCTGTGGGCCGGCAGCCTCTGGACAGTTGGCTACCTGGCGGCGCCGCTGTTCTTCATCACCCTGCAAGATCGTATCCTGGCCGGCACCATCGCCGGTACCTTGTTTCGTGCCGAAGCCTGGCTGTCACTGGTCTGCGGCGTGTTGCTGCTGACGATTTTTCGGGCCGACCCTTATCTTCCCTCCCGAAATGCTTGTACGCGCCTCGTGATTGGCATGCTGTTGTGTGTGCTGGTCGGTTATTTCGGCCTGCAGCCTTTCATGGCTGAAATACGGGCCGCGGCTGCGCAGGCGGGCGGGGTGATGGATGAGGCGATGCGCGCGCGGTTTGGGTTGCTGCACGGCCTGGCCAGCGTCATTTATCTGCTGCAGAGTCTGCTGGCAGTGTTGCTCGTCACAAAATCCCGCGTCTGATCAAAAAAGCTTGCCGGGAACAATAGCGCATATGCACTATTGTTCAGCCTCCAGTCATTCGACAATGCTGAGTACCTGTCGCGGCAGGTAGCTGGCAGCTGGCGTCATCTGCACTGCTATGCGTCGCAATGGTGTTACCTGCGCTGGGCTGCCCTGTAGTTCTGCGTAGCGAGACTGGTTCCAGACAACCTTTCCATTGCACGGGGCATCATGTCTATTCCATCGTTGTTATCACCGTTCGATCATTTTTCCGGGTCTGTTCGGGATCCTGCCACGAGTAGTGCTCAAGTAGCAGAAAACACGGCTCGTAATCGAAGGAATCCCCGGGCCTTGGATGTGTTT
>JACCDW011827218.1_pt1 | contig 41450 bp, 24 predicted proteins | sample 7449781 | NCBI WGS metagenome assembly JACCDW01 (sample SAMN15323449, study PRJNA562643) | freshwater metagenome | isolation source: river surface water | place: USA:Blue River Watershed | collected 2017-08-18 | reverse complement strand
GCGACGCGCGGAGTGCCCTTCGCGGCCGGAGCGACGTCATCTGAGGTGGGCTTGGCGGCCATCACGAAATAGGTGGCGGCGGAGCCAAGGGCGGCGGCGAGGAGCAGAGGCAGGATGTTCTTCATGGGGGTGGTTGCTTGATAAAACCCCGTGTAGCGCGAAAGGTTTAGGAAAAACGCCGGCACCCGCCGTTGACTCCGCTTAGCCGCAAAACAGCGTCAAACCGTCGGTAATCCCCACTGACCGAGAGACCCCGTCTAGACCGACCCCGACACCCTCCCCATGATCCGCCCCCTCCTCGCCTTGCTCATCTGCTTGAGCGGCCTTGCCCAAACCACTCCCGCCGGCCCGCTATGGCTGACCTACCCAGGCGGCGAAGGCCCCGGCAAAGGGAAGCACATCGTGCTCATCGCGGCCGACCAGGAATACCGCAGCGAACAGTCGATGCCGATGCTCGCGAAAATCCTCAGCACCCATCACGGCTTCGACTGCACCGTCCTCTTTGCCGTCGACGAACACGGCTTGGTCGACCCCCGCATGCCGGTGTATCCCGAGAAAGGGAAAGAGAAGGCATTCAAGACCCACCACATCCCCGGCCTCGAACACTTGGCGAAGGCCGATCAGGTCATCTTCTTCTGTCGTCTGCTCACGCTGCCGATGGCCGAGCGCGAACAGATCGTGCAGTACATCGATTCCGGCAAACCGTTCATCGCGCTGCGCACCGCCAATCATGGCTTCCACGCCGCCCTGCCTTACAAGCTCAACGGCAAGCAGGTCAATTGGGGCGAGGATGTGCTCGGCGGAAGCTTCCGCGGCCACCACGGACGCTACCATGCCGACTCCACCCGCGGCATGATCGTCGAGGCCATGAAGGACCACCCGATCCTCGCCGGCGTCCGCGACATCTGGGGCAACTCGGACGTTTACCGCACCTACAAGGAAGGCGGCAGCCTGCCCGCCGGCTGTACCGCCCTCGTCTGGGGCCAGCCCTTGCTGGGCCGCAAACCGGACGACGCGCCCAACCCGAAGCTCGAGCCGTTGCCCGTCGCCTGGTTCAAGACCTGGCGCACCAGCACCGGCAAGGACGCCCGCGTGTTCCAGTCCACGATGGGCAGCGGAGACGACTTCCGTAACCCCGGCCTACGCCGACTCGTGATCAACGCCGCCTACTGGGGCATGGGCATGGAGTCGGCCATCGACCCCAAGCGCTCCGTCGATACCGTCGGCCCGTACGAACCCCTCGGCACCGGCTTCGCCTACGAAAAGCTCGGCATCAAGCCGAAGCCCGTGTCGGACTACCGCTAGACGAGCGCCCAGGTTGGACCGCCCCGCTCACTTCGCGGGCACGGCGTGGATGGTGTTCACGATGCGGCCGGAGACGTCGACGCCATCGGCGCTGCGCAGGTTGTACTTGAGCGACATCTGCATGCACGGAGCCAAGTCGACCAGGTGCAGGATGGCGGTGCGGCCATCGGCGGAGAGCTCAACCCGGGAAACCTTCACGAGGTCATGCTTGGCCTGCGCCATCTGCTCCTTGCTGAACTCGGGCTTGCCGTCCTTGTTGACCTCCGCGGCCTGCGCCGGCGGCGCCTTCGTGGACAGCTCCGGCGAACCGTAAGCGGCCGACCACAGGTAATCCCAGGCTTCGACGTTCCAGCTGCCGGGGTCCTTCGCGACCGCGGGATCCAAAGGTTCACCGAAGCGGATCTCGACCTGACCCGCGCCGACCTTCAGGTCCATCGGGGTGCGGACCTTCTCGCCGGTGTAGCGGACGCGCTGGAGGCAGCCGTTCTTGACGGCGGTCGTCTGCCAGCCGCGGAGTCCGACGACGTAGAGCTGACCGTCCTTCGGGTTGAAACGGGCGCGCATCGCACCGCTGTCGAAGTTCACGTTGAAACGCGTCAGGCCACCCTGCATCTGCGGCTGCCCACGGAAGGACACTTCCTGCGGCAACACCCCGTAGAGCGAGCACAGGCCATAGCTGAGGTGCAGCAGGCGACCTTTCCACGGACCCCACTGATCGGAAGTGACCCAGACCTGCCCACCGCTGGAATTATCGACGTCCTTCGGCATCCAACAGAGCGGGCGATCGTAATCGGTCGGTTCGGTGGCACGGTGGGCCAACGGCGGCACGCCATAGAAGCCGCCTTGCTTGATCCAGTTCAACCGGCAGACCGGCATCCAGGTGCCTTCGTTGTCTCCGCTCGTCAGTTGCCCGGTCGGACCGATCCCCAAGCCGTTGGGGGCGCGGAAACCCGTGGCGACGACGGACAAGTTCGAGCCATCCGGGGCGACCTTGAACAGCGCGCCATGGTGATCGCAGATGTCGTCGAACCCGCGGCCCCCCTTCTTCACCGGGCCGGCCTTGGCGAAATAGAGATTCCCCGCGCCGTCCGCCTGCAGGTCGAACACGTATTCGTGGAAGTTCTTGGTGGCCTGAAGGTCGGAATTGAAGACGAGGTAGGTCTGGGCGGTGCCTTGACCGTTGGGGCCCGGGAGCAGCTTCCAGAGTCCATCGCGACAGGTGACATAGACGACGCCTTGCACGACCTTGAGGCCCAGCGGATGGTAGAGGCCCGTGGCGAAGCGCTCCCACGTGACCCGCTCCAACTTGGCATCGAGTCCCGACCCGATCCAGACATCGCCATGGAACGTGCAGAGCGCGACGCGACCGTCTTCGAAGAAGTCCACGCCGCTGACGTACATCGGCGCCTTCCAAGCGTTGTCCTCGGGCAGCTTGATGCGGTCCGTGACGTAGGGCTCGCCCTTCTTCGTCGACAGCTCGCCCTTGGTGACGACTTTCTGGCCGGAGAAATCGGCGAAGCCGTGGGGGCCGCGGTCCTCGGGCCAACCCGTCGGACGGGCCGCGCCCACCGGGGCGTACGCGATCTCCACCTGCTGTTGGCCGGCGGGAATGCGATAGACCTCCCAACCGTTGAGTTGATCGCGCCGACCGGGACCGCGGACGCCGATGCGGTCCGCGTCTTGGACGCGACCCAACAGCACCGTCACGCCCGTCGCGGTCTCGGTCGAAAGCGCGCGCACGAGGACCTGCGCCTCGTTCGAATCGACGACCCGGGGGGACTCGATCACGCGGTCGGCGGCGCCGGCGACGGCGAACGTCAGCACGCCATCGCCCTTGGGCTGGAAGTTCGCCAACCGGTAATGGCCGGCGCCCAAGTGGCCATAGCCCATGCGCACCGCCAGCTTGGCGGCGTTCTCGCCCACCAGGAGTCCCGCGAGGTCGTCGTCGGTCGAGAAATACACGCTGCCGATGGCCGACGGGTATTCGCCGCGGGACATGAGGTTCATCTCGGTCACGAACTTGCCGGACCAGCCACCGACGACGCGGGCGAGCTCGGTGTCGTAGGCGATGGCGTGCTTGCCGTCCTCGCCGAGCCGCAGGGCCAAGCCCTTGAGCGCCGTATGCTCCGCCGTGCCGTCGGGCTTGCGGTCCACGCCGATGGTCCCGAAGACCCAGCGACCGGATGCCTCCGCGGGATCCTTACCGGCGGACTTCGCCGGCGCCTTCTTCGCCGCTTGGGCAAAGAGGAGCGGACCAACCAACAACAGACAGCACAGGGAACGCAGGACAGAGCACATGGGGATGCGACGAGCAAAGCCCACCCCTCCATCGTGGCAAGACCCGAGGCTTACTTCTTGCGGCGCTCGAGGTCGTCGACGCCCGGGAGGACGTACTTGCCCTCCTTGCCGAGCGGCTTGACGCGGCGCTCGTTTTCCTGGCGGTTCTTGGCCGCCGACTCCAACGCCTTATCCGACGTGTCCACGGCGCCGGCTTCCTTGGCGCCACCCTCCTGCTTGGTCTCACCACGCGAGCCAGCGGGCGGCGCGACGACCGGGCGCGCCGGCTTGTTGCGGTCCTCCCACCAATCATAGGCATCCTTCTCCGCTTGGGCGATCTGCTCGGGCTTGAGCTCCGTCTTCAAGTGCGCCTGCAGCTTCCCGACTTCATTGGGAACCAAGCCCGTCATGCGCTGGAGCAGGCAAAAGAAATAGGCCTTGGACTTGTCGACCGCTCCGAGTTCGCCGGACGCGTGCAGCAACGCCAACCGCCCTGCATACCCCGTTTCCACCCTCGCCCGCTCGTGCAGGCGTTGCAGCCATTCGTTGGCCTCGGCGATATCGCGATCCTCGCGCTTCCCATCGAGACGCGCCCGGATGATGTCCCCCATGGCCACGTAAGACCCCTGCCGGGCGGACTTCCGGAACCAACCGAGGGCATCGTCGAAATGCAGGCGGATGCCGCTCTTGCCGTAGAGATCCAGGTAATAGCGGCCGACCCGTTCCTGCGCTTCCGCGTCCCCCGCCACGGCCTCGTGGTAGGACGGCACCGGGGTCGGCGAGGGCCCGGGATTGCCGGCCGCCACCGCCACCCAAAGGAACACACCGATCGCCAGGAACAGTCGGAACATGCCGGCATTAAACGGACCCGCCCCGGTCTGGGCAAGTCCGATGGGGACGCCTGACCGGGGCGGGGTTACCCAAGCATTCTACTGTTTAGAGGCTCTTCAGGTAGGCCGTGAGGTCGGCAACGCCTTGATCGGTCAAGCCGAGCATGGCGGGCGTATACATGAGCGACTTCTCCAGCTTCTCGACGGACTTGATGCGGTCGGCCGGGACGGTCTGGATGGCGCCGCCGATGCCCTTGATCATCGTGGGGTCGCCCTGCGTGAGGACCATGCCCGTGAGGACGAGACCGTCCTTGGTCACGAGGCGCGAGCCTTCGTAGCCATGGGAGATCGAAGCCGACGGCTGCGCGATGGCCTGGATGATGGTCTCGGCCGACTGCTGGCGCCCATAGGTCGTCAGGTTGGGTCCATACTCGACGCCTTGCTCGCCGACGCGGTGGCAGGAGTAGCAGACGGCGATCGCGGCGGCCCCGCGCTTCGCGTCCCCCTTGAGCTTGGCGATGGTTTCGACGGACGACAGCGGCTTGGCGCCGACGGGTTCCGCGGGGAAGTCGCTCGCCGTCAGCTTCACCTGGTTGGCGTCGTAGAGGCCGCGAGCCTTGAGGAGCTTATCGACCTCGAAGGGCTTCCAATCATTGCCCTTGCGGTTGTTCAGCCACCACGTGGCGATTTCCTTGAACTCCTTGCGCTGCGAGAGTTCGACCATCGCGCCGACCGCTTCCGGGCTATTGGTGAAGGCCAACGCCGTGACCATCTGCTTGGTCTGGGCGGCGTCCAACTTGCCGGAAACCAGGCGGGCGCGGATACCGGCGACGCCGGCCGGGACGTGCAAGCGCCAGGTCAGGCCCGCGAAGGCTTCGCTCCAGGCGGCGGGGTCACCGCCCATGGTCTTGCCGAGCGCGGCGTAGAGTTCGACCTCGCGACCGGTGGCACCGAGGCCGACGGCTTCGAGGTAAGCACGGTCCTTGCCGTCGAAACGCTGGGCCACTTCCACCAGGGCGGCGAGCGCCACCGGGCCCGGGAAGTCGCGCAAAGCCAAAGCGACCTCGCGGCGAACCGCGGGCGAAGCATCCTTGGCGTTCGCCACCGCGAGGTTGAGCACATCGCGGTTCGCGGCGCGGAGGGCGCGGAAGGCGACGAGACGACGCTGGTCGTCCGGCGAACGGAGCTCCGCGGAGACCAAAGCGGCGCCCTTATCGCCCAACTGGGCGAGCAACCAGACGGCGCGCGCGGCCACGTAGGGATTGGCATCCTTGAGCAAAGCGGAGACCGCGGGGATGGCGGCTTCCCCTTGGGCCTTGAGGCGGGCGAAGCCGGCGCCACGGATGTTGTTGGCCGGACTGCGCAGCGCGAGGATCTGGCCTTCCGTGGTGTTGAGGTCGATCTTCGGGACGACGGACTTGAAACCCTTCGGCGCCAAGCGGTAGATCGTGCCCGCATAGCGGTTGTCGCGGGTGCCGTGACCGCCCACGCCCGGGTCGAACCAGTCGGCGAAGTAGAGGGCGCCGTCGGGACCGACGGTGATGTCCGCCGGACGGAACATCGTCTTGAGCACGCCGGTGGCGCGGCCACCGAGGAAGTCCGAGCCGGCCCATTCCTTCTCCTTGTTGGAGGTGATGAAGTCGAAGCGCTCGAGCTTCATGCCCGCGCCGTCGGGCTTGGGGAAGTAACCGAAGACGACGTTCTTGCCGGCCTCGCAGGCCAGGAGCAGGCCGTTCCACTTGTCGCCCAACGCGCCGTTCTCGTAGAAGGCGACGCCCGTCGGGGAACCGCCGCCGTAGACATCGCCCGCGGGCATGGTACCGGGGTCGTCTTGACGCCACTCGGCGGTCGGCGTGTCCTGTCCAGGGCGCTTGTCGGCGCTCCAGGAGCGCTTGCCGTCGGCGGAGGCGAAACCGGCGTTGCCGCCCTCCATGATCAACGAGACCCGGCAGGCGGGCGGATCGTCGTTGTCGCTCTGGTAAAGGTCGCCGAACGAGTTGATCGCCTGCTCGTAGCTGTTGCGGTAGTTATGGCCGACGATGCGGAGGTCGGAACCATCCGCGTTCATTCGCACGGAGAAGCCGCCGATCCAGACGTTGCCGTCGTCGCTGCGCTTGCCGGCGATGTTGCCGAGCATGTAGGGGCTGCCCATGTAGAAACGGCGGCCGGCCTTGTCGGTGAATTCGGCGCCGGTGTTGCCTTGGTTGAAGTTCCAGCGGCCGTCGGGGCCGGTGGTCACGCTGTGCAGCGAGTGGTCGTGCTGGCGGCCGTTGAAACCCGTGAGCAGGACCTCGCGCTTATCCAGCGCCGGATTGAACACCCCGTCGCGGTTCACGTCGGTGAAGACGAGGAGGTCGGGCGGTTGCGAGACCACGACCTTGCCGTCGATGGCGGCCACGCCCAAGGGCGAAGCCAGGTTGACGTCCTGCAGGAAGACCGTCGCCTTATCGGCCTTACCGGCGCCCGTGGTGTCCTCGAGGACGACGATGCGGTCGCCTTCCTTGCGGCGTCCGGCCTTGCCGCGGTAGTTCACGCCCTCGGCGACGAACAAGCGACCTTGCTCGTCGAAGTCGATGTTGGTCGGATTGAAGAACAGCGGCGAAGTCGCCCAGACGGTGACCTCGAAGCCTTCGGGGACGGTGAACAGTTCCGGCGGGACGAGCATCGGGCCGTCCTCGAAGGAGACGGCCTTTTCTTCGTCGGGCTTCTGGGTGAACACCAGGAAGCGCATCGCGGCGGGGCTGCGCTTGCCGCCACGCTCCATGCCGCCGTCATCGATGGCGACCTGGGTACGGAAACCCACCACGCCGGCGGGGAGATCGTAGGCGATCACCGACGTCGCGTGCGTACCGATGCCATTGGCGTAGACCTTGCCGTCGACCTTCAGCGGACCCTTGGAGTTGTTCTTCCCCACGAGCACGGCGCCGTGGCTGGCCGAAGCGGACTTCCACTTCAGGTCGGTGAGGCTCTTCGTCGTCCCATCGGCCATCACCAAGGTCGGCTCCACCCAGGAAGCCCAGTCGCAGTTGGTGTCGCCGAGGTCGGAGACCATCAGGTAGAGTTCCTTGGCGCCCTTGAGGTCGGCCGTCAGCTCGGTCAAACGATTCTTGTCCTTGGTCGTGATGTCCTTGGACTGCGCCACCGGCTTGCCCGCGGACTTGGCGGCGGGCTTGACGGCCGGCGCGGCGGCCGGAGCGGCGGGCACGGCGGCACCCGTGGCTGGGCGACCGAACTTGGCTTCGCGTTCCGCTTGGATGGCCGCGGCCGGAATCTTGGTGAACTCGCCCGGCTGCGGAACCGTCAGGCGGGCGGCGGCCTTGCCCTTGGGGTCCAGGTTGGCGTTGAGCTGGTCTTCCGTCACCGGCGCGGACTTGACGCCCGCGGCGGGCACCTCGACCTTGGCGGCCCAGACGATGGCGTTGAGGGCCAAAGTGCGGAAGCCGTCGATGGCCCAATTGCGATGGTTATGGCCGCCGGTGAAACCGACGCCGCGGCCGCCGTCGGCGCGCTCGATGCCCCACATCAGGGTCTGCGGCTTACCCAGACCATCCACGCCGTGCTCGTTCCAAAGGTTGATGTACTTCTTCACGTTCTCGCGGGTGGGCACGGCCGTCACGAGGTCGAGCACCTTGCCGCGGTCGGCGGGGAAACGCATGTTGTAATAGAACTCATCGTAGGCCTGCACGAGGCCGTCCACGCCGCGCGAGACCGGATGGTTCGGCAAAGCCTTGAGGTCGGCCACCCAGTGCGGGTTCACGGACCAGCCCGTCTCGAAGGCGCCGCCGATCCAAGGGCGGTAGTACTGCTCGCCCTCCTTGGCGTCCGGATGGACGGCGTAATGCATGAACATGAGGCCCGTGCCCTTCTTGGCCAATGCGTCGACCTTCTTCCATCCCTTGCCGACGACGCTGGTGCCGTCGGCGTAGATCACGAGACACTTGATGCCGTCGAGGACGGACTCGTCCTTGGGCCAGCCGCTGACGACCACGGCCTTCAAGCCGAGACCGCTCTGCTCGTTGATCGCCTTGGCCAGCAACTGACATCCCGCGTTGAACTCGTGCTCGCCGGGGCCGTGGGAACGACCGCCCGCCAGGAAGACGATGTCCGCGGCGGCGTGGGCGCCGAGCGAAACGAGGCAACTGGAGACCACGGCGGCGAGGCGGGTCCAGGAACGGAGGGTATTATTCATAAGAATGGAAGCGTGGCCGGGGGTACTCGGCACCCCTCACAGACAGCGGAATCCGGCGAAGGTTGGAAGGAAAAACCCCGGGGAAGCCCAAGGACCCCGTGCGCACCCCTTTCCACCCTGTTTTCGGCGCAGTTTGACATTGGAGGAACAATCCTAGGGTGTACCTGTTACAACCCATATGAAAGCCCCTGCCGTCCTGCTGCTGGCGGGCCTCGCCCTCACCGGGCGTTTGGCCGGGGCGGATGCTGCCCCGACGGCGGCCCAACTCGAATTCTTCGAGAAGGAGGTCCGGCCGGTCTTGGCCGAGCACTGCTACGAATGCCACGGACCGAAGAAGCAGAAGTCGGGTCTCCGCTTGGACTCGAGGGCGTTCATCCTCAAAGGCGGCGAGATCGGGCCCGTCGTCGTCCCCGGCCACCCCGAGCAGAGCCGCCTGATCCTGGCGATCAATCACGCCAAGCAGAAGGACGTCGAAGCCATGCCGAGCGAGGACAAGAAACTCACGCCGAAGGACATCGCCGCGCTGACCGAGTGGGTCCGCCAAGGCCTGCCCTGGCCGACGTCGGACCAACCGGAACTGACCGACCCGCGCAAGCACTGGGCCTTCCAGCCGTTGGCCGCACCCACCCTCCCGAAGGTCACCGCGACCGACCGGGTGCGCAATGACGTCGACCGCTTCCTGCTCGCGCAGCTGGAAGCCAAGGGCCTGACCTACTCGCCCGAAGCATCCAAGGAAACGCTCATCCGGCGCGCGTACTTCGCCTTGCACGGCTTGCCGCCCTCCGCCGCCGACATCGAGCGCTTCGTCGCCGACCGCGACCCGCAAGCCTACGACAAACTGGTCGACCGCCTCCTCGCCGCGCCGGCCTTCGGCGAACGCTGGGGGCGCCACTGGCTCGACGTCGCCCGTTACGCCGACACCAAAGGCTATGTGTTCGAAGAAGAACGCCGCTACGCCTACGCCTACACCTACCGCGACTGGGTCGTGGGCGCCTTCAATCAGGACATGCCGTACGACCGCTTCCTCAAGCTGCAGCTCGCGGCGGACGCGCTGGTGAGCGGCGAAGACACCCGCGACCTCGCGGCCCTCGGCTTCCTCACCCTCGGTCGGCGCTTCCTCAACAACCAGCAGGACATCATCGACGACCGCATCGATGTCGTCATGCGCGGCACGCAAGGGCTCACCATGGCCTGCGCGCGTTGCCACGACCATAAATCCGACCCCCTGCCCTCCACGGATTACTACGCCCTGTACGCCATCTTCAATTCGAGCGAGGAACCGAAGGACAAGCCGCTCCTGAAGCCCTTCACCCCGACGAAGGACACCGAAGCCTTCGAAAAGGAGCTCGCCGCCAAGGAAGCCAAGGTCGTGGATTTCCGGACCAGCCGACGGGAGGGCTCCTTCTCGGCCGTCAAGACCACCGCTTACCTCGGGGTGCTCCGCCGCTCCCTGACGGATGCGAAATTCGACGACGCCCAGGAAGCCAAACGCCTCGCGCTCTACCCCGCGATCCTCGCCGGCTGGAAGAAGACCTTGAAGCCGCGCCTCGTGGCGACCGACGCGCAGTTCGGCCTCTGGGCCCGCCTCCTCGGGACGCCCGACGACGCCTTCAAGGCGAAGCTCGCCGCCGAGCTGCTCCCGAAGACGGCCACGCCGATCGACCCGGTGCTCCATGCCGCCCTGACCAAGAAGTCGCCGACGAAGTTCGACGAACTCGTCGCCGTCTACGGTGAAATCCTCGCCAGCGCCCGCGGGAATCCGACCTTGGAACTCAAGCCTTGGCGGGCGCTCATCGAAGCCCCCAACGGCCCGACCACGCCGACCGCGGATAGCCTCGTCGGCTCCTACGTCGTCGCCGACGCCCAGAAGCACCGGGCCTTGATCCGCGAAGTGGAAGCCTTCAAGGCGAGCCCGCAGAGCCCGCCCCGCGCCATGGCCTTGGTGGACAAAGCCCAACCCGTGAACGGCACCGTCTTCCTCCGCGGCAACCCCGGACGCCCCGGCAAGAACGTGACGCGGCACTACCTCGAAATCCTCGCGCCCAACGGCAAGCCGACCGACTTCAAGCGCGGCAGCGGCCGCCTCGAGTTGGCGGAGGCCATCGCCAACGCCAACAACCCCCTCACCGCGCGGGTCATGGTCAACCGCGTCTGGGACCAGGTCTTCGGCCAACCGCTGGTCGAGACTCCCAGCGACTTCGGCGTGCGCACCGCTGCCCCTTCGCATCCCGCGCTGCTCGACGGCTTGGCCACCCGCTTCATCGCCGACCAGTGGTCGACCAAGCGGCTGATCCGCACCCTGGTGACTTCGGCGGCGTTCCGCCAAGCCTCGGAGACGCACAAGGCGGGCCTGAGCAAGGACCCCGAGAATCGCCTCCTGTGGCGCATGAACCGCCGGCGCGCGGACTTCGAGACCATGCGCGACAGCATCCTGGCCGTTGCCGGTCAGCTCGAGCCGAAGCTCGGCGGCCAACCGTTCGACCTCGTCGCCAACTTCGCGACGCCGCGGCGCACCCTCTACGCGCTGATCGACCGCCAAAACCTGCCGGCGGTCTTCCGCACCTTCGACTTCGCCAACCCCGACTACCACGTCGCCCGTCGCAACCAAACCACGACGCCGCAGCAAGCGCTCTGGATGCTCAACCACCCGTTCAGCCGTCAAGTGGCGGACAAGCTCGCGGAACAACTCGCCCCGGCGGCCACCGACGAAGCGAAGGTCCGCCAACTCTACCGAACCGTCCTCGGTCGCGCCCCCCAAGCCGCGGAAATCAAGCAAGCCCTGACCTACGTCACCGAAGTCCGCCAAGCGCCGGCGCCGGCCCACTGGTTGAGCGGGATCGGCTGCTACGATCCCAAGACGAGGAAAGTCACCTTCACCGAGATGAAGGTGCTCAAGAAGGATGCGCTGACCCCTTCCGACAAATATCCGGATGCCGCGAGCGGCAACGGCCATGCGACGTTGACGGCGAAGGGCGGCCATCCGGGCAACGATGCGCAACACGCCGTCATCCGACGTTGGTCCGCGGGCGGCGGCGGTGAGTTCCGGATCGACGGCGAGCTCAAGGTTCCCACCCCGCAAAGCCAAGGCGTGCGGGCCCGCATCGTTTCCGCGCAACGCGGCCTGCTCGGCGAATGGACCTGCCAAGGCGGCGCCACGGTGTCCGTCGTCCTGGAGAAAGCGCTCATCCCCCCCGGCGACACCGTGGACTTCATCGTCGACGACCTCAACGGCCCGAACAGCGACAGCTTCAGTTGGGCGCCGGTGGTGAAGGATGCCCGGACCGGCGAGGTCATCGATGCGGCCGCCGGCGGCTTCAACCGCAAGGGTTCACCGCAATCCCCTTGGTCCTCGCTCGCGCAGGTCCTCTTCGCCAGCAACGAATTCAACTTCGCGGAATAAGCATGCACCACGACCCCTCCTTCATCCACAGCCGCCGGGAGTTCCTGCGGAAGTGCGGCATGGGCCTCGGCGGACTGGCCTTCGCCTCGTTGCTGCAACGCGACCTCCAGGGCGCCCCCATCTCCGTCGACCCGCTGCACCCGCTGGCGGCCCGCCGCGCCCCGCTCCCCTCGAAGGTCAAGCACGTCATCCACATCTTCGCCAACGGTGGGCCGTCGCATGTCGACACGTTCGACCGCAAGACCTCGCTCGACAAATACCACGGACAGAAACTGCCGGGCGACTACATCGCCACCGAACGCAAGACCGGGGCTGCCTTCCGCTCCCCCTTCACGTGGAAGCGCTATGGCCAGAGCGGCCTCGAAGCCAGCGAGCTCTTCGCCAAGACGGCGGCCTTCGCCGATGACCTCTGCGTCATCCGCTCCATGCAGGCGAACGTCCCGAACCATGAGCCTTCGCTCCTGCTGATGAATTGCGGCGAAGCGCGGCAGGTCCGTCCCAGCCTGGGGTCTTGGGTGACCTACGGACTGGGCACCGAAAACGAGAACCTGCCCGGCTTCATCACGCTCTGCCCGGGTGGCTACCCGATCCAGGAAACCCAGAATTGGCAGTGCGGATTCCTGCCCGGCGTCTACCAAGGCAACTACGTCGACTCCTCCAAGAAGACCGTCGAGGAACTCATCGAGAACATCCGCAACGCGGGCCTCTCGCGGCCGGCGCAGCGCAAGCAGCTCGACCTCCTGGCGCGCATCAACGCCTCGCACCAGTCCCTCCACCCGCAGGACGCGGCCCTCGAAGCCCGCGCCCAATCGTTCGAGATGGCCTACCGCATGCAGCTCGAAGCGACGGATGCCTTCGACATCAGCCGCGAGCCCATCTCGACCCGGACGATGTACGGCGACACGACCCAAGGCCGGCAATTCCTGATCGCGCGCCGCCTCGTGGAACGCGGCGTGCGCTTCGTCCAACTCTGGCACGGCGCCGGCCAGCCGTGGGACAGCCATGACGACCTCGAGGCCAACCACCGCCGGTTGGCCCATGAGGTGGACCAACCGATTGCCGCGCTCCTCGCCGACCTCAAGCGCTCCGGCCTGCTCGACTCCACGCTGGTCATCTGGGGCGGCGAATTCGGCCGCACCCCGACCGTCGAACTCCCCACCCCGGGCTCCAACGCCGGCAAGATCAACGGCCGCGACCACAACCATCACGGCTTCACCATGTGGATGGCGGGCGGCGGAGTCCGCGGCGGCACCACCTACGGCGAGACCGACGAGTTCGGCTTCAAATCCGTCAAGGACGTCGTCCACGTGCACGACCTCCATGCCACGATCATGAAGCTCCTCGGGTTCAACCACGAGGAATTCACCTTCCGCCATGCCGGCCGCGACTATCGCCTCACCGACGTCCACGGCAAGGTCGTGCAGGCGCTGATCGCCTGATCGGCCCCCGCCGGCGGTCCAACGCCGGCAACTTCACGCTTCCCCTCCGCCGCAGGGCGGCCAACCTTGGGCCACCCCCGCCCACCCATGCGTTGCCTGCTTGTCTGCTGCCTGCTCAGCCTCGTCGCGCCCGTGTCAAGCTGGGCCCAGTCGGCGCCCGAACCGAAGGTCATCAGGAACATCGGCTACCGCGGTGGCGACGACCTGACCGCCTACGAAGCCGAGCGCTGCAAGCTCGACATCACCTTGCCGCCCGCGGCCGACAAACCCTTCGCCACCTATGTCTGGTTCTATGGCGGGGGCCTGAAGAACGGCGGCAAAGACCTCGCCTCCGAACACTGCGCGGAAATCGCCGCAAGCTTTGCCCGCAACGGCATCGCCGTCGTCGTGCCCGACTACCGCCTCAGCCCCAAGGCCCAATACCCCGCTTACGTCGACGATGCCGCCGCCGCGTTCGCTTGGACGGTCCGGCACATCGCCCAACACGGGGGCGATCCACGTAAGGTCTTCATCGGTGGGCACTCCGCCGGCGGCTACCTCGCGCTCATGGTGGGTTTCGACCCCAGTCGACTCAAGCCATACAACCTCGGCCTGAAGGACGTCGCCGGCATCGCCCAAGTCAGCGGGCAAGTCTTCACGCACTACACCATCCGCGAAGAACGCGGCCAAGGCCGCTACCGCGTGACCTCCGATGAGGCCGCGCCGGCGTTCCATGTGCACAAGACCTTGCCGCCGGTGCTTTCCCTCTACGCCGACAACGACATGCTCGGACGGGCCGAGGAAAACCAGTTCCTGGTCGCCATGCTCAAGGGCGCGGGGCACGTCGAAACCACCTCGCTCAAGGTCGCGGGGACGGACCACGGCAGCGTAGGGCATAACCTACGCTTCCCCGCGGACCCCGGCCACCAGGCCATCGTCGAGTTCATCCGCAAGCACGCCGCCAGCCGCTGACCATGCGTCCGACGCCATTCATCGTCGCCTCCTTGTTCGCCGTCTGCGCGGGGCACGCGAAGCCCTTGGCCGAAGCCGCGGAAGCGATGGTCGCCAAACTCCCGGCCGGCTGCCTCGTCACCGCCGAGCAGACGCCGCAGGGGACGCGGTTCGCATTGGCCGGACAATCCCCCGACCCTACGCAAGCCCCCGAATCCCTGGTCTTCGAGATCGCGTCGCTCACGAAGATCTTCACGGGCATCCTGTTGGCCGAAGCCGTCGTCGAAAAGAAAGTGACCCTCGACACCACGGTGGCGGAGCTGCTGGGGCGCGGCTTCACGTTCGCCGACGAACGCGTGGGCCGGATCACCCTCAAGCAACTCTCCACGCACACGAGCGGCCTCCCGCGCATGCCGGACAACTTCACGAACGGCTTCGAGGGGTACGCGCGTTACGACGACGCACGGATGCTGGCGTGGCTGGCCCAAGTGAAACTGAAGCAGGACGGACCGCATGCCTGCAGCTATTCGAACATCGGCGTGGCCCTGCTCGGACACCTCGTGGCCAAGCAATACGGCAAGCCTTGGACGGAGTGCGTCCTGGAAAAAGTCTGCAGGCCGCTGGGACTGACGCACACGCAACCGAGCCATTTGCCCAGCCTCGGCCCCTTGGCTCCGCCCTACCGCGGCCCCCAGCCGGGGATCGTCACCACCTTCCAAGCCTTCGCTCCCGCGGGCAGCCTGCGCAGCACCGCCGCGGACATGCTCAAGTTCGGACAAGCCTTGGCGCACCCCGAGCGCACCCCCTTGAAGGACGCGTTGACGTTGGCCTTGCAGGCGCATGCGGACTCCAACGACAAGGGCGGCAAAGTCGGCCTCGGCGCCTTTCGGGCTGGCCCGCCAGAGCGGATCGCCTACGTGCATGACGGCGCCACGGCGAGCTACCGTTCATCCATCCAAGTCATCCCCGCCTTGGACACCGTACGCGTCGTCCTGATCAACAACAACACGATGGAGGGCAGCGACGTCCTCAAGGCCATGAAATAAGCCAGCCCCGTCCCCTCTCCCCCATCCCCCTTCCCCTTTAATTCCGCCCCCTCTTTCTCCCCATGCATCGTCTGTTCGCCCTGCTCTTGATCCTTCCCGGCTTACTCCGGGCGGAAGCCCCCCAACCGACCTACGACCTCGTCGTCTACGGCGGCACCTCGGCGGCCATCATCGCCGCCGTCCAAGCCAAGAAGATGGGCAAGACCGTCATCGTGGTCAGTCCCGACCAGCACCTCGGCGGCCTCTCGAGCGGCGGACTCGGCTTCACCGACTCCGGCGACAAGTCGGTCATCGGCGGCCTCTCGCGCGACTTCTATCACCGCGTCTGGCTGGCCTACCAAAAGCCGGCAGCCTGGAGGCATGAGGCCAAGGAGAAGTTCGGCAACAAAGGCCAAGGCACCGTCGCGATGGATGCCTCGGAGCGCACCATGTGGATCTTCGAACCTTCGGTCGCGGAAAAAGTCTTCGAAGACTACGTGAAGGAATACCAGCTGACCGTCGAACGCAACGAATGGCTCGACCGCGCCCAAGGGGTCGAGAAGCAGGATGGCCGCATCGTCGCCATCACCACCCTGAGCAAGCGACGCTACGCGGGCCGCATGTTCATCGACGCCACCTATGAAGGCGACCTCATGGCCGCCGCCGGGGTCAGCTACACCTTCGGACGCGAACCCAACGCCGCCTTCGACGAGACCCTCAACGGCATCCAACTCGGCCACGCCAAGTCGCACCAGTTCGCCGGCAAGGTCGACCCATACGTCATCGAGGGCGACCCGCGGTCCGGCCTCTTGCCGCGCATCCAGGACATCCCCGTCGGCGGCCAGGACGGGGACGGCGACAAGAAGATCCAAGCCTACAACTTCCGCATGTGCCTGACCAAGGTCCCGGCCAATCGCGTCGAGTTCCCCAAGCCGCCGGGCTATGACCCCAAGCAGTACGCCCTCTTGGCCCGCGCCTTGGCGCAAGGCTCCACGCACGTCTTCGGCAAGTTCGACCTCATCCCGAACGCCAAGACCGACACCAACAACCACGGCCCCTTCAGCACCGACAACATCGGCATGAACTGGGATTACCCGGATGCCTCCTATGAGCGCCGCCGCGAGATCATCGCCGAACATCGGCAATACCAGCAGGGCTACCTCTACTTCCTGGCCAACGACCCCTCCGTCCCCGCCAAGATCCGCGATGGCTTTGCGGAATGGGGGTTGGCCAAGGATGAATTCACCGACAACGGCCACTGGCCGCACCAGATCTACGTCCGTGAGGCCCGGCGCATGACCTCCGACGTCGTCGTGAACGAGAACCACCTCAAGCGGAAGATCCCGACCCCGCGCTCCGTCGGCATGGGTTCGTACAACATGGACTCCCACAACGTGCAGCGCATCGTCGTGCGGGACGCCAGCGGCAAGGCCTACGTGCGCAACGAAGGCGACGTCCAGGTGAACCCCGGCCGCCCGTACCCGATCGAGTACGGCGCGCTCATCCCGAAGAAGGAGCAGTGCACGAACCTCCTCGTCCCCGTGTGCGTCAGCTGCACGCACATCGCGTATGGCTCGATTCGCATGGAGCCGGTCTTCATGATCCTCGGCCAGTCCGCCGCCACCGCCGCCTGCATGGCCATCGACGGGAAGATCGCCGTGCAGGACGTCCCGTACGCCGACCTGAGCGCGAAGCTCGTCGCCGACGGCCAAATCCTGGACCGGGCCGCGGGACCCAAGGCCGCCCGCCGCACAGGCAAGGACCTCCCCGGCATCACCGTCGACGATGCCGACGCCAAGGTCACGGGCACCTGGACCGAGAGCGTCGCCTCGCCCTCGTTCATCGGCGCCGGCTACCGCCACGACGCCAAGGGCGAACACGGCCCGGCGACGGCGACCTTCGCCACCGCCTTGCCGAAACCCGGAAGGTACGAAGTCTTCCTCGCGGTCGTCCCCAACGCCAACCGCGCCACCAACACCCAGGTCCGCTTGCAGCACAAGCACGGCCAGGAGACCATCCGCGTGAACCTGACCCTCCCCGCCCCCGGCAACCTCCGCTCGCTCGGTACCTTCGAGTTCCACGACACCGCCCAGGTCGTCGTCACGAACGAAGGCGCCAACGGCTACGTCGTGATCGACGCCGTGAACTGGACGCCCCAACCCTAAGCGCGTTGCGGCTTATAACCGAGATCACACGCCTTTCAGCCCGCGCGCCGGCGGGCATTGCCATTGAAACCGGCCCGGCCCGCGTCCTAGGCTGGTCACCGTCCCCATGTTGAAGCGCCTGCCCCTGCTTTTCACGACCCTCTCCGCGATCGTCGGTCACGCCGCGCCCATGGAAGCCGCGGGTGACGTCAGCTTCAACCGCGACATCCGCCCCATCCTCTCGGAGCAGTGCTTCTCCTGCCACGGATTCGACGCCAAGCATCGCAAGGCCGGCTTACGCCTCGACACCCGCGAAGGCGCCCTGGCGGACAACGACGGCGTCCGCGCGATCGTCCCCGGTGACGTGGCCAAGTCGGAACTCTGGAAGCGTCTCGTGACGAAGGACGTCGAGGACATCATGCCGCCCCCCGAAGCGCATAAGCCTGCCCTGACGCCCGCACAGCTCGCGAAGGTCAAGCGCTGGATCGAAGCCGGTGCGCCCTATGAAGCCCACTGGGCCTTCCGCGCGCCCGTGCGACCGACGCTGACCAGCCAAGGCCCGGCGGCCATCGACGAACTCATCGGCCGCCCCTTGGCCCAGGCCAACCTGAAGCCCTCCCCGGAAGCCTCGCCCGAGAAACTCCTGCGTCGACTCTCGCTGGACCTCGTCGGCCTCCCGCCTGAGCCCGCCGAACTCGACGCCTTCCTCGCGGCCCGGCAACGCGACCCCGAAGCCGCCTACCGCGCCGCGGTCGACCGCCTGCTCGCCAGCCCCGCCTACGGCGAACGCTGGGGCCGCTGGTGGCTTGACCAAGCCCGCTACGCCGACAGCAACGGCTATTCCGTCGACGCGCCCCGCAGCATCTGGAAATACCGCGACTGGGTCGTCGGGGCGCTCAACGCCGACCAACCCTTCGACCAGTTCTCGATGGAGCAGCTCGCCGGCGACCTCCTGCCCAACGCGACCGAAGCGCAACGCATCGCGACCGGCTTCCACCGCAACACCCCGTTGAACCAGGAAGGCGGCATCGACGTGGAGCAATTCCGCGTCGACAGCGTCTTCGACCGCGTCGGCACGACGGGCACCGTCTGGCTGGGCCTCACCATCGGCTGCGCCCAATGCCACGACCATAAGTTCGACCCCATCGCCCAGATGGACTTCTACCGGCTCTTCGCCATCTTCAACAACCAGGACGAACCGACCCTGAAGGTGAAGGACGCGGGCGTCGACGAAGCCAAGCTCACCCAGGAGCTCAAGGCCGCGGAAGCCGAACTCCTGGCGCTGTTGAAACGGCATGCGGAGGAATTCCGCCGCTGGGAAGCCGGCTCGGCCAAGATCGCCGGGAAGCTGCCGAAAGAAGCCCGCGCGGCCCTGAAGAAACCCGAAGCGCGCCGCACCCCGCTCGAACGGGCGCTGCTGTATGCGGCCGGCCCGGGCGCGGACGACGACGAATTCAAGGAACTGCACCGACGGCTGCTCGACCTGAACGAGACCGTGAACGGCGGGCCCACGACCCTCGTCCTCAAGGAACGCCCCACCCCGCGGAAATCCCACCTCTTCATCGGTGGCGATTTCACGCGGCTGGGCGAGGAAGCGACCCCCGGCACGCCCGCCGTCCTCCATGCCCTGCCCGCCGGCCAGGCGCCCGTCGACCGCCTGGCGTTGGCCCGCTGGCTCTTCGCCGAGCAGAACACGCTGACCGCCCGCGTGACCGCCAACCGCGTCTGGCAAGCCTACTTCGGGCGCGGCCTCGTCGAGACCGAGAACGATTTCGGCACGCAAGGCACGCCGCCCTCCCACCCCGAACTGCTCGATTGGCTCGCCGTGGAACTGAAGGAACACCGCTGGAGCCTCAAGCACCTGCATCGCACCATCGTGCTCACGCGCACCTACCGCCAAGATTCCGCCGGTCGCCCGGAACTCGTCGCGCAGGACCCCGACAACCGGCTCTTGGCGCGCCAGACCCGTCTGCGCCTCGATGCGGAACTCGTGCGTGACGCCGCGCTCACCTCCAGCGGGCTGCTCTCCCGCAAGCTCGGCGGGCCGCCGGTCTACCCACCGATCCCCGAGGGGGTGCTCTCGCTGGGCCAAGTGAAGCGCGAATGGAAGACGAGCCAGGGCGAAGACCGCCATCGGCGCGGACTCTACACCTTCCTCTACCGCATGACGCCGCCGCCCGCGCTCACGGTCTTCGACGCCCCCGACGGCCTCGCCACCTGCACGCGCCGCAACCGCAGCAACACCCCGCTCCAAGCGCTGACCTTGCTCAACGACCCGGCGTTCGTCGAATGCGCCGACGCCTTGGCCCTGCTGATCCAACGCGACGGCCTCGCCACGGCCTTCCGCCGCTGCACCTCGCGCCCGCCGACCGCCGCGGAGCTCGCCATCCTCCGCCCGCTCTCCGCGCGCTCCGCCGCCCGCGCGCTGCTCAACCTCGACGAGACCATCACCCGTGACTGACCTGCCCTTCATCGCCCAACGCACCCGCCGGCACTTCCTGCGCGATTGCGGCGTCGGCCTCGGCGCGCTCGCGCTCGGCGACCTCCTCGGCCGCGAAACGCCCCCGGCCGCCGCGGATCCGCTCGCGCCCAAGCCGCCGCACTTCCGTCCGAAGGCCAAGCACGTCATCTACCTCTTCATGGCCGGCGGCCCCAGCCAACTCGAATTCTTCGAGCACAAGCCGAAGCTCAACGAGCTGAACGGCCAGCCGATCCCCGCCAGCTTCATCGAAGGGAAGCGCTTCGCCTTCATGGGCTCGAGCCACCGCGTCAACCTCCTGGGCCACGACAAGAAGTTCAAGCAGCACGGCGCCAGCGGCGCCTGGGTCAGCGACATGCTCCCGCACACCGCGGGGATCGCGGACGAACTCTGCTTCGTCAAGACCTGCCGCACCGACCTCTTCAACCACGCCCCGGCCAAGCTCTTCATGAACACGGGCAGCGGCCTCTTCGGGCGCCCGAGCATGGGCTCCTGGCTGACCTATGGGCTCGGCAGCGAATGCGCCAACCTCCCGGGCTTCGTCGTGCTGCAGAGCGGCCCCCGCGGCCCGCGCGGCGGCGCCTCGCTCTGGAGCAGCGGCATGCTGCCCAGCACCTACCAAGGCGTCCCGCTGCGCAACAAAGGCGAACCCATCCTCAACCTCAGCAACCCCGGCGGCGTCACGGCCGCCGAGCAACGCAAGGTCATCGACGCGGTCCGCCAGCTCAACGCCGGCCGCCTCGCGGCCACGAGCGACGATGAGATTTCCGCGCGCATCAACGCCTACGAGATGGCCTACCGCATGCAGACGAGCGCCCCCGAGCTCATGGACATCCGCGGGGAATCCAAGGCCACGCTCGACCTCTACGGCATCCAGGACCCCGGCGAGTCCAGCTTCGCGCGCAATTGCCTGCTCGCCCGCCGCCTCGTCGAACGCGGCGTCCGCTTCGTGCAGCTCTACGACACCAACTGGGACCACCATGGCGGCGTGACCGAGAACCTGCAGAAGCACCTGCCCGCCAAGGCCAAGGACATCGACCAGGCCTGCGCCGCGCTCGTCAAGGACCTCAAGGCCCGCGGCTTGCTCGACGACACCATCGTGGTCTGGGGCGGGGAGTTTGGCCGCACGCCGATGGGCGAGGTCCGCGAATTCACCGGACGCAACCACCACATCGACGCCTTCACGATGTGGTTCGCCGGCGGCGGCTTCAAGCCGGGCCTGACCTACGGCGAGACCGATGAGTTCGGCTTCGGCGCGGTCAAGGACCCGGTCCACGTCCGCGACGTCCATGCGACCTTGCTTCACCAGATGGGACTCGACCACGAAAGGCTGACCGTCCGGACCCAAGGCTTGGACCTCCGTTTGACCGGTGTCATGCCCGCCAAGGTGATAAAACCCCTGTTGGCCTAGCCGATAGGAGAATTCCGACATACGGACGCATCAGGCGGGGCATTGGCATTGAAACAACCCGGGTCTGGGGTTGTCATAGACGCTCTAGCCATGTCGCCCAGTCTGCGCCCCCTTTGCCAACTTGCCGCCGTCGCCCTCGGCCTTCCCGCGCTGTTCGCCGCCGACCAGGCCGACGACACCGTCCGCTTCAACCGCGACATCCGTCCGATCATGTCGGACACCTGCTTCCATTGCCATGGATTCGACGAGAAGTCCCGCAAGGGCGGCCTGCGGCTCGACATCCGGGAATTCGCCCTCAAGGCCGGCAAGAGCGGGGAGATCGCCATCGTCCCGGGCAAGCCCGAGGAATCCGAAATCATCAAGCGCCTCTACACCAAGGACGAGGACGAGCTCATGCCGGCGAAGGAGTCGCACAAAACCCTGACGCCGGAACAGAAGGAACTCTTCCGTCGCTGGGTGAAGCAAGGCGCCGTCTACGAAGCCCACTGGGCCTACACGCCGCTGAACGCGGTGGCGGTGCCGGCGATGCCGGCCGGCGGCCGCAACCCAATCGACGCCTTCATCGGCGCCAAGCTGGCCGAGAAGAAGATCGCGCCTTCCGCCGAAGCCCCGAAGGAAAAGCTGCTGCGGCGGCTCTCGCTGGACCTCACCGGCTTGCCGCCGTCGCCGGCGGAGCTCGCCGCCTTCCTCGCCGACCCATCGCCCAACGCCTATGAGAAGCAGGTCGACCGCCTCCTGGCGTCGCCCCATTACGGCGAGCGCATGGCCGTGTGGTGGCTGGATATCGCCCGCTTCGCCGACACCGTGGGCTTCCACGGCGACCAGAACCAGCGGATCTTCCCGTACCGCGACTACGTGATCAACGCGTTCAACGCGAACAAGCCCTTCGATGCCTTCACCCGCGAGCAGCTGGCGGGCGACCTCCTGCCGAACTCGACGGAGGAACAGAAGATCGCCTCCGGCTACAATCGCCTGAACATGATGACCCGCGAAGGCGGCGCCCAGCCCAAGGAATACCTGGCGAAGTACGGCGCCGAGCGCGTCCGCTCCGTTTCCGCCGCTTGGCTGGGTTCGACCTTCGGCTGCGCCGAATGCCACGACCATAAGTTCGACCCGATCAAGGCCGCCGATTTCTACACGCTGCAGTCGTTCTTCGCCGACGTGAAGCAATGGGGCGTCTACGCCGACTACGCCTACACGCCGGAGCCGGAGCTCCGCGGCGTGAACAACGATTCGCCCTTCCCGCCGGAAATCAAAACCACCAGCCCTTACCTGCAGAAACAGGATGCGCGGGCCCGCCAGGAAATCGCGGCCTTCGCGCAAACCAAGACCGACCCCGCCAAGGTCGCCGCTTGGATCGCCGCCCTCCAACCCTTCGCCCAGAAGAACGCCGACGGTTGGCTGAAGCCGGCGGGTAGTTATGAAATCCGCAAGACGGCGATGGCGGCCACCCCCGCCAAGAAAGGCGCCAAAGCCGCCCCCAGCCCGAGCGTCGGCACGCCCGTCGCGGCTGCGCCGCAAGCCTTCGCCGCCGGCCAACCAATCGCCCTCAAGAAAGCCCCCGCCAAAGGCGAGAACGTGGTCGTCGCCCTCAAGCCCGGCGCCCTCCGGGTCGCCGCCGTGCGCCTCGCCCTACCCGAAGCCAAAGCGGGCAGCCGCAGCAGCCTCACCGTCGGCTTCGCGGTCCGCACCGCCGCCGGCAAGGAACGTAAACTCGTCGCGGGGTTTGCGGACGCCGAGGCCAAAGACTTCAAGTATGCCGGCGGCGCCGAAATCTTGGGCCTCGGCAACACCTGGTCCCTGACGGTCCCGGCGACGGGCACCCCGTCGGCGGTTTGGCTGCTGGACGCCCCGGTCGACCTCGCGGAAGGCGACGCCCTGCTGGTCGCCATCGACGGCGCCGGTACCCAACCGATCCAAGTCTCCGTCACGCCCTTCGGCGGCTACGACCCGTTGACCGTCGGCACGCCGCCCCTGTCGCCCGGCAACCAAGCCGTCGCCTACCTTTGCTCGGTGCAACCGGCGCGGCCCGACTTCGAGCAGGTCAAGGCCATGGCCGCCAAGCTGCGCGAGTATCGTCGCGGGGTGGCATGGTCGCTCGTGACCGAAGCCCGTGCCCCGATCACCGTGCGCATCCTCCCGCGCGGCAACTTCCTCGACACCACCGGGCCCGTCGTGCTGCCCGCGACGCCCTCGTTCCTGCCCGGCTACCGTCAGAGCACCGAGCAGCAACGCCTCACGCGCCTCGACCTCGCGAACTGGCTGACCTCGAAGGAGAACCCGATCACCGCCCGCACCTTCACCAACCGCCTCTGGCAAATCTTCCATGGCACCGGCCTTTCCGCGGTCCTCGATGACCTCGGCTCGCAAGGCGAACTCCCCTCCCATCCGGAACTGCTCGATTGGCTCGCCGTCGAATTCCGCGACCACGGCTGGGACGTCAAGCGCATGGTCCGCCTGATGGTGACCAGCCGCACGTACCGCCAGAGCAGCAGCCTGCGGCCCGAACTCAAGGACATCGACCCGGCCAACCGCCTCCTGGCCTCCCAGAACCCCCGGCGCCTGGATGCGGAGTTCATCCGCGACAACGCCCTCGCCATCTCCGGCCTGCTGAACGCCGCGGACATCGGCGGCCCGAGCGTGAAGCCATACCAACCCGACGGCTACTACGAGCCCCTGCAATTCCCGAACCGCACCTACGTCGCGAGCAAGGACGCCGAACAATGGCGGCGCGGCCTCTACATGCACTGGCAGCGCATGTTCCTGCACCCGATGTTGGTCAACTTCGATGCCCCGGCCCGCGACGAGTGCGTCGCCCTGCGCAGTGCGAGCAACACGCCCCAACAGGCCCTGACGCTCCTGAACGACCCCACCTTCGTCGAAGCCGCCCGCGTCCTCGCCGCGCGCCTCCTCGCCAAGCCCGCCAAGGAAGACCGCCTCAACGCCGCCTTCCTCCTCGCCGTCGGCCGCGGCATCAAGCCCACCGAACGGGCGTCGCTCGAAAAGCTCATCGCCGACCAGCAGGCCTACTACGCGGCCCATCCCGCCGAAGCCACCAAGCTGCTGAAGATCGGCCTCACGCCGCCGCCGACCGACGACCCCGCCGCGCACGCGGCGTGGACCCAAGCCTGCCGCGTCCTCCTCAACTCCCACGAAGTCATCACGCGCTACTAAGCCATGCACCCTTACGACCCCATCGCGCACACGCTGTCGATCAACCGACGCAGCTTCCTCACCAAGAGCGCCTATGGTTTGGGCGGCGCCGCCTTCGCCATGCTCGCGGCCAAAGGCCTGGCCGCCACCGACGCGCCCGGCCCCGCCAACTTCTCCAAGGGAGCGCTGAAGTCGCCGCACTTCCCGGTGAAGGCCAAACGCGTCATCTACCTCTGCATGGCCGGCGGCCCTTCCCACCTCGAGACCTTCGACTGGAAGCCCGCCCTCAAGAAACTCGACGGCCAAGCCTTCCCCGAATCCTTCACCAAGGGCCAGCAGCTCGCGCAGCTCCAGGGCGCCGTGCTCAAGGCCCGCGGCTCGTTCGTCGACTACAAGAAGTACGGCAAGGCCGGCATCGAGGTCAGCGACCTCTTCCCGCACATCGGCGGCCAAGCCGACGACCTCTGCGTCATCCGCTCGATGCAGACCGAGCAGATCAACCATGATACGGCGCACGCCTTCATGAACACGGGCTCGATCATCAAGGGCCGCCCCAGCATGGGCTCATGGCTCCTCTACGGTTTGGGCTCCGAGACCGAGAACCTCCCCGGCTACATCGTCCTCACCTCGGCCGGCAAGACGGGCCTGCAGCCGATCTCCTCCCGCCAATGGTCCAGCGGCGCGTTGCCCAGCAAATACCAAGGCATCCTTTTCCAATCCAAGGGCGAAGCGGTCCACTACATCGGCAACCCGCAGGGCGTCTGCCAAAGCACCCAGCGCCAAGTCGTCGATGAGATCCGCCGCCTCAACGGCACCCTCGCCGAAGAGACGATCGACCCCGAGATCGCGACCCGCATCGCCCAGTATGAACTCGCCTTCAAGATGCAGTCGAGCGTGCCGGACCTCCTGGACTTCAAGAACGAGTCGCCCAAGACCCTCGAGCAGTACGGCATCAAGGAAGTCGGCGACGGCTCCTTCGCCTCCAATTGCCTCATGGCCCGCCGCCTCGCCGAACGCGGCGTGCGGATGATCCAACTCTACCACCGCGCGTGGGATCACCATGGCGGCATCGAAGACGGCATGCGGTCGGCCGCCAAGGACGTGGACCAGGCGACGGCGGCGTTGATCGCCGACCTCAAGCAACGCGGCATGTTGGAGGACACCCTCCTGCTCTGGGGCGGCGAATTCGGCCGCACGCCGATGGGCCAAGGCAGCGGTCGCGACCACCACATCCTCGGCTTCAGCGTTTTCCTCGCCGGCGGCGGCGTGAAGTCGGGCACCGTGTACGGCAACACCGACGAACTCGGTTACCGCTCCGTCGAGAACATCGTCGATGTGCATGACCTGCACGCCACGATGCTCGCGCTCATGGGCATCGAGCACACGCGCCTGACCGTGAAACTCCAAGGCCTCGACATCCGCCTGACGGGTGTCGCCGGCAAGCTGGTCAAGGGCATCATGGCATAACCCATGGCCTTGCCTGACCAGCCCATCCCGACCGACGTCCGCCGGACGCGGGCCGAGATGGGCCAGCAGGCGGCCGCCCACGTCTGCGCGCTGTTGGCGGGGACGCTGGCCCTCCAACCGCGGGCCAGGGTGATCTTCGCCTGCGCCCCATCGCAGAACGAATTCCTGGCCGAGCTCATCCTCCAAAGCCGCGGCGCCGTGGACTGGTCACGGGTGGACGGGTTCCATATGGATGAGTACATCGGACTCGGCGCGAAGCACCCCGCGAGTTTCCGCACCTACCTCCGGCGGCACTTCCTCGACCACGTCGCCCTCGGCAGCTTCGCCGAAATCCAGGGGGAAGCGCCGGACCCAGCGCAGGAAGCCGCTCGCTACACCCATTTGCTCACGGCTGCGCCCATCGACCTCATCTGCCTAGGCATCGGCGAAAACGGCCACATCGCGTTCAACGACCCGCCCGTCGCCGACTTCGACGACCCGCAGGGCGTCAAGGTCGTCCACCTCGACCACGCCTGTCGGCAGCAGCAACTGAATGACGGTTGCTTCGCGACCTTGGCGGAAGTCCCCAGGCAAGCCTTGAGCCTGACCATTCCGGTCTTCCGCCAAGCCCGGCACCTGAGCGTCGTCGTTCCGGGCATGCGCAAGGCCCAAGCCGTCGCCGCCGCCTGCCTCGGGCCGCTGACCCCGAAGTGCCCTGCCTCGATCCTACGGACGCACCCAAGCGTGCGCCTGTTCCTGGACGAGTTCTCCGCCCTGCAACTGACGGCCTAGGCTTTAGACTGGGGTGCATGGGGATTGACCTTCATTTGCCGGTGGAGGCCCTTCTTTAGCCTTCTCATGAGTCGGGGTTGGGCTAACTTCAGCCCATGTCCCCACGCACCCTCCTCCCACTTTGGGCGGCGATCTTCTCGTCCGTCCTCGCTTCCCCCTTGGCCCAGGCTGCCGATGCCCCGGCCGCCGCCGCGGTTGCCGCCACCGCGCCCAGCGCGAAGGTCGAACTCTTCAACGGCAAGGACCTCGCCGGCTGGACCTCCTTCCTGAAGGGCGGCGCGCCCGCCGCCGAAACCTGGACGGTGAAGGACGGCCTCCTCGTCTGCACCGGCAAGCCCAACGGCTTCCTCCGCACCGAGAAATCCTACAAGCAGTACAAGTTCACGGTCGAGTGGCGCTTCACCAAACCCGGCAACACCGGCGTCGTCGTCCACATGACCGCGCCGGACGCCATCTGGCCGAAGAGCATCGAGTGCCAAGGCATGCATAAGAACCAAGGCGACTTCTACCTCTGGTCGGGCGCCACGGCCAAGGAAGGCGTCGCCCTGAAAACCAAGGATGGCACCGTGCGCGGCTACCGCATCGGCAAGCAGCTCGACGCGGAAAAGCCCGCCGGCGAATGGAACACCTTCACCACGATCTGCGACAAGGACACGGTGACCATCCTCGTGAACGGCAAGGAAGCGAACAAGGCGACCGGCCTGAACCTCACCGAAGGCGCCATCGGCCTCCAATCCGAAGGCGGCGCCTTCGAAGTGAAGCGCTGCACCCTCGAGCCGCTCTGATCTCCTTTCCTCCCTCCATGCGTCTCCTTACCCTGCTCCTCGCCTCCGTCGCCTTGACGGCCGCGCCCACGCCCCCCGAAGGCTTCACCTCGCTCTACAACGGCAAGGACCTCACCGGTTGGCGCGGCGGCGACACCTCCGACCACCGGGCCTACCTCGCCCTCTCGCCCGAAAAGCGCGCCGAGCGCGACAAGGCCTGGACCGCCGACATGCGGTCCCACTGGAAGGCCGAAGGCGACGAACTCGTCAACGACGGCAAGGGCAAGTACGCCACCACCGAGAAGGAATACGGCGACATCGAACTGACCTTGGAGTACAACATGGCTCCGCTCGGCGACTCCGGCATCTACCTCCGCAACGTGCCGCAGGTCCAGATCTGGGACCCCGCCAACGCCAAGGAAAAGAAGAACGGCGCCGACAAGGGCAGCGGCGCGCTCTGGAACAACGGCCTGAACAACGGCAAGTTCCCGCTCGTCCTCGCCGACAAGGCTCCCGGCGAGTGGAACACGCTGCGCATCGTCATGGTCGGCGCCCGCGTCAGCATCTGGCTCAACGGCCAGCAGACCGTCGACCACGCCAGCCTCGAGAACTACTACGACCGGAAACTGGCCGTGCCGGCCAAGGGCCCGATCTGCCTCCAGACGCACGGCGCCCCGATCCGCTGGCGCAACATCTTCGTCCGCGAAATCAACGGGGCCGAAGCCAACAAGTACCTCGCCTCGAAGGGCACCGAAGGCTTCAAGACCATCTTCAACGGCAAGGACCTGACCGATTGGAAGGGCGCGACGGACCAATACGAGGTCGTGGATGGCGCCATCTTCTGCAAACCCGGCAAAGGCGGCAATCTCTACCACAAGGACGACCTGACCGACTTCGTCGCCCGCCTCGAATTCAAGGTGCCGGCCGGCGGCAACAACGGCCTCTGCCTCCGCTTCCCCGGCACCGGCAACACCGCCTACGTCGGCATGTGCGAACTCCAGGTGTTGGACGACAACTACGACAAGGTGAAGGGCAAGCTCGACCCTCGCCAGGTGCACGGCTCGGCCTACGGCATGGTCGCCGCCCAGCGCGGCTACCAGCGCCCCATCGGCGAATGGAATTTCCAGGAAGTCACCGTCAAGGGCTCGACCATCAAGGTTGAGCTCAATGGCTTCGTCATCCTCGACGCCGACCTCAGCAAGGTCGACATGGCCACGGTCATGGGCAAGAGCGCCCACCCGGGCAAGGACCGCAAGAACGGCTTCTTCGGCTTCGCCGGTCATGGTGATGCCGTCGGTTTCCGCGCGCTGTCCATCAAGTCCTTGGCCGAAGCCAAATAAACGATGCGCGTCCGTCGAGCCACCCTCGTGGTCCTGCTCGCCGCCGCCTCCGCGGTGCTGGCGGCGGACCCTGTCGAATTCAACCGCGACATCCGCCCCATCTTCTCCGACACCTGCTACGCCTGCCACGGCCCCGACGAAGCGAAGATGAAGGGCAAGCTCCGGCTCGATTCGCTCGAGGCCGCGCGACGGGGCGGGAAGTCGGGCGACCCCGCGATCGTCCCGGGGCACCCCGAGCAAAGTTCGGTGATGAAGCGCCTGCTGACGACGGATGCCGACGACCACATGCCGCCGGCGGAGTTCCATAAGGTGCTCTCCAAGGAGCAGATCGAATTGGTGGCCCGCTGGATCAAGGAAGGCGCCGTCTACCAAGGCCACTGGGCCTTCCAAACGCCGAAGAAGTCCGCGGTCCCCACCATCCCCGCAGGCGGCAACGCCATCGACGGCTTCGTCGCCCAAGCCCGCGCCGCCAAAGGCTTGAGCGGCAACCCGGAAGCCCCCCGCACCACCCTCCTCCGCCGGGCCGCGCTGGACCTGACGGGCCTGCCGCCCTCGGAAGCGGACCTCGCCGCCTTCCTGGCCGACACGTCACCCGAGGCCTGGTCCAAGGCCGTCGACCGCCTCCTCGCCTCGCCGCACTACGGCGAACGCATGGCCGCCCAGTGGCTCGACTTCGCCCGCTACGCCGACAGCAACGGCTTCCAGAGCGACACGCACCGGACCATGTGGCCTTGGCGCGATTGGGTCATCCGTGCCTACAACAGCAACAAGCCTTTCGATGCCTTCACCATCGAACAGCTCGCGGGCGACCTGTTGCCGAATCCGACCGAAGACCAGATCGTCGCGACGGGGTTCAACCGCAACCACCGCCTGAACGGCGAGGGCGGCCGCATCGTGGCGGAGTGGGCCGTCGAAACCGTCATCGATCGCGTCGAGACGACCGGTTCGACCTGGATGGCGCTGACGATGAACTGCTGCCGTTGCCACGACCACAAGTACGACCCGATTAGCCAAAAGGAATTCTTCCAGTTCTTCGCCTACTTCAACTCCAACGACGAAACGGGCGTGCTCGGTGAGTTTGGTGGCTCGGCCTCGACCCGCAAAGGCGGCAACACAGCCCCCACCTACTCCTTCGCCACACCGGCGGCCAAGGCCCGCCTCGCCGAAGTCGAGAAAGCCATCGCCGAAGCCGAACTCGCGGTGAAGGCCGCGACCAAACAAGTCCCGGCGGCCCAAAACGCCTGGGAACAGAAGCTGCGGCAAAGTTTCGCCGGCCGGACCGCGACCTGGTCCGCGCTCGGCGGCACCCAAGCCGTCAGCAAAGGCGGCGCCACGCTCAAGCGACAAGCCGACGGCAGTTGGCTCGCGGGTGGCGCGAACCCCGACAAGGACGTCTACACCGTCACCGCTCCGGCTCCCGTCGGCGAACTCACGGGCCTGCTGCTCGAGGTGATGCCGGACGCTTCCCTGCCCACGCAAAGCCTCGGCCGCGCCCCGAACGGCAACTTCGTCCTGAGCGGCGTCGATGCCGTCCTGACCTTGGCGGACGGCAAGAAGGTCGAACTCGACTTCATCGATGCCCAAGCCGACTTCAGCCAAGAAGGCTGGCCGATCAAGAACCTCGTGGAAGGCGGCCTGGCCACCAAGCCCGCCAAGGGCGCCAAAAAAGCCCAGGCTGCCCGCGCCAAGAATGGCGCCGGCTGGGCCATCGGCGGCAATGTCGCCGAAAACCGCGTTCCGCGCAAAGGCCTCTTCGTGCTCACGCCGACGGCCGTGCCGACCGGGTCGACCTTGACCATCACGTTGCGCTGCGAGGCCCTCGCCAACCACAACATCGGGCGTTTCCGGCTCAGCACGACGGGTCTCCCCGCGAGCCTCGTCAACCTGAAGGACACGCCTCAAGCCACCGAACTCCGCGCCCTCGTCCTCAAGGATCCGGCGAAGCGGACGGCCGATGAACGCAAGGCGCTGGCCAAGGCCTTCAGCGAAAGCCCCGAACACCCGAAGCGTTCCGCCGACGCCCATCTCGCCAGCCTGCGGAACACCAAGGACATGCTGCCGGGCATCATCGACGTCATGGTGATGAAAGAACTCCCGCAGCCGAAGGACGCCTTCGTGCTCGACCGCGGCGAATACGACAAACCCACCGTCAAGGTGGAACGGAAGCTGCCGGCCGTCCTCCCGCCGCTGCCCGCCGGCGAGCCCAACAACCGTCTCGGCTTCGCCCGCTGGCTCGTCAACGGCCAACACCCGCTCACCGCCCGCGTGTGGGTCAACCGCGCGTGGGAGAACTTCTTCGGCACGGGCCTCGTGAAGACCTCCGAGAACTTTGGTTCGCAGGCCGAATGGCCCAGCCACCCGGAATTGCTCGACTGGCTGGCCGTCGACTTCGCCGAAAACGGTTGGGACATGAAACGGATGCAGAAGCTCATCCTGATGAGCCAAGCCTACCGCCAGAGCACGGTCGTGACCCCGGAGAAGCTGGAGAAGGATCCCGAGAATCGCTGGATCTCACGCGGCCCCCGCTTCCGCCTTCCGGCCGAGACCATCCGCGACCAAGCCCTCGCCGTGAGCGGCCTCTTGGTCCCCAAGGTCGGTGGCGTCAGCGTGAAGCCCTACATGCCCGAAGCCGTCTGGGATGAGACCAGCGTCTACGGCGACATGCGCAACTACAAGGCCGACACCGGCGAAGGCCTCTACCGCCGCTCGCTCTACACCATCTGGAAACGCACCGCGGCTCCGCCCTCGATGCTCCTCTTCGACTCCGCCACCCGCGAGGTCTGCACCGTGAAACGCTTCCGGAGCAACACGCCGATGCAGGCCCTCTCGCTCCTGAATGAGGTCACCTTCGTGGAAGCGTCGCGCAAATTGGCCGAACTCACCCTGCGCCAACCCGGCACCGTCGACCAACGCCTGGCCTGGGCCTTCCAGCGCGTCACCAGCCGCCCAGGCACCGCCGCGGAACTCGCCGTCCTGCGCAAGGGACTCGACCGACGCTTGACCGCTTACGCCGCCGACCTCCCAGCGGCGAAGAAACTCCTGGCCAATGGCCAAAGCGCCGTGCCGACCGACCTGGATCCCGCGCAACTGGCCGCCTGGACGGTGACCGCCAACGTCCTCCTCAACCTCGACGAAACCGTCACCCGCGAATGAACTGCAACGACCGCGACTTCCTGGGCCTCGACGACGCCACCCGGCTCGCCCTCTCCCGCCGGACCTTCCTGAAACGCTCCGCGGGCGGGATCGGCCTCGCCGCCCTGGGCTCGATCCTCGCCCCGACCGCCTTTGCCGGAAAAGCGGAAGCGACGGGCTTCCCCAACTTCAAGCCCAAGGCCAAGAAGATCATCTACCTGTTCCAATCGGGCGCACCGTCGCAGATGGACCTCTTCGACCCCAAGCCCGGGATGGCCAAATTCCGCGCGCAGGACCTGCCGGCGTCCATCCGCCAAGGCCAGCGCCTGACCACGATGACCTCGGGGCAGAAGAGCTTCCCCGTCGCCCCTTCGATCTTCCAGTTCAGGCAACACGGCCAGTCCGGCCTGTGGTTCAGCGAAGTCATGCCGCACATGGCGGGCAAGGCCGACGAATGGTGCATGGTCCGCTCGATGTTCACCGAGGCGATCAACCACGACCCCGCGATCACCTTCATGCAGACCGGCAGCCAGTTGGCCGGTCGCCCGTCCATCGGCTCCTGGGCCAGCTACGGCCTCGGTAGCGAGAACGACAACCTCCCGAACTACGTCGTGATGTCCTCGTTCGGCAGTGGCCGCCCCGACGACCAACCGCTCTACGACCGCCTCTGGGGCGCGGGCTTCCTGCCCTCGAAGCACCAGGGCGTGAAGTTGCGCAACAAAGGCGAGCGCGTGCTCTACCTCAAGGACCCCGAAGGCATGAGCCGCGCCATTCGCCGCGAATCCCTCGATGAGATCGCCGCGCTGAATCAGCAACGCCATGGCGTGCTCGGCGACCCCGAAATCCAGACCCGCATCGCGCAGTACGAACTCGCCTTCCGCATGCAGACCAGCGTGCCCGACCTGCTCGATTTCTCCAAGGAGCCGCAGCACGTGCTCGACCTCTATGGTCCGGACGTGAAACGCCCGGGTTCCTACGCCTCGAACTGCCTCCTCGCCCGCCGCCTCTGCGAACGCGACGTCCGTTTCGTCCAGCTCTTCCACATGGGCTGGGACCACCATGGCGGCCTCCCGAAGGCCCTGCGGGGGCAGTGCCATGACACCGACCAGGCGACCGCGGGGTTGCTCACCGACCTCAAGCAGCGCGGCTTGCTCGACGACACGCTCATCGTCTGGGGCGGCGAATTCGGCCGCACCATCTATTCCCAAGGCGCCTTGACCGAGACCAACTACGGCCGCGACCACCATCCCCGCTGCTTCACGGTCCTCATGGCCGGCGCCGGCGTCAAGAAAGGCCATGTCGTGGGCGAGACCGACGACTTCTGCTACAACATCGTCAAGGACCCCATCCACGTCCACGACCTCAACGCGACCATCATGCACCTCATGGGTGTGGAGCACACGCGCCTGACGTACCGCTACCAAGGCCGCGACTTCCGCCTCACCGACATCCACGGGGAAGTCGTGAAGAAGGTGCTGGCGTAAAGCAGCGGATCGGTCCGCTGTCCGGCGGAATGGCGAGCGTGCGGCGGCGATGCCCTCGGCGGCCGCCGCCCCCGACGCCGCCGACGGCCGCTCCGTTCGCTCACTTCCCCATCTGTTCGCGATACATCACCTTGAAGGGATTCTCGGCGGGACCGACGGCTTTTTCGTTCACGAGGGAGGGCTGCACCTCCGTCCACCACTTCTCGAAGTGGTCGGACAACGCCTTGACCACCGCCGGATGATCGGCGGCGACATTGGTTTGCTCGCCATGATCCTGCTTCACGTCGAAGAGCATCCAGCGGGGTCCTTGGGCGATGGCCGCGGGCTTCGCGCCCGGCGGCAGGCTCGAAACGAGATGCCAACGTTCGGTCCGGACCGAGCAACCGACGTACTTGCCTGTTTCGGGTGAAGCGCCGCGGTTCCAGCGCCCGACGTGCGTCACCAAGGTGCGATTGGGCCACAGGATGCTCACGGGGCCCTCGCGCATGAATGGAGCCAGGCTGAGCCCCTCCACCTGCGGACCCAGCGAGTCGGGCAAGGGTGTCCCGGTCAGCGCCAAGACCGTCGGCATGAAATCGATGTGGGCGGCCAGCGTATCGACATCACGGGCCCCCAGCCGACCCGGCCAGCGCCAAAACGCATTCGCGCGCGTCCCACCGAGGAAGGCCGTACCCTTGGCCCCGCGCATGCCGGCATTGAAGACCGCCTGCCCCGCGGCGGTGCCGTTGTCGTTCATGAAGACCACGATCGTATCCTTCGCCACGCCCAGTTGGTCCAACTTGGCGAGGAGCCGTCCGACGTTCTCGTCGATGTTGTGGATCATCCCGTAGAAGTGGGCGACCTGGGCGTTCGGCGCCTTCCCGGCATAGCGCGCCGCATCCTCGGGCTTGGCCGTGTAGGGAGCGTGCGGGGCGTTGGTGGCCACGTGGCAATAGAACGGGCGCTTGGCCGCGACTGCCTGTTCGATCCATTGCGCGGCACGCTCGAAGAACACATCCGTGCAGAACCCCTGCGTCTTCTCGAACTTTCCGTTATGCAGAAGGGTCGGATTGAAATAGGTATTGCCGGGCGCGTCGCCACAGCTGCCCGCATAAGTCTGGCCGATGCCCCCGGCGCCGTGGATGAGGACCTCGTCGAAACCGCGGCGACCAGGCTGATAGTCGGCCTCATCGCCGAGGTGCCACTTGCCGAAAATGGCCGTCCGGTAACCCGCTTTCTGCAGAACCTGCGGCAGGGTCGTGGCCGCCAACGTCAGGCGCTCCCGCTCGAAGATGGTATGCGTCACGCCGTTCTTGAACTCATGGCGGCCGGTCAGCAACGCGCTCCGCGTCGGGGCGCACGTCGGGGAGACGTGGAAATCGGTGAAGCGGCAACTCTCCGCCCGCAAACGATCGAGGTGCGGCGTCTTCAGCACCGGATTACCATGGGCGGAAAGGTCACCGTAGCCTTGGTCGTCGGTGAGGATGAAAAGGATGTTCGGCTGGGCCGGGGCGGCCAGCAGACCAAGACAGGAACAAAGCAGCCAGAGGACGCAGCGCATGGGGTTAGGCCTAACCTAAGGGACCAGCCGGCGGTTTCCAGAGGAAATCCCGCCCTTGGCTGGACAGGCCCGACTCGGCCTCCCTAAATGAGGGCACCCCTGCGATGAAGCCATTCCGCACGTTGCTCTGCTTGCTCCCTGCCCTGCTCTGCGCCCAAGGCGCCCCCACGGGAGCCGAGCTGTATCGCCAGTATTGCGCGGCGTGCCATGGCCAGGAGGGACGGGGCATCCCCAACGCTTTCCCGCCGCTGGCCGGCTCCGACTTCATCGCCACGCAGCGGTCCAAGGCGCTCAAGGCCCCGCTGGAGGGCTTGCGCGGCGACATCACCGTCAACGGCCAGAAGTACAACGGGTGGATGCCGCCGGTGACGCTCACCGATGCGCAGCTGGCGGAGGTGTTCAACTTCATCTTCTCGCAGTGGGGCAACGCCTACCCGGCGACCACCGCCCAGGAGATCGCGGACCTCCGCACCCAGACCAAGTACCCGACGCACGCGCAACTGCTTGCGGCGATGTCGCCCGACGTCCTCCCGGCCGCGCCGGCCGGCTGGAAGTTCAGCGTGGCCGCCCCGCTCGACTTCCAGCCCACGCGTCTCGTGGCGCACCCCGACGGCCAGCACGTCGTCATCCTTGCCGCGAACGGCGACCTCTGGACCTGGCACTTGGCCACCCGCGACGTGAAGCTCCTGTGGTCCGGCAAGGACATCCTCGACCCGAAGTTGGGCGACGCGACCTGCCTCGGGCTCGGCACCGACGACCGCGGACGGCTCTACTTCATCAGCAACCAAGGCAACAAATCCAAGCAACCGGTCGAAAACGAAGTCACGATCTGGCGCACCGAACCTTGGACCGGGCCCGGCAGCTGGACCAAGCCTAAGGCCTGGCACCACACCTCCTACCACTTCGGCGTCGGGCCTTACAACCATGGCGTCAACCATATCGCCCAAGGTCCCGATGGCTTGCTGTACGTCAGCAGCGGCTCGCGCACCGACGGTGGCGAAGAAGGCACCTCCCCGAACTACGACAAGTCCGGCGAGAACCCGCTGACCGCGACGCTCTGGCGCCTGGACCCGAAGCTCGAGCACCCGCGGATCGAGATCTTCGCGCACGGCCTCCGCAACACCTACCACTTCATGTGGAACCGCCAAGGCCAGCTGCTCGGCGTGGAAAACGGCACAGATGCCGACACCCCGGAAGAACTGAACCTCATCGAACGCGGCCAGCACTACGGCTTCCCTTATGAGTTTGGCGATTGGACGACCAAGCCCTACCCGCACACCCCGGATGCCCCGAAGGACCTCGTCTTCACGCGTCCGTTCGTGAACCTCGGACCCGACGCGAATGACCGCGGCGGCCGGGCCACCTTCACGCCGCATTCGTCGCCATCGACCATCCTCGAGCTCGGACCCGACTGGCCGGCGCCGCTCGGCGACCGCTACGTGGTCACCCGCTTCGGCAACTACCTCAAGGACCAGAGCGGCTTCGACCTGCTGCTCGTCCAGCTGGACGTGGCCAAGAAGCAAGCCCGCGTGCAGACCTTGGCCGCGCCGCTGGCCCGGCCCATCTCGATGATCGCCCTCCCCGGCCACCGCCTGCTCATCGCCGAATACTGCCGGGGCAATTCGTTGGCCGCAGGGACCAGCACGCCCGGAAGGCTCATCCTGCTCGAGCCCAAGTGAACGCGACCGGCGGCGCGCCGCCCATTTCCTAAAGCCTCGATTAAGCCTCCCTCCCGGCCGGTTTTAGGGCGGTAACCTCGGGCGCAAATGACGAAGTCTGGCTCGATGCGCCGCCGCGTAATGCCCCGCCTGTTGTAAACTAATATAAAAACTGAAGGTTTGAAGGCGCCCAACCGGCCGTGAAGATGAATCACGCCATGCCAACGCTCGCCCTCCTCGCCGCCACCGACGGCGCCAACTATGAAGTCACCGACCCGCTCAGCTTCATCGAATACGGCGTCTACTTCGTCGTCGCCCTCGCCATCACCCTCTGGGTCGGACGAACCCTCTTCCGCAGCGGCCGCGCCTTCCTCGTCGACGCCTTCCACGGCAACGCGGAGATGGCCGACTCGGTCAACAACCTCCTGATCATCGGCTTCTACCTCGTGAACTTCGGCTTCATGCTGCTCTTCCTCTCGACCGGCACGCCGCCCACGCGTGGCCTCACCGTGGCCGAGCACCTCAGTTGGAAGTTGGGCATCGTCGTCATCGTCCTCGGCGTGATGCACCTGATCAACCTCATCGTCCTGAACGGCCTGCGAAACCGCGGCCTGAACAGCACGCCGCCGCCCATCCACAAGGCCTAAGCCGTCGGCGGCTTACGCAGGACGAAACTCCGGTAGCTGAGTTCCCCGCTCAAGGCGTCGCGGTGCAGCCGCGACCCCTTGACGCCGGCGAAGTCGAGCCCCAGCCGGTGCAGGAACCACGGGAAGCACGTGCGGATCATCGCGGTGTAACGCGGGGTGTTGAGCTCCATGCCGCGGACGACCTCGGGATTGATGAGCCGCATCTGCTCGAGCCGCAAGGTCGGGTGCCGCGCCAAGTCGTCCACCCATGAGCCGACCTGAGACGGGTAGCGCAGGTCGGCATGGACCAGGCGACCGCCTGGTTTCAGCACGCGAGCCGTCTCGGCGAGGAAGCGGCCGAAATCCGGGTAGCAGTGGGAAGCTTCGACATTCACCACCACATCGAACGACCCATCCGGAAAAGGGAGCGCCATCGCATCGCCTTGGACGAACCGCAGGTTGGCCAACGCATGGCGGCTTTGGCAGTGGCGGATACCTTCGGGATTAAGGTCCAGGCCCACGTATTCCGCCGGGGCGAAGGTCCGCGTCAGGTAGGACGCCCCACCGCCGTGCCCACAGCTCACCTCGAGCACGCGGGCGCCCGTCAAGCCGGCCTTAGCCGCGACATGATGATAGAGCTGGATGTTCGGACGGAACGGCTCGTCGGCCGACGCCAAGGGAATGCCCATCGCCGGGTCCGCCTCGAAAGCATAGTTGAGGAAATCGATGCCTTGGGTCCGCACGCGCCGCGTGAAGAACGGATACCACCAGCGCCACAACGCTTGGCGGAGGGCGGGCCGGCCCAGGATCTCTTCGATCAGCGCCATACCCCTTGCTCCACCAAGGCCTTGGTTGCGGCCGCGGACCAGCCGCGGTTGGCGACGGGATTGGCCGGACTCGGGTGCGGCACCTTCGCGTAGGTGACCAGCAAGCCATCCAACGCCGCGCGGGCCCGTTCCTCGGCATAGCCCCCGACGCCGACGACCGTCGTCACGCCGAGCGCCTCGACCATCGTCCGGAGGAGTTTGTCGCACGCCTTGTTCACGGGCGCCATCGCTTCCGCCGGCAATTCCTCCGGCACCACGTTGCGGCCCAGCTTCGTGTTCTCGAGGAAAAGCAGCGGGCAATAGTTGTGCACCAGGTGGTCGGCGAAGAAACGTTCCGCCGTTCCGAAGCGCTCCTGGAAGAGCCCCCATAAACGACGGCCGCTGACTTCCGAGCGGTGGCAGGCGAACCCCGTGACCTTTTTGCCGGGATGTTCGACCGGCGGACGCCCGACGGGCATCTCCAAGCCCAACCAGTCGCGCACGGCGGCCACCTCTCCGAACGGCACGCCCGTCTGCGCCATCCCAAAAGGCCCGGGATTCATGCCCAAGAACAGCACCCGGCGGGTGCCGGCCGCGGCGTAGCGCCTCAGGTAAGCCTCGTGGGCATCCCAGGCGTAATCCAAAGGCCGGTAAACCAAGTCCGCCGGGGAGGGAAACGACAGCCCCGCGAGCGACTTCCGTAACGCAAGCGTCGCAGGGATGACTCGGGAGGCGGGCATGGCTGCATCTCAACCCCGACCCGGCGACGGGTCGAGCCGGAAGGCGCCCGACCGGCCGCCGAGATTTCCCCTTGCGCTTCCGGCGGGGGGGTAAAAAGTCCTCGCCTACTCACGTGAGCAAACCATCGCCTTGGACCACCAAAGACGCCGAAGAATACTACGGCTTCAAACGCTGGGGAGGTAACAACTTCTCCGTCGATCCGCAGGGCAACCTGTGCGTCCACCCGAAGGGTGACCACCGGAAGATCCGCATCGCCGACATCATCAAGGAAGTCGAAGCGTCGGGCCTCAAGCCGCCGCTGACCATCCGCGTGCAGGACATGCTCCGCCAGCGCGTCACGCAGATCAACGAAGCGTTCCGCAAGGCCATCGACGAGGAAGGCTACGAAGGGCGCTACCGCGGCGTCTTCCCCATCAAGGTCAACCAGCTCCGCGAAGTCGTCGAGGAAATCCTCGACGCCGGCGAAGAGTACGACTTCGGCCTCGAAGCCGGCTCCAAGCCCGAACTCATCATCGCGCTCGCCCTCCTCGAGAACCGCAAGGCCCTCCTCATCTGCAACGGCTACAAGGACGAGGAATACATCGAGCTCGCCCTCATGGGCCGGCGCCTCGGCAAGCAGACCATCATCGTCGTCGAGCAGCTCTCGGAAATCGACGCCATCATCCGCATCGCGCGCCGCATGGGCGTGCAGCCGCACATCGGCCTGCGCGTCAAGCTCACCACCGCCGGCGAAGGCAAGTGGGCCGACAGCACGGGCGAGAACGCCAAGTTCGGCCTGACCGCCTCCGAGATCGTCGAAGTCGCCCAGCGCCTCACCAAGGCGAAGATGAAGGACTCGCTGCGCCTCGTCCACTTCCACATCGGCTCGCAGGTCCCGAACATCGGCACCATCAAGAAGGCCGTGGTCGAAGCGACCCGCTTCTACTGCGAACTCAAGCGCATGGGCTTCCCCATGGGCCTGCTCGACGTCGGCGGCGGCCTGGGCATCGACTACGATGGCAGCCGTTCGGCCTACGAATCCTCCATGAACTACAGCATGGAAGGCTACGCCCGCGACGTGGTCGCGAACATCAAGCAGATCTGCGAGGAAAGCAAGGTCGCCCTCCCCGACATCGTCTCGGAATCCGGCCGCGCGCTCGTCGCCCCGCACTCCATCCTCATCTTCGAAGCCGTCGACCGCATCACCCGCGACGAAGGCAAGGTCGACCTCTCCAAGGGCAAGCCCCACCAGCTCATCCGCGAGCTCGAAGCCATCCGCAAGAACAAGCGGAAGTTCGACCCGCTCGAGCGCTACCACGACGCCAAGGAAAAGCGCGAAGAAGCCCACGCGCGCTTCAGCCTCGGCAACCTCAAGCTCGAGGAGCGCGCCTTGGCCGACCGCCTGTTCTGGGACATCTGCCGGCAGATCCGCGCCGACCTCGCGCACGCCTCCGACATCCCCGACGAACTCGCCCGCCTCGATTCGATGCTCGCCGAGCAGTACGTCTGCAACTTCTCGGTCTTCCAGTCCCTCCTCGACCATTGGGCCTTGGACCAGCTCTTCCCGATCGCCCCGATCCACCGCCTCAACGAGCGGCCGACGGTCCAGGCCACGTTGGTCGACATCACGTGCGACTCCGACGGCAAGGTCGACGACTTCATCGACCTCGAGGACGTCCGCAAGACCCTCGCCCTGCACCCGCTCAAGGGCGACAAGCCCTACTACATCGGCGCCTTCATGGTCGGCGCCTACCAGGACATCATGGGCGACCTGCACAACCTCTTCGGCCGCGTGAACGAGGCCCACGTCTTCCTCGAGGACGACGAAGCCGATGGCTTCTACATCGAGGAGAGCATCCCCGGCTACTCGGTCGAACGCATCTTGGGCATGATCCAGTACAACGCCGAGGACCTCTGCCGCATGCTGAAGCGCCAGGTGGACAAGGCCACCAAGGCCGACTCCGTCCGTCCGCGCGAAGGCGTGGCGATGGTGGACCTTTACGAGCGCCTGATCCGCGGCCGCACCTACCTGATCCCCGAACGCGAGGAAATGGCCGTGACGCTCAAGAAGGTCCGACCGAAGGGCAAGTAAGCCTCAGGCCAAGATCAGCTTCAGACGCTTGAGTTCCTCGAGCGTCAGGGCCGGCGCTTCCCGCAGGTTCTCGTACGAGTCCACGTGCGCGAGCCAGGCCCAGTGGTCGCCGCAATCCAACCGCTCCATGAAGCGGAGGCGGAGCGTGGCGATGGCGCCCTTCAGGCGATACAGACCGTCGGCGACGTGCTCGACCTCACCCCCGAGCTGCGCGACCTTGTCGACGTTGTGGCCGGACTTCTTGCCCAAGAGCTTGATGTGGTTGGCCTGGTCCTGCGCGAGGTAGTTGAGCAAGCCGACGGGATTCGCTTCCAGGTTCTCCAGCGTCTTGGTGTCCTTGTAGATACCGACGATGAAACGCTTGGGCTTCATCGAAATCGGCGTCACATAACTGCAGATGTTGAGGTTCCCTTTGCCCTTCGCCGTCGTCGCGAGACTGTAGATGGGACCGTCGACACGATTCCAAGG
>JACCDW011462518.1_pt1 | contig 41513 bp, 50 predicted proteins | sample 7449781 | NCBI WGS metagenome assembly JACCDW01 (sample SAMN15323449, study PRJNA562643) | freshwater metagenome | isolation source: river surface water | place: USA:Blue River Watershed | collected 2017-08-18 | reverse complement strand
TCAAGACGCCTACACTGCGCCGATACATCCGACGAGACACCATGTTCTACGCTTTGAAAACTCTCATTTCAGCACTCATCATCGTGCTGGTCGGCGAAACAGCCAAGCGAAGCAGCACACTTGCTGCTCTGCTATTGTCACTGCCCATCGTCTCGGTCGTTTCCTTTGTCTGGCTGTATGCAGAAACGAACGACAAGGTGAAGATTGCCGACCTGTCCTACGAGACATTCTGGTTTGTGCTGCCCACGCTGCCTATGTTTTTGTTGCTGTCCTACTTGTTGCGGCGCGACTTTAATTTATACCTGGCACTGGGCATCTGCGCTGTGCTGACGGCTGTGCTTTCTGCGGTGATGCAGACACTGATGGCGAAGTTGGCTTGAGACACGGTTTTTTATAAAAAAACCCGCACAAAGCGGGTTATAAGACCAACTCTAATGGAATAAGTTAATCGATTTATAGAACCATATCGGCAGCACTCAGCGTTGCAACGCCAACCAACTCTATCTGGAATTCAGGTGCAATGTCTAAGTCGTTGCTGGCATACAAGAATCCATTATCAAACCAAACAGCGCCATAGGCATTCGATGATGTCAATGCACTGGCATCACCAATAAATTTGAAAGCGTCGTTCAACCGAGTTCCAACTTTAGCGTCTATCACCGAAAGATCAACCTTATCGCCGCTGGTGAAATCGTAAATTTGGTCGCAATTTGCTGCTGTCGATCCTGTGTCGTAAACACTCATAAATTTGAAAGTGTCATTACCCATACCACCATACAGATCGTCATAGCCTGCGCCACCTACAACGATGTCATCGCCGTCATCACCGTACATGGCATCGTTGCCTGCATTGCCGCTGAGCGAGTCATTTCCAGTACCACCACTCACGAAATCATCACCATAGCCGCCATCTAATGTATCTCGATCCGCACCGCCTTCTAAGTGATCTGAACCAACACCGCCAGAGAGCACATCGTTGCCAATGCCGCCATAAAGATGGTCAGATCCAGCATCTCCATTCAGACGGTCATCGCCATCTGCACCATAGACATCGTCATCTCCATAGCCTGCAGTCAGTCGATCATTACCATTGCCAGCAAAAAATTGATCATTGCTGTAGGTTCCATTCCAAGTGTCATCGTTGTCTGAGCCTGATTGACCAGTCCATGTTTCGCCACCACTCGAATAGGTTTTGGAGGTCTTTGTAAAAACTCCATCGCCATCCAAATCTGAATAGACCGATGTCTCGATCAGACCATGTTCGTACTCTGTTTTAACAATATTGCCGCCATCAATTGACCAAGCTTCGTTGGCATCGATATATTCTTGATGCGCCACGCCACGCTCTACCTCATATACAGCGGTGACGGTGCTGTTAGTGACATCGAATTTGTAACCACTTACATGTAAAGCAGAAGGCACATCAACACTCGTGCCAACATCGATCGTATTGGTTGTGCTGTTGCTGGCATAGGTTTTAGCCACTTTAGTGAAAATCCCGTCACCATCGAGATCGCTGTAGGTAGTTACTTCCGTTCGCCCATGCTCCACTTCTTTCTTCACAACATTGGAGCCCACAACTTCCCACGACTCATTGCTGTCGATGCGTTCGAATTTCAAACGACCGTTCTTGATTTCATAGACAGCAGTCACAACACCATTCAGAGTGGTGAACTTGTATCCTTTGGCTGAGCTGCTCATTGCGATCTCCATTTCAATTAATTTACCCACTTTGGGCAGTGGTTCAAGGTTAGAAGTCCACGATGAATGGAGCCTGAACGCGAAGAACTATTTGAGCAATCTTGCCCCCACTCATCCCGTTAACAGCAGCAGCCTCCCAACCAAAGAACTGTCTCTGCACAAAGGGAAACCACCAATACCGCCTTTTTTGACAGGCATCAAGATGAATTCCCCATTCATTTTCAGGAGTTCGTCATGTATGCCCGCGTGAGTTCCATCCAGATCCATCCCACCAAACTGGCTGAAATGAAAGCCGCCATGCCAGCCGTGGGTGCCCAGCTCAAAGCGATCCCTGGCGTGCTGGAGTGCAAGACCTGTTGGGACGACACCGGCAAAGGGGTGGTGTTTGCTCTTTATGACAGCCAAGCAGCCGCACAAGCCAGTGCCGACACCGTTCGCAACATCTGGGGTGGCTTGATGGGCTTTCTGGCAACACCACCCACGGTCACCACGGGCAGTGAAGTCATTGACCTGCTTGCCTGAAATCCAAGTCAGGAAAGCCCTGCTCGCAGGTTTGCTACAATCTTGGGCTCTATCTCGGGGTGTAGCTTAGCCTGGTAGAGCGCTACGTTCGGGACGTAGAGGCCGGAGGTTCGAATCCTCTCACCCCGACCAACTGGTCAAATCCATAAACCCGCCGTTCACGCAAGTTGACGGCGGGTTTATTTTTTTCGACGCTCAACAGCCAGGTCCTCCATGCCAATTCAGGATGGCTTGATCTCATTGAGCTGCGAACAGCAAGAGATGGCCGACCAAAATCTCTGCATATTGTCACAGCCTCACGTCAACTTGACGTCAGTCAAGACTGCATAAATTGCAGGCAAATAGGTGCGCAATGACAAAGACAAATTTATTCGAGGCTGCTGCTCTTGTACTGATATCGGCATTTCTCTACTGGGCGGGATTCGCGGTGCAAAGTTGGCTGTTCGGTTTTACCGAGCACATACCGGGCGTGAATTGGTTTTATCTGCCTTCTGGACTTCGCGTGTTGCTGGTGATGGTGGCCGGCATTTTCGGGGCAACCGGCATCTTCTTGGCTACGATCATGATAGACCTGCTGCGTATGCCTGACATTCGCGGCGCAACAATGCTGGCCACAGCGCTGGCATCTGGTTTTGGAGCATGGATCGCCTTGTGGGTGTTGAGATGGAAAGGCGTGATCCCGGCAGAACTGAAGGGATTGACTACAGTGGCCTTGCTGCAATTTTCGGTTTTGTTCTCGATTTTCAATGCCTTTTTTCATCAATCTGTATGGTTGCTGTCCAAACGTGAAGGCTCGCTGTTCATGGTCGATATCTGGCCTATGTTTGTTGGTGATCTGTTAGGCGCTGTTGCATTCCTATACGTACTGAAACTGGCACTAAGCCTGAAGAAAGCACGCACTGGCAATGACGACTGGGACTTGTCACGCTAACGCCAGACGGGCGAGGCTTTTCACACACACACACACGATCTTCAAGCTGTACCAAGTTTGGCGCTACACCACAGACCATGTCGCTGCCGTGCGAATTGTGCGGGACCTGAGCACCGCACACACCCACCCTTTACAAATCAGCTACAGCCATCCATTATTTGAATACTTTGGAATTCAAAAGGATTCGCCATGGCCGAGTCACAAGGAGCGATGGTGCGCACCGGACAGCTGGAGGATGCGCCCGTGGTGGTTTATGTGCAGCAGCTGTTGGAACAAGCCGTGGCCTTGCACGCTTCCGATCTGCACTTTGAGCCGTATGAACACCATGACCGCGTGCGTCTGCGCATCGACGGCCAGCTGCACGAGATTGCCACCACACCCCTGGCTTACCGCGACCGGCTGGTGGCCCGCATCAAGGTCATGGCACGGCTGGATGTGGCAGAAAAACGCCTGCCGCAAGACGGGCGCATCAAGCTGACACTGCAGGGTGGCCATGCACTGGACTTGCGCGTGAGCACCCTGCCCACCCTGTTTGGAGAAAAAGTGGTGGTGCGTGTGCTGGACGCCCGGCAAACCCAACTCGATCTGGCCAGTCTGGGTTATGACCCGCAAGAGCTGGCCCAGCTGGAACAGGCGATTCGTCGCCCACACGGCATGGTGCTCGTGACCGGACCCACCGGCTCGGGTAAAACCCAATCGCTTTATGCCTGCCTGAAACAGCTCAACACGGCAGAACTCAACATCGCCACTGTGGAAGATCCCTGTGAGATTCAGATGGATGGCGTCAACCAGGTCAATGTGCAGGACAGACCAGGACTGAGTTTTGCCGTCGCCCTGCGCGCCTTTTTGCGGCAGGACCCCGACGTGCTGATGGTGGGTGAGATCCGCGATCTGGAAACCGCCCAGATCGCAATACAAGCGGCGCAGACCGGGCATCTGGTCTTGTCCACCCTGCACACCAACGACGCACCGTCGACTCTGGTGCGTCTGCGCAACATGGGCGTGGCGCCCTACAACATTGCGGCCAGCGTGTCGCTCATCACCGCCCAGCGACTGGTGCGCCGCCTGTGCCCGCAGTGCCGCGCACCAGCGACGGTGCCGGCCAGCGCCTTGCGCCATGCCGGGCTGCCCGATGTCTGTGCGGCCCAGTACCATGTCTACACCCCACAAGGTTGCCCGCACTGTCACAAGGGCTTCAAGGGACGAACGGGCATATTTCAGGTAATGCCTGTGAGCAACGCGCTGCAAGACCTGATCGTGCAAGAGGCGGACTTCCTCAAACTGGAGCGCCAGGCCCGGCAAGAAGGCATGCGTAGCCTGCGTCAGGCTGGATTGCGCAAAGTCCTGACGGGCGACACCTCGCTCGAAGAAGTACTGGCTGCCACACGAGAGCACGCATGAGCGGGCGTAACAGCAGTAAATCCTACCGCTGGCATGGCCTGGACGCTCAGGGACGCCACCACCAAGGCATGCAAGACAGCAGCAGCGCCGAGCTGGCCTTGGCACAGTTGCGTCGCCAGGGCTATACGGTACAAGTCTTGCAGCGGCAGTGGGGGGGGCGCAGCAGCATTGCACCGAGCACCGTGGCCGCCATGACACGGCAATGCGCCACCTTGCTGCAAGCGGGCCTAAGCCTGGTGCCGGCACTGCAAATGCTGCAGCGCAGCGCCGCCAATGCCACCATGGCGACGCTGCTGCAACAGGTGCAGCAGGATGTGGAACGCGGTCTGCCTTTCTCGCAAGCCCTGGCGAGGCATGCCGATGCGTTCGGCCCGCTTTACACCAGCATGGTTCACGCTGGCGAGAGCGCCGGCATTTTGGACACTCTGCTTGATCGGCTTGCCCACACTCTGGAAAAAAACGAAGCCCTGCGCGCACGCGTGCGTTCGGCGCTCACCTACCCGTGCGCCGTCATCGTGGTGGCGATGGCCGTCTTGCTGTTGATGCTTTTGTGGGTGGTCCCTGTCTTTGAGGACGTGTACCAGTCGTTTGGAGCTGCACTGCCCTGGAGTACGCAGCTTGTACTGACGCTCAGCCGGACACTGAGCGACGGTGCCGTTTGGCTGGTCTTGCTGTGCCTGCCACTGTTGGTTGTGCTGCGCTGGCAGTGGCAACAGGCCCGCTGGCAGCGCCTTTGGCACCGGCGCGTATTGGATATACCGGGCCTGGGGCCCATGGTGCGCAGTTCGGTGCTGGCACGCTGGGCGCACACTTTGTCGGCCTTGCTGGCCGCGGGCGTTCCACTGACCGAAGCCCTGCCAGTGGCTGGCAAGGCCACCGGTCACCCGATTTACACGCGCATCAACGAGCACCTGCAACGGCGCGTGGCACAAGGTGGTCGACTGAGCGAGGGCATGGCCCACACCGGCCGATTCCCGGACATGCTGGTCCAGCTTTGCGCCACCGGCGAAGACACCGGCACGCTCGACACCCTGCTGGAGCGCGCAGCACAGCTGATGACCGAAGAGCTTGACACCCGGGTGCAAGCCCTGTCCAGCCTGATCGAGCCACTGATCATCGTCATTCTGGGCGGAGCAATCGGGGTTATCCTCATGGCCATGTACCTCCCCATCTTCCGGCTCGGTCAAGTCTTCTGAACATGCCTCACGACGTTTTGAGTTTGGTCTTCATGGCTGCACTGGGTCTGGCCATTGGCAGTTTTCTGAATGTACTGATCCACCGCCTGCCCATCATGATCGAGCAGTCTTGGCAAGACCCGGCTGCCAACACCAAGCCGGCCATGGATCTGGCTTTTCCGGGTTCGCACTGCCCGTCATGCCGCCACCCGATTGCCTGGTACGACAACCTGCCGCTGCTGAGTTTTGTGCTGTTGCGTGGGCGCTGCCGGCATTGCCACATCGCCATCTCTTGGCAATACCCCCTGGTTGAACTGGTCACCAGTGCCCTGTTTGTCTGGAGCCTGCTGACCCACCCCGACACAGGTGCCGCCTTGGCCTGGGCCGGCTTTGCCGCTGCCTTGCTGGCCTTGGCCGTGATTGACGCTCGCACCACCTGGTTGCCCGACGCCATCACCCAGCCCCTGACCTGGGGTGGCCTGATCGCTGCCGCATGGGGCTGGACCGGGGTGTCGCTGTCCGCTGCACTGTGGGGGGCGGTGGTCGGTTTTTTGTGTCTGTGGTCGGTGTACTGGGCGTTTCGCCTGCTGACCGGCAAAGAGGGCATGGGTCACGGCGACTTCAAGTTGCTGGCCGCTTTGGGGGCCTGGTTTGGTGCACAGGCCTTGCTGGCCCTGGTCCTGATCGCTTCTGTTTCTGCGCTGGTGGCGGCCCTGGTGCTCATGTGGCGCAAGCAACTGCCCGAAAACCGGCAAATTGCCTTTGGGCCTTTTCTGGCGCTGGCTGGCGCCTGGCTTTTGTTTGCTGGGCCGCCGCGCATGCTGGTGCTTTGAATCTGGATTGAACTTGTGATGACTTCTTCACGCATCTGGCGCCTGGGATTGACCGGCGGTATTGGCAGCGGCAAAAGCACCGTGGCGGGCATGCTGGCTGAGCTGGGCGCCGCCATCATCGACGCCGACGCCATCTCTCGCAGCCTGACAGCCCCTGGTGGACGCGCCATCGACGCCATTGCCCAGCAGTTTGGCGCGCACATGATCGGCGCGGACGGCGCCATGGACCGCCAGGCCATGCGTGAGCGCGTCTTCCAAGACCCGCAGGCGCGCCAGCAACTCGAAGCCATCATCCACCCTCTGGTCGGCGACATTGGCCGCGAACAGACCGAGGCCGCACTGCAATCGGGCAAGCTTTGCCTTGTGCACGATGTGCCGCTGCTGGTCGAATCGGGTCGGCGCTGGCGCACCCTGGTAGACCGTGTGTGGGTGGTTGATTGCGAAGTCCACACGCAACGTGAACGCGTCATGGCCCGCAGTGGCCTGGACGGCACCGAGGTGGACCGCGTCATCGCCAGCCAAGCCAGCCGGGCGCAGCGCCTGGCCTGCGCCGACGTGGTCATCTACAACCAGGCCCTGAGCCTGGCCCAGCTTCGTCAGCAGGTTCACAAGGCAGCACAGCACTTCGGGCTATGATCGGGCGATTGGAAGATCACCGCGTGATACTGTACGAATACCCCTTTAATGAGCGCATCCGCACCTATTTGCGGTTGCAGCAGTTGTTTGACCGACTGGGGGTGCTGATCGCCCGCCCAGACGCCATCGACCACCACTTTGCGCTCATCACCCTGTTTGAACTGCTCGAAGTCGCAGCCCGCCCCGAACTCAAGGCCGATGTGCTGAAAGACCTGGAACGCCAAAAGCAGGTTTACAACAGCTACCGGGGCAACCCGGCCATCTCTGAAAAAGCGCTGGACGGCGTGATCGCCCAGCTCGACAGCCACTTTGAACAGCTCAACGCCCAGACGGGCCGTCTGGGCCACGTGCTGACCGAGAACGACTTCCTCACCGCGCTGCGCAGTCGGGCGGGCATTCCCGGCGGCACCTGCGAATTTGACCTGCCCGCCTACCACGCCTGGAAGCACCAGGAGCCGGGCTTGCGCTATGCCGACTTGCTGAACTGGACAGCGCCTTTTGCGCCGCTGGCTCAGGCCATCACTTTGCTGATGCAGATGCTGCGCGAGTCGGGCATGACGCAAAAAGTCATGACCAGCGCAGGCCAGTTGCAACAGAATTTGCCACAGGGCCGCGCTTTCCAGTTGCTGCGTCTGCGCATCGACCCCAGCCTGGGCCTGACGCCTGAGATCAGCTGCAACCGCATGCTTGTCGTCATCCGGCTCATGCAGCAGCAGGCCGATGGCAAACAAATCGCTTGCAGCGACGACGTGCCTTTTGAGATGACGCTCTGCGCATGAGCGGCGCTGACGGCACACCCGAATCGGTCGAACGCCGGGTTCGGTGCCCGGCATGCCAGCATTGGTGCATCTACAGCACCCGCAACCCCTACCGCCCTTTTTGCTCGGCCGCCTGCAAAGGGCTGGACCTGGGCGCCTGGGCCAGCGAGAGTTTCCGCTTGCCCGAAGACACGCCCAGCGACGGCGAGTTTGGCGACCCCCGCCTGTTGCAGTAATTCAGGCGTGCGTCGCGCCTGAAAACCCACGTTCTTCGGCCAACCAGGCCAGCACCGGGACTGTGCCAGGCAGCACCGGCATCACCGTGGCCGGCAACTGTTGCCAGGCAAAAGTCTGGGCCTCGCGCATCTGCAGCTCGCCGTCCCACTGCCGCACCTTGCAAAAGTGCAGGCGCACCAGGGCGTGCGGGTAGTCCACCATCTGGGTTTTCCAGGGTTCGGCCACGCCGATGGTGATGCCCAATTCTTCGTGCAGTTCGCGGCGCAAGGCTTGCTCCACCGTTTCTCCGGCTTCGAGTTTGCCGCCCGGAAATTCCCAGTAGCCTGCATACACCTTGCCCTCGGGACGCGAGGTCAGCAAGAAGGCACCGTCGGGCTGCAGCAGCACGCCCACCGCCACTTCGGTCACGGGGCGGTCAGCGCCGCCCTCACGCTGGCGTTCGCCGTCGGCCACCAGGGTGCCCCCCATCAGGCCAGGCGCCCCATGAAATCACGCGCGAACTGGTAGGCCACACGACCGCTGCGCGAAGTGCGCTCCAGCGCCCACAGCAAGGCCGCCGGGCGTGCCTCTTCGATCTGCGCGGGCGTGGCGCCCAGTGCGGCCAGCCATTGCGCGGCAATCGTCAGGTACTCGTCTTGCGAGAAAGGGTAGAAGCTGATCCACAGGCCAAAACGCTCGGACAGCGATATCTTTTCTTCGACGCCTTCGCCCGGATGCACCTCGCCATCGGGCGTGTGCTTGTAGCTCAGGTTCTCGCTCATGTACTCGGGCAGCAGGTGGCGGCGGTTGCTGGTGGCGCACACCAGCACATTGGGCGTGGACGCGGCCACCGAGCCGTCCAGAATCGACTTGAGCGCCTTGTAGCCCGGCTCGCCGTCTTCAAAGCTCAAATCGTCGCAATAGACCATGAACTTTTCGGGGCGGGCGGCCACCACTTCGATGATGTCGGGCAGATCGGTCAGGTCGTCCTTGTCCACCTCGATCAGGCGCAAGCCACGCGGGGCAAACTGGTTCAGGCTGGCTTTGATGAGCGAAGATTTGCCGGTGCCACGCGCACCGGTCAGCAGCACGTTGTTGGCTGGGCGGCCCTGCACAAACTGCTCGATGTTGCGCTGCATCTTCTCTTTCTGGTCGTCGATTTCCTTGAGGTCATCGAGCGTCAGCGCGGCCACATGGCGCACAGGCTCCAGCACACCGTGGCCGCTGGCACGCTTGCGGTAACGCCAAGCCACGGCCTGGCTCCAGTCGGGGGCAGAAAGAGGCTGGGGCAGGACGGACTCGATGCGCGCAAACAGCTGCTCGGCGCGGTCCATCAGGCGTTCAAACTTTTCGTTCATCGGGATCAGCTGCGGTAGTCGGCGTTGATGGAAACGTAGTCGTGGCTCAGGTCGCAGGTCCAGACGGTGTCACTGGCGGTGCCGCGACCCAGGCCCACGCGCACCGTGATCTCAGCCTGCTTCATGACGCGCTGACCGTCTTCCTCTTGGTAATGGGGATGGCGGCCGCCCTGGGTGGCCACGTGCACGTCGTCCAGGTGCAGTTCGATCAGGCCCTGGTCCAGGTCATCGATGCCGGCGTAACCCACTGCCGCCAGGATGCGGCCCAGATTGGGGTCGCTGGCGTACATGGCGGTCTTGACCAGTGGCGAATGCGCAATCGCATAGGCCACCTGGCGGCATTCGTCACCGGTTTTTCCACCTTCGACCGTGATGGTCAGGAATTTGGTAGCGCCTTCACCGTCGCGCACGATGGCGTGCGCCAGCTGGCGGGCCACTTGCAGCATTGCGGCTTTGAGCGCCTGGGCGTCCGGGCTGTCCCAAGAGGTGATGGGCGCGTTGCCCGCCTGGTGGGTGGCCACCACCACAAACGAGTCGTTGGTCGAGGTGTCACCATCGATGGTGATGCGGTTGAAGGAGCCATCGGCCAGCTCGCGGGCCAGCGCAGGCAGCAGCTCGGGGGCGATGGCGGCGTCGGTGGCAAGAAAGCCCAGCATGGTGGCCATGTTGGGGCGGATCATGCCCGCGCCCTTGCTGATGCCGGTCACGCTGACCGTCTTGCCACCGATGTGCAACTGCCGGCTTGCCGCCTTGGGCACGGTGTCGGTGGTCATGATGCCTTCGGCGGCTTTGGCCCAGTTCGATGCAGCCGCATCGGCAATGGCCGCCGGCAAGCCGGCCACGATGCGCTCGACGGGCAGCGGCTCCATGATCACACCGGTCGAAAACGGCAACACCTGGGCTGGCTGGCACTGCAGCAACTGGGCCAGGGCTTCGCAGGTCTGGCGCGCGTGGGCCAGACCGGGGGCACCGGTGCCTGCATTGGCATTGCCGGTGTTGATGACGATGGCGCGGATGCCTTGGCCACCTTGCAGGTGCTCGCGGCACACCTGCACCGGCGCCGCACAAAACCGGTTTTTGGTGAACACACCGGCCACGCTGGCACCCGCGTCGAGCAGCATCACGCTCACGTCCTTGCGGTTGGCCTTGCGCACACCGGCTTCTGTAACGCCCCAGCGCACACCGGCCACGGCATGCAGTTGCGCAGGATCAAGGGGAGGCAGATTGACGGGCATGGCGGGCTTTCGTGTCGAAAATGGGTATCAAGAAAAACGGGCCGAAGCCCGTGAAATGAGGTGGCAAGCGATCAGCTGAGCTTGCCGTGGCATTGCTTGAACTTTTTGCCGGAGCCGCAGGGGCAAAGATCGTTGCGGCCCACGCCGGCAAACTGGCTCATGTCAAAACCATCGGCGGTGGTGACATGCTGCTGGCCGGTTTCGTCGGGTGCGCTGTAGGTCACGTTGTCGATGTGCTCGGCCTTTTCTTCGATGGCGTGCGCTGCTTCCTGCATCTGCTCGCCGCTCTGGATCTGCACCGTCATCAGCACGCGTGTGACTTCGTTCTTGACCGAGTCCAGCAGCTGCCCGAACAGTTCAAAAGCTTCACGCTTGTATTCTTGCTTGGGCTGCTTTTGCGCGTAGCCGCGCAGGTGGATACCCTGGCGCAGGTAGTCCAGCGCAGAGAGATGTTCGCGCCAGTGGGTGTCAATGCTTTGCAGCAGCACCATGCGCTCGAACGGCACAAAACTGTCGGCGCCCACCTGGTCCAGCTTGGTTTTGAAGTGCGCGTGCACAGTGGCCACCACGGCTTCGAGCAGGTCTTCATCGGTGATGGCGCTGGACGACTGCACCTTGGCTTGCAGGTCCAGGTCGATCTGCCAGTCGTTCTTGAGCACGGTTTGCAGACCGGCCAGGTCCCACTGTTCCTCCACCGATTCTTCGGGCACGTACTGGCGCACCAGATCGGTGAAGCAGCCTTCGCGCAGCGAGGCAATCTGGGCGTCCAGGTCCTGGGCATCCAGGATGTCGTTGCGCTGCTGGTAGATCACCTTGCGCTGGTCGTTGGACACATCATCGTATTCGAGCAACTGCTTGCGGATGTCGAAGTTGCGGGCCTCGACCTTGCGCTGGGCGCTTTCGATGCTGCGGGTGACGATGCCGGCCTCGATGGCTTCGCCCTCGGGCATTTTCAGGCGGTCCATGATGGCGCGCACCCGGTCGCCCGCAAAGATGCGCATGAGCGGATCGTCCAGGCTCAGGTAGAAACGCGAAGAGCCTGGATCGCCCTGGCGGCCCGAACGGCCACGCAGCTGGTTGTCGATGCGGCGCGATTCATGGCGCTCGGTGGCAATGATGCGCAGACCGCCAGCGGCCTTGACCTGTTCATGGGTCTGTTTCCAGGCCTCGCGCAGTGCGGCGACCTTGGCTTGCCGGGCGTCTTCAGACAGCGATTCATCGGCCTCGATGGCCTGCACTTCTTTTTCAACGTTGCCGCCCAGCACGATGTCGGTGCCGCGACCGGCCATGTTGGTGGCGATCGTGATCATGCCGGGGCGACCGGCCTGGGCCACGATGTCGGCTTCGCGGGCGTGCTGCTTGGCGTTCAGCACCTGATGGTCCAGCTTGGCCTGGGTGAGCAGCTGCGAGATCAGTTCGGAGTTCTCGATCGAGCTGGTGCCCACCAGCACCGGCTGGCCCCGCTCGTGGCATTCACGGATGTCGGCGATGGCGGCGGTGTATTTCTCTTGCGCGGTTTTGTAGACGCGGTCAAGCTGGTCATCGCGCTGGCTCTTGCGGTTGGGCGGAATGACCACGGTTTCCAGACCGTAGATTTCCTGGAATTCGTAGGCTTCGGTGTCGGCCGTGCCGGTCATGCCGCCGAGCTTGCCATACAGACGGAAGTAGTTCTGGAAGGTGATGGACGCCAGGGTCTGGTTCTCGGCCTGGATCTGCACGCCTTCCTTGGCTTCGACGGCCTGGTGCAGACCATCGCTCCAGCGGCGGCCGGCCATCAGGCGACCGGTGAACTCGTCCACGATCACGATCTCGCCGTTTTGCAGCACGTAGTGTTGGTCGCGGTGGTACAGGTGCTGGGCACGCAGCGCGGCGTTGAGGTGGTGCATCAGCGTGATGTTGGCCGGATCGTAAAGGCTGGCGCCTTCGGGAATCAGACCCATGCTGGCGAGCACCTGCTCGGCTTTTTCATGGCCCTGCTCGGTCAGGAACACCTGGCGCGATTTTTCATCGAGTGTGAAATCGCCCGGCGTCACGATGCCTTCGCCCGTGCGTGGGTCCTCTTCGCCCACCTGCGGCGTCAGCTGCGGCACCACATTGCACATGGCCAGGTACATGGCGGTGTGGTCTTCGGCCTGACCGCTGATGATCAGCGGCGTGCGGGCCTCGTCGATCAGGATCGAGTCCACCTCGTCCACGATGGCGAAGTTGAGTTGGCGCTGAACACGGTCTTGCGGCTCATAGACCATGTTGTCGCGCAGGTAGTCAAAGCCGTATTCGTTGTTGGTGCCGTAGGTGATGTCGGCGGCGTAGGCGGCCTGCTTGTCCTCGCGGGGCAGTTGCGGCAAATTGATGCCCACCGACAAACCCAGGAAGTTGTAGAGGCGCGCCATCCACTGGGCGTCGCGGTTGGCCAGGTAGTCGTTGACGGTGACCACGTGCACGCCCTTGCCACTCAGGGCGTTGAGGTACACGGGCAGTGTGGCCGTGAGGGTCTTGCCCTCGCCAGTGCGCATTTCGGCGATCTTGCCGTTGTGCAGGGCGATACCGCCCACCATCTGCACGTCAAAGTGGCGCATCTTCATGACGCGCTTGGAACCTTCACGCACCACGGCAAAGGCTTCAGGCAGGATGGCATCGAGCGTTTCGCCAGCCGTCAGGCGCTGGCGAAACTCGGTGGTCTTGGCTTTCAGGGCTTCATCGCTCAGCCCTTCCAGGCTTGACTCCAGCGCATTGATGCGGTCGACAACTTTGCGGTATTGCTTGAGCAAGCGGTCGTTGCGGCTGCCGAAGATTTTGGTGAGGAATTGGATGGCCATGTCTGCACGGGGCCCGTTGCGTGAAAAGCGTTCACGCCTTGCCCCCGTTGTCCTGTCAGGTTATTGAATCAAGCGGCCAGCGCTGAGCCGACCAACCGGACATTTTACCGGCTGAGCATCTCGGTTTGACGGCGGTGGACCGAAGGACGTTGCTGCTGTCGGATAATCCCGAAATCGTGACCGAAACCCAACGCCGCCATTACGCCATACCGCTGCTGCAGGCTGCCGAGGAGTCCCCCACTTTGGCCAGTCTGGTCAGCCGCATGCGCGCCTCCAGCAGCCGCCTCGAAGCCGTCCGCAGCCTGCTGCCCCTGCCCCTGCACAGGTCGGTCCAGGCGGGGCCACTGGAGGACGGGCAATGGTGCCTGCTGGTCAGCTCCAACGCTGTGGCCGCCAAATTGCGCCAATTTGTGCCAGCTTTGCAAATGCACCTCGAAAAGCAAGGCCTGCCCGTCTCGGGCATCCGCATCAAGGTTCAGGCGCGAACCCTCTAGAGTGGCGAGCCCACCGTGGTGTCCCCCGGCAAGTCAGGCGAGCCGGCCTGAACGCATGTCGCTGATCGCCTGGTGGATCTCTTGCTGCGTGTTCATCACAAAGGGGCCGTACTGGGCAATCGGCTCGTTCAACGGCTGCCCTGCAATGAGCAGCGCCTTGGCGTCTGTACTGGCCTCGATCCGCACGCCGTCGGCGGTGGCGTCATTGGCCAGCAAGGCCATGCGCTGGGCCGGCACCACCTGACCGGCCACCCGCACCTCGCCCCGGTACACATACACAAAGGCGTTGTGGCTGGCGGGCAAGGCTTGTTCAAAACGACTGCCTGCGACCAGGTGCAGGTCCAGGTAGAGCGGGGCCGTGGCTTCGCGCGTCACCGCACCCGCCACACCCTGGCTGACCCCGGCAATCACCGTCACCGCCACGCCAGAAGGCGTAGTGAACTGTGGCAGTTCGGCGTTTTTGAAGTCGCGGTACCAGGGCGCGCACATTTTGTCGCGGCCGGGCAAGTTCAACCAGAGCTGAAAACCTTCCATCACCCCGTGTTCTTGCTGCGGAATTTCAGAGTGGATTACGCCCCGGCCTGCGGTCATCCACTGCACGCCACCGTTTTCGAGCAAACCTTCGTGGCCCGCACTGTCGCGGTGCAGCATGCGACCGGCGATCATGTAGGTCACCGTCTCAAAGCCCCGGTGCGGGTGGTCCGGGAAGCCTGCGATGTAGTCGTTGGGGTTGTCGCTGCCAAAGGCGTCCAGCATCAGGAACGGGTCCAGGCGGCGCTGCAGGTTTTGCGTGAGCACACGCGTGAGTTTGACGCCCGCGCCGTCCGAGGTGGGCTGACCGGTGATCAATTGCTCCACCGTACGCGCACGGGTCACGGTTTCGAGGGTGATGGCCTGGGTGTGTACAGAGCTCATGGCATTTTCCTTTTTGGGGCTTGGGACTCAAAAAAGAAAATGGCCTGTGAAAACAGGCCATTCAGTGTGTGGTGCCGGATGTCGGATTCGAACTGACGACCTACCGCTTACAAGGCGGGTGCTCTACCAACTGAGCTAATCCGGCACGGGATGGATTCTAACCGCAGACAAAGGCAGTTTTTGTCCCATGCGATTTATTTGACGCGCTTGAGCGATGGGCGCTGTCCTGTGGGGGGAGTTGCCGGTGGCACGGGGTCTTCGGGTGCATCAGGCACAGCGTCTTGCGTTGGAGGCGCTGTCTCTTCGTCTTGCACCGGAAAAGCCATGCCCTGCCCGTTTTCTCGGGCGTAGATGGCCATGACCCGGCTGATAGGCACCATGATGTCGCGCGGCTTGCCGCCAAAGCGGGCTTTGAACTCGATGAATTCATTGCCCAGTTTGAGGGAGCTGGTGGCGTCCATGCTGACGTTCAGGACGATTTCGCCGCCCTGCACGTACTCACGGGGCACCTGCACCGTCTGGTCGACCTTGACCGCCACATAAGGCGTGAAACCATTTTCGGTGCACCATTCGTAGAGGGCACGGAGCAGGTAAGGCCGCGTTGACGGCAGGTCGGCGTCCATCATGCTTGCACCGTTTACTTGCGCATGACTTTTTCGGACGGCGTCAGCGCTTCGATGTAGGCCGGACGCGAGAAGATGCGCTCGGCGTACTTGAGCAGCGGCGCAGCGTTCTTGGACAGCTCGATGCCGTAGTAGTCCAGGCGCCACAGCAGCGGAGCAATGGCCACATCCAGCATGGAGAAGTTGTCGCCCAGCATGTACTTGTTTTTGAGGAACACGGGGGCCAACTGGGTCAGGCGGTCACGGATGTGCGAACGGGCTTTTTCGAGGGCTTTGTCATTGCCCTTGAGCGCGCGGTTTTCGAGCGTGGTCACGTGCGTGAACAGTTCTTTCTCGAAGTTGAGCAGGAACAGGCGCACGCGGGCACGGTCCACCGGGTCGCCCGGCATCAGCTGCGGGTGCGGGAAACGCTCGTCAATGTACTCGTTGATGATGTTCGACTCGTACAGGATCAGATCGCGCTCGACCAGGATCGGCACCTGGCCATAGGGGTTCATCACGCTGATGTCTTCGGGCTTGTTGTACAGGTCCACATCGCGGATCTCGAAGTCCATGCCTTTTTCAAACAACACGAAACGGCAGCGATGCGAGAACGGGCAGGTGGTTCCGGAATAAAGCACCATCATGGCGGGAGGCTCCTCTACAAAATCAAAAAGAGTGGGCAGCCACGGGAGGGGCCAACCCACTCTGTCAGACCCACGTCAGCGGGTCGGAAGGCGAATATTACTTGACGTCTTTCCAGAACGCGGCGTTCAAACGCCACGCCAGGAAGGTGAAGCCCAGCAAGAACAGCAGGACCCACACGCCCACGCGCACACGGGTGTTCTGAGCGGGCTCGCCCATCCACACCAGGTAGTTCACCAAATCACCCACGGCAGTGTCGTACTGCTGCGATGTCATGGTGCCAGGCTTGACCTGTTCCCACTTGCCGGTAAAGACATGGGTGGTGTGGCCGTGCTCTTCACGCTCTTCGTAAATCGGCTTGCGCTCGCCCTGCAGTTCCCACAGCACGTGCGGCATGCCCACGCTCGGGAAAGCCAGGTTGTTCCAGCCAGTCGCCTTGGTCTCGTCACGGTAATAAGTGCGCAGGTAGGTGTAGATGTAGTCTGCACCGGTGCCGCCATGGCCAGCCTTGGCACGGGCGATCACGCTCAGGTCAGGCGGATTGGCGCCAAACCATTCCTTGGCCTGCTTGGGATCGATCGCGGCCTTCATGGTCTCGCCCACCTTGTCGGTGGTGAACAGCAGGTTGTCCTTGATCTGCTGCTCGCTCAGACCGATGTCTTGCAGGCGGTTGAAGCGCATGAAAGCAGCCGAGTGGCAGTTCAGGCAGTAATTGACGAACAACTTGGCGCCGTTTTGCAGCGAAGCCAGGTCGTTGGTCTTGACGGGGGCTTTGTCCCAGGCGACGGTGTCACCACCAGCAGCCTGAACGCCGCCTGCCAGACCGAGGGCCATCAGCAAGCTCAGAGCAATGTTCTTGAGGTTTTTCATGTTCTTGACTCTCCGGGTTCTCAGTGCGGCGTGAAAGTCACGCGGTCAGGCACGGCCTTGGGGGTGCCCAGACGGCTCCACCAAGGCATCAGCAGGAAGAAGCCGAAGTAGAACAGGGTACCGAACTGCGACACGCGCTCACCGATCGGAGACGGGGGCTGCACGCCCAGGTAGCCCAGGATCAGGAAGATGACCACGAACACGGCATACAGGTACTTGTGCCAGTCAGGACGGTAACGGATCGATTTGACCGCGCTGTTGTCAAGCCAGGGCAGGAAGAACAAGATGACCACAGCGCCGCCCATCACGACCACACCCCAGAACTTGGCGTCGATCGAGAGCATCAGGACGGAAATGACCACGGCAGCACCGATCACAGCACCCTTCAGCACCTGGGGCAGCTTGCACTTGGCCACGGCCAGCACAGCGCCACCGACCACACAGGCCACCAGAACATACATCATCTCGGTGGTGATGGCACGCAGCATCGAGTAGAAGGGCGTGAAATACCAGACCGGGGCAATGTGCGGCGGGGTCTTGAGCGGATCGGCCGGGATGAAGTTGTTGTATTCGAGGAAGTAACCACCGAACTCAGGGGCGAAGAACACGATGGCGGTGAAGGCCAGCAGGAACACGCTCACACCAAAGATGTCATGCACGGTGTAGAAGGGGTGGAAAGGCACGCCGTCCAGGGGTTTGCCGTTGGCGTCCTTGGGGGCATTGGGGCCTTTGATTTCCACGCCGTCGGGGTTGTTGGAACCGACATCGTGCAGCGCCAGCAGGTGAGCCACCACCAGGCCCAGCAGGACCAGAGGCACAGCGATCACGTGGAAGCTGAAGAAGCGGTTCAGGGTGGCATCGCCCACCACATAGTCACCGCCAATCAGCAGGGCCAGATCGGGGCCAATCAGGGGAATGGCGGAGAACAGGATCACGATCACCTGGGCGCCCCAATAGGACATCTGGCCCCAGGGCAACAGGTAGCCCATGAAGGCTTCGGCCATCAGGCACAGGAAGATCGCGCAGCCGAAGATCCAGACCAGCTCGCGCGGCTTGCGATAGCTGCCGTACATCAGGCCACGGAACATGTGCAGGTACACCACAATGAAGAACGCCGAAGCGCCAGTGGAGTGCATGTAACGGATCAGCCAGCCCCAGGGCACATCGCGCATGATGTACTCGACCGAAGCGAAAGCCAGAGCAGCGTCCGGCTTGTAGTGCATGACCAGGAAAATACCGGTCAGGATCTGGATGACCAGGACCAGCAAGGACAGCGAGCCAAAGATGTACCAGAAGTTGAAGTTCTTCGGTGCGTAGTACTCCGACATGTGGACGCGGTAAGCGTCAAAAGCGGTCGGGAAACGGTTCTCGAACCAGTTGGCCACTTTGGCACTGGTCGGGGCGTTGGGGGAAATTTCCTTGAATTCAGCCATGTCAGTCTCCATCAGGCCTTCTTGTCTTCACCAACCAGCAGCTTGGTGTCCGACAGGTACATGTGCGGCGGCACCTCGAGGTTGTCGGGTGCGGGCTTGTTCTTGAACACTCGGCCAGCCAGGTCAAAGGTCGAGCCGTGGCAGGGGCACAGGAAACCGCCGTTCCAGTCATCAGGCAGCGAAGGCTGAGCGCCCGTCTGGAATTTGTCAGAGGGCGAGCAACCCAGGTGCGAGCAAATGCCCACAGCCACCAGCACTTCGGGCTTGATGGAGCGGGTCTGATTCTTGGCGTACTCAGGGGTCGGGTAGGCCTTACGGTCGGAATTGGGGTCAGCCAGCTGGCTCTCGGTCTTTTTGAGGGATTCGAGCTGCTCAGGCGTGCGCTTCATGATCCAGACAGGCTTGCCGCGCCATTCGACGGTCATTTTTTCGCCCGGCTTGAGCGAAGAAATGTCCACCTCGACGGCAGCGCCGGCGGCCTTGGCCTTTTCGGAAGGTTGGAAAGTGCTGACAAACGGCACGGCCACAAAACCGGCGCCTACGGCTCCGGCAGCACCGGTGGCAACAAGCCACGTCCGCTTGCTGTTGTCGACTGGGGTATCGCTCATGGAAATCCTCTGCGAGTCTTAATCTGGATCAACCAGGGATTGTAGCGGAGTCAAACAGGCAGACTTCTTACAAAGACTGACAACAAGAAGACGTCCACCTCTGACAATATCGCTCTTTGGTTCACTTTTTCGAAAAAGGAAGCTCCATGTCATTTGTCACCGAATTCAAGTCTTTTGCCATGAAGGGCAATGTGGTCGATCTGGCAGTCGGTGTGATCATTGGCGGCGCCTTTGGCAAAATCGTTGACTCGGTCGTAGGCGATTTGATCATGCCGCTGGTCAGCAAGGCTTTTGGTGGCCTGGACTTCTCCAACTACTACATCGCGCTGGCTGGACAAGCGGCGGGCCTGTCCCTGATGGAGGCCAAAAAGCTGGGCGCTGTGTTCGCTTATGGCAGCTTCATCACCGTGGCACTGAATTTCATCATTCTGGCCTTCATCATCTTCGTCATGGTGCGCCAAATGAACCGCCTGATGCACCACGAACAAGCCGCAGCCGCACCTGCCGCGCCCGCCCCCACCCCGGAAGACATCGTGCTGCTGCGCGAGATCCGCGACAGTCTGAAAAACAAAGGCTGATCAGGCCTGCAAGACCGCCTGACCTGCCAGTTGACGTGCCATGCGCAACGCCTGCACCAGGCTGCTGGCATCGGCTTTGCCCTGCCCCGCCAGGTCAAAAGCGGTGCCGTGGTCAGGGCTGGTTCGAATGAGCGGCAGGCCCAGCGTCACATTGACGCCCTGCTCCACCCCCAGGTATTTCACCGGGATCAGGCCCTGGTCGTGGTACATGGCCACCACCACATCGAATTCCCCCGGATGCCCTGGCGCGTGGCGGGCGCGCATGAACACCGTGTCGGGCGCATACGGGCCATGAACGTCCATGCCCTGCGCACGCGCTTGTGCGATCACCGGCTGCAGCACCTCGATTTCTTCGTGGCCAAACAGGCCTCCCTCGCCCGCATGCGGGTTCACCCCCGCCACCGCGATGCGCGGCCTACGCCCCAGCAGGCGCAGCAATGAGGCGTGCGTGATCAACAAGGTCTGCATGACCTGATCTGGGGTTACAGCGTCCAGCGCATCACGCAGCGAGACATGGATGCTCACCAGCACCGTGCGCAATTCGTCGTTGGCCAGCATCATGCGCACCGGCATCTGCGCCAGCGGCACACCAGCATGTCGCGCGCTCTCCGCCTGCAGCAGTTCGGTGTGGCCCGGGTATTGGTCCCAAGGGCTGCCAGCGGCGTGCAACGCCTCTTTGTGCAGCGGTGCCGTCACGATGGCGGCCACCTCGCCGCGCAAAGCCGCACGCGTGGCCCAGAGCACACACTCGCCCGCCAGCTGGCCTGCGCGGGCATCGACCACGCCCCAGGGCAATGCGGGCGCGGGCGCCACCACCTGCAACACGGGCAAACAGCCCGCAGGCACAGCCAACGCCTCGGCCGCGTTTTCAATTTCAAGCACCGGAAATGGCACGCCGCACGACAGCAAAGCCACTGCGCGGCGCATCACCCCCACATCGCCGGCCACAAAACAACCGCGCACCAGTGGGGCATGCTCCCGCCAAGTGCGGGCGATGATTTCAGGGCCGATGCCGCACGGGTCACCGGGCGTGAGGACAATGGGTTGGAGCTGTGCGCCTGTCATGCTGGGTTGTCGATCTCGATGAATTCGTGCTGCAGCCCCAGCAGAGTCGCCACATGGGCCGCCACAGCAGGCGCGCCATAGCGCTCGGTGGCATGGTGACCGCAGGCCAAAAAGGCCACGCCCGTTTCGCGCGCCAGATGTGCCTGGGGTTCCGAAATTTCTCCAGTGATGAAAGCGTCCGCTCCGGCCGCAATCGCCGCCTCAAAGTGGCCCTGCGCGCCGCCAGTACACCAGGCCAAACGCCGGATCGGGCGGGTGCCCGCGACACACGTGACACTGCGGCCCAGCACCTGTTGCGCGTGCTGCGCCAGTGCGTACGCATCGGCCCAGTTGCAGGCCCCCATAAAGCCCAGATCCTGCTCGCCAAAGCGCGCATCGGCCTGCACCCCCAGCACGCGGCCCAGCTGCGCGTTGTTGCCCAGCTCAGGGTGTGCGTCCAGCGGCAGGTGGTAGGCCAGCAAATGCACATCGTGGGCCAGCAACAGGCGCAGGCGCTCACGCATCCAACCCGTCACACGGCCGTCCTGGCCACGCCAGAACAGGCCATGGTGTACGAACACTGCATCGGCATCGGCAGCAACGGCCGCCTCTATGAAGGCCCGGCTGGCCGTCACCCCCGACACCAACTTGCGGATCGGCCGCGCGCCCTCCACCTGCAAGCCATTGGGCCCGTAATCCTTGAAGCGTTCGGGCTGCAGCAACTCATCGCAGGTTCGCAGCAGGGTTTTGTGGTCGATCATGGCATCGCTCATATTTTCAGGATGGCATTGTGTCCCAAGAGCGCCACAAGATCGCAGACAATGCGAACCATGCGACGTCATTGGCTTTTCTTCTCTCAAACGGTCACCGTGTTGCTGGCCATCTGGTTCATTGTGGCCACCCTTCAACCGCAATGGCTCAGCGGCATCCGCGCCAGCACCAACGGCATCACTGTGCTGCAAGCCACCAGCGAGGGCCATGCAAATCGCCAAGCAGGCAGCCTCAGTGGCGCTGCACAAAAAGCATCCCCTGCTGTGGTCAGCATCAACACCAGCCAGAACCAAGGCAAAAATCCCGGCGCGCAAGACCCCTGGTTCCGTTTTTTCAACGGCGAACAAGAAAACAACGCCCCTGCAGGCCTGGGCAGCGGCGTCATCGTCAGCCCTGAAGGCCACATCCTGACCAACAACCACGTCGTCGAAGACGCCGACGACATCGAAGTGGTGCTGGCCGATGGCCGCCGTGCAGCCGCCAAAGTCATTGGCACTGACCCCGAAACCGATCTGGCCCTGCTCAAAATTGGTCTGGACAAGTTACCCGTGATCGTGCTGGGGCAGTCCGAACAACTGCAGGTGGGCGATGTGGTGCTGGCCATTGGCAACCCTTTTGGCGTGGGACAGACCGTCACCTCGGGCATTGTGAGTGCGCTGGGCCGCAACCAGCTGGGCATCAACACCTTCGAAAATTTCATCCAGACCGATGCCGCCATCAACCCGGGCAATTCGGGGGGCGCCTTGGTGGACGTGAACGGCCACCTGATGGGCATCAACACCGCCATCTATTCACGTTCAGGCGGCAGCATGGGCATCGGCTTTGCCATTCCTGTCTCCACGGCCCAGCAGGTCATGCACGACCTGATCGTCAAAGGCCGCGTTGCGCGCGGCTGGATCGGTGTGGAACCGCAGGACATCAACCCCGAGTTGGCGGCCAGTTTCAAAATGCCTGGAACCAATGGCCAAAGCCTTCAAGGCGTGGTCATCACCGGCGTGCTGCAAAACGGCCCTGCCGCCAAGGCAGGCATCCGGCCAGGCGATGTCATCACCCAGGTGGACGGACACAAGATTGGCAATGTGTCAGAGTTGCTGAGTCGGGTGGCGGGCCTGCAGCCCGGGCAAGCGAGCCGGATTCAGCTCTGGCGTGGCCAGGGCCTGAGCGAAGTCACTGTCGTCCCCGCTCAGCGGCCCACCACACAGCAGCGGCGCTGAAACGACTCAGGAAGCTGCCTGGTCTGCTTCGGTGCCCGGCGCCTGGGTGTGCTTGATGAACACCTGCGCGGCCCAGATGCCCAGCTCGTAGAGCAGGCACATCGGGATGGCCAGCGCCAGCTGTGACACCACATCGGGCGGCGTGACCACGGCGGCAATCACAAACGCCAGCACCACAAAATAACCACGGAAAGACTTGAGCTTGTCCACCGTGACCACACCCATGCGCGCCAGCACCACCACGGCCACCGGCACCTCAAAGGCCAGCCCAAAGGCCAGGAACATGGTCAGCACAAAACTCAGGTAAGCCTCAATGTCCGGCGCGGCCGTGATGCTTTTGGGCGCAAAACTCTGGATAAAGGCGAACACCTGGCCGAACACAAAAAAGTAGCAAAACGCCACCCCGATGAAAAACAGCACGGTGCTGGAGACCACCAACGGCAACACCAGTTTTTTCTCGTGCGAATACAAGCCCGGCGCCACAAAAGCCCACAACTGGTAAAGCACCACCGGCAAGGCGATCAGGAAAGCCGCCATCAGCAAAATCTTCAGCGGCACCATGAAAGGCGAGATGACCGAGGTGGCAATCAGCGTGGCGCCTTTGGGCAAATGCGCCACCAGAGGTGCAGCCAGAATGTCGTAGAGCGGGCCAGGCCCTGGAAAAATGGCCAGCACCGCAGCCGCCACACCAATGGCTGCCATGGCTCGCAGCAGGCGGTCACGCAACTCGATCAGGTGCGTGACAAAGGGCTGCTCGGTGCCGGCAAGTTCGTCTTCGGGGGTCTTGGGGTCGGACATGGGGGCCAATGCAAAAACCACCGCTGCTGCGGTGGCTGGGGGTTCAATTCAGCGGTTTGGGGCGGTAGCGCGCCACACGCGCCGCGCCCGATAATGCCCGGGTGCGCACGCCACTGCGGGCCTTGTACCACTGCGGCACTGCACCGCGCTTGAGGCGCCAGTTTTTGCCCGGGTGCTTGTACTCGGGCGGTGGGGTTTCCCAGCCTGTGGGTTCGGTGCTGGTCAAACCGGCCGTGGTTTCGGCCCAGTCTTTTTCAAAATCGGTGGCGGTGGTTTGCACCGACTGCTCGACATCGCGTGCCGCCGTCTCCACCGTGTCCTTCATTTTCTTGAGCTCTTCGAGGTCTATCGAACGGTTGACCTCGGCCTTGACGTCGGCCACATAGCGCTGGGCCTTGCCCAGCAGCGTACCCACCGTGCGGGCCACACGCGGCAGCTTTTCGGGGCCGATGACGATCAGTGCCACCGCACCGATCAGCGCCATCTTGGAAAGACCGAGATCCAGCACAGCTCAGCTCAGCTCAGGATTTGGTCTTGGCTTCGACGTCGATGGTGGTCTTCTCGGCAGCGGGTTGGCCGCTCACCTGCGCAGCCGGCTTGTCTTCAGACGTGGTGCCGCCTTCTTTCATGCCGTCCTTGAAGCCCTTGACGGCGCCGCCCAGGTCAGAACCGATGTTTTTGAGCTTTTTGGTGCCAAACACCATCACGACGATCAGCAAAACAATCAGCCAGTGCCAAATGGAAAAGGAACCCATGAAAATCTCCTAAAGATGCGGGATTCTAAAGCGATACAGTCCCGCCAATCGTGGCAGCCCGGTGAACCCTCTGTGGCAAGGGCATTGGGCTGCCATCAGCCCCGCAGCCAGGGCCGCGGGCCACCCATCACATGCATGTGCAGGTGGTGCACTTCCTGGCCACCTTCGGCACCCGTGTTGAGCACGATGCGGTAGCCACCTTCAGGATAGGGGTTGCAGCCTTCCTGCAGCGCCAGTCTGGGGGCCAGCGTCATCATGTGCCCCATCAGGCCGGCATGCTCGCCGCCCACATGCGCCATCGAGGGGATGTGCAGCTTGGGAATGATCAGGAAATGCACCGGCGCCCAGGGCGCGATGTCATGAAAGGCGAAGACGTGGTCGTCCTCATGGACCTTGCGCGACGGGATCTGGCCCGCCACGATCTTGCAGAAGATGCAGTTGTCGCTCATAAAAATCAGACAGCAGAAGAAGCCGAGTCATCCGGCATGGGCTGAGCCCGGTTGAGCCGCACCATGCCCAGCACGATGCGGTAAAGAAACCAGACAGAAATGGCCACCCAGGCCAGCCAGCCCGGAAAGAAAAACAAAAACCACAGCGGGAAAGTCACAAGGTAGAGCAGCGCCGCCCAGAGCACCGTGCGCAGACGGTAGCCAAAGTGGCTGCGCTGCCAGCCCTGCACATCACCGCGTTTGAGCAGGTCGATGACCAAGGCCACCACCAAAAGCAAAGGCCCCACCTGCGCGCCCGGCACCACCGCACTCACAGCCACGATCAAGTGAAAGAGGTAGCTGATCCAGCTGACCGTCAGATCGCTGTCTTGCTGCAGATCGTCGTCGCGCACGGCCACTTACTCGCCAGAAGCCTCACGCGCCTGCGCCTTGCGCAAGGCCTTTTCTTCCAGGCCACTCAGGCCTTCGCGGCGGGCCAGCTCATGGACCACATCGGCGGGCGTCAAGCCATAGTGCGCCAGCGCGATCATGCTGTGAAACCACAGGTCGGCCACTTCGTAGACCAGCTTGGAGGGGTCTGCGCCATGGTCCACGTCTTTCGCGGCCATCACGGTTTCGGTGGCTTCCTCGCCGATTTTCTTGAGAAAGGCGTCCGGGCCCTTGTGCAGCAGGCGGGCCACATAGCTTTTGTCGGGGTCACCACCATTGGCGGGCTTGCGGCTTTCCACCACAGCGGCAAGGCGATCGAGAATGTCCTGGTTGCTCATGGCGTTCACTTGTAAATGGTTTCGGGGTCCTTGAGGACCGGGTCCACAGGCTGCCATTGTTCATTTTGCAGACTCTGGAAAAAGCAGCTGTGGCGCCCCGTGTGGCAGGCAATGCCCGGCTCGTGCCCCAGCTGGGTCACCTGGAGCAGCACCACATCGTTGTCGCAGTCCATGCGGATGTCGTGCACCGTCTGCACATGGCCGGATTCTTCGCCCTTGAACCACAGCTTGCCCCGCGAGCGGCTGAAATACACCGCCCGCTTCAGTTCGGCGGTTTTTTGCAGCGCCTCGCGGTTCATCCAGGCGAACATGAGCACGTCGCCAGTGTCTTTTTCCTGGGCGATCACGGGCACCAGGCCTTTGTCGTCCCATTTGATGTTGTCGAGCCAGTTCATGGTCTTGTCCTCACAAGCGCACAGGAATCCCGCGCTCGCGCATGCGCTCTTTCGCCTGCTGCACGGTGTATTCGCCGTAGTGGAAGATGCTGGCGGCCAGCACCGCATCGGCACCGCCCAGGCTCACGCCATCGGCCAGGTGGTCGAGGTTGCCCACGCCGCCTGATGCGATCACGGGCACGCTCACCGCGTCGCTCACGGCGCGGGTCAGCTGCAGGTCAAAGCCACTCTTGGTGCCGTCGCGGTCCATGCTGGTGAGCAGGATTTCGCCTGCGCCGTACTCGGCCATCTGGGTGGCCCAGGCCACGGCGTCCAGGCCCACGTTTTTACGACCGCCGTGGCTGTACACGTCCCAGCCGGGGCCCATGGGCAAACCGTTGGCCCCGAGGCGCTGCTCGTCTTCGGGGGTGCGGCGCTTGGCATCGATGGCCACCACGATGCACTGCGCGCCGTATTTGTCAGACGCGTCACGGATCACCTGCGGGTTGGCAATGGCGGCCGAGTTGAAGCTGGTCTTGTCGGCTCCTGCGTTGAGCAGGCGGCGCACGTCTTCCACGGTGCGCACACCACCGCCCACCGTCAGCGGAATGAAGACCTGACTGGCCACGGCCTCGATGATGTGCAGGATCACGTCGCGCCCGTCGCTGGTGGCGGTGATGTCCAGAAACGTGAGTTCGTCAGCACCCTGCTCGTTGTAGCGCGCTGCAATCTCGACCGGGTCTCCGGCGTCGCGCAGTTCCACAAAGTTGACGCCCTTGACCACGCGACCACCGGTCACGTCCAGGCAGGGGATGATGCGTTTGGCAAGCATGAAATCAATGTTCCTTAGGGTCAGCAGCGGTCTGGGTTTGGGCGTCTGCAATTCGACCATCCGCCGCCATCTGAAGGTGTTCCAACACACCGTTGCGTTCAATCACGATGGCTGTACGTGTCTGTGCAGCAATTTTGCGTGCCTGAACGGCTGCGCGCTCAATGGCCGCCATGGAACCACGAAGGCTATTGCTCCGCGCCGATTCAATGGATGGTGTTCGCATCATTTTTCACCCCAGCTCAACAGGACAGGTTTCATCCCTGAATTGTCGTACACCGCCCAGGCATCAACCATCGGCTTGTACAGGTTTTCAAAATTCCAGTACCCCGCCTCAAAGCGGCGCTCAATGACATCGGCCGGAATGTTATGCCCGCCCTGCAGGACACGCTGATGCACACGCGCTTGAGCCTCTTGCGCACTGGAGAGTTTCAAAAAGATCAATGTGATTCGATAGCCCGCCGCTTTCCACTGCTCAATGGACCGAAGATAAGCTCGCCCCGATAAGGTGGTTTCCAAAGCAAAGCTTTCACGCCTCTCGAAATGAAGCTGCAATTGCTTCAGCATCAAGCGCCCGGCCTGTAAGGCGGCTGCCTCAGGCGCAAATGGCGCCAGGCCTGCGGCGATCAAGTCGGCATTGACAAACACCTTGCACTGGGCCTCTTGCGGAAGGAATTCACGCGCAAATGTGGTTTTGCCAGCGCCGTTAGGGCCTGCGATGATGAGGACTTCCAACGCCTGAGCCATCACTGCATCAAATGATGGCGCGCAGGCGCTGCGCGCCCTGCCAGAAGTCACCGGCTTCAATGCAGATGGGTTCGTACACCTGCGCAGCCTCGACGCACAGCATGTGCTGCCACCCGTTGGCAGGCATGTCGGCCAGCGCGGCGCATTTGTCGGCGCCCGGGTTCCAGACCACGGTGTGCGCCCAGTCGATGTCCTGCTCGATGGCCAGGGCATGCGGGCCATCCTGCAGGGCATAGCCTTGCGGCGCGGCCGAGTAGACGCGGTCAAATTCGCCCACAAAGCGCAGCTCGGGTGCGGCGGTGCCGTGCTGGTCGCTCACGGCGTCCCATTCGGCATGGCCGCCCAGGCCCAGCAAACGCGCCTGGGCCACGTCAGTGACGGCCAGGTAGGTGTGCAAGGCGCCCGTGAAGGTCAGGGGCTTGGTGTCGGTGTTGCGCACCGCCAGCTCGACCTGCAAAGCCCCAGGGGTGAGTTCGATCAGCAGCCGGGCTTCAAAGGCCTGGTCCCACCATTGGCGGGTGGCGGCGCTGGCATTCAGGCTCAGGGCCAGATGTGCCTGATCGGCATCCAGCTTGGGGGCATTCCATGTCCAGGGCAGCTTGCGCGCAAAGCCGTGCTTGGGCAGGTGGCCGCGCATGTTGAACTGCGGAAAGCAGACCGGAATGCCACCGCGAACCGCGGCCTGGCCGTCCATGATGCTGCGCGGGCTCAGGTACAGGCGCTCGCGTCCGCCCGCCACCCACGACAGCACATGCGCGCCATGCTCTGCCACCACCACGCGGTCGCCACAGGGCAGCTGCAGCTCGGTGGCGGGCAAGCCCGCAAACACCACTTCGCGGCAGGTGGCGCTGGCAGACATATCAGCCGTTGAGCTCGTCGGCCCGCTGCTGTGCGGCCGCAAAGTCCAGATCACCCGAATAGATGGCCCGGCCACAGATGACACCCTGCACGCCCTCGCCTTGCACCGCGCACAGCTGCTCGATGTCGGCCATGTTGGACAGGCCACCCGAAGCGATCACGGGGATGGTGAGGGCCTGCGCCAGCTTGACGGTGGCGTCGATGTTGATGCCGCTGAGCATGCCGTCGCGCCCGATGTCGGTGTAGATGATGGATTCAACGCCCCAGTCCTCGAACTTCTTGGCCAGGTCCACCACTTCATGGCCGGTCAGCTTGCTCCAGCCATCGGTGGCCACCTTGCCGTCCTTGGCGTCCAGGCCCACGATGATGTGGCCGCCAAAAGCGGTGCAGGCGTCCTTGAGGAAGCCGGGGTTCTTGACGGCTGCGGTGCCAATGATCACGTACTGCAGGCCGGCGTCGATGTATTTTTCGATGGTGTCCAAGTCGCGGATGCCGCCACCCAGTTGCACCGGAATGTCCGAACCGACTTCATGGAGGATGGCCTTGATGGCACCAAAGTTTTGCGGCTTGCCGGCAAAGGCACCGTTGAGGTCCACCAGGTGCAGGCGGCGCGCACCTTTGTCAAACCAGTTGCGGGCCATGGCCGCGGGGTCTTCACCAAAGGTGGTGGCCTGGTCCATGTCACCTTGTTTGAGGCGAACGCAGTGGCCGTCCTTGAGGTCAATGGCGGGGATCAGAATCATGGCGGATCAGCAAAAAATAGTGGCGTCAGGGTTGCCAGTGGAGGAAATTGCGGAACAGGGCCAGGCCTTGGTCCGCGCTTTTTTCAGGGTGAAACTGGGTCGCGAAAATATTGTCACGGGCCACAGCACAGGCAAAGCGGCCACCGTAATCGGTCTGCGCCGCGCTGTGCGCCGACGCGGCCACTTTGGCATAAAAGCTGTGCACAAAATAGTACCAGCTGCCATCCGCAATGCCTTGCCACAAAGCATGTGCCGGGGCGTCTTGCCAGACCTGGTTCCAGCCCATCTGCGGCACCTTGTAGCGGGTGCCATCGGGCTGCGTTTGGCCTGCCAGATCGAACTTGACCACGCGGCCAGGGATCAAACCCAAGCCCGGCGTATCGCCCTCGTCGCTGTGGTCCAGCAGCATCTGCATGCCCACACACACGCCAAACAAGGGCTTGCTGGCTGCGGCATCCAGCACAGCCTCCAGCAGACCCGAATCACGCAGTTCGCGCATGCAGTCGGGCATGGCGCCCTGCCCTGGCAAGACCACGCGGTGGGCGTTGCGCACCACCTGCGGGTCCTGGGTGACCGTCACCTCGGCATGGTCCACGCTGGAGGCGGCATGCATCACCGCCTGCGCCACACTGCGCAGGTTGCCCATGCCGTAGTCAACGACCGCTACACGATTGACCGACATGTCAGAGCGAGCCCTTGGTGGACGGAATCACGCCCGCAGCACGCGGGTCCTGCTCCAGCGCAGCGCGAAGCGCACGGGCAAAAGCCTTGAAAATCGTCTCGCACTGGTGGTGCGCATTGAACCCCTTGAGGTTGTCGATGTGCAGCGTCACGCCGGCGTGGTTCACAAAGCCCTGGAAAAATTCGTAAACCAGTTGCGTATCGAGTTCGCCGATCATGCCGGAGGTGAATTTCACGTCCATGTGCAAACCAGGGCGGCCCGAAAAATCGACCACCACGCGGCTCAGGGCCTCGTCCAGCGGGACGTAGGCATGGCCGTAGCGGCGAATGCCCTTCTTGTCGCCCACCGCTTTGGCAAAAGCCTGGCCCAGCGTGATGCCAATGTCTTCGACCGTGTGGTGGCCGTCGATGTGCAGGTCGCCCTCGCACTGGATGTCCAGGTCGATCAGGCCGTGGCGGGCGATCTGGTCGATCATGTGGTCCAGAAAACCAATCCCGGTGGCCAGCTTGGCCTGACCGCTGCCGTCCAGGTTGAGGGCGACGCGGATGTTCGTCTCGGCCGTCTTGCGGCTGACTTCGGCGGTGCGGTTCATAGAGAGACTTTCAAAGCGGCAAGCAGTTGGTCGTTTTCTGCGGGCGTGCCCACCGTCAGGCGCAGGCAGTTGGTCAGCAATGGGTGCATTTTAGAAATGTTCTTGACCAGCACCTTGTGCGCCTTCAGGCCTTCAAAAGCCTGGGCGGCATCTGGCACGCGCGCCAGAATCATGTTGGCCTCGCTCGGGAATGGCTTCACGCCCGGCAGGGCGGCCAGCTCGCGCTGCAGGCGGGCGCGCTCGTCGCGCAGGGTTTTGGCCTGCTGGGCAAACACCTCGGCATGCGCCACGGCAAACAGCGCGCACTCGTAATTGAGCACGCTGATGTTGTAGGGCGGGCGCACCTTGTCGATCTCGGCCACCAGGGCCTTGGGGCCGATCATGTAACCCAGACGCACACCGGCCAAGCCGAATTTGGACAGCGTGCGCATGAGCAACACATGCGAGTGGCGCGCCAGGCGGTCGATGTAGCTCTTGCTGGCGAAAGGCTGGTAAGCCTCGTCCACCACCACCAGACCGCCCTGCTCGCCTTGGGCCACGACAATCTTCTCGATCACCGCATCGTCCCAAAGGTTGCCGGTGGGGTTGTTGGGGTAGGCCAGGTAGACGATGGACGGCTTGTGCTCGGCAATCGCTGCGAGCATGGCGGCTTCGTCGAGTTCAAAGTCGGCCGTGAGCGGCACGCTGTGAAAGGCCAGGCCCTGCAACTGGGCGCTCATGGCGTACATCACAAAACCGGGGGCAGGCGCAAGGATGCTGGCGCCCGGCACGTCACAGGCCATGGCCAGCAGCGAAATCAGCTCATCCGAGCCGTTGCCCAGCATGATGTCGTGCCCTTCGGGCATGCCCGCGTATTGCGCCAGCGCAGCACGCAGGTCGTTGACGCGGCCATCGGGGTAGCGGTTGAGCGCGAGTTTGCCCAGTCGTTCGCCCAGCGCTTTTTGCAGCTCAGGCGGCAGACCAAAGGGGTTTTCCATCGCGTCGAGCTTGACCATGCCGACCGAATCCTGGATGGCATAGGCGTGCATGGACTGCACGTCCTGGCGAATGCGCTGCATCAGCTTCGGGCTCACACTCATTTCGACTCTCTCATGGGGGGAACAGGGTTGAGGCGCATCTCGGCGGCACGGGCATGCCCCTGCAGGCCTTCGCCATAGGCCAGCTCGGCGGCAATGCGGCCCAGTGGCTGGGCACCCGCTTCGCTCACCTCGATCAGGCTGGAGCGCTTCTGAAAGTCGTAGACCCCCAGCGGTGAAGAAAAGCGCGCCGTGCCGCTGGTGGGCAGCACGTGGTTGGGGCCAGCGCAGTAGTCGCCCAGGCTTTCGCTGGTGAAGGCGCCCAGAAAAATGGCGCCCGCATGGCGCAGCAGCGGCTCCCAGCGGTGCGGGTCGCGGCTGGAGACTTCGAGGTGCTCGGGCGCGATGCGGTTGCTGATGGCGCAGGCCTCGGCCATGTCGCGGGTGAGGATCAGTGCGCCACGGTCGTTGAGGCTCTTGGCGATGATCTCGCGTCGGGGCATGTCGGGCAGCAGGCGGTCAATGGCGGCCTGCACGGCGTCGATGTAGGCGGCATCGGGGCACAGCAAGATGCTTTGCGCCAGCTCGTCGTGCTCGGCCTGGCTGAACAGGTCCATGGCCACCCAGTCCGCCGGTGTGCTGCCGTCGGCCAGCACCAAAATCTCGGACGGGCCGGCAATCATGTCGATGCCCACGGTGCCGAACACGCGCTTCTTGGCGCTGGCCACATAGGCGTTACCGGGGCCGGTGATCTTGTCCACCTTGGGGATGGTGGCGGTGCCGTAGGCCAGCGCGGCCACGGCTTGTGCGCCGCCCACGGTGAAGGCGCGGCTCACGCCGGCCACACAGGCGGCGGCCAGCACCAGCGGGTTGCGCACATTTTGGGGTGTAGGCACCACCATGATGATGTCCTGCACGCCCGCCACATGGGCGGGGATGGCATTCATCAGCACCGAAGACGGGTAAGCCGCCTTGCCGCCGGGCACATAGATGCCCACGCGGTCCAGCGGCGTGACCTTCTGGCCCAGCAGGGTGCCGTCTTCGTCGCGGTAGCTCCAGCTCTCGCCCGAGGCTTTCTTTTGCGCTTCGTGGTACTTGCGCACGCGGCTGGCTGCGGCCTGCAGGGCTTCGCGCTGCACGGCGGGCAGGCTGTCCAGTGCGGCCTGAAGTTCGGCTTGGGAGATCTCCAGGGCCTGCACGTCCTTGGCCTGCACACCGTCAAAGCGCTGGGTGTATTCGAGCACCGCCGCATCACCGCGCTTTTGCACATCGGCCAGGATGTCGGCCACGCGCTGCTCGATGGCGGCATCGGTGTCGGCCGACCAGTGCAGGCGCTGGGCAAAGGCCGCTTCGAATCCGGCGTCTTGCGTGGACAGGCGCAGGGGTTTGGCAGACATGTCAGTCCTTTTTCACGGCGCCCGCAAAGGCGTCGATGATGGCGCGGATCGGCGCCTGCTTGAGTTTGAGTGCGGCCTGGTTGACCACCAGGCGCGAGCTGATGTCCATGATGCGCTCGACCTCGACCAGGTGGTTGGCCTTGAGCGTGCTGCCGGTGGACACCAGGTCCACGATGGCGTCGGCCAGCCCGGTCAGGGGCGCCAGCTCCATGCTGCCGTAGAGCTTGATCAGGTCCACGTGCACGCCTTTGGTGGCGAAGAAGTCGCGGGCGATCGTGGTGTATTTGGTGGCCACGCGCAGGCGCGAGCCGGTGCGCACCTGGGCGGCGTAGTCGTAATCATCGCGCACGGCCACGCTCATGCGGCATTTGGCAATGCGCAGGTCCAGCGGCTGGTACAGGCCCTGCCCGCCATGTTCGATCAGGGTGTCCAGACCGGTCACGCCCAGGTCGGCGCCGCCGTATTCCACATAGGTGGGCACGTCGGTGGCGCGCACCAGCACCACGCGCACTTCGGGCTGGTTGGTGGGCAAGATCAGCTTGCGGGACTTTTCGGGGTCTTCGAGCACCTCGATGCCTGCGGCCTGCAAGAGCGGCAGGGTTTCGTCAAAGATGCGTCCTTTGGACAGGGCCAGTGTGATCATGCTCATTGAATCCGTTCGATGTCGGCGCCCAGCGCACGCAGTTTGTTTTCCATGCGGTCATAGCCGCGGTCCAGGTGATAGACGCGTTCCACCACCGTTTCACCGTCGGCCACGAGCCCTGCGATCACCAGGCTGGCCGAGGCGCGCAAGTCGGTGGCCATGACGGTGGCGCCCGAGAGTTGCAACACCCCGTCGACCACGGCGAGCTTGCCATCGGTCTGGATCTTGGCCCCCAGACGCACCAGTTCGTTGACGTGCATGAAACGGTTTTCAAAAATCGTTTCAGTCACCTTGCTGACCCCTTCCGAGACGCAATTGAGCGCCATGAACTGCGCCTGCATATCGGTCGGGAAGCCCGGGTATTCGGTGGTGCGAAAGCTCTGGGCCTTCAGGCGGCCACGCGATTGCACACGAATGAAACCGTCACCAGCTTCGATTTGGGCGCCTGCTGCCTGCAATTTTTCGATCACGGCTTCCAGGTGGTCGGCGCGGCCATGGCGCAATACCACATCACCCCCGGTAGCAGCCACCGCGCACAAAAAGGTGCCTGCTTCGATGCGGTCGGCCACCACCTGGTGTGTGCAACCGTGCAGACGCTCCACACCCTGGATCCGGATCTTGCTGGTGCCATGGCCTTCGATCTGGGCGCCCATCTGGATGAGCATTTCTGCCAGGTCGGGAATCTCAGGCTCTTGCGCGGCGTTTTCCAAAATGGTTTCACCCTCGGCCAGAGCCGCAGCCATCAGAAAATTTTCGGTCCCTGTCACCGTCACCATGTCGGTGGTGATGCGTGCACCCTTCAGGCGTGTGCGGCCCGCGGGCAGGCAGGCGAGCATATAGCCGTGTTCGACACTGATCTCGGCACCCATGGCTTGCAAGCCCTTGATGTGCTGATCCACCGGGCGCGACCCGATGGCGCAACCACCAGGCAGGGACACCTTGGCCTGGCCAAAACGCGCCAGCAGCGGCCCCAGCGCCAGCACCGAAGCGCGCATGGTTTTGACCAGCTCGTAGGGGGCTTCGGGGTTGTTCAGGCTGCCTGCATCCAGGGTGACACGACCGTCTTCGTGGTGTTCGGCTGCCACACCCATGTTGCGAATCAGCTTGAGCATGGTGGCCACGTCCTGCAGGCGTGGCACGTTGTGCAGCTCGACCGGCTGGTCGCTGAGCAAAGCCGCGCACAGCTCGGGCAGCGCGGCGTTTTTGGCACCGGCCACATCCACGGTGCCCAGCAATTGTTGTCCGCCACGGATCAGGAGTTTGTCCATCTCATTGCCCTTTAGCAGCCAAAGCGGCCCACTCGGCCGGTGTGTGGGTTTTCATCGACAGGGCGTGCACCTCGTCGGTGTGCATTTTTTGACCCAGCGTGGCGTACACGCGCTGGTGACGGGCAATCGAGCGCAGGCCCTCGAAGGCGCTGGAGACGACCACGGCGCTCCAGTGACGGCCATCGCCGTCGACTTCCAGATGGGTGCAGGCCAGGCCGGCTGCGATGATGGCGCGGAGTTGTTCAGCGGTCATGGGTGTTCAGTTGCGAATCTTGTAGCCGGTGCGCAGCAGGTGCAGCGCCACGCCGCTGACCAGCAGCAGCGCCGTGGCCACCACCGCCAGGCTGGTCCAGGGCGAAACATCGCTTTGCCCGAAAAAGCCATAACGGAAGCCGTCGATCATGTAGAAGAAGGGGTTAAAGTGCGACAGACGTTGCCAGAAGGCCGGCAGCGAATGGATGGAATAGAACACGCCCGACAGGAAGGTCATGGGCATGATGATGAAATTCTGGAAGGCGGCCATCTGGTCGAACTTTTCGGCCCACAGGCCAGCAATCAGACCCAGCGCCCCCAGCATGGCCGCACCCATGAAGGCAAAAGCCAGAATCCACAAGGGGTAGACAAACTGGATGTGCACCATCCAGCCGGTGATCAGGAACACGCCCGCGCCCACCGCCAGCCCGCGCACGATGGACGAGCCCACGTAGGCGATGAACCAGCTCCAGTGCGACAGCGGCGTGAGCAGCACGAACACCAGATTGCCCATGATCTTGCTCTGAATGAGGCTGGATGAGCTGTTGGCAAAGGCGTTTTGCAGCACCGCCATCATCATCAGCCCCGGCAGCAAGAAAGAGGTGTAGGGCACCTGGTCGTAGACCTTGACATGGCCTTCGAGCACATGGCCAAAGATGAGCATGTACAGCACCGAGGTGAGCACGGGCGCAGCAATCGTCTGGAAAGCGACTTTCCAGAAGCGCAGGATTTCTTTCAGGAAGAGTGTCTGCCAACCGGTCATTTGGCACCTCCCGCCTGGCTGCGCTTCATGACTTCGAGGAACACGTCTTCCAGGTCGGCCTGGCGGATTTCCACGTCTTCGGCCACCAGGCCCGCAGCGCGGATGGCGGCCAGGTGGTTTTCGATTTCGATGGCGTCGTGCACCGGCAGCTGGACGATGCGGCCCGTGACGCGTGCAATGGACTTGAGCGCCGCTGGCAGCTCGCCGTCGAGTTTGAGGCGCAGCACCTGCGCCGTGGCCGAGCGCAGCAAGTCAGACGTGCGCTCCAGTGCCACCACCTGCCCCTGCTTGAGCATCGCAATGCGGCCACACAGGGCCTCGGCTTCTTCGAGATAGTGCGTGGTCAGCAAGATGGTGTGGCCTTGCTTGTTGAGCCTGGCGATGAACTGCCACAGGGTCTGACGCAGTTCCACATCGACGCCTGCGGTGGGCTCATCGAGCACGATCACACGCGGCTTGTGCACCAGGGCTTGCGCCACCAGTACACGGCGCTTCATGCCGCCCGAGAGCTGACGCATATTGCTGTTGGCTTTGTCGGCCAGACCCAGACTGTCCAGCAGCTCGTCGATCCAGGCGTCGTTGGCTTTGACGCCAAAGTAGCCGGACTGGAATTTCAACGCCTCTCGCACGTTGAAAAAAGGATCAAACACCAGTTCTTGCGGCACCACACCCAAGAGGCGGCGCGCAGCGGCGTAGTCGGTGTGCACATCGTGGCCGTGCACCAGCACGCGGCCCTCGCTGGCACGCACCAGGCCGGCCAGGATGCTGATCAGGGTGGTTTTGCCTGCCCCGTTGGGACCGAGCAGACCAAAAAACTCACCCTCCTGGACATCGAGGGTGATGCAGTCCAGCGCCTTGAAGGGCGCAGCCCCGGCGTTTCTGGGTGGGTAGGTCTTGGAGACGGACTGAAAAGAGAGCGCAGACATGAAGGGGCTATTTTAAAGCCCGGGACAGGCCTGCTCGGCGTCAAGGGCTTGGCCAATTCAGGCCTGCAACCACTCCAAAACGCCGTACAACGCAGCCAGTTCGCGCAAGGGTGCAGACAGACCCTGCACCTGCAGGCTGCGACCCAAGGCCTGTGCTTCGCGCCGGCAAGCCAGCAAGACCGCCAAGGCCGAGGAATCGAACTGCCTCAGGGACGACGCGTCGAGCAGCAGCACTCTGTCCTGCATCCCTGCCATGGCCTGCACCAACTGGGCACGGCAGGCCGAGGCCTGCGGGTGCATCAGGACAGAGGGCAGCTGCAACACGGCCATGATTTTCAGGACTTGCGGGCAGAGGCGTTGGCGCTGGCATTGGCCTTGTTGCGCTCAGCCAGGCTGTTGATGAGGCCGTTGATGCCACCGGCTTCGACGCCACCTGCGTTGTTGATTTCCTTGGTGAACTGGGTACGGTAGTTCTCGATCAGCCAGACGCCCAGCACGTTCAGGTCGTAAATGAGCCAACCCGCGCCTTCGCCCGGGGTTTTTTCAAGGCGATAGTCCAGCTGGATCGGCTCACCCTTGCCACGCACCTCGGTGTTGACCACCAGGTTCTTGTCATCCTGACCCGCACGCAGGGGTTTGACGAAGACAGTCTGGTCGCTCACCTGACTGAGAGCGCCCGAATAGGTGCGTACCAGCAAGGTTTTGAACTCGTCTTGCAGACGTTTTTGCTGCTCGGGCGTGGCCTTGCGCCAGGCCGGCCCTGTGGCCAATGCGGTCATCCGGCGAAAGTTCACATGCGGCATCAGCTTGCTGTCGACCATGACCATGATCTTGCTGGTGTCCCCGTTGCGCAAGGATTTGTCGGCTTTCACCAGGTCCAGGGTTTCGGTGGACACACGCTTGATGAAAGCATCGGCTGCCTCATCTTGGGCCTGCGCCAGCGGCGCGGCCAACAAGGCCGACAGCAAACAGCCCAGCCAAAGTCTGCGACGGGACATGAGATTCAAAGTGTTCATCATCAGGAAACTATAAGGTCAGCGGCCAGGGTTTGTCAGAGCAACTTGTGAGCAACTGTGTTGGACAGGGTCATCAAGGGGCGTCCGGGTCGCTGTAATCAAAGTCGGTCGGCGGATTGCCGTCGTACACGTCGTTCTTCCGTTTCTGCAGCCAGCCATCACGCACAAAGCTGTAAGGATCGAGCGAGGCCTGCTTGAGCGCATCGGTGGCCTGCAACAGCCCCGCACGTGTGTCGGTGGCGTTCAGCACGGTCACGCCAGTGCGGGTGCCCGCGTCCTGAAAATACTGACTGGGGGTGGCTTGCCAGTCCACGGTCAGGGCCACAGTGTCACGCAAGGTGGAGGGGCCCAGCACAGGCAGCATCACAAACGGACCCGGTTTGACGCCCCAATGGCCCAGGGTCTGGCCCAGGTCTTCCTTGCGTTTTGGAATGCCTGCTTCCGAGGCAATGTCCAGCGCACCGTAAAGCCCAAGGGTGCTGTTGACGGCCACACGCATGAAGGATTCGGTCGCCACCTGGCCCTTGAGCTGCAAAGTGGCGTTCACGGTGGTCCAGATGTCGCCCAAATTGCCGATGAAGTTGTGCACCCCAGTGCGCACAAACGAAGGAACGACGGCCACATAGGCCTGCGCCACTGGCCGCATCAAGACTTCATCGAGTTTTTCATTGAAGGCGAACACCTGTCGGTTCATGCCCTCCCAGGGGTCACGCGGGTCGCTGACCACGCTTGCGCCGCGCACGCTGGCACAGCCTTGCAACAAGGCCAGCAAGAGTGCCAGCACCAGGCCTCGCGGGGGCACACGCATCACGGCTTGCCCCCGGTTTGCGCCGGCGCCGGATCGGCCGCCTTGCTGTAGAGGAACTGGCTGATCAGGTTTTCGAGCACCACCGCCGACTGGGTGGAGCCAATGCGGTCACCTGTCACCAGATTTTTTTCGTCAGCGCCGGGGTTGATGCCCACGTACTGCTCACCCAGCAAGCCACTGGTCAGGATGGCCAGCGAGCTGTCTTTGGGGAATTGGTGCCGGGACTCCAGCACCATCGTGACCCGGGCCTGGAAGGACTCTCCATCAAAATCAATGGACTTGACGCGCCCGACCAACACGCCCGCACTTTTGACTGCAGCGCCTGGTTTGAGGCCACCGATGTTGTCGAACTTGGCGGTCACCTGGTAACCCTTGTCAAAGCTCCACTGCAGCAGGTTGGCGGCCTTGAGCGCCAGAAAAAGCACCGCCACGGCGCCCAGCGCCACGAACAAGCCGACCCACACATCGTTTTTTGAACGTTGCATCACGTTCCCCTTAAATGCTGAACATCATGGCGGTGAGGATGAAATCCAGCCCCAGCACCGACAAGGAAGACACCACCACACTGCGGGTGGTGGCGTTGGCCACCCCTTCAGGCGTAGGCGCAGCCACATAACCCTGCAGCAAGGCGATGAAGGTGACGGCCACACCGAACACCACGCTTTTGACCATGCCGTTGCCCACGTCCTTGAAGACATCGACACCGCTTTGCATCTGGCTCCAGAAAGAGCCCGCATCCACACCGATCATGAGCACGCCCACGGCGTAGCCGCCCAGAATGCCCACCGCGCTGAACACCGCCGTGAGCAAGGGCAAGGCGATCACACCGCCCAGAAAACGCGGCGCCAGAATGCGTTGCACCGGGTCCACCGCCATCATCTCCAGCGCCGTCAGCTGCTCGCCCGCGCGCATCAGGCCGATCTCGGCGGTGAGCGAGGCACCGGCGCGCCCTGCAAACAGCAAAGCGGCCACCACCGGCCCGAGTTCGCGCACCAGGCTCAGGGCTACCAGCAGGCCCAGCGCCTCGGCAGAGCCGTAGCGCTGCAGCGTGTAGTAACCCTGCAGACCCAGAACAAAGCCCACAAACAGACCCGACACGGTGATGATGGCCAGCGAATAATTGCCCAGAAAATGCACCTGGTCGCGCACCAGACCCAGGCGCCGCATGGCTGGCACACACATGCCCAGCAAGCGCATAAACAGGCGCGCGCCATAACCCAAATCACCCAGCACCCGACGGGTGGCGGCGCCCAGGCTGGCCAGGGTGTTGGTCAGACCCATGCGCTGCCTCCTCCAAAATCATCGGCCACGCTGGGCGCGGGGTAATGGAAAGGCACCGGTCCATCGCTGAGCGCATGCACAAACTGGTGGATCAGCGGGTCAGCGCTGGCCATCAGCTCAGCGGGGCTGCCCTGGGCCACGATGGCGCCATTGGCCAGCACCACCACATGGTCGGCGATCTCGAAGGTTTCCTTGACGTCGTGCGAGACGATCAGGCTGGTGATGCCCAGGCTGTCGTTGAGGCGCCGGATCAGTTGTGCCGCCGTGCCCAGAGAGATCGGGTCCAGCCCGGCAAAGGGTTCGTCGTACATGACCAGATCGGGGTCCAGCGCAATGGCACGGGCCAGCGCGACACGGCGGCTCATGCCTCCCGAGATTTCGGACGGGCGCAGATCGCGCGCGCCACGCAGACCCACCGCATCCAGCTTCATCAGAACAATGTCGCGGATCAGGTCTTCGGCGAGGTCGGTGTGCTCGCGCAGCGGAAAGGCCACGTTGTCGAACACCGTCATGTCGGTGAAAAGCGCACCGAACTGGAACAGCATACCCATGCGCCGACGTGCGGCATACAAAGCACTTTGGTGCATCCCCCCCACATCAGCGCCGTCGAACAAGACCTGCCCTTGTTGCGCACGGATCTGCCCGCCGATCAGGCGCAGCACCGTGGTCTTGCCGCCGCCCGACACCCCCATCAGCGCGGTGACCTTGCCGCGCGGCACACCAAACCCGACCTCGCGCAGGATGACGCGCTCACCGTAAGCGAAGGTGAGGTCTTTCAGTTCGACAAGAAAAGGGCTGTCGTGGTGGTTCATGAAAAACAAGAGCCGGATGAACCGGCTCTTGATCTTGATCTGGGCCGGCCAACGAAATGTAAACCGGTGACTGACAGGGATTTTACCTAGCTTCAGCGAGGCAGGTCAGATTCGCCCATCAGGAATTCGTCCACGGCGCGTGCGGCCTGACGGCCCTCGCGGATCGCCCAGACCACCAGCGACTGGCCACGGCGGATATCGCCGGCGGCAAAAACCTTGGGCACATTGGTGGCATAGCCACCGGTGAACTCGGTCGATGCCTTGGCGTTGCCACGGGCGTCCTTGTCGATGCCAAAGGAATCGAGCACGGTGGCGACCGGGTTCACAAAGCCCATGGCCAGCAGCACCAGGTCAGCCGGGTATTCCTTCTCGGTGCCAGGCACCTCGGCCATCTTGCCGTCCTTGAACTCGACTTGCACGGTCTTGAGGCTGGTGACCTTGCCGTTCTTGCCGATGAACTCCTTGGTAGAGATGGCGAACTCGCGCTTGAGCAGCCCCTTCTCGTCGCTCTCGTCGTGGCTGGAGCTGGTGCGCAGCTTGAGCGGCCAGTAGGGCCAGACCATGGCCTTGTTTTCCTTCTCGGGGGGCATGGGCATCACCTCGAACTGGGTGACGCTGGCCGCACCGTGGCGGGTGCTGGTACCCACGCAGTCGCTGCCGGTGTCACCGCCGCCGATGACGATGACGTGCTTGCCGTCGGCACGCAGCTGGCCCTTGAGCTTGTCGCCCGCATTGACCTTGTTTTGCTGGGGCAGGAACTCCATGGCGAAATGGATGCCGTCGAGTTCGCGGCCAGGCGCAGGCAGATCGCGCGACTGCTCGGAGCCGCCGGTCAGCAGCACGGCGTCAAAGTCTTTCTTGAGCTGCTCGGCGCTGATGCTTTCCTTGGCCCAGTTGGTGACTTTGGAATCCTTGGGCCACTCGCCCACCACCACACCGGTGCGGATGGTCACGCCTTCGGCTTCGAGCTGCTTGACGCGG
>JACCDW012008624.1_pt1 | contig 41526 bp, 38 predicted proteins | sample 7449781 | NCBI WGS metagenome assembly JACCDW01 (sample SAMN15323449, study PRJNA562643) | freshwater metagenome | isolation source: river surface water | place: USA:Blue River Watershed | collected 2017-08-18 | reverse complement strand
TTCACTAATAGTGCGACTAATTTTAATTTGGGTTATGTATATTTCGGTAAAAAATGCGAATAGCATGCCAGATGCGAAAGATAGGTTAAATCCTTTTCTCATGTTTAAGAGGGATGTGTAACTTATTTAAATTAGTATAGCCCCCACAAGCTGCGCTAGCGAGTGCAGCTTTCATTTTTCCCTGCCGTTGCATCGTCCAGCAACGGGACGATGAGCGGGGGATCAGCGGCGAACAAGGGATGCCGTATACCCGTGCGGACACCGTAAGTGGCACCGTTCAGCAGATTGACAGGGCGCTGCGGTGTGGTTTGTTCAACTCGGATCATCACCATACCGACGTTGCACGACGAGCTATTGATCGTCTAGGAACGGAACGCTGATGTTTGAGAATGTTAGGGTATTCTTGTATTGATGAAGATCAATAAATATAAACAATAGTATATTTATTGATTTTATCGAAGAGAAAATACGCACCTGTAAAAATTACTATAGGTGTCCGTATGAGCAAAAGAAACATAGTTCCCATTGATCGTGAAATGGTGATGGAACCCAATGAAATGATCGTGTCGAAAACCGATCTTAAGGGACGCATTACCTACGGTAACACCACGTTTCTGAAGTACGCTGGTTTTGCCGAATCGGAATTGATCGGCACCCAGCACAACATCATTCGCCACCCCGACATGCCCAGAGGTGTCTTCAAACTCTTGTGGGACACACTACAGCGCGGAGACGAGATCTTTGCCTTTGTGAAGAATATTTCCAGTGATGGAAGTTATTACTGGGTGCTCGCCAATGTGACGCCATCCGTTGATGCATCTGGCAATGTGCTTGGCTACTATTCAGTGCGCAGAAAACCCAACCCTCGGGCTATTCCTGTGGTGGCAGGACTGTACCGCGAGATGCTGGCGGCTGAGCGTAGCGCGGGCACGCGCGATGCTGTTGCTGCATCTACGCAAGTTCTGGAAAAATTTCTCAAAGAAAAGCAGCAATCCTATGAAGCAATGATTCTTTCTGCACAGGCGCTCTGATTGTTATGCCTGAGTGCAAACGGCGTATTGCGGGGCTGCGACGGCAAACCTGGCGTTCATTGTTGCTGAGATGCATTTTCAGCATCGGAGTGATGAGTGATCAATCGCCGTTTGCACTTAAGCGGCTGGGCGGAGAATTGTGATTCTGTTTGTCATGTTTCCGGCTGTAGCATTGATGCCGTTCTGAGGTCGGCGAAATGTCTACGATCCTGCTTGTTGAAGATGAAGTGCTGCTGCGTGAAGGTGTCCAAGAGATGCTGGAAGTCAATGGCTTCAAGGTCATTGGGGCAGGTGACGGCATTGAGGCGTTGGAATGGCTTGAGCAAGTACCCGTATCGTTGGTCATCTCAGACTTGGTCATGCCCAACATGAATGGCGTGGATTTCGTTGCGCAGGTCCGCATCAAATACCCCCAATTGCCAGTTGTGATAACGACAGGTAGTCCTGGCTCAGTGATGAGCAGGCTGGGGATTGACAGTATTCAAATACCTGGTGCAACGGTCAGCATCATGAAGCCATTCAAGAGCAGTGAGCTTCTTGCCATGGTCAAGCAGGTCTTGGGTGACGCTGTTCAGTAAAAGAACGACAGTGGGGCGTGTGCTATGAATGGCAATCAAAGCATGACTGGCCTGATTGCAGCGTTGAGCTGTTTGCCACCCAGGGGATGTGGACATGCAATCACGATCGACCACATATGGCCTTGGGCCGCATCGTTGCCAAGCAGCGATTGGCCAGGGCGGCATAACCTTTTACTTCCCGCAACAATGTAAAGCGGGGGGGGCTCTCAATGACCGGGACGGTTCAGACCCAATCCAAAGATTTATGCAGAAAACCGATAGTCTTTTTCATGGAAGATGCGCAAGCACGCTTCGACGATAACCGGATCGAGTTGCGTACCACTGAGCTCTTTAATTTCTGCCAAGGCGGCTTCCAGTCCAAGACCTGGACGATAGGGGCGGTGTGAGGACATGGCCTCGACGGTGTCTGCAACGGCCAGGATACGCGCTTCCATGATGATGTCGTTGGCTTTGAGCCCTTGTGGATATCCAGAGCCGTCCAGCCGCTCATGGTGCTGCCGAACTGCTTCTGGAATTGGCCAAGGCGATCGGATGGCTTTGAGAATGTCAAAGCCTACTTGGGGGTGCAATCGGATCATGCTGTGTTCCAGATCTGACAATTTGCCGGGCTTGTTGAGGACCTCGGCAGGAATTTGGATTTTTCCAATATCGTGAACCATGCCTGCCAGTCTGACGCCGTGCGCCTGGTCCTGCGTCATACCGAGCTCAAGGGCGATTTTTTCAGCCAGATCGGCGACCCGTAGCTGGTGTCCTGCTGTGTAGGGGTCGCGTTTTTCAAGCATGCTGGCCAGGGCGTGGAAGCTATCTTCCAGGTTGGCAACTTCGGACATACCGTTGATGAATCCCTGGGCCAGATTTTCTGAAACGGCGAGAAGGTTGTCTTTTTGTTTCCGTTCGGCAGCCAGCGACATGGAGCGACGTAACAAAACAAAAATGCCGCCCAGGCCAATGAGCCAGACCAGGACATAGGTTCCCAGCAGTGACTGGATCGACCCGGCTGCGATGGCATCGCCGTGCGAAAGATCAATGTTGGTGCTGATCCCGCCCTGAACATCTCCGATCCGGTAGCCTTGATCGTCGTGGCATTTGAGGCATTTGTTCTCGACATACAGGGGCTGCATGTAGCGCAATACCCGGCTGCCCTCTTGGGTGGGTTCAACTGTCCACGCATGGGTGCTGCCTTGCTCAAAGGCCAGCAACGATTGCTTTTCCCAGGTGTCCGCTGTATTTCGTGGATTGAGGGGGTGCAGGCTGCTGATGTGGCCATTGATGCCTTCCTGACTGTAAAAGTCCTGCAACACTTGGCGTGTCATGTAGGCGGGGTTGATGAGCGTCAGGGCTTTTCCGTCCCGGGTCACCAGGTCTCTTTCGGGAGTCTTCAGGTAGGGATTGGGGGGGTATTGTTCGGTTGGGGTGACATAAACGCCACCAAAATGACTGGCCCAGCTGCGAAAGCTGATCACGCTGCTCAACAAGGAACGGGCTTGCACCTGAGCTTGCGCCACAGGGCCTTTCTGAATTTCACGGAAATTCAGAAAAAAAAGCACCAACAGCAGCCCCGTCCAAAGTACAGACAGCAAGAGTGTGTTTTTTCTCAGAGGATGCATGCGTTGTACGGCGGTGGTTCGAACGGAGGTTCATGCTAACAAGTGTGCTGCTGAGTTTGCAGAATTTGAGTCAAAAAAATGGTTTTTCTGCGATGGGTTCACAGTTCACACATGCAGGAGCATGCTATGACGCTTCATTGGGCCATTTGCACGAGACATGCACTGCGGCTTGGGTGCGGCATAGGTCGGTGGCGCAGCAAACAGCTGGGTACCACGATGCGGTCAGCCCCCCGCACGTCGATGTCTGACGGCGCGTGGGCCTGATTGAAGTCAGCCGCAATCTGGGGGGTTAGCGGCAGGTGCGGTCTGCCGCATAGCCCTTCATGTGGTCGAGAAGTGCGCTGCCTGTTTTGTAGGACTTCATCTTGGCGTTGGCAAGAAAGGCATTGTGCTTGCCAGCGTCGTCCACTCTGGAAATCACTCTGAGCACCTGCTCGGCGACGACCCTACCGTTGCTGCATATGGCTTTGCTGTTGCTGGGTGTCACAGGCTCCATGCAGGGTTGCAGGTAATTGCCCAGCGTTTCGTCCAGCTTGTTCAACTCATCAGCCTTGCTGATGTAGCTGACGCTGATGTTTTGCACTGACGCAGGCAGCGGGCCGCAAATGGGGTTGGCATGGGCTGAAGCCGCAAACCAGTGAGAAGCCGTTGCCAGAAAAGCGATTGACATCAACAAGGATGGGGTATGCATGAAATTCGTCCGAGTTACGGGGTATTGGCGTTGCGCCAAGTTTAGGTCAGGCAAGGTGTGAAAAGGAAGCAGTCGGTCAGACGCGGTTTTGAAATTAAACCTGTACAGTGTTGAAGATGGGCCTGTTTCGGTACATTTGGTATCTCAAGATGCTGCTTTGGGCAAGCTTGGAGTTGCTCTTGCTTTTGTAGGTTTGGGGCCTGTCGGGCCGCTTGGTTTGAAACACTGGAGTGTGGATCGTGCGCATCACCGCTGGTTGGATTGTCGTTGTGCTCTATGCCCTGCTGGGGGCATTGGGCTTGACGTTGGCCATTCCGCCGGGTTATGCCAGCCCGGTGTTCCCGGCCGCCGGTTTTGCCCTGGCGGTGGCTTTGCACCGTGGGGTGGCCGCACTGCCCTGGGTGGGGCTGGGTTCGCTGCTCCTGAACCTGGGCTTGGCGGCCATGTCGGAGCATCTGGACGCACAGGCCGTGCTGGTGGCCGTATGCATTGCCTGTGGCGCCAGTTTGCAGGCCTGGCTTGGGCAGCTCTGGGTGAAGCGGCGCCTAGGCGAGGGCTGGCAACACCTGGAAACCGAGAGACAGTTGGTGGCCATGTTGCTGTGGGGGGGCGTACTGGCTTGTCTGGTGTCTGCCAGTGTGGCGGTTACCACGCTGTGGCTGTTGGGGGTTATTGCAACGGCATCTTGGGCGGTGAGTTGGTGGACCTGGTACCTGGGGGACTTACTGGGTGTGGCAGTGTTTGCCCCCATGGTTTTGTTGATGCTGGCGCCGCAAACTGAGCTGCTGCGTTCGCGCACACGCACTGTTGTGGGTCCAACCTGTGTGGCCTTGTTGCTGTCGATTTTGTTGTATGCCGGGGCCAATTATTTTGAGCGGCGCCAGGTTCAGGGACGGGTAGAGCAAGAAGGTGCGGCGTTGGCCAAGCGGGTGCACGACAGGCTGATCACGCACCAGACGGTGTTGTCGTCTCTGGCACACTTTGCCGAGGCCAACCCTGACTTTAGCTACAAACAGTTTGAGCTGTTCACGCAGGCGGCGCTCAAAAACAACCAGGACGTGTTTGCTCTGAGCTTCAACGATGCGGTGGCACACGATCGGTTGACAGCTTACGAGGCCAAGGTCAATCAAACCACGACACTCAAAGGTTTTCGTGCCGTCGAGCGCAATGCGCAGCGCCAGCTGGTGCCAGTGGCGCCGCGCGAGCGTTATGTGGTTGTGCGCTACATCGTGCCGCTCAAAGGCAACGCGCCCGCAGTGGGTTTTGACATCATGTCCGAGCCGGTGCGCCGCAATGCGATCGAGCGTGCCCGCGCTACGGGCAAAGTGGCGGTGACGGCGCCTGTGCGTCTGGTGCAAGAAGATGCTGTGCGCACGGGCGTACTGGTGCTGGAGCCTGTGTACTGGTCAGCGGCAGTCGAAGCTGCCGAACCGGCCATGCCCAGCGAGCCCATGGGTTACGCGGTGGCGGTACTCAAGGTTGATGAGTTGATCGATATAGCCCTGGCCAAGCATTTGCCGGTGGGGCTGAAGTTCCAGATCCGCGACAGCCAGGTGGACGATGAGGGCTTGCGTTTTGTAGGCGGCAAGCCGAGCGCCCCGGTGGCCGATGAGCGCCATTGGAGCATTCAGATCCCCATTGCTGATCGGCACTGGACGTTGGATGTTTGGGCCGAGGACGCGTTTGTGCACCAAAGCCCACGCTGGCTGTCCTGGAGCGTGGGCGTGGTGGCCTTGCTGTTCACGGTGCTCCTGCAAATTTACCTGTACGGCATGACGGGGCGGGTGATCATCATGCGCCGGCAAAATGAAAAGTTGCTTGAAAAGCAGGCGGAGCTGCAACTGGCGGACACGGTCTTTAACAACACCGCCGAAGCGATTGTTGTCACCGATCCGCAGGGGCAGATCATTTCAGTCAACCCGGCCTTCGAGCGGATCACCGGCTACACGCTGGACGAAGTCAGGGGACGCAAAATGAGCGTGCTCAGTTCGGGGCTGCATTCGCACGAGTTTTTTGAAGCCATGTGGTGGCGTTTGCTGGCCGAGCGCCTGTGGCAGGGCGAGGTGATCAACCGCCGCAAGGATGGCGACACCTACACCCAGCTGCTCACCATTTCGACGGTCAGCGACGAGCAGGGGGGCGTCATCCAGTACGTGGGCACCTTCTCCGACATCACCGAGCAAAAGGCGGCACTGCAAAAAATAGAGTTCATGGCCTACCACGATGCGCTGACCGGCCTGCCCAACCGTCTGCTGGGCGAGCAGCGCGCCCGCGAAGCCATGGTACGGGCGCACCGCTATGGCTACCAGGTGGCCGTGTTGTTCATGGACCTGGACCATTTCAAGCTGGTCAACGACACCTATGGGCACAGCGTGGGTGACCAGTTGCTGCAAGAGGTGGCGAGTCGGTTGCGCGCTCAAGTGCGGGCTGAGGACACCTTGTGCCGCATCTCGGGCGATGAGTTCATGATTATCCTGGAACATTTGCGCGACTCCACCAATGTGGCTTCTACCTGCGACCATGTGCTGGCTGCTTTGGTCGAGCCTTACCAAATCGATGGACGCATGGTGCAGACCTCCATTTCGGCTGGCGTGGCCTTGTACCCCGGAGACGGTGACAGCGTGGCCGACCTGTTGCGCAAGGCCGATACAGCCCTGTTCGAGGCCAAGCAGGCCGGGCGTAACACCTACCGCTTTTTTGACGCGAGCATGAACCACCGGGTGGTGGAGTTCGTTGAAACACGCGACGCGCTGGCGCAGGCGGTGCAAAACGGTGAGTTTGAGCTGCACTACCAGCCCCAGATCCGCCTGCAAGACCAGGCCGTGGTGGGGGCCGAGGCCTTGCTCCGGTGGCGCCACCCGGTCAAAGGTTTGCTGGCGCCAGGGCAGTTTGTGTCGGTGGCCGAACAAAGCGGGTTGATCGTGCCCATCGGGGCCTGGGCTTTGCAACAGGCCTGCGGTCAGATGAAAGTCTGGCTGAATGCGGGCTTGCCTATCAAATCTCTGGCGGTGAACCTGTCGGCGGTGCAGTTCCGGACCGGGGATATTGAAAAGACCGTGGTCGATGCATTGACGCAGGCCCAGTTGTCACCGGCCTACTTGGAGCTGGAGCTGACAGAGTCGATCCTGATCAACGACAAGGACAAGGCGCTGGGCATACTCAAGCGGCTCAAAGACCGTGGTTTGCGGCTGTCAATCGACGACTTTGGTACGGGTTATTCAGGCATGGCCTACCTCAAGCGTTTCCATGTGGACAAGCTCAAGATCGACGCCTCGTTTGCGGCCGATGCGGGCAAGGACCCGGATGACACGGCCATCGTGCGCGCCATTTTGCAAGTGGCACAGACCCTGGGGCTCGAAACCACGGCCGAGGGTGTGGAGCGGCCGGAGACCGCCGCCGTGCTGCGCGAGATGGGTTGCACCCACATCCAGGGCTATGTGTACGCACGGCCCATGCCCGCCGATGAATTTGAAGCCTGGGTGTGGGCGTACCGGGGCGGGGTGATTTAAGGCGCTCGAACGGTCATCAAAGCGGCGCGGCGTCTTCGCTGCCGTCTGTGCTGTCTCTGGCCGGCGCGTCGCTGCCATCGCGCTTGAGCGCACCGAGTTTTCGCGAGGCTTCGCGTACTTCGGCTTTCTCGTCAGCACCTGCAAACTTGCTGTACTTGTGCAGGACCGGTACCAGCTGGCCGTAAATGCGGGGCGTTCCGGCCAGTATTTCGCGCTGTTCCAGGAAGTCCGATTCCCCGGTGAAGTTGCCCACCAGGCCCCCGGCCTCGGTCACCAGGAGCGAGCCTGCGGCCACGTCCCAGGGCGAAAGTCCGGTTTCAAAAAAGGCTTCGGTGAAACCGGCGGCCACATAGGCCAGGTCCAGTGCGGCAGAACCGGGGCGGCGCAGGCCAGCGGTTTTTTGCATCACATCGCCCATCATGAGCAGGTAATTGTTGAAGTTGTCGCCCGGACGGAAGGGGAAGCCGGTAGAGATCAGGCATTCCTTGAGCTGGGTGCGCTTGCTCACGCGAATGCGGCGGTCGTTGAGGAAGGCGCCACGGCCACGGGTGGCCGTGAAGAGGTCGTTGCGGGTGGGGTCGTACACCACAGCCTGTTCGATGCGCCCGCGCACCTGCAGCGCAATGCTCACGCAGTAAACAGGGAAGCCGTGGATGAAGTTGGTGGTGCCGTCCAGCGGATCGATGATCCAGATGTGGTCGGCGTTGGGGTTGCCGTGCTGGCTGCCCGATTCCTCGGCCAGGATGCCGTGGTCGGGGTAGGCCGTGAGCAGCGTCTCGATGATGGCCGCCTCACTCGCGTGGTCTACTTCGGTGACGAAGTCATTGACCTGCTTTTGGGAAATGCGCACGGCTTCAACGTCGAGCGCTGCGCGGTTGATGATGGCGCCAGCGGCGCGCGCAGCCTTGATGGCCACGTTCAGCATGGGGTGGAGTGAGGAGGACATGAATTGTTAAGAACCGTTGCAGTCCGGCGCACGATCGCGCAGACGAAAGCGTATTTTCCCACGAAATGCCCCAAAGGGGGTTGGCCGAGGGACAGCCTGGCGCTGGATGGGACAATCGGCCTCCTATGCGAACCCGATTCATCCTGATTGAGACCAGCCATGCTGGCAATGTGGGCGCCGCCGCCCGTGCCCTCAAAGTCATGGGGTTTGACGAGCTGGTACTGGTCAAGCCCCGCTGGGCCAACGTGCTGCGCAAGGAAGAAACCATCCAGCGCGCCAGCGGCGCCAACGACGTGCTGGCCAAAGCCAGGGTGGTTGAAACCCTGGACGAAGCCCTGGATGGCGTGACCCACTTGTGCGCTACCGCCATGACGCCGCGCGACTTTGGCCCGCCCACGCGCAGCCCGCGTGAGCACTTTGCCGGGCTGGTGAGACCTGGGCAAGGCGATCATTCGGTGGCGTTTTTGTTCGGCTCCGAGCGTTTTGGCATGAAAAACGAAGACGTTTACCGCTGCCATGTGGCCTTGTCGATCCCCACGGCGCCCAACTTTGGATCGCTCAACCTGGGTTCGGCCATTCAGGTGATCGCCTACGAATGGCGCCTGGCCTTGGGCGGTTTTCCGGTGCAGGCAGCCACAGCACCTGCGGACAAGGCCGACGCACAGCAGGTGGCGGGCATGCTGGACCACTGGGAGCAGGCCTTGACCGACATCGGCTTTCTGGACCCGGCCTCGCCCAAAAAGCTCATGCCGCGCTTGAACCAGCTTTTCAACCGGGCAGAGCTGCAGCAAGAGGAAATCCACATCTTGCGCGGGGTGGCCAAAGCCATGAGCGAGGCAGTCAAGGCGAAAAGGTAGACTCGTCACCATGTTTGCCCGCATCCGTTCCGATATTCAGTGCATTCTTGAGCGCGACCCGGCCGCCCGTACCGCCTGGGAGGTGCTGACCTGTTACCCGGGACTGCACGCGCTCATCCTGCACCGGCGTGCGCATTGGTGCTGGAACCACGGTTTCAAGTGGCTGGGGCGCTTCATTTCGCATGGCTCGCGCTGGATGACGGGCATCGAGATCCATCCGGGCGCCAAGATCGGGGACCGTGTGTTCTTTGACCACGCCATGGGCGTGGTGGTCGGTGAAACCGCCGAAATTGGCGACGGCTGCACCATTTACCAGGGCGTGACCTTGGGGGGCACCTCGCTCTACAAAGGCACCAAGCGCCATCCCACGCTGGGCAGGAACGTGGTGGTCAGCGCCGGGGCCAAGGTGCTGGGCGGCTTTGAGGTGGGCGACAACGCCAAGATCGGCAGCAATGCGGTGGTGATCAAGCCGGTGCCGGCGGGCGCCACGGCGGTGGGCATTCCGGCGCGCATCATCCCGTCCAAGACGGGGGTGAGCGCCGATGTGTCCGAGACGCAGCCGCAATTCAATGCCTATGGAATCACACAGGACGACGATCCCTTGAGCCAGGCCATGCGCGGCCTGATCGACAACGCTTCATCTCAAGAGCACCAGATCGCCCTGCTGTGGAAGGCGCTGGAGCAGCTTTGCGAGAAGCAGCAGGTGCAGATGCCTGGCGAGGCTGCGCGCAGCGAGACCTTCGAGGCCGACAAGCTCAATCAGCTGGTGGGCAAGTGAATCAGGCCCGATCCTGGTCCTGGTCCTGAGGGCTCAGGGCGCCGGGGTCTGTTGCTGGGCGATCAGTTCCCGGCGCCGCTCGACCAGGCTTTTGTAACGCTGCAGGGCATCCGGGTCGCCCCCGTTGTGCGCCTGCACCAGCGCCTCGGTTTCCAGTTGCTTGAGCCGGTCGATCAGCATGAGGTCGAGCAGGCGGCGCAATTCCTGGCGGGACTCCTGCACATCGGGTGCGCTGGCTTCGGCGCCAGCGTGCAGGGCATGCTGCTGCATCCAGCGGGCCGCATCTTCGGCAAAGGCTTGCCCCTGCATCTCCCCTTGCAGGGCAGACCAGCCCAGAGGGCCGTGTTCGTGGAACTGGGACTCCATCCAGACAAACAGGGGCCCGTGGGGCTCACCCAGGGCGCACAGCATGGCCTGGTCTTCGCCAGCCAGGTTTTCCCACAACGCCATGTTGGCCAGCAGCAGGCGTGCCGCATGGTCGGCACGGCTGGCGGGCTGGGTGCGGGGGCCACTGGGGTAAGGCGGGGCGGCATTTTTTTTCCAGCGCTCGGACCAGCGGCCATTCTGGCCGCCCCCTTTGGGGAAAGGGCTGTCCCAGGGGCGCGCAGCGGCGCCATAGGCGGCAGCATAAGTGGCAACAGGCGCGGAGGGCATGGCGGGAGATGGGTTTGAGGCCGGCACGGTGCCGGCAGGCGCATGGCGGTGATCGCCAGCCGCCTGTTGCCCCCACAGGCGCTCCAGTTGCGAGGCGTCGAGTGCAATCAGCTGGGCCAGTTCGCTCAGCAGTTGCTGTTTGAATGCGCCCTCGGGCAGCGGTTGCCACAGCGGCCGGGCCTGGCTGGACAGGCGGGCGCGGCCTTCGGCGCTGGCCAGGTCGCAGTCCACACTGGCGGCTTCGATCAGGAAGCGCGAGAGCGGCGTGGCCTGACGGATCTGCTCGGCAAACGCCTCCTGGCCGAATTCGCGCACATAGCTGTCGGGGTCGTGCTCGGCGGGCAGGAACAAAAATTTGATGCTGCGGGTGTCGGTGGCGTAGGGCAGGGCGCCATCCAGTGCCTTGCGGGCGGCACGGCGGCCGGCGGCATCGCCGTCAAAGCTGAACACCACCGCGTCGGTGAAACGAAACAGTTTTTGCACATGGTCAGGCGTGCAGGCGGTGCCCAGCGTGGCCACAGCGTTGGCAAAGCCCAGCTGGGCCAGCGCCACCACGTCCATATAGCCCTCGGTCACCAGTACATAGCCGGCGCTGTGCAGGGCTTCGCGGGCTTCGTACAGGCCGTAGAGTTCGCGCCCCTTGTGGAAGACCGGGGTTTCGGGCGAGTTCAGGTATTTGGGCGTGCCGTCACCGATCACGCGGCCGCCAAAGCCGATGCACTCGCCCTTGATGTTGCGGATCGGGAACATGATGCGGTCGCGGAAGCGGTCGTAGCGCTTGTCGTCTTCCTCATTCACGATCACCAGGCCGGACTCGGCCAGCAGAGGGTTGTCGTATTGCGGGAAAACGCTGGCCAGCGAGCGCCAGCCCTCAGGCGCGTAGCCCAGGCCAAAGCGCTTGGCGATCTGGCCCGACAGGCCGCGGCCCTTGAGGTAGGCAATCGCCCGTGGGCTGGTCTTGAGGTGTTCGCGGTAGGACTCGCCCGCCTTTTCCAGCACATCGGTCAGGCTGTCGGACTTGGCCTTGGCCGCCTGGGCGCGGGCGCGTTCTTCGGGGGATTGTGGCTCCTCGGGCACCTGCATGCCGATCTGCTGGGCCAGGTCTTTCACGGCTTCGATGAAGCTCATGCCGGTGTGCTCCATCAGAAAGCCGATGGCATTGCCGTTCTTGCCGCAGCCAAAACAGTGAAAGAACTGTTTGGTCGGGCTGACACTGAAGCTGGGTGATTTTTCGCCATGGAAGGGGCACAGGCCCATGTAATTGGCGCCGCCCTTCTTGAGCTGGACGTACTTGCCCACCACCTCGACCACATCGACGCGGGCCAGCAGTTCGCTCAGGAAGGATTGGGGAATCGCCATGGGGGAATTGTCACCCATTCGCCTTCAGGTCTCTGTCAGCGCCCGGGTGTTTAATGTCCGGACCTCCCGAGGAGAACCGCATGACCAGCATCTACGACCAGGACTTGCCCCAGACGCCCGCCAATTTCGCCCCGATGTCGCCCCTGTCTTTCATCGAACGCACCGCCGAGGTGTATCCGACCCGCCTGGCCGTGGTCCACGGTGACTTGCGCCAGGACTGGGCCACCACCTACCGCCGCTGTCGCCAGCTGGCCAGTGCGCTGTCGCAGGCCGGCATCGGCAAGAACGACACGGTGGCCGTGATGTTGCCCAACACCCCGCCCATGGTGGAGGCGCATTTCGGCATCCCGATGGCCGGTGCTGTGCTCAACACCCTCAACACCCGTCTGGACCCCGAAACCATTGCCTTCATGCTCGACCATGGCGAGGCAAAGGCGGTCATCGTGGACCCCGAATTTGCCGGTGTGATGAAGAAAGCCATTGCGCTGCGCCAGTCCCAGGCCCCCTTGCTGGTGGTGGATGTGGAAGATGCGCTGTTCAGCGGTCCTGCCGAAAAAGTGGGCACCACCACCTACGAAGCTTTTGTGGCCAAAGGCGACCCGGCCTTTGCCTGGAGCCTACCTGCCAACGAGTGGGACGCGATTGCCCTGAACTACACCAGCGGCACCACCGGCAACCCCAAGGGCGTGGTCTACCACCACCGGGGAGCGGCCACCAACGCCGTGTCCAATGTGCTCGAATGGGACATGCCCAAGCACTCGGTGTATCTGTGGACGCTGCCGATGTTCCATTGCAACGGCTGGTGCTTTCCGTGGACGCTGGCGGCCCGTGCAGCCGTGAACGTTTGCCTGCGCCGCGTGGACCCACAGGCCATTTTTGACGCCATCCGCCAGCACGGTGTGACGCACTACTGCGGCGCGCCCATCGTGCATGGTCTCCTGGTCAACGCACCGGTCGAGATGAAGGCGGGTGTGCCCGCTGGCGTCAAGGCCATGGTGGCTGGAGCCGCGCCGCCAGCCTCGATGATCGAAGGCATGGAGCAGATGGGCTTTGACCTGACCCATGTCTATGGCCTGACCGAGGTGTATGGCCCGGCCACGGTGTGCGCCAAGCACGCCGATTGGGACGCGCTGGACATTGGCGAGCGTGCCCGCCTCAACGCCCGCCAGGGGGTGCGCTACCACCTGGAGCGCGACGTGCGCGTGCTCGACCCCGAGACCCTGCAGCCGGTGCCGCAGGACGGCGAGACCATGGGCGAGATCATGTTCCGCGGCAACATCGCCATGAAGGGCTACCTGAAGAACCCCAAGGCCACGCAGGAGGCGTTTGCCGGTGGCTGGTTCCACAGCGGCGATCTGGCGGTGCAGTACCCGGACGGTTACATCAAGATCAAGGACCGCAGCAAGGACATCATCATCTCGGGTGGCGAGAACATTTCGTCCATCGAGGTGGAAGACGTGCTGTATCGCCACCCCGCGGTGCTGGCGGCGGCCGTGGTGGCCAAGCCCGATGCGCGCTGGGGCGAGACGCCCTGTGCCTTTGTGGAGCTCAAGGCGAGCGCGCAAGTCACGCCCGAAGACATCGTGGCGCACTGCAAGCAGCACCTGGCAGGCTTCAAGGTGCCGCGCGCGGTGGTGTTTGGCGAGTTGCCCAAGACCAGCACTGGCAAGATCCAGAAGTTCGAGCTGCGCAAGCAGGCCGGGTCGGCAGCGGCGATTGACGTGTGAGAGTCTGAGACGCCCGCAAAAAAGGCCGCTGCAGCGGCCTTTTTTGCGGAGGTGCCGAACAGCATCGGCATTCCAAAGATCAGTGCTTCTTCTTTTTAGTTTTTTTAGTCTTTTTGGCGGCCTTTTTGGCTTTTTTCTTGGTCGGCGCTTCAGCCTTGTCGGTGGGGGCAGGGACAGCAGCAGGTGCAACCACGGCGGGAGCCACAGCAGGAGCCACAGCCGGTGCAGCAGGGGCTTGGGCAAACGCGAGGCTGGAGGCCAGAGCGGTCAACAGGGTCAAAAGGATTTTGTTCATGGGGTTCCTGGTTGGGGGCACATAAGCCCTCTGTGTTCAAGTGCGCTGTGATTATGCCGGGGCCGTGAGGTGCTCATGCCCTCGGGGCGTGGCTCAGTCGATGTCAAAGGCGTGGGTGCCAAAACGGCCCGCGCGCTGGTCTGCAAAGTAGCGCAGCAGCGTTTCGCGCACGGTGCGAAATGCCAATTCGTCCCAGGGGATTTCGTCTTCTCGGAACAGACGCGCTTCGATTGTTTCGTGGCCAGGGTCAAACACAGCGCTGGTCAGACGGGCCCGGTAATACAGGTGCACTTGCCCCACACGCGGCACACTCATCACGGTGAACAGGTCTTCTATCTCGAACTGTGCACCAGCCTCTTCTTGGGTTTCGCGGGCGGCACCTTGCGCTGTCGATTCCCCCAGCTCCATGAAGCCAGCGGGCAGCGTCCATTTGCCCCAACGCGGCTCGATGTTGCGCTTGCACAGGAGCACGCGCTCATCCAGCCAGGGCACGGTGCCGACCACATTGAGCGGGTTTTCGTAGTGAATGGTGTTGCAGGCGGTGCAGATGGCGCGTTCGCGCGTGTCGCCGTCATCGGGCAGGCGGTAGCGCACAGGGGTGCCGCAGTCGCGGCAGTGTTTGATGGGCGGACGTTGCATGCAAACAGTGTAAACGGCCCAAAAAAAAGGGCTCCCGAAGAAGCCCACAGTTGGGACAAAAGTGGCTTACTTCTTGGCAGCAGCTTTTTTGGCGCCACCGGCTTGCTGGGCCTTGGTGTGCTTTTCAATCAGGTTGCGAGCGGTGTCGAGCAGCTTGGTGCCGTCAAAACCACGCTTGTTCATGTCCTGTACCCATTCGACTTCGAGCTGGCGCGACTTGCGGCGGAAGTTCTGCGCTTCTTCGGGGCTGATGGTGGAGATGATGTTCTTGTGCTCCACGGCAGCGGCACGGCCGGGGATGTCGTTTTCTTGCTGAACCTTGCCCAGCCAAGCCGAGGTTTCGATGCCGCTGTTGTTGTCAATGACTTTCTTCAGATCAGCTGGCAGGCTGTTGTATTTGGCCTTGTTCATGGCCAACACAAAGGTGGTGGTGTAGAGCGCACCACCAGCCGGGTCGAACTCGGCGTGGTACTTGGCCAGTTCGTACACTTTGGTGGGTTTGACGACTTCCCAGGGGATCACGCCGCCGTTGACAGTGCCTTTGGACAGCGCATCGGTGATAGCTGGCAGCGGCATGCCCACAGGCGTGGCACCCAGAGCGCCAAGCAGTTTGGTGACTTGGCGCGTGGGTGCGCGCAGTTTCAGGCCTTTGAGGTCCTCGACCGTTTTGATCTGCTTGTCTACGGTGTGGATGACACCGGGGCCGTGCACTTGCAGGGCCAGAACCTGAACATCCTTGAACTCGTCCGGGGCCATGGTCTGCACGTATTCCCAGTAGGCGCGCGACGTGGCTTCGGCATTGGTCAGCATGAAGGGCAGCTCGAACACTTCCACACGCGGAAAGCGGCCGGCAGTGTTGCTGGGCAGGGTCCAGATCACATCGACCACGCCGTCCTTGACCTGATCGTACAGCTGCACCGGGGTGCCGCCGAGTTGCATGGCTGGGTAGGCTTCGAACTTGATGCGGCCACCCGATTCTTTCTCGATCTTGGCCATCCAGGGCTTGTGCATGTTGAGCCACACGTCCGACTGCGGAGCCATGAAGGTGTGGAATTTGAGTGTCACGGGTTGTTGTGCACTGGCAGCAAAAGCGCTGGCAGCAAGGGCCGCGGTAGCGGCAATCTTGAACAGGGTACGGCGTTGCATGAGTATCTCCAGATAAAACAGGGTCAGGATATAGCGGTTTGCAGTTTTGTCGATTCAGGCTTTACCCGACATACTGCACCAGCCACAGTGAGATGCCAGGGAACAGCAGCAAGAGGGTGGTGCGGGCGGTATCGCTGATCAGGAAAGGCATGACACCTTTGTAGCTCTCGGCAATCGGCACATCCTTGGCCATGCTGTTGACCACGTAAACGTTCAGGCCCACCGGTGGGGCCAGCATGCCAAAGCCCACGGTCATCAGCACCATGATGCCGAACCAGATGGCCACATATTCTTTGCTCATGCCAAAGTCCATGCCCATGATCATGGGAAAGAAGATCGGGATGGTGAGCAAAATCATGGACAACTCGTCCATCACGGCACCCAAAACCACATAAAACAGCATGATGGCGACCACCACCAGAAGTGGTGGCAGCCCCCAGCCGCCCACCACTTCTGCCAGCTGTGCGGGCACTTGCGTGAGTGCCAGCGAGGCGTTCATCACGTCGGCGCCAATAAAGATCATGAAGATCATGGCCGAGCTGATGGCGGTGTCGTAAAAGCAGAACTTGAGCTTGGACAGCGTGATTTCGCGTTTGGCCAGGGCCGCCACAAAAGTGGCCGCAGCGCCCACGGCCGCGCCCTCTGTGGGGGTGAACAGGCCACCATAGATACCGCCAAACACGATCATGAACACCGTGGCGATTGGCAGGATGCCCATCATGGCCTGCAGATTGAAGGGCTCGCGCTCTTCGTTGTCAGGCGCCTGGCCAGGTACCAGGCGCACATAGATGCCGATGGCGATCATGTAGCCTGCCATGGCAATGATGCCGGGCACCATCGCAGCAGCGAACAGCTTGGCGATGTTTTGCTCCGCCAGGATGGCGTAGATGACCAGGGGCACCGAAGGCGGGATCAGGATGCCTAGAGTGCCACCAGCGGCCAGCGTGCCAGTGGACAGACGGCCGGAGTAGCCGTGGCGCTTCATCTCGGGCAAGGCCACGCCAGTGATGGTGGCGGCTGTGGCCACGGACGAACCACAGATGGAGCCGAAAGCGGCGCTGGCCAGCACCGCGGCCATGGCCAGGCCCCCCTTGAAGCGTCCCATCACGCTGGCTGCAAACTGGAACAGTGCTCTGCTGATGCCGCCTTGCGTGGCAAAGTGGCCCATCAGGATGAACAACGGGATCACCGACAGGTCATAGCTGGCAAAGCGCGCAAAGGCCTGGGTGTTGAGAAAGCTGGAGTAGGCGCCCCAACCACTTTGCATGATGTAGCCAACGGTGCCAGCGCCGAACATCGCGATCGCAATCGGGGTGCGCAGGGCCATCAGTACCAGCATGATGCCGAAGATGACGAGGGACAGGGTCAGGGCGCTCATGCCGCGTCTCCTTCGCTGGTGCAATCGCAAAAAACCTGGGTCAGCGCAATCAAACTGGCCAGAACAAAGGGCGGGACCATCGCAGCGTAGACGATCCACTCGGGAAAGCCCAGCATCATGGTGCCCGAGAAGGTGTCGTGGGCATTGATGCCACCCAGCACGGTGCGCCAGGCCAGCAGGGCAAAAACAGCGGCCACGAGCAGCGCGCCCACCCGGTCGAGCCAAGCGTTGGTCGCATCGCTGGCTTTGGCAGTGAAGAAATCCACAATGATGTGGCCCTTCTTGAGTTGGCACAGCGGCATGAACAGCGCAATGGCGGCGCCGGTGGCCACACCGGTCAGTTCAAAGTCACCGGCAATTGTCCAACCGGTGGTGTTGCGGCCAATCAGGCTGACACAGGTCAGCAGCGTGATGCCTGTCATCAGCACGCCGGCCAGGATGGCGCAGAGATGGGCCAAACTTGAAAGTAGTCGCATGAGCGTTCCAGAAAAAGCAGGCCGCATCGTAAGCGCTGCGCAGGAGGGCATGAATCCACTTCTGCGGCTAGCTGTTATGCCGATCCAGCATGTACGAAATGGTTAATTGATCTGCACCTTGAGCTGGCCCAGACCGGCCACTTCGCCAACCAGGGTGTCGCCTTTGACCACGGCGGCCACGCCTTCCGGTGTGCCGGTGTAGATCAGATCACCGGGCTGCAGTTCCCAACCGGCCGACAGGTGCTCGAGGGTTTCGGCAATGTTCCAGATCAGCTTGCTCACGTTGCTGCGTTGGCGGTCAGTGCCATTGACCTGCAGGCTGATTTCGGCATTGTTGACGTCACCGGCCTGAGCGACAGGGGTGATGGGGCCGATCGGAGCCGAGTGGTCAAAGGCCTTGCCGATGCACCAGGGGCGGCCCTGCTTTTTCATCTCGTTTTGCAGGTCGCGGCGCGTCATGTCCATGCCCACGGCGTAACCGTAGATGTGTTGCAGCGCGTCAGCCGCCTTGATGTTTTTGCCGCCCTTGCCAATGGCCACCACCAGTTCGATCTCGTGGTGCAGGTTGGACGTGAGGCCAGGGTAGGGCATGGTGCCAGTCTGGCCCGCTGGCACCACGACCAGGCAGTCTGCAGGCTTGAGGAAGAAAAAAGGCGGTTCACGACCAGTGAAGCCCATTTCCTTGGCGTGCTCTTCGTAGTTGCGGCCCACGCAATAAATGCGGTGAACCGGGAAGCTGCGGGTGTCACCGCTCACGGGCACAGAGACCGGTACGGCAGGGGGGAACAGGTAAGACATGGGTCGGGCTCCTGGGGCCGGGAATCGGCGTCAAAGGCAGTTTGGAAGGCTTTTGGTAAGTATACTTATCGAGAATCGACCTGCTTTGACCGACGTCCTCGGGTTTACCCTTGAAATTGCATGAAAGCCACGGACCACTTTGACTTTGCCCAAGCCCCGGGCCACCTGATTCGGCGCGCGCAGCAGATCGCGGTGGCCGAATTCGCTCGCGCCACGGCAGAGCTGGATGTCACGCCGGTGCAGTTCGCCTTCATGAGCGCCATGCGGGATACCCCTGGGGTGGACCAGATCACCTTGGCCAAACAGGTGGCTTTTGATGCCGCCACCTCTGGCTCGGTGATTGGCCGACTGGAGGCCAAGGGCTGGGTGCGGCGCGAAGCCGACACGCAAGACAGGCGACGCAAGCTGTTGTTTGTCACACCCGAAGGGGCGGCGGCGTTGGCGGGTATGAACACCGCCGTCGAACAGGCACAGCGCAATATGTTGGTGCCGCTGGCCGCGAAAGACCAGGATGTGTTCATGCGCTTGCTGGCGCAGCTGGTGGCTGGCCACGAACGCGAGTGAATGCGGCTTCTTACGCCGACTTGAAGCTCAGCTCGAAATGCTCCACCACCGGTGGTACCGCGAAAAAAGGCCCGACGATGGCACGCCACTCGGTGAACAGGGGTGACTCACGGAAGCCCACAGTGTGGTCTTCCAGCGTGTCCCAGAAAATCTGCAGCACATAGCGCTCGGGGTTTTCAATGCCACGGTTGACCTTGGCGCCCTGGTAGCCCTTGGCGCGCACAGCCACGGTGCTCAGGCCGCGTGCGATGGCTTCTTCAAAGGCGGCCTGCTGGCCGGGCTGGATGCGGATGTCGGCGAGTTCGAGGATCATGCGATCAGTGTAGCAGTGGGCTGGTGCCTGCAGGTCTGCGGCGGTCATGCCGGTTTCACGCGAATGTCTTTGGAGTGTCATGTTCCAAGGGCACATTGAGGTGATCCCAACACGGAGCATGACACCATGAAAGACCTGCCTACCCCCACCTTCGAGCTGTCCCCCATTCACCTGCCCAGGGGGGCACTTCATCCGTCTTCTATGCCTCAAGTTGCCACGACCCAAATGGCTACACACGTGGCCGCAGGCGGCATCCAAGTTCAGTGGGCGCGCGAGCTCTGCGAAGTCCGCGAAGCACAGCGTCTGAGGTATGAGGTGTTTGCGGGCGAAATGGGTGCTTGCTTGAACACGCCGCTGGAAGGCCATGACATCGATCTGTTCGACGACTATTGCGAACACCTGCTGGTGCGCGATGTGACCACGCGCAAGGTGGTGGGCACTTACCGCGTGCTCACGCCGGCGCAGGCCAAGCGCGTGGGCAGCACCTACAGCGACACCGAATTTGACCTGGTGCGCCTGCGCGGCGTGCGCAGCAAGATGGTGGAGCTGGGGCGCAGCTGTGTGCGCCCTGGGTACCGTCATGGTGGCATCATCATGGCGCTGTGGGGTGCTTTGGCTGAGTTCATGGTGCGCAACCAACTTGACACCATGATCGGTTGCGCCAGCATCCCGATGCTGCACAACGGCGTGGTCAGCGGTGACCTGGCCGCCAGCATCTGGCACCAGTTGCGCCAGACGCAAATGGCCCCGATCGAATGCCGTGTCTTCCCGCGTCTGCCCCTGCCGGTCGATGCGCTGGATCAAAGCTTGACAGTGGAGCCGCCAGCGCTGATTAAAGGCTATCTGCGTCTGGGAGCCAAGATACTGGGCGCGCCCGCATGGGACCCTGACTTCAACACCGCCGACCTGCCAATGATGATGCGCATTGCCGATCTGCCGCCCCGCTACCGCAAGCATTTTTTAGGGCTGTAATGGTCAACTGGACGATGTGCAGGGAAGTACTACAGCCTCTTTGTCACATGCTTGTCATGCGCCATTCGCAGAATCAGTCATCTGATTGACTTTCAACGGATGTTTCCATGGCGGTCCAAACCCCATCTGCCACAGAGCTGCCCGAGGGCCGCTCGGCCTTGCTCGACCGCGATCTGAGCATCCTGGCATTCAACGAGCGTGTGCTGGACTGGGCGCGTCGCAAGGACGTGCCTTTGCTGGAGCGGCTGCGCTATGTGTGCATCGTGTCGTCCAACCTGGACGAATTTTTCGAGGTCCGCATGGCGGCGCACGTGGACGCTGCCCATCTGACCGGCAAGAACCACCATTTGCCTGGCCATTTGTCGGATGTGGTCGAACATGCTCGGGCCATGGTGGACGAGCAGTACCGCCTCTACAACCAGATCCTTTTGCCAGCCTTCAAAAAAGAGGGTATCCGCTTGATGTCACACGGCGAGCGTAACGCAGCGCAGCGCCAATGGGTTCAGACCTATTTCAACCGCGAGGTTAAACCCCTGCTGGTGCCGGTGGGCATCGACCCGGCGCACCCGCTACCGCAGGTGGCCAACAAGTCGCTGAACTTCATCATCCATTTGCGCGGCAAGGACGCGTTTGGCAGGCACAACGAGATCGCCATTCTCAAAGTGCCGCGTGTCTTGCCTCGTGTGATCGAATTGCCCGATCGATTGGCCGGTGGTGGCAAGGCATTTGTGTTACTGACCAGCGTCATTCGGGCACACCTCTCCGAATTGTTTCCAGGTCGCGAGGTCGATCAGTTCTCTCAGTTTCGGGTCACCCGTCACTCCGACCTGTCGGTGGATGAAGACGATGTGGACAACCTGCGCACGGCCTTGCGCCAGGGTTTGCAGCACCGCAACTATGGTCAGGCGGTACGTCTGGAGGTGTCTTCCGGCTGTTCTGAGCAGTTGTCTGATTTTTTGCTGCAGCAGTTGCAGTTGCCTTCGCAGTCGCTGTTTCGCGTCAACGGGCCCGTGAACCTGGTGCGCTTGACGCAGTTCATTGATCTGGCGTCACGCCCGGCTTTGTTGTTTCCGACATACAAGGCCTCACAGCCGCACCAGTTGCAAGGCGTTTCGTCCATCCTGGCGCACCTGCGCAAGGAGGATGTGGCGATCCACCAGCCCTTCGAGAGTTTCGACGGTGTGCTTGCATTTTTGCGTGAGGCCGTTCGCGACCCTGATGTGTTGGCCATCAAGCAGACGATTTACCGTACCGGCAGCGACCCGGTCATGCTGGACCTGCTGCGCGAGGCGGTGCGGCGCGGCAAGGAGGTCACGGCCGTGGTCGAACTCAAAGCCCGTTTTGACGAAGAAACCAACATCAATTGGGCCGAGCAGCTTGAAGCCATTGGCGTGCAGGTGGTTTACGGTGTGGTGGGACTCAAGACCCACGCCAAGATGCTGCTGGTCACCCGCCGCGAAGGCAAGCAATTGCGCCGATACGGCCACCTGTCCACCGGCAACTACAACCCACGCACGGCGCGCCTGTACACCGACATCAGCTACCTGACGGCAGACGCCCGCATCACGGCCGACATGGACGAGTTGTTTTTGCACCTGGCCAGTCAGAATCCGCTCAAACGCATGCAGCGCCTGCTGGTGGCGCCTTTCCATCTTCACGCACGCATGCTGCGCTGGATGGCCCAGGCGGCCACGGCCGCACGGCATGGCAAGGACGCCCGCATCATCATCAAGATGAACGCACTGACCGACCAGGCCTTGATCGAGGGTCTGATTGCAGCGGGACAGGCGGGCGTCAAGATCGACCTGATCGTGCGCGGGGCCTGTATGTTGCCGGCAGGCGTTGCAGGGCAGACCGACAACATCCGGGTGCGCTCGGTCATTGGTCGCTTTTTGGAACACACGCGGGTGTTTTATTTCCGGGCCGCAGACGAAGAAGCGCTGTATCTGTCCAGCGCCGACTGGATGAGCCGCAACATGATGCGCCGCATCGAGGTGGCCTGGCCGGTGCAATCCCCGGTGCTGCGTCAGCGCGTCATCGACGAATGCCTGACGGCCTACATGCTTGACCAGCGCGATGCCTGGGACATGCAGCCCGATGGCCGCTACGTGCCGGTTGTGCGTGCAGGGCGAAAACCGGGTGCACAACAGGCTTTGGTCACCCGCTACAAGCACCGTGGAGACTGAAATGGACATGATCCTCTGGCGCCATGCCGAAGCTTTCGAACTGAACGAAGGTGAGCACGATACAGAGCGCAAGCTGACGCCGCGCGGTGAAAAGCACGCAGCACGCATGGCGCAATGGCTGGAGCAGCAGTTACCAGAAGGCACGCGCATCCTGTGCAGTCCGGCGGTGCGAACCGAGCAGACGGTCAAGGCACTGGGGCGTAAATACAAGGTCCGCGATGCCCTGGCACCTGGCGCCTCGGTGCAGGACGTGTTGGAAACGGCGGGCTGGCCGCAGGCCAAATACCCGGTGCTGTTGGTGGGCCACCAGCCCACGCTGGGGGCTGTGGTCTCAACGCTTTTTGGCATGGGCCCGGAGCCCGTGGCCATTCGCAAAGGAGCGGTCTGGTGGTTGCGCAGTCGCCAGCGCGAAGGACAGGATCAGACCGTGATCCTGTCGGTGATGACGCCCGAAAAACTCTGATCAGCCCTTGCCAGGGCGACCAGTTTTCAGCGTGGGCACATTGCCCAGTGCCTTGCGGAAAGACGCATCGGCTGCACCACCCAGCAAAGCAAGGCCAGCGCGGATGAGTTCACTCTTTTTGATTTCCAGACCCAGGTCCATGGCGCGCTTTTTCATGGCGGCGATCTGTGCGTATTCATTTTTGGGGATGGTGAAGCTGTCGCGCACCACCTTGACCTTCTCGGTCTTGTCTTTTTTCTTTTCAATCTTGGGCGCATTGGCTGTGGTGGCTTTGCCAGCAGGCTGAACCGGCGCTGCGGCTTTGACCGGGGCCTTGGGCTTGACGGTCGCCTTGATGGGGGCTTTGACCGCTTTTTTGACAGGCGCGGCAGGCGTTTTTTTCTTTGGAGATGGTGTGGAAGGCGTCATGAAATTTCCTTGAAACGGTATATACAGTTTATCCCGTTTTATGGAAATTTGCAGCAGATAAATTTGTAGTTATTCGTAAATAAAAATGTCATAAACAAAAACTACGATTGAACCTCAATATCTAACAGGCTTTCCATGAGCACAGAGCAAAAACGTTTGAATGGGGCGGAATTTCTGGCGCTGCGCCAGACGCTGGAATCGCGCGGAATCGTCTTTTCGTACAGCGGCTACCTGAACGAAAGCATCTTGACGGGCATTGGCAACGCGCTGCAAAGCAAGATGGCCATAGAGCACACCGACAACAAGGTGTCGCGCGGCATGTTTTCCACCTTTGTGGAGCAGGTTCAGAACGTCATTCGCTATTCCGAAGAAAAGATCGGTCCACAAGAGGAAGTCAGGCAAGCCATGGATGCGGCCCGAGCGGAAGGGCGTTCAGCCGACGTGCCATTGGACGAGGGAGAGTTGCGTTATGGCACTGTGGTGATTGGTGAAAAGCCGGACGGTAGCCGCTTTGTGACGTGTGCCAACCTGATCAAAAACGACAACGTGGGCCGCATCACCACCTCGCTGGAGTCGATTCGTGGCCTGACCCGAAAGGAGCTGACCCACCTGATGCGTGAGCACCTGAAGGAAGGGCCTCCGGAGGGTTCCAAGGGCGCGGGTGTCGGCTTCATTTCTATTGCGCGCGAAGCCAATGGCAACTGGGACTACGACATGGTGCCCATGCCCGACGGTCAGTTCACCTTTTTTTGCCTGGAAGCCTATTTCTGAACACGGACCACCATGGACAACATTGAAATTCAAGCCACCGCACGCACCCCCTTGCTGACCTTCAAACCTTTCGAGGGTTTGTTTCTGCTGGAGGGCGAATCCTACCCCGAGGACACCAAGAAGTTTTACGACACGCCCTTGGCGTCGGTGTACGACTACCTCAGGCAGACAGGATTGCAGCCGAGCAAATTTGTGTTCCGTCTGAAGTACTTCAACAGCTCTTCGGCCAAAGTGCTGATGGACCTCTTTATGGCGATTGAAGAGTCGGCCATCGCCGGCAACACCATGAGTGTCGAATGGCACCACGCCGAAGACGATGACAACATGCAGGAATTGGGCGAGGAATTTTCAGAAGAATTGCAAACAGCCCAGTTTGCACTCATGACGTTCTGAGATCGACAGCGAGTACCTTGTGTCAGAAGAGTCCTCTTTGAGCAAAGAGCAGGAAATCCTGCGTGATTGCGATGCCCTTCTGGCCAGTCAACCCGAGACGGTTCAGGCGACCGACTACAAGCACTTGGCCACCGAATATGGTCGATTGCACAAGAATTTACAGCGTCTGATCCGCATCAGCGACAAGAACGAAGCCCGACTGCACAGCGTCTCCGATGAGCTCGAAGGCGAAAAAAACAAGCTTGAAGGTTTGGCGCAGCAGCTTTCCCGCTACTTGCCCAAGCAGATTTACGAATCCATCTTCAACAGCGACCAAACCACCGAGATCAAGACCCAGCGAAAATTGCTGACGGTGTTTTTCTCGGACATCCAGGGCTTCACGCGCATCTCATCGGTGATCCAGCCCGAAGTCCTGACCCATTACATCAATGCGTATTTTTCGGAAATGTCCGAGATCGCCACGCGCCATGGCGGCACGATCGACAAGTTCATCGGTGACGCCATGATGGTGTTTTTTGGTGATCCGGAGACGCGGGGTTCACAGCAGGATGCGCTGTCCTGCGTCCGGATGGCTTACGAGATGCAGCAGCGCCTGTCGCAATTGCACCTGCAGTGGGAAGCCGAGGGGCTGCAGCACCCTTTCATCACACGCATCGGCATCAACACCGGCTACTGCAACGTGGGTAACTTTGGCAGCCACACGCGCATGGCCTACACCATCCTGGGCGGGGAGGTGAATCTGGCCGCCCGCATTGAAAGCCAAAGCGAACCCGGCGGCATCCTGATTTCGCACGAAACCTATTCCCTCGTCAAAGACTATGTCGAGGTGGTCGAGCGCGAACCTTTGCAGCTCAAGGGCATCCCCTTGCCCGTCCGTACCTACGCCGTCACCAAAGTGCATGCCAGTGACCAGAGTCACTGGCATGAACTGCAGGTGCAGCTTCCAGGAGAGCATCAACTGTCCATTCGGCCGGCGGACCTGTCCATGCCTGAACGCCTGAGTTTGATCGCACGCCTCAGAGTTCTTGCCAACACCCTTGAAGGAAGTGAAAGCCATGATTGAAAAGAAAGTCCGATCCATTCTGCGGCACCAGTGGAGTGTGTCCGAAACCGAAAAGTGCGGCGCCCTGATCGCCGCCTTGCGCAAGGACGAAGATGTGATGGTGGTGCCAGTCTTTGATGTGAACGACCAGCCCATTGGTTTGATTGATCGTCAGGCAGCCTTGTCGATGGCATCTAACCCTCTGCATTTTTCGGTCTATCAGAACCGGACCGCCAAGATGTTGCTTCAGGAGAGTTTTCCCAGCTTCGATGCGGAGGTCAGCATCGACGAGGCCGCGCAGCGTATTCTTGAGTTGGGCTTGACCCTCAGCAGTGGAGGCTTCCTCATCACCGAGAACGGCAAATACATGGGGGTGGGCATCAACACCGACATGCTCAATTACCTGGTCGAAGCCAACCACGCCCGTGCCGAAGCCCTGCACGAACTCAACAATGAAATGATGGACAGCGTGAACTACGCGGGCCGCATTCAAGGCGCGCTGCTGCCCAATATGTCGCTTCTGCATCGCGATCTGGAGTCGGTGGGCGTGTTGTGGGAGCCGCGCGATGTGGTCGGCGGTGATGTTTACTGGCGCACGCCCGAAGACCATGAGGGCAGTTTCACGCTGGCATTGATCGACTGCACTGGCCATGGTGTGCCGGGTTCGCTGATGTCAATGCTGGTGGTGACGTCGCTCAACCGCATCTATGCCGAGCAGCCCGCCATTCAACCCGGGGAGGCGCTGGCCCGGCTGGGCAATCTGGTGCGTGCCTCACTGAACCAGGACCGTGACGATTGCCAGTCCAACGACGGTTTCGATGCGGGCCTGTGCAAGGTGAACCCTGGCAAAGGCAATGTCGTTTTTGCCGGCGCACGCACCAACTGCTTCATCATCCCGCGCTCTGGTGATCCGGTCATCCGTCTGCAAGGCGAAAAGCAGGCGCTGGGCTACCCCGGCAAGGAGCCCTATATCGCGCTGGAAGCCTTTGAGGTCAGTATTGAGCAGTGCGCCACGTTTTTCATGGCCTCCGATGGCGTGCTCGACCAACCGGGCGGTGACAAGAATGTGGCCTTCGGACCACGCCGCATGATGCAAAGCCTGGAGCGCTTCCGTCACTTGGGCGCCGAAGGCCTGGTGCGCGAAATGAAGCACCATATTGACCAGTGGCGCGGCCAGGAAAAGCGCCGCGACGATGTGTCGGCGCTGGCCTTCACGGTGTAAGCCTCAGGGCTGGCCGGTGGCCAGCCGAAAATGCGTGCGCCAGGGGGATTTTTGCCAGGCCACACATTCCTCGCGCAGCAGGTGCGCAGATTGTGGGTACTGGTCGTCCCAACCGCCCGGCAGGGTCAGCCGGTAGGTGGTCATCTGTGGGTCTTTTTGCAGGTTCAGGCCTTGCAGTTCGGGTTCGCGCCGTGCATGACACAGGATAACGGCCAACCGAAGCGCCAGCAGTTGCTGCACAAACACCGGGTCATCGATCGGGTCTTCAAGCTTGCGCAATTTTCCCCGGTGGCCCAGCACCAGAAGGCCCAGGCGGTGCAGCTCGTCCACCGTGAAGCCCTGCAGATCGGTGTTTTCGAGGATGTAGGCGCCGTGCTTGTGGTAGTCGCTGTGCGAAATTTGCATGCCAACTTCATGCACCTGGGCGGCCCATTGCAATTTGCGCAAGCTGCGCTCTTTGTCTTGCGCCGTGGTCGAAGCGTTCATGGCCTGTTCGTACAAGTGCATGGCCGTGCGCGCCACTCTGTCGCCCTGGGCTGCATCGGCACCAAAATGGCGGGCCAGCCAGTCAACCATGCGGGTGCGCACATCGGTCTGCGGGTCATCGCGGTCTATCAGGTCAAACAGTGCGCCATGCCGCAGTGCGCCTTGTGCCGGTCGCATCTCCTCGATCTGCAGCAAATCGAACACCGCGCGCAGCACAGCCAGGCCACCGCCCAGGACCGGTCTGCGGTCTTCCTTGATGCCCTCTAGGCGCAGGTTCTCGGGTCGCTGTGCCTTGATGAGTTTTTCTGCCAGCCAGTCCAGCGCCTCGGGGGTGATGGTGCCCTCGGGCCAACCATTGGCCTGCAGGGCGTCAGCCACCGCGCCAATGGTGCCAGAGGAACCGTAGGCCTGGTCCCAGCTGCTGCGGGGGTAGTGGCTCAGGGCCTCGTCCAGGATGGCTTTGGCGGCAATCTCGGCGGTCTTGAAAGCCGTTGCAGTCCACTGCCCATTGGGGAAGTATTTCATTGACCAGGCCACGCTGCCCACGCGGTACGACTCCAGTGTGTCAGGCACATGGCCTTGGCCCAGAATCATCTCGGTGGAGCGGCCACCGATGTCCACCACCAAGCGACGCTCGTCGCTGTCGGGCAGCAGGTGTGATACGCCCAGGTAAATCAGGCGGGCCTCTTCGCGGCCAGCAATCACCTCGATCGGGTAGCCCAAAATCTTGCGGGCTTGCGCCAGAAACACATCACGGTTGCGCGCTTCACGCAGGGTTTGTGTTGCCACGGCGCGCACATGGGCCGGGCGAAAGCCCGCAATGCGCTCGCCAAAACGAGCCAGACAGGCCCAGCCCCGTTGCATGGCTTCGTCGGTCAGCTTGCGGTCGGCATCCAGGCCATTGCCCTGGCGCACGGTTTCCTTGATGTATTCAACGCGGCGAAGGTGGCCGTTTTCAAGGCGGCCGATTTCGAGGCGGTAGCTGTTGGAGCCCAGGTCAATGGCGGCAAAGAGATTTTTTGTCTGCATGGCAAATGAGGTACTTCGCCGCACATTATGTGACCTCAATATGACGGGGCAGTGACGTATTGGCGTCGGCGCTCAGTATTTCTCGGGCACAAACATATTGTCTGGCGGCGGATGGCGCAAATAGTCCGGATGGCGCACACGTTCTGGCAGATGGACCTCGGCATGGGGCACATCGTGGTAAGGCACTTGTGACAGCAAATGGTCGATGCAATTGAGACGGGCCCGTTTTTTGTCCACGGCCTGCACGATCCACCAGGGTGCTTCGGGGATGTGTGTGCGCTCGAGCATGGTTTCCTTGGCCTGGGTGTAGTCTTCCCAGCGACGACGGCTTTCCAGGTCCATGGGGCTGAGTTTCCACTGCTTGAGTGGGTCCTGGATGCGGCCCACAAAACGGGTGTGTTGCTCGTCGTCGGTGATGGAGAACCAGTATTTGACGAGTTGGATGCCGCTGCGTACCAGCATCTTTTCAAACTCGGGCACCGAGCGGAAAAATTCTTCGTACTCGTCGTCCGAGCAAAAGCCCATGACGCGCTCGACGCCTGCGCGGTTGTACCAGCTGCGGTCAAACAGCACGATCTCGCCAGCAGCAGGCAGGTGGCTGATGTAGCGCTGAAAGTACCACTGGGTCTTTTCACGGTCGTTGGGGGCAGGCAGGGCGGCCACGCGGCACACGCGCGGGTTCAGGCGCTGGGTGATGCGCTTGATGGCCCCCCCTTTGCCTGCAGCGTCGCGGCCTTCAAACAAGATCACCATGCGGTGTTTGGAGTGCACCACCCAGTCTTGTAGCTTGATGAGTTCGGTTTGCAGGCGCAGCAGCTCGCGGAAGTAGTGGATGCGGCTGGACGCGGTGTCGGGCTTGCGCCCAGCGTCTTCGCCCAGTCTGTCCTCCATTTCCAGTTCGAACTCTTCGTCCAGAGAGTCCAGCAGGTCTTCGCGCAGTTGTGCGATTAGGTTGTCGTCAATGGTCGGGTGCGTACTCATGGTGCTCAGCGTGCCTGGTCTTTGTGACGGTTTTGTGTCGAATGCAATAAAAACCCCCGCCTTGGCGGGGGGTGTCAGGTCTTCTGATGCAACTCAGGTGCCGATCACACCACCATCGTTTTTGGTGATGATGACCGTGGCCGAGCGGGGCATGGCCGTGCCGCCGTCTGGCCAGTGGCTGGCGCCGGTGCCACCTTCGCCCGGGTGCTGGATGTTGATGAACATGGTTTTTTGGTCGGGGGTGAAGGTCAGGCCTGTCACTTCGCACTCTTTGGGGCCGACCAGGAAACGGCGGATTTCCTTGGAAACGGGGTCGGCGGCCAGCATTTGGTTATTGCCCTGGTTGGCGAAGTCCCCGCTGTTGCTGTATTTGCCGTCCGTCTGGATCCAGAGGCGCCCTGACTTGTCGAAGCCCAAGCCATCGGGGCTGTTGAAGGTATTGTCTGCCGTAACGTTGCTCGACCCGGCCTTGGCGGTGCCTTGGTTGGCTGTGACCGTGGGGTTGCCCGCCAACACAAAGATATCCCAGTCGAAGGTGGCGGCTGCGGCGTCGCCACCGGTTTCGCGCCAACGAACAATTTGACCGTAGACGTTGCTGGTGCGCGGGTTGGCGTCGTTGGTGCTGGTGCGGCCGGAGTTGTTGGTCAGCGTCACGTACACCTCGCCCGATGTCGGGTGCACCGTGACCCACTCGGGGCGATCCATTTTTGTGGCCCCAACCGCGTCGGCAGCCAGTCTGGCGTGGATGAGCACATCGGCCTGGTTGCTGAAGGTGTAGCTGGCATAGCTGGCAATGGCGGTGTTGCTGATGTTGAGCTCAATCCATTGGCCTGTCCCCATGAAGTCGCCCGTGGTCGCGCCATCGTTGAACTTGGCCACATAGAGTTTGCCGCTGTCCAGCAAGGTCGCATTGGCGAGCTTATTGCCCTCTACATAAGCGTTGGTCGACACGAATTTGTAGATGTAGTCGTTGGCCTGGTCGTCGCCCATGTAGATCACGACGCGTTTGTCCTTGGTGAAGGCATAGGCGGCGTTTTCGTGCTTGAAGCGGCCCAGCGCGGTGCGCTTTTTGGGTTGGGAGGTGGGGTCAAAAGGGTCGATTTCGACAATCCAGCCAAAACGGTTGGATTCGTTGGGTTCGCGTTTGTAGTCGAAACGGGCGTGCTGGGTTTCCCAGGCGTAGCCGGTGGTGCCGGCTGTGATGCCGTAGCGCTTCATGCCCACCGTGCGGGTGTCACTGCTGGTGTCCACGGTGCCAAAGTTGTTGTTGAAGTTTTCTTCGCAGGTCAGGTAGGTGCCCCAGGGGGTGTAGCCGTTGCCGCAGTTGTTGATGGTGCCCAGCACCTGGGTTCCTGTGGTGTCGGCGCTGGTTTGAAGTTTGGTGTCGCCCGCAGCTGGTCCGGTCAGCACCATGGGGGTCGCGGCGGTGATGCGGCGGTTGTAGGTGGAGTCCTTCACAACGGCCCAACGACCTGCGCTGTCTTTTTTGATGTGGATGACCGAACACCCCCAGGCGTTGATGGCTTTGTTGACGCGCTCAAGCGTGTTGGCTGGGGTCGCAGTGGGGCCAAAAAGGGTGATGTACTGGTCGTATGCGGCACCCACTGTGGTGTTGTATTCGTGGTTCATGACCAGCAAGCCTTCGCTGCTGGTAACGCCGTCGATTGCAAAGAAGTGGATACCATCGTGGTTATCGCCGACCTGGCGGGCCTGGGCGGCTGCGCTTTCGCTGCCATCACCCACCCAGGTGGCGCCTTCACCTGTGGTGAACAAAGGGGTTCCCCAGGGCACAAAAGCGGTTGCGGTATAGCCCTCGGCCACCACCACGGTGTCGGCAGTGGATGCGGCCAAGGCCTTGAAGCCCAGCAAAGAGGCGTTGCTGCTGGTGCCGCCGCAGGCGGCCAAGGGGCCAGCCAGGAAGGTGGCGACGGCCGCACCGCTGCCAAATTTCAGGAATCCGCGGCGATTGACGGCGCGATTGACGACGGATTGGAAGTGCTCGTTTTCGGTGGTGTTGGTCGGAATGTTTTCGCTGTCGAGGGTGTGCATAAAGGCTCCTTGAAACATCTGAGTTGGGACGTTTCGGAGCTTGCTGCGGTCATGTGACACCATGGTGAAGGAAATGTGAAACTTTGACGCGGCATGTTTTTTCTGCCGACGGGCGCTTTTGACACACCTTTGTCACAATCCAGCCATAAATTTGGTCTGTCTGAACCAAGATCCGGTCCGTGTTGGACGGGTCCCAACCCTTGTATTTCAAACAGGAGCTCTTATGAAATTCAAATCTCTGCTGGTGGCGGTCGGTTTTGGCGCTGCTGCCCTGACAGCTTTCGCGGCCGACATCACCGGTGCCGGTGCGACTTTCCCCTACCCGATGTATGCCAAATGGGCTGAAGCCTACAAAAAGCAGACCGGCAATGGCCTGAACTACCAATCCATCGGTTCGTCGGGTGGCCTCAAGCAGATCCGCGCCAAGACGGTGACATTTGGCGCTTCTGACGCCCCGGTCAAGGGCGAAGATCTGGACAAGGATGGCATGGTGCAGTTCCCCGCCATCATTGGTGGCACGGTTCCGGTGGTCAACTTGGAGGGCTTCAAGCCGGGCGAACTGCGCATTTCTGGTCCGGTGCTGGCCGAGGTTTACATGGGCACGATTGCCAAGTGGAGCGACGCCAAGCTGGCCGCCCTGAACCCAGGCAAGAAACTGCCTGACGACGCCATCACTGTGGTGCACCGCGCTGACGGCTCTGGCACCACCTTCAACTTTACCGACTACCTGAACGCCATCAGCAAGGACTGGGCTAACAAGGTGGGCAAGGGCGCGGCCGTCAAGTGGCCCGCAGCCTCTTCTGTCGGTGGTAAAGGCAACGAAGGTGTGGCCGCCAACGTCAACCGCGTCAAGGGTGCCATTGGCTACGTGGAATATGCCTACGTCAAGAAAAACAACATGAACTTCCTGCAGCTGCAAAACGCCGATGGCAAGTTTGTTTCCCCCGATGATTTGACCTTTGCAGCTGCCGCAGCAGGCGCTGACTGGTTCAGCGTGCCTGGCATGGGCGTGTCGATGGTGAATGCCAAGGGCGCCACCAGCTGGCCCATCAGTACCGCCTCTTTCATCCTGATGTACAAGGAGCCGGGCGACAAGGCCGCTTCGCAGGAAGCCATCAAGTTTTTCGATTGGGCTTTCAAGAACGGCAAGTCAATGGCTTCCGAGCTGGACTATGTGCCCCTGCCTGACGCGCTGACCAACCAGATCCGTCAGAAAGTCTGGTCGCAGATCAAGCACTGATCCTCTGACTCTGAAACTTGGCGGCTCCGGGCTTGGTGGTCCGGGGTCGTTTGAAACGAAAGAGATGCAGGGATGCCGCAGACCCAAGCCATCACCCAAGGAATCCACATGAGTTCGCCCATTGCAGCGCCCGCTGCCACAGACCCTGCGCAGGTGCTGGCAGTGGCCCGGCGTCAACGTTTGCAAGACACTGTCTTTCACACCACCACCTGGTTGTTTTCCATGCTGGTACTGGTGGCGTTGCTGGGCATCATTGCCTCGCTGGTGGTTGCGTCCTGGCCCACCTTGTCCAAGTTCGGCGTCCAGTTCATCTGGCGTGTCGAGTGGGACATTGTCAATGAAGAATTTGGCGCGGCCATTGCCATCTTTGGCACGGTCATCAGCGCGGCGATTGCTTTGCTGATTGCCGTTCCGCTGTCTTTTGGCATCGCCCTGTTTCTGACCGAAAACTGCCCTGTGGCGCTGCGCCGCCCGCTGGGCACCGCCATTGAGCTTTTGGCGGCTGTGCCATCCATCATCTATGGCATGTTTGGGCTGTTCATTTTTGCGCCGCTGTTTGCCGAATACGGCCAACCTGCATTGCAGTCCACGCTGGGCCAGATGCCCATCGTGGGCATGCTGTTTGGCGGCGCCATGAACGGCATTGGCATCCTGGCCGCTGGCATCATCCTGGCGTTCATGATCTTGCCCTTCATCGCGGCTGTGATGCGCGATGTATTCGAAATCGTGCCTCCGGTTTTGCGTGAATCGGCGTACGGTCTGGGCTGCACCACCTGGGAAGTGGTACGCAACATTGTGTTGCCGTACACGCAAAAAGGTGTGATCGGTGGCGTCATGCTGGGCCTGGGCCGTGCCCTGGGTGAGACCATGGCCGTGACGTTTGTGATCGGCAACTCCCAGCGCATTACCGGTTCGCTGTTTTCGCCCGGTTCCTCCATCGCATCGACCCTGGCCAATGAATTCGGTGAAGCCGCCGACCTGCACATGTCAGCCCTGTTCACGCTGGGCCTGTTGCTGTTTGCAATCACCTTCGTGGTGTTGGCTTTGGCCAAGCTGTTGATTCAGCGCGGTGAAAAAGCCAAGGGCAGCAAAACCTGATTGGAACTCAACATATGGATCTCGCCATTTACCGTCGCCGCAAGCTGGTCAACCGCATCGGACTGGCCCTTTCCATGGGGGCCATGGCCCTGGGGCTGTTGGTGCTGCTGTGGATCTTGGCTGTGCTGTTCAAGAACGGGTTCTCGGCCATTGACTGGGCCATGTTCACCGAATCGACGCCCGCGCCGGGTTCGGAAGGTGGGGGGCTGGCCAACGCCATTGTCGGCAGTTTGTTGATGGTGGTGATCACGGCCTTGGTGAGCACGCCGATCGGCATCTTTGCGGGGGTTTATCTTGCCGAATATGGGGACCAGAGCAAGACTGCCAGTCTCACGCGCTTTGTCACCGACATCATGCTGTCAGCCCCTTCCATCGTGCTGGGCCTGTTTGTCTATGCCATCATGGTGGCGCAGATGAAGCATTTTTCGGGTTGGGCGGGCACCGTGGCCTTGTCCCTGATCGCTATTCCTGTGGTGGTGCGCACCACCGAGAACATGCTGCGTCTGGTGCCCGGGGGCCTGCGTGAAGCCGCTTTTGGTCTGGGTGCACCGCGTTGGAAGGTGGCCACGTTTGTCACACTGCGTGCGGCAAAGGCAGGTGTCATGACCGGTTTGCTGCTGGCTCTGGCCCGCATCAGTGGCGAAACTGCGCCGTTGTTGTTCACTGCGCTCAACAACCAGTTTTTCTCGACCAACATGAACGCACCCATGGCCAACTTGCCGGTGGTCATCTTCCAGTTCGCCATGAGCCCTTATGACAACTGGATTCGCCTGGCATGGGGAGGGGCGTTGCTGATCACCCTGACGGTGCTGGTGCTCAACATCATTGCCCGTGTTTTCTTCCGTGACCAAGGGTCGCGTTGATCCTGATTCAAAAGCCTGACATGAACACCACCAACACCCTGACCCCCACTGGCGTGAAAAACGCGATCGAAATCCGCGATCTGGATTTCTTTTACGGCACCTTCAAGGGCCTCAAGGGCATCAATCTGGACATCGCTGAGCACAAGGTCACCGCTTTCATCGGTCCGTCCGGTTGCGGCAAGTCCACACTGCTGCGCACGCTCAACCGCATGTACAGCCTCTACCCAGGCCAACGTGCTGAGGGCCAGATCAATTTGTATGGCGACAACGTGCTCGACCCCAAGCAAGACCTGAACTTGCTGCGCGCTCAGGTCGGTATGGTGTTCCAGAAGCCCACGCCGTTTCCCATGTCGATTTACGACAACATCGCCTTTGGCGTGAAGCTTTATGAAAAACTCAGTCGCTCCGAAATGGACGACCGGGTGGAGTGGGCTCTGACCAAGGCTGCGATTTGGAATGAGGTGAAGGACAAGCTGGGCCAAAGCGGCTTGTCGCTGTCGGGTGGCCAGCAGCAGCGCCTGTGTATCGCCCGTACGGTGGCCGTCAAACCCAAAGTCATTTTGCTGGACGAGCCGACGTCTGCCCTGGACCCGATCTCGACCGCCAAGGTGGAAGAGCTGGTGAGCGAGCTGAAAAACGACTACACCGTGGCCATCGTCACGCACAACATGCAGCAGGCCGCTCGCGTGTCCGACTACACGGCCTATATGTACCTGGGTGAGCTGATTGAATTCGGTCAGACCGAACAGATTTTCATGAAGCCTGCTCGCCAGGAAACCGAAGATTACATCACTGGCCGTTTCGGCTGATCCAGGAGACTCAGACATGGACAAACATATTTCCAGTCAATTCGATGCCGAACTCGCTGGCGCCTCTTCGCGGGTACTCGAACTCGGTGGCCTGGTCGAATCGCAGATTCGCCATGCGGTTTACGCGCTGTCGCAATTCAGTGTGGAAGTGGCCGACCAGGTGATTGCCACCGAAAAGCAGGTCAATGCGATGGAAGTCGAGATTGACCATGAGTTGGCCTCGATCATCGCTCGCCGCCAGCCCACTGCACGCGACCTGCGCCTTTTGATGGCCATCTCCAAGATCACCGGCAACCTGGAGCGTGCAGGCGACGAGTCCGAGCGCATCGCGCGCATGGTCAAGCTGATCGTGGAGCAGGGCATCACCCGCTCGCTACCAGCGTCTGAACTGCGCATTGCTGCAGACATGGCGTCTACCCTGCTGCGCAAGGCGCTGGACGCCTTTGCCCGTCTTGATGTGCAGACCGCGCTGGTCATTCTCAAGGAGGACGACCTGATCGACGCCGAGTTCGACGGCTTCCTGCGCAAACTGGTGACCTACATGATGGAAGACCCCCGCACCATCTCGGCCAGCCTGGACCTGCTGTTCGTGGCCAAGGCCATCGAGCGCATCGGCGACCATGCCAAGAACATCGCCGAATTCATCATTTACGTGGTCAAGGGTGCCGATGTGCGCCACACGGCCATGGCCGACATTGAATCTGCCGTGAAATGAGAAACCAGCCCCGCATTTTGATCGTTGAAGACGAGCCAGCGATTGCCGAGTTGATGGCGGTGAACTTGCGCCACAACGGTTTTCAGCCGGTTTGGGCGATGGATGCGCTGACGGCGCAAAAAGAGCTGGATGAAGTTCTGCCTGATGTGATTTTGCTTGACTGGATGCTGCCTGGCGAAAGTGGCTTGAGTCTGGCCAAACGCTGGCGTGGCAACACGCGAACCAAGCAAGTCCCGATTTTGATGATCACGGCGCGGGGCGACGAACCTGATCGCATCGCCGGGCTGGATGCCGGGGCCGATGATTACATCGTCAAGCCGTTCTCCCCGCGCGAATTGCTGGCGCGCATCCGTGCCGTCTTGCGGCGCCGAGCGCCCGAGCAGGCGGGTGGTGTGGTGACTTTGGGTGGCTTGAATCTGGATGCGGATACCTACCGGGTGAGTTGGCAGGAACAGCCCCTGAAAGTCGGGCCGACCGAGTTCAAGCTCTTGCAGTTCTTCATGCGCCACCCGGAGCGTGTGCATACGCGCGGCTCTTTGCTGGACAAGGTGTGGGGTGACCACGTCTACATTGAAGAGCGTACGGTCGATGTGCACGTCAAACGACTGCGCGAAGCGCTGGGTGAGGCGGGCAAAATGATTGAGACCGTGCGCGGCGCAGGCTACCGACTGACCGCATCTCCGGCGGTCTGATTTTCTGCTGTTTGCCCCATGTTCATCTACCTTTTGGCCTTCCTGCTTTGGAGCCTGTTGGGCGCAACGGCGGGCTGGTTTGTCGATGGCCTCTGGTCTGCCGCTGTAGGGGGCTGGTCAGGGGCCTTGCTGTGGGCGGTGTTGCAGCTCGCGCGTGCGCAGAGGCTGGAGAGCTGGTTTCGCAGCGGTCCTGCGGGTGAACCGCCCCGCATGCAGGGCTTGTGGCGCGAGGTGGCCGACCGCATCCGCCGCCTGTTGCGTCTGCGCGAGCGCGAAGTGCAAGCCCACGTGGAGCGACTGCAACGCTTTCTGGATGCGATCCAGGCTTCGCCCAATGGGGTCACTTTGTTGGATGGCGACGGTCGCATCGAATGGTGCAACAGCGCAGCCAGCCAGCATCTGGGTCTGCATCCCGAACGTGATCTGGGCCAGCACGTGGTCCATCTGGTGCGTGACCCAGCGTTTTCGCGTTATGTACAGCAAGCGCAGTACGACCACGAAGTGCAGATGGATGGTCGTTCCGACTCGCTGGTCCAGAGCGTCCGACTCTCGGTGCAGCTTTATCCCTACGGTGACGGTCAGCAATTGTTGCTCACGCGGGACATCACTGCCAAGACGCAGGCCGAAGCGATGCGGCGTGATTTTGTGGCCAATGTCTCGCACGAAATCCGTACTCCCCTGACAGTGCTGGCCGGTTTTGTGGAAACCCTGCAAAGCCTGCCATTGTCGCCCGATCAGCAGCAGCATTACCTGGATCTGATGGCCACACAGGCTGGTCGCATGCAGACCTTGGTCAATGACCTCCTGATGCTCTCGCAGTTGGAGGGCAGTCCACCACCTCACTCGAACGAGCAGGTGGATGTACCTGGCCTGATGGCGCAAGTCGAAGCCGATGCGCGTGCACTTTCGGCCCTGCAAGGCGGGGCCGATGCGCCTGTGCACCAGCTGATGTTTGCGCCAGCACCCGACTGGCTGCTGCTGGGTTCTCGCAGCGAATTGCACAGTGCGGTGGCCAACCTGGTGAGCAATGCGGTGCGCTACACACCGGTCGGTGGCCGCATCGAGGTGATCTGGCGCGAACAGGATGGCGAGCTGGTGATGGCCGTGCGCGATACCGGTCCCGGCATTGCGCCCGAGCACCTGCCGCGCTTGTCCGAGCGCTTTTACCGGGTAGATCGCAGCCGTTCGCGCGAGACCGGTGGTACAGGTCTGGGGCTGGCCATCACCAAGCACGTGGCGCAGCGCCACGGTGGCACGTTGCGCATTGAAAGCCAGCTGGGCGTGGGTTCGACCTTCATGCTGGCGCTGCCCGCCAGCCGCCGCGTTCAGGTCTGAGATGGCGCACGCCCGGCGTCGGTGCGGTGTTCGGGGGGCTTGCGCATCGCCCACTCCAGTCGCGCCAGCAGCAGCGCCGTCACCAGCACCAGGGCCACGGTGCTGGTCAGCCAGAAGCTTTGAACCGACTGCGTAGCCGCCCAAGGGCCCAGGCCCTCGTAGGCCAGCATGTAGCCACCGTACAAGCCCATGCCCCACAGCAGTGCGGTGTAGACCAGCAAGGGCGAGAGCGTGACGCGCCAGCAGCGCAGCGCGAACACACACACTGCCTGCAAAGCGTCGGCCAAGTGGTACCAAGCCACTAGCCCCAGCCAGGCGGCGGCGGCTGCGGTCACAGCTGCATCTTTGGCGTAGGCCTGTGCAATGCCGTGGCGCGACAGGCCCAAACAGGCCGCGCACAACAGTGCCATGCCGGCCGCAATGGCCAGGCCAGTGTGGACCGCATGGCGCGCTCGTGCGCGCTGGCCTGCGCCCATCCAGTAGCCTGCGCGGGCGCTGGTCGCAATGCCCAGCGACAGCGGCACCATGTAGAGCACGGCTGCCATGCTGGCCGCAATCTGGTGGCTGGCCAGGGCCACTTCGCCCAGGCGTGCAATGAACATGGCCATCATCGTGAAGGAGGTGACCTCCACCATGATGGTCAGCCCGGCCGGAATGCCCAGGGACAGGAAGTGGTGCAGTTGAGCCAGCTCGGGCTTTTCGAGCCGGTGCCAGAGCTGGTAGGGACGGTAGATGTCTTGCGTGCGCAGCAGCCATACGCCGGTCAGCAACATCAGGCTGTTGACGGCCAGTGTGGCCCATGCGCAACCCACCACGCCCAGCCCCGACCAGGCGCCCGAGCCAAAAGTCAGCCACGCCGACAGTGGCACCTTGACCAGCAGCGCCCCGGCTTGCAGCCAGGTCACCAGGCGCGGCAGGCCCAGACTCTGGTTGAAGGTGCTGTAGAGCCGAAACAGCAGCGACGGCACCAGCGCCAGTGCCAGCACCTGCAGGTATTCACGCACCTGGGGCCAGAGTGCGTGAGGCACACCGGTCCAGGTCAGCCAAGGGTCTGGAAAACACAGTGCCACGATGCCGATCAGGCTGGCCACTGCACAGATGTAGAGCGCTTGCCGCACCGAGCGGCCCAATGCGGCCTGGCGGCCTGCGCCGTGCAACTCGGCCCAGACCGGCAGCAGGGCCTGCACCAGGCCATTGAGCGCCACATAAATACTGATGTAAATGGACGAGGCCAGCGACAGCGTGGCCAGGGCCTGTGGGCTGTGTCGCCCAGCGATCATGGTGTCGGCCACGCCAAAGGCCATCACAGCCAGTTGACCGACCAGCACGGTGCCCGCGTGACGCAGGATGACGCGCAACTCCGACATGTTCAGGGCTGGGTCGGTGCCAACAGCACGAAGCTGTCCTGGCTGTCCGACGGACGCGGGTAACGGGCCACTTCGGTCCAGCCCCATTGCCGCAACTGGTTTTCATGGTGGGGCAGGTGACGCTTGCTGGTGACAAGCCAGCGGCAGTGTGCTGGCGCCAGGTGCGCGGCACCGGCAACACGTACATGCCAGGGGCCGTGGTGGCGCAGCGCCGCATTTTGGGCATTGTTCATGCCTACGGTTTGCACGCATCGTATGTCGGGGTGCTGCGCGCGTATCTGCTCAAGCAGTGGGGCATAGCTCATGCGGTGGTCGAGCAGGGGCAGCCACAGTGTCATCAGCAAAAGCCAGCACAGCGTCACACCTGCGGCTGGCAGTACCAAGCTTTTCCAGAGTTCGATGCGGTGCCGACTGGTGCGCCAGCGTACCAAGGCCAGCCAGCCCAGAAACGCGATCGCTGCAATCGCCAGCCCAGTCAGTGACAGACTGGGCACGAAGTCGGGTGCTTCACGCGCCACATTGCGCGCAGTGACGGCGGGGGTGCCTGTTTGCATGGCCACCCAGACCACCCAGATGATCAGCGCTCCCAGGCTGAAGAACAGCAGCGTGAACCAGTCGATGAATGCCCCCACACTGCGGCGCAGGGTGGGTAGGGCAAAAGCAGCCAGTGTGGCAATGGCCGGCAAGGCAGAGAGCAGGGCACGGTTGGTGTTGCCAGTGAACCAGGTGGTGCCTACCGTGACCAGAACAAACCACAGGGGCAGGCCAATGTGCGGCATGCGCCAGCCTAGCAGGAGTTGGCGACGCCAGCGCCACAGCGACCACAGTGCCAACGGCCCCGCAGGCCAGGTGAACCAAAGCAGCAGGCGGGCAAACGAATGCAGCTGATCAGGTGCAGGTGCTTGCAGGCGCCAGCGCCACAGATCGAGTGCACCGGCAAGCGTGATGGACAGCAGGATGAACAGCACCACCAGGGCTTTGTCGAGCATGCGCGGTGAGAGCTGGCTGGGGTCGGGCTGTTCGAGCACATGCACCAGCCAGCCGCCCACCCCCAGCAGCACGGCCATGGTGGGTGCACCGGACAGCGTCAGGCCCATCAAGCCTGCTGCGGCAGCGCCCAGTCGCACCCAGCGCTGGCGCGGTGTGCTGGTCAAGCCGTAAAACAACAGCGAGGTGAAACACAGCTGGCTGAGCGCCGGTGTGATTTCGTGGGAGAGCAGGGCCAGACCCAGGCAGCCCAGCAGAGCCAGCACGCTGCCATCGGCCAGGGTGCGGGCGTAGTCGGCCGGGTGCGCTTCACCGCCAAAAGCAAAAGCCACCGGCTGGGCAGCGCGCGTGCGGGCCAGTGCGTAAACGCCTTGCCAGGTGGCCACCAGCGTCAGCGCCAGCATGGCCATGAAGGGCAGTCGCGCGGCCAAGGCCTCCCATCCGGGTGGGGCCAACCGGATGCACCAGGCCCCCAACCACAAGGGCAGCAAAGCCAGACTGGGCTCGGCTTGCCCCGCCAGCAATGGCTTGAGCCAGCTGACCGCCTGGCCCGCCTCAGGGCGTGCCAGTGCCAGCATGAAGCCAAAGGCTTCCAGGTCGGCGTTTTTCCAGGGGTTGCGCGCCACAAAACCCGGCAGCACATAGGCCAGGCACAGCAACAGCAGTGCGCGGCGCGGCAACCGGGCAACGGCTTTTTGGGCAACGATGGCGGGACTGATGGAGCTCACGGGGTCAACGATAGCAGCGGGCAAAACAAAAGGGCAGGCCGGTTGCCCGGGCTGCCCTTGGCTGACAAGCCTGCCTGATTACTTGGACAGGGCGGTCTTGCCGAAGCGGTTGCGGAACTTCTCCACGCGGCCGCCCATGTTGTCCACCGACTTCTGGGTGCCGGTGTAGAAGGGGTGCGATTCGCTGGTGGTGTCCAGCTTGAAGAGTGGCAGCTCGCGGCCGTCGTCCATCTTGATCATTTCCTTGGTGTTGACGCAGGAACGGGTCACGAACTTGAAGCCGTTGGACATGTCCTGGAAGCACACTTCGCGGTAGTTGGGGTGAATGCCCTCTTTCATGGGTT
>JACCDW012108974.1_pt1 | contig 41553 bp, 31 predicted proteins | sample 7449781 | NCBI WGS metagenome assembly JACCDW01 (sample SAMN15323449, study PRJNA562643) | freshwater metagenome | isolation source: river surface water | place: USA:Blue River Watershed | collected 2017-08-18 | reverse complement strand
CGGAAGTAATCATCAAGGTGAACTTTGAACCCTACCTTTCATACTTAGAGTGGTTTTGTTAACTACTTCTTATATACTTTTTAGCTTGTTACAGGTGTTCCAATATTCGCGTGCCAGAGTGTAAAATGAAAACACTGAATTCTTACAATACTTCTTTGTTTCTCTAAAATAGAATGTATTCTATTGATTTTAGGATTGCCACTTTGAAGCTTTACGACTATTTTCAAAGCATGAGAAAGACGTCCATGGCTTTGAAAGTTAGCATTGCATCTATTAGCAGATGGTGTGAACGGTTACTTTGACTTGCAAGTAAGTAAATACCTGTTACCAACTCTGTACAAAGCAAAGAAAACACTTCTTGGCAGAGATCCATCGTTGATGGAGATGTTTGATATTACTCCAGAAGCCTATAGAAAACGTAGAAAACTTCTAAGAAAAAAACTACGAGACCGTCTTGGAAGGAAGTGGTCGCGTCTTGGATGTTCCAACATGCCAAAGGACGCTACAATAGCATCATTTGAGACTGATGGCGTTGGAGTATCTTTGTGCATTCAAATAAAACTTCCTTTGTTTAAATCAGAGAATGATACCGAAGAAGTTCTTAACGATCCAGTGTTTGTAGGAGTGGACGAAGGGAGAGCTAAGCTATTTGCAGCAGCTATTAGTACATGTCCTTATCACAAACCAATAGGTGTGACTTATACTCGTAAGGAATACTACTATGACATCAAACACAAGATAAGAACCCGTTTTGAACAAGAGCGCACTTCTATACCAGAGGTTAGAAACGTTCTGGTTTCACTATCTGAAAACGGAGGAAAACAAAACATTGTGACGTATCTGCACACGTTGGCAACAAATTATAATGTCATGAAAAGTGAATTCTTGGAGAACAAAGAAAGAGCGCTTTGGGCTATGAGACTATACAGATTGAAAAAGAGGGCGTTGGATAAAGCAGTTAGGCGCGTTGTTGGTGTAACGAAAAGAGATATGGTAATAGGAATAGGTGATGCAAAGATAGCTCCAACGGGAAGAGGTGAAAAAGCTGTTCCTACGGCACAGCTGTTGAAAGTGTTTGTAAGAGCACAACGTAGGGAGGTATCAAGAACCATTAAACTGACGGGTGTACCAGAATTCCGTACAACACTCTGTTGTAGTGCCTGCGGAGAGATGACAACTCCTGCAGTATTAAGAAATGGACAACGAAGCCGACGTTTGCGTCTATGCAGTCATTGCAATACAGAAGACATCAAACTACGCGATCGTGATGTACAGGCGTCCCGAAATATCCTTTGGCTAACTCAGTATCAATACTACGGTTGTGAAAGACCATCGTATCTGAGTCGTCCAATAAGGGTATAAACGACTACATAGTCGCTTCGGCCCATAAATTGAGAAACCGCTGGTGACTTTAATTGCTACGGTGTTTCATTTGTAGCTTGACCAGGTGTATAAAGGTCATCTAAGTATTATGTCTTATTGATGGAGGACGATTCTGCGAAATACTTAATCGGCATGGATGAGGCTGGTTTTACGGTTCTATCTTAGTTACTATGTTCTATTTTTTTGTTTCGGAGACTATACTACACATAAAAAACATATACCATGAACCGCATGAAGGTTCTGGATGACATCCAGGCTTACGTGCTGGACAAGATTGACGAGGACAGCGCTGAGGCTATCAAGGAGATGTTTGATTGCTTTCGCAGCGACTTCGACAAGAACAACAAGGAGGAGCTGAAGATGGTCAAGAAGCAGACCAAGGGCATCAAGAAGGCGGGTGTTGAGAACCTAAACCCTAAACCCTAAACCCTAAACCCTAAACCCTAAAAAAGCAAAACACATTTACTATTGTGGTGAGTGTGAGGGCTTTTATCATTGGTGTCGATGAATGTGGAGATGTGCACTACTTAAAGGGTTTTAGACTTGTAAGTAATGAATATGCCACGCGCCAAATCCAATGAACAAAAGACTGAAGAGTGTCTTCAAGAATTCCGCGAATTGTTTGATGAACATGGGATGAAGGTACTGCATTCAGTATGGCTGCATGCAAATAGAAGTGGGCTCTATTCTAGAATTGAAAAAGCACAAAAAAATCCTTTGAGATTTGTCGCTGAGAAACTTGGAGTTTTGCACGAATATGAAGAGCAAAGTAAGAGATTGTATTGTGAAACGAGTGGCAGGACTCGTTGGACTGATGAGAAGATTGATGAGACAATCAAGGAAATTATTGAGAAATATAAATGTTTTCCTTCTAGAGACAAGTTGAACAAAGATGGATATAAAGGTTTTGTATCAGTCTTATTCCGACGAGGGATAACTTTAGAAAGCATTTCTGAAAAATATAATTTGTCAGAACGTGCTCGGCGAACTTCAAGAAATGGAATGTTATGGGACAGCTGTGCGGAAAGCTGTGCTGCTAATTTTCTATGGAGTCGTGGTATTGACATAGAAAGAGGAGGTGCATATGATAAAAAGTTCAAGGAAATCAATGGCCGAGATGCAAAGTATGACATTGAGTTTATTGGCTCCGTGGGCGATTATGAGGGAAAACGGATTTATGTTGAGATTTGGGGAGATCTTGATAACAAGAAGAACACATACTCCGTAGTTCGGAAAATGAAAGAAGATTTTAACATTGGAAATCCTTGTTTTTTGGGGATGCAATATCAAGATTGCTATAATGAGAAAAAGCTAATCAAGATTTTTGAAAAGTACATTGGAATTCGTGAGCCTGTCAGATTTTGTAATGATCACGACAAGCTTGTAAATCCATCTCAATGGAGTCTCATTGATTCTGTACTTGCAAAATGCAGGATTATTTGTGAGAATATTGAGGGTGGAATCTTACCTCCATATGCTTGGTTTACTAAGACAAAGTTATATTCAAGTCGTCAGGCTCATGACTGGGAAAATGGACTAGGTAACATGGGAAATCTTGCACATGACATCAATGAAGTAGGTGGTTTTCGTTTGATAAGAACTTTGTTGGGTCAATAAGGACATAATAGAAGGACAAAAGCTAAACTCTAAGATTGTTCCGCACTTGTTGAGATATAAAGATTTCGATTTATATTTTTTTATTGATGTCGGAATTATTGTTGCCACCGACATCTGCGAAATACGTGATTTCCATCGATGAGGCTGGCAGGGGGTCGTTTATCGGTGATGTAGTAGCGGCTGCTGTAATTCTCCCTTCACCAATAGGATCCAGAGATCCTGATAATGTTCTTTGGGACTCGATTAAAGATAGCAAAAAAATAAGAACTCACAAACAAAGAGAACAGGTTGCAGAGTTCATTAAACAAGTTGCAGATGGATATGCGATTGGAACAGCTTCACACACTGAAGTGGATGAACTCAATATTTTGAAAGCCACAATGAAAGCAATGCATCGAGCATTAGATACTCTGTTTGCAAACAATGAAGATATTCGACCAGACAATAGCATAATATATGTAGATGGTTGCTATTTCAAGCCGGATTACAAAGATTTCAAGCATAGATGCGTTGTCAAAGGAGATGCTCTTGTCAAAGCCATTTCCGCTGCAAGTATATTGGCAAAAACTTATAGAGATAATGGGGTTATTTCGCTTGTGAAAAACTACCCAGAACATGAAAAGTACGGATGGCTTACAAACATGGGATATGGCACTTATGGTCATCGAAAAGCAATCAAGCAATACGGTTTGACTCCGTATCATCGAAAAACATTTACAAAAAATGTTCTATAATTACTCAAAATCTGAAAGAAAACTTATATGACAAGAGTAAGACTAAATGGATGATAATTTAGGAACAGAAATAGGTCGAGGCGGATTTGGAACTGTTTATGCACATCGTAGAGATAACTCACTTTGTATCAAAGTAAGCCATAAAGAAAATAAGTCTGTGAATAGTTGTAGGCAATGGAGTAATGAGTTTAGAAAAATACGACAGATTGTGTCTTCCATAAGTGATTTGCCGCTATATAAGGCATTAAAAATGGTATGTTTACTCACTCCAACAGAATTTATAGAAACATCAAATAGTTGTTTTATGGTAATGCCAAGAATCTATCGTCCTGATCATGATTTCACAAAGCCCACTATACAAGCTCAATGCGGCTGGCCGTCATCTAGAATAGTACATAAAGGTCGCGGCGAATACATAGGTGTCAAGGAGATATTAGAATTTGTATCTGAAAAAGATTTCGCAAGAGCTTGTTATGAACTGGGTGTTCTAATGGGGCTAATTCATTTCAAAGCACAAAATGATGCTTACGATGTTGAGGTTTTCCTAGGAAAAGAATCTCATACTCGTAAACCTCGTTTTTACATAGCAGATTTTGATCAGAGTTCAAAAATATCCAGTTATTACGACAAGCAATCTCTTGAGAGGATGACCTGGTCTTTTGATGCTGTTCCTTATTTCCCCAGAAACTCTTGTGATCCAACCATGTTTGACTTGTTCAAACAAGGATACCTGAAAGCTAGTAATAATAGTATCGAAATTGTAGAAAAAATCCTAGAAGATTATGATTGACTAGCAACAATGTCATTTATTTTTTGCACAAAGTAATTTAATTCGTATTTGTTTTTATTAATTGTTGCAATATATTCAGATATACTTGCAAGCTTTTTAACATCGCAAACAATATTTGCAGCTTCTAGTATTGTTTCATAAAAACCGGGATATTTCTTGCCAAATATTTCTTCTAAAGCCGGATGACGGTTCACAATGAATGGTGTATTTCTAACCAAACATTCCAAGGCTGTATTGACAGCACTGCAATCAATTAAATCTAGGAATACAATATTTTCACTCAAAAGTTTATCATATTCATTGTTACTTAATTTATCTATTATAGTTACGCTGGTATCACAGTGTTGTAAATGATCAAACATTCCTTGACAGTACTTGTTCATAATACTCAAGTCCCGACTAACTTGTTCACAACATGTTCTCTCGCTACATCCCCCAAACAACAATAAAAAGTCATGCAAGCTTTCGTAAAATCCATCTGGTTTAAAGTACTGATCCATCTCTTTTCCTCGTAAAACGCACTTTTTCAAATTCAGGGGATTATGATCTGGTAAAGGAAGTTCATATATCGAAAAAGGGTTTCTCAACCAAGCACCAATTTGAGTGATTTTTCGATTTTGATTTTTCAGAAAGTTTTCCATAGAAAACATACTACCAGGTACAAATTCCATTGGATGCGGAATAACATATACAGGTACATTGGCAAACCCTATGTCATCTAATGCATTGCGTAATCCGGAAGCAAGATATTCAGTCAACGAGATTAATCCCTTGCAATTAGTTAACGACTTTCTGAACACATCATTTTTAAACAGATTTACACAATTAAACTCGCTGTGCGTTGTATCAAACGTATGATGAATAAAACCCATCCAAGGTGTATTATACGGAAGTATGCCAAGAGTAACTAATGTAGCCATTCCCCAATGAAACGTCCTATCTAAGTATGTGTCTAACAACAATTTGGGTTTACGCTGTAAACTTATAGCATCGAGACTCATCATACCTCCTACTGCATAAGCCCATCCTGAACGATGGTATTCAGAATAATTACTTTTCAATATAGAATCAACATTCACAAACACAGTTCGATCAAGTTTAACATAGGGGTAATATACCTCTTTAGTTGAAGAATTATTCACACGTTGGCTCCAGTCTTTCCAAATATAATCTAAGGCTTCAAACAAATTAAAGCAGTCTTTTTGCATGTTTTCTGCAAGTCCCCAGATATAAGGACTGTGGATGTTTCCAGTGATTATAAAAGATATTATTCGAGCCACATCTAATGTTTCAATATCTGGTTTAATCGGTAGTTTACCTTTTACTCGATCATGTTCATCTAGGAAATGTTGGAGTTCGTCATATGTAATATCGAGATAATTAGTTAGTAAATGTTGACATTTGCTAATAGCTTCTGGAAAACTTATTAATTCTTGTCGAACTTTAATATATTTCATTTTTTTCTTTTGTGTCATTTCGTAAAGGATTGGTTTGTAATTTGGTACATCGAGCCACTTTAGAGCTCTTCCATCGAAATTGAGGGCGCGAGTAATAGATCTCAATATGTTATCCTCATCAATATCGATGGGTTTATAACTAGGACATACGTCCATTTTTAGACGCAAATCTTTAGGATATGACAAATCTTCAAGGAGACTGTCTATTTTATGAGAAACATATAAAGGGACAAACACTCTTTTTTGAATTACAGAAAACATAACAGAATGATATCTAGAGGCTACAACAAGATCCATACTATCTATCAATTTCAGCACACCTTGGACAGTTGTACTAGCATATTCTGTGTGATTTATAACAGGAACATGGTTATTACATAACAACTCAAACAATTTTTTGTTTACAACAAGATCAGATTCACTCTCTTTCGTCGAGTAGTTAAAGGAAAATAAATGCAATTCAATATGTTGAATACTATTAATACGGTTTATTGATCTAACAAGTTTGTCTAATATTAATTCCCCCCTTGGATTCTTGTAAAACATTGGTTGTGCTAAACATATTCCGATTTTTTTAGTCCTCGGCGGCCCGGGAGCTTGGAAATGAAGTCTCCGCGTTCCATGTAGCGACATACCTGTACGAGAAAATACAATGCTCACATCAGGTAAATAAGTAACATTTGCACTCCCAACTATGTTTACAGCCACATCATAGTCTACTCTACTTCTAGCATAAATGTGGTCAAATAAACCAAGATATTTCTCCCCTTCGCTGGGAAATGGTATCCCTACACTAAACGCATAAATTCTGCCTCCAAATTTTCGCAATACTCGTTTAATTCTTTTCATAAAATATCTATTAATAACGTCGCCACCGCCAACGATAATCATATCGAACTTTTCACGCCCATCGGAATCGTAAACATCATCATCCGTCAAATCATCGGCTGATTTGAAATGTAAATGATGTTTCGAAAATATTCGCGGCATAGCAATTTTATAAGAATCATCGCCGATATTTTGTCGATCATAGAACCCTAGCACAAGGATGTTTTGTTGATTCATTTGACTTAATAAGATCATCATTATTTTTCCGAAAGTGCTAGAATTCTATCCTATTACATGTTGGAAAAAAATCAATACATATTGGGGGATCGATGATGACGATGCCTTCTAGGGGGTCTAGGTGGATTTGGTGAAGAGTATTTTGGTGAGGGATATTTTGGTAAAGGAGATTTTGGCAATGGATACTTTGGCAAAGGAGGTTTAGGTGATGGATATTTAGGTAAAGGAGATTTTGGCAATGGATACTTCGGCAAAGGAGGTCTAGGTGATGGATATTTAGGTGATGGGTACTTTGGTAAAGGAGATTTTGGCAATGGATACTTCGGCAAAGGAGGTTTAGGTGGCGGGTATGTTGGCAATGGCGGTAAAGAACATAGCGGTTTTACATTATTCTCAAAAAATATAGGACTCGCAATATTTCCAGGCGGATAATATTCTGCACTGACAACAGATTGCCCACGAATGTTTATGGCTACTCCGAATCCAACATCAGTGGTATCTCTCCAGATTAATTGCGTAAAATGTCCAGTCATATAATCAAATTTAGGTGACGACCAATTGTAATACATAATTTCACTATACCATAAATTTATAGATGTGATGATTGAATGAGTTTGGTCGTTGCCGTATGAGTTTACAAGAGCCAATGTTTCTCCATATGGAGAATGACTATGAAATAGTTCATCTGTTTCTGCCAATGTATCCGACCAATTTTGTGCAATATGTGATAGAGTTGAATTCCATTTTAAAGGTAATACACAATGATTTTGACGATGCAGATTGATTACCGACATAATAATCGATATATTAAAAAAGAGATTATATGCCATTCATAATAAGCATATTCTTATTGCTTATATCTTCATTCAGGTTTTTCAGAGCGTTGTCTTTTAGGTCGGTTTCTCAACCACTTTTTGGTGTCCATATCCCATAAATGCCAGCTTTCTGGTCCGGTCTCGAATAAAGATTTACGTCCATCATAGTGAGGTTGTCTGGATTTCGATACTCCAACATATACATCGGGGGTAAATGGATTCAAAAACGCACCCCACCACGAAAATGTGCTATTTCCCATCACAATAGCGCATGCTCTATAGAGCACATCAAAATCATCCTGGACAGTATCTTCAGATGTATGTTTTAATGTAATATCAACATTTTTACATTTTTTCTTCATGATTGTTTCGAATTCTATACTTATAGGGTTCACAGAACTTTCGGTGACCAATACAACAGGTAACTTTAATTGATTAGCAATCTTACAAGCAAACTCAATATAATCATTTTTTTGAGCAACAAACTCTTTCTCTAGATCTCCCAAACGTACATGAACTGCAAGTACCTTTAACTCTCCAAGTCTACATGAAGATCTACTATAAAGTGTTTGAATCCAATGTTGATGACGTTTTATATACTCATAATACTCATTATAACAAGACAATAAAACATCTCCTCCATCTAACCCATCTGATTTAATATCTGAGATCACTTTGTCTGGATCAACAGCAGTTTCCTTATAATCATCGAGAAAAGCACAGTTGTATATACGAATACCATTCACAATTTCACCTACAGGCCCTTCAATTCCTTTTGTAGAGGGCCTGCGAATTGGTATATAATTTTTTACTCTAATGTAATCTCCTAAATTAGGAAAGTATTTGGGATCTAAATAAAAGCCTTGTGTAAAATATATACTTAATTTCATTCCAGTGTTCATAGCAATCCACTTACCAACCCAAAATTGAAACAGTTGGTTTCCAAATCGCCCTTTTATTCTGTTATGAATAACCTTTTTCTTTTCAAATACAACATCTTCAAGATCTTGAAATCGTTTTTCGATGATATCCATTTTCTACTTGATTAATTGAAAAAACATAACAGAAATTACCGCATTCAACGTTTTTGTTGTTTCTTCCATTTGAAGAAAGCAGCAAGTGACAACACCAATAATAGTAATTGCAACATAGCAGTGTAAAAACTTATGTATGTCACAAGATCAAAGGATCGCGATGTAGTGTCTTTTGGTTTGTTTGCATATAAGTACCAAAGAATAATAGCAGTAAAAATTAAGAAATACAAAGATATGAATGCGCTGAAAGCAGAGGAATTAATTCTGTAAAAATAAATATGAATGGTAAGGATAATAGCACCAAGAACTAGGATGCCGATCAATTCCAGCTTCTTGACTGCATCCGAACTTGCTGATGTAGTTGCCATACTTCTTTAATGTTTGTCTATATTTTTCTAGCGCTCAAATTGTATTTCAAAAAAAAGAAACAGAGTGTAAATGAGGGTAATAACATTAGGACCAGAAAAAATCGGAGCAATCCCAATAGAAGACGCATTCGAAGCAATTTACAATGCAGATATTCTAAAAAAGTTATATGGCCCCTCTCTTAAAGTAACGCCATGGACAGATGATGAGAGAACATTAGAATTTGATCTTGATATGTGTGATATTCCTCATGAAATCCAAAAGATATTCAATGCTCCAAAATTACATGTCACAAATACCCAACAAGTGAGTCGATCATGTCATTCAAAATGGGAGATAAACAATGAAATGAAACTGCATTTTCTGGGATCAGACCTCTTAACAATTCAACCATATTTTGTATTACATCGTCAAGGTGATATAACATATTTGACAGGTGTTGTAGAGCATCAAGCAAAACTTCCTCCACCGCTAAATGGAATAGCAGAACATTATATGTCTTTACAAACTGAGAAACAGCTGACTAAATACAAATCTATTCTCAAAAGAATGCAAGTTGACTTGGAACAACGAAAATAATAAAAATTATTTTAGAAATATGCTGAGTTTATCGAAAAATTGATTAGTTTATTATTACAAAACGTCGTATATCGAGTTACCATCCAAGCAATCAACATGGCTCAGAAAATCTACGTTCGACTGGCTCATTTGGATATGGTTCTTTCGAACATCAACAGTATGCCCGTAGATGTAGCTATGGAATCCTACGTGAATCGTTTGTACAACCACATCTTCAAATGTCTTCATGCTATGCCGTCCACAGAAGCGATTGCGCATCATCTTGAAACCTCTCACATCAATTTTCAGATCAACGAATTGGAGATTGCCAAAAACGCATTGAGGTTGGCTCTGTCGTAATAAAGAAAAGTATCCACCATCCAAGTCATACTCTCCACTCAAACCATTTTCTCATTTATTATTGGACAAACTTGATCAAAATTTGCAATTTTTGTATCATATTGGAAACTCATTTTTTGCTTTATTGATGAGCATGTATTGTGTAAACGCATCGACAGTATTACCCCACCCGCTGATATTTGAAATGTACTGGGTGTTAATTGCTTGTATGTTGAAGGATCTATGCAATCTATCACTTCTGTAAAGGTGAACTGATGTAGATGAGCTACTTCATGTTGATCATTCCAATGCAGCAGATGCAAATTCGGATCTTGCATAGATAACAGGTAAATTGCCAATGCCATTAGCTGATGCGAGTTGCAAGAATTCAACAAGGTTCGTACATTTAAGTTGAGAGATAAGTAACAGTCATCTTTTATGGACTTGTCAAGGTCTTTGAATCTTACTTTTTGTATTTTCATTCCCGTATCGTAGATACGAGTAATATTTTGTTGATATTTTTGGAAATAAGCCGTCTTGATAGAATCAGATACCGGTATATGAGAAACTAAAGCACGTGCACTAGGATGTTTTATTGACATATTGTTTCTTTTGCAGCTAATGCCTAGATTATCCCCCGTTGCATTGTGTACACGTACATCGCTTGTCAATCCACGTTTTCCCTCTGTACAACAAGCAACGTAAAAGTGATCAGCATTTGGTGGTAAGACATATTGCAACACAGAAACATCGGGAGCTTTTTTTGTGGAAGGCATCAGCTTGACCGATTTTGATAACTGCTTAAGACGAAGAGGGTTCTTGCACACAATACCTTTGGATATCAAGAAGTCACATACGGTCTTTTCCAAAAAATCTCCGGATATCTTTGCAAGATTCATTGTAATATTGTTCGCAATTAGAAGTGTTTTATGTCATTTTCAATTTTTTTTATTAAATCTGGTTTCGTGACATAAAAATTGGCAATATGCACCTGATATATTGTACATACATGCCAACATTAAAAAAATGAGAGTCATATCATTAGATTGCGGAATACAATGTTCCGGGGTTGTTGTTGCAAATGTCTCTTCAGATAATGTTGAGATTATACATCTAGCATTTGTGACTAGCTGCATTTACGAATACTGTCTATCAGAGATCCACCAATATGTAGATCCATATAAAACATTAGTATTGTATGAAAACCTTTACATGCCAAAACTCAAGACAGTGTATCAAAATTGGCCTGTGATGAACATTCAAAAACGTATAAGAAGCTATTTCTTGCAACAACATGCAAATGTCAGAGCTCTATTTCCTTCTCAAAAGGTGGGCTTAATTCCGGGGGAAAAGTCAAAAAACAGAAAAAAAAGGGCGGAAGACTATGTGACAACATATCTGTCAACTTTCTCCGACAAAAGAATATCAGAAAAATACAATGCATTATCAAGAAAACACGATGTTGCAGATGCCTTGTTGGGGGTTTTGTATGCACAACGTTACTTGCTTCCCAAATAGCGTTTCCAACACATAAATACAATGTAAAGCAGATCTGCGCAAGCAAGCACAATTATAAACGTAAAACATATGTATGTAATTCTTGTGTCATTATGAGTACTCATACCACTTCGGGAATCGCCAAGTACGTTGACGACAAGAGTTCTGCAAGAAGGACATGCAAGAGGAATGTTTTGTTGAGTAACGTATTCTACATAGCTCCTATAGCAAGCATAGTGTAGTCTTTTTTTGCATATGTTACATATAGTCATTATCTCACCAATTTCGACATCTTCGATACAAATAGCGCATGTTCTATCTATAGCATCTAAAGTATGAGACATGGTTCATTCAACAACTTGGTACACAATCTACCAGAAATCATTTTTTGTGAAATTGGTAAGTAATTGTGAAATAATATTTGTGCGTCTCATAGCAAATCCTCCGAATCATCTTTTGTATCCCTTGGGCATATAAACATATAAACTAGAATACCGATGATCACTGCTAGTTGAATCCATGCCTCGGTTTCATCTTCTTCAGTACATGTTATATGATGAATATCTGTGCTCATTTTATCCAAATAGTCTGCCATGATGTTGGTCCTGATATAATCTCGATTTAAGGACCTCGGTATATGTTTGATTTTTGTTACTCGTAATATACTGAATTTGTTCGTGCATAAAAATCGATTATATGACCATCGGTTTATCAACAACATGATGTTCTATATCTAAGTTACACACGAAATTTGATTTACTTATTGTTACAATGTTTATATGGCCAAGAAGAAAAATATTCCTAAATCTTTGAAAGAAAATGTCTGGAAAAAATGGATCGGCGAATCATATAATGCGAAATGTACAGTGGAATGGTGCAAAAACCGAATAACACCATTCACATTTGAGGCAGGTCATGATATACCAGAAAGCAAAGGAGGAAAAACGTGTATTGAAAACTTGCGTCCCATTTGTTCTTCGTGTAACAAGAGCATGGGAGATAGGTACACTATAAAAGAGTATTCCCAACTATATAAGCCTCCTGTTCAAAGGACAAATTGGTTTACATGTTGTGTTTCATCAGGAAATTCAATATAAAGCATATCCAAATATGATAAAGTAATGTCTGGAATAAGTGATAAAGACCTTTTGAAGTCATTGGAAGAATCGTTTCAAAATCCAATTACATTGGAAACTCATAAGAATAGATTGAGATATTTGCTAGAACTGTCTAAGAGTAACAAGAACCTTTTTTATATATTATCCCACCCTAAGAAGTATATTCCCCGTATAACAAATCGTTATCCAAACAAAGTTGCTACCCAAAAGAACATGGTCACTACAGTACTATCATTATTTCATTGCCGAAAGCTAGCATGCGTGATTCCTGAACAACATGCAGAATGGAAAGTTCATCATGCTCTTCTTCGAGAAGAGGAAAGGGATTTTTTAGCAAAAAACAAACCGTCACCTGAACAAGAAGAAAACTATGTTACTTACACTGAAATAAAGGAAAAGTTTAAATTACTTAAAAAAGAATCAGATGTTCATGATTTGCGCTATAAATCTCAAAGATTGTGCCTTCTGGCATTTATTGTTTATCAAATTCCAAAACGTGCAGAACTAGGTAATGTTCGCATTTATCGCGAAGGCCAATCACCAGTTGTTGATAATTACATAACACTTAGCAAACCACCACAGGAATCTACACTGATAATTAAAAAATATAAGGGCTCGGAGTCATTAAACAAACAGCCAATAGTAGAGAAGTTGCATCCCAAATTCGTTAAAGTTCTCCAAAAAAGCTTAAAAGCTCATCCTCGAAGTTTTTTATTCGTCAAACGGGATAATAACCCTTATGCTACAAACCAAGAGTTCAGTCATCATGTTATACGCACGATGAAGAGTCTTTTTGATGGAAGGGCTATGGGGGTGAGTTTAATTCGTCATATGTACATTACAGAAAAGATTGATTTCAACAATAGTTCAACAGCAGAACGTGAAGAAATTGCTAAAGCGATGGGCCATTCAAAAGCTATGCAAGATCGATATAACTGGATTCTTGCATCTAAAGACAAAAAACAATAATAATAATTATAATGTCTTTACCTATTCACGTTATCATAAATAATGTTGTGCCATTTCTTGATCCCAAGGATCAGTGGTCTTTGGCTCAGTCATGCAAGGAAATGCGAAAAGAGTTCTTTCTCAAGTACACAAGTTTCACGAATACATGGAGATTAGATACACGAATTGATCGACATCTCGAGTGTATAGAAAAAATATTGAAGAAATACAAACAACACGCATCTCTCAGTTTTTTTTGTTTACGTTCAAGTAACACATTTACACTCAGATGGGATTATATACATACATTATATTTGAATGAATACAAAAAAGGTAAATATATACATCCCCACTATTTCGGAACTGTTGAGGAAGGTCGCGATTTTTTCAAGACACAAATTCTACCACAGTTTAAAACAAGCCATTCACCGAAAGTTCTTTACAAGAACAATTATGTTTCACAAAAAGCAAGCAAAGTGTTCGTTGAAGCTGTTGATGCATTGTTGAATGTCATTGAGAACAATGTTTGAAAAAGGGATTTGTCGAGTGTAAAGACATGTCTTTTTGCACATTTATATATTAGTAAATTTAAGTTAATTGCTCAGATGTCGATCAAAATATTAGGTGAGAGACTGAATTTCGATCTCAGCAATAATATGAGCTTTATTAATGCTGTCCCAAATTTCGGTATTGACACATCCGACTGTAATGTAATAAATACTACTCAATCAATAAGTATTCTTGGATCGAGAGGTCCTATTTGGGGAGTGGGAATCAAGAGCACTGTTTCTAATGCTACAACAAAAAACATAAATATTGATCCAGCAGACAATATATATATTGCAGGCGAGTATTCGGGTAATGCATCTTTTTATGCAAGCAATAGTTCCTCGACAATTACATCATTGACAGTTCCAACTACAAGTAATTCTTCAGTAGGAGTATTTGCTGCAAAGTATAATACATTAGGTGCACCATTGTGGTCCGTGGCAATAGACGGTCCTGGAAATGATCAACAAACAGAAATTACGGCAGATGCAGCAAGTAATCTGTATGTCGCTGTAGGTTTTTCTAATAAGGCTCCTCTCATATACAATTCGAATGCAATAAATTGTCTCGGTTCCACAGCCACTGCGGCATCGGTAACTAGTGCTCTGGCTATTGTAAATAGTAATGTTTCGATGGGTTGTTGCGTCAAATACAATTCGAATGGCCAAGCACAATGGGCAACATACTGCATTGGCGGTACTCCAACCGCTTTAACAACAGATGCAAATGGAAATGTATTTGTATCGACGATTTATTCAACGTCAAACCCAGTTATCTACAACTCAACCCCATGTAATTGGATAGGTGATGTTGTTACGTTTTTAGGGACTGGAGTTGGAGCATACACAGAGGGAACTGGTACAGGCGCAGCATTTAATAGTCCACGAGGTATGGTATTCGACACATCAAGTAATATGTATATGTGTGATAGTGTAAACCAAGTAATCCGTAAGATAACACCTGCGGGCGTGAGTAGTTTATTTGCGGGTAAACCAAATACAGGGACTTTTGTAGATGGTACAGGTAGTAGTGCCGGGTTTTCGAATCCAGAATGGATCGCAATTGACGGAAGTAATAACTTGTATGTTGCAGATAGCGGAAATCATCGCATTCGTAAAATTACATCCGCTGGTGTAGTTAGCACGTTAGCAGGCAGCGGCGTATCAGGTTCAGTTGATAATACCACTGGTACAGCAGCAACATTTAACGTACCTTCTGGGGTTGCTGTGGACCCAAGTTATAATGTCTGGGTGTCTGAATTTGGTGGGTGTAAAATTCGAAAAATCGCACAACCATCAACTACTGTGACGACTGTTGCGGGAAGCGGTACCAATGGATATGCTGATGGAACGGGTGCAAGTGCCAGTTTCAGAAGCCCTCGTAGTATTGTTTTAGATAAATTGGGAAATTTATATGTTGCCGATAATTTTAGTCATACAATACGTAAAGTCACATCAGCAGGTGTTGTGACGACAATAGCCGGATGTTCCAATACCTCAGGATATTATGATGGGGTCGGAAGTAATGCTCTATTCTCATATCCAGTTGGATTAAGTATTGACAAATACAACAACTTGTACATTGCAGATAATGGAAATGCAGCGATTCGAAGGATCAACATAAACAACAATCAAGTATGTACGATTGCTGGAACTCCAGGTAATTCTGATGGATTAGGAACTCTAGCAAAATTCAATGGAATCTGGGGAATTGGAATAGACAATAATGATTATTTGTACGTAGCGGATATAAGTACAAATTTTATCAAAAAAGTGAATGTATATGGACTACCAAGTCCAGCTGGACAAGTCTATCCCAGTTTTTCCAATACAACAACAACATTTGTATCTTCAGGACTATTGAATCCATTCGGCATAACAGCTGATAACAAAAATAACTTGTATGTTGCTGATAGCCGTTCAAATGTTATCAAACGCGTTAATACAGCCGGCACAGTTACAATAATTGCTGGATCTGGAACAGCTACATTTCTAGATAACAGCAATGTAACAGCTGGGTTTAACAATCCAACTGGAGTAACAATAGATATGTCCGGAAACATCTACATTGCAGATAATAGCAATCATCGCATACGTAAAATTGCTTGTCCAGCCAACAATGCACCTGTATCTGGTGCTAACTATAGTGTTACTACGGTTGCCGGATCAGGCACAGGAGGTTCTAATAACGCTACTGGTACAAGCGCGTCATTTAGCAATCCATATGATGTAGCCGTAGATTCTATTGGAAATATCTATGTTTCAGATAGAAGAAATTTCTTAGTTCGCAAGATAACTACTGCAGGTGTTGTATCAACTTTTGCGGGAAGCGGAACTTCTGGAACAACAAATGGAACAGGATCCGCTGCAAGCTTCAAAGATCCAACACTCATGACTATAGACCAAAGCGGTAATCTGTATGTGAGTGACAGTAATCTGGTGAGGAAGATTACACCATCTGCTGTAGTATCAACAGCACTTGGAACTGGTACGATAACATTATCAAATGTCGGAGGTTTAGCAGTTGACATATTGAATAATCTTTATGTAACTGACGCAGCTGCTAATAAAGTTTACGCAGTTACTCAAGCAGGCAATGCAAGTATAGTTGCTGGATCAGGTGCAGGTGGATCAAATAATGCTATAGGGACACTTGCCACCTTTAAATATCCTACCGGAATGACAATAGACCAGAACGGCAATCTATACATATCTGATACAAGCAATGCAATCATTAGAGCAGTTGGTCCGACTACAACGTTATCTCCCAGAATCCCTTACAATTCAAATTCTCAGTTGTCATGTATAACGTGTTATAATTCTAGTGGGATAGCACAATATACGGTAAATCTTCCTGATGAACCTGGAAATAAATGTACAATAACAACTACATGTTTAACAACTGACAATTTGAACAACTGTTATATTGTTGGAACTTATACAAGTAATTGTACAATTGTTGCAACCACTACTGCAACAGCAGCAACATTTACACTTTCAAATAGTTCGACTTACTTTGCTTACCCTACAATTGGTTATATTGGAATGATTTGGAATGGAGGTAATATTGCATGGGGTTTCTCAATATGGACAATTGATAATCTTTCTTCAGTTGCAATTGACAACAATAGTAATTTATATGTTGTTGGAAATTTTACTTCACCAAATTTTGCAAAATTCAATTATAATACCCAATTGGTAGCGCCACCTAATCTGCGAGCTTCGACCGGTTTTTTGACACAATATTCTACAAGTAACGGTTCATGTATACCACTATGGGTAGCATATGTAGATGGCCCTGGAACGATTACAGCCTCAGCTGTAAAAGTTACATCAAATTTTGGCGTACATGCGATGTACAATGTATCGCAACCAAATAATGTAATATTTTACAATGCAGATGCATCAGTAGCTAATTTTACACTTTCATCAACAAATACTGGGCAGTGTGGCGTAACAGTTATATATGATTCAACTGGAATGGTTCGGGATGTCATACAAACAAGTGCTACTGGTAATGACGTGGGAATAGATTCAGCTGGTAATGTTTATATGGTTGGATCATATTCAACTCCTGGACCAACCTTTTATAGAAATCGAACATCAAATCTTCAAGTTATCAACTTGCCCACTACTAACTCTAATGCAGGATATATTGCACAATATGCTATGACTACAAATAGCAATTACATAATGTCATCGACGTCGACAAGTGGTTTAATTAAAACTATCTTCAATAATTCATCGACACAAACAAGCATCCAATTTTCATCAAATTTAGCAACAAAAGCAGCTTCAAATTTGAGTTTAGCTTCTAATTCATCTGCAATACTTACTTACTTGACAAATTCATGGTACCAACTTTATTAATTTAATCCATTCGTTTTTTTTTGCTTGCCATGTTTGAGTTTTCGCCCAGTCTATTGCATTGTTACGAATCATTTCCTTTTTTGAAGGATTTTGTTCTAAATGTAGTAAAGTCGATTTTAAATCTTCAGTTGTTGACATTACAATCCCTCGATCGGCAATAGTATCAGATAAACCAGCTAGTTTTGGTGCAATACAAATACATCCTAATCTTTGAGCTTCCAGTGCAGATATACAATATGTTTCTGAAAAGGTTGTTGGATACAACCAATAATCAGCGCATGCCAATGATTCTAATATTTCATTGTTATCTTTGTATCCCATGAATTTTATATAATTATAAGATTGATATATGGTAGATATTTCAGTAGGCACATCCCTATAGATATGTAGTTCTGCATCAGGCAGGTACTGTCGAATATTTATGAAAAGCTTTAGACACGTAGTTAATCCTCTTTGATAGTCTGAAATCCATATAAATCGATTTTTACACTTGGTCGTTTGTAAACATTTCGAGATCATTGCAGCATCAATTCCATGTCCAATTATGTGAACTTTGTTCTTGCAGATGCCATACTTGTTTACTATCAAATTGCGATGCCATGTACTAAGACAAATATATCCATCTATGCAATTATCAATATTCCTCAAGAATTCTTTAGCATCATTGGGTAGATGACAGCCATTATAATAGGGGTGTATTATCACATCATGTATCCATACAAATGTCTTGTTTGCTAATTTTGTTGCATCGAATTGAATAAAGAAATTCACAAATCGCGAAACTATCATAACCTGAAAAGATACATTCAATAGGTGCAAATATCCTGTAGAAACAAACATTAGTCCAGTATGAATATCAATATATACATCATCCACATTATCAGCAATAATAATTATTTCATATGTATCCAATAACTCCTTCGCGAGATATTTCACAGAGAGTTCACTGCCAAATACGGTATCTTGTTTTCGAAAAAATAAGGGAGACGGTCCCATGTATATTCCAAGAAGTTTAGTTGATACGCATTTTTTTACCAAGTTATTGAGGGAAGTTATATTTTCTTCAATAATATGCTTTGTATTATGAGGAATTTTGCCTCTATTCAAAACTCGTAAAGACCATGCAAGAGCTTCTTTATATTTTCCAAGTTGAGTAGCACACCAAATCATTTCATCCTCTAGTTTGTAATCATAGACATCTTGCCAAAGGTATAGTACGGCATTCGTTGGACATTGTAAGTTAATTGCTTGAAGTCCATAATAATAAGCTCGTTCATAATCGGTTTTCTCGCTAAAATAACGACACAGTTCATACATAGGTTCTGCATAGTTCGGATGATTACGAAAACAGTCAAGAAATGCTTCGATCATATCTTGTTCAGAATCTCCCCTTTTTAAGTAAGATCTCCCAATCATAAGACGAGCAACATATTTTGCTTCCTCAAATGATTCGAGAGGTAGATAATATCGGTAAGCATTTATTGCCTTATCATATAGTCCTGCATCATAATATGATTGAGCAAGAAAATGCTTGTATCGTGTATGAGAAGGAGCATCAGTGATTAATTGCTCTAAAAACTCTATGTCCTTTGTGTGTTTTAGAGGATCTTTGTTTCTGTTACCTAATCGTCTCGATAGGAAAGCATAATCACCTATCATTTTGACTGTTTTTAGATTAGGGTAATCGCTATGGAGATACTCGTGTAATCCGTCTAAAAACTGCCAAGCAAATTTAACATCATTGCGGATAAGTAAAGGTCTGAAATAATAGTTGAAGTCTGTTTGCATGCGCACATAATATTGATCTCCTAGAAATACATCTGGTATCTTGAAATCTCCAACTAGGATGTCATCTGCATCCATAATCAATATGAATTCGGACCTTCCAATACACTTTTGTAAAGCATAAGTTCTATTCCACCCAAAATGAAAATGATTATATTTTTTGTATTTATGATCCAAGTGGCACTGACACGTGCGAAATTCATGATCAAATATTTCACCTGCGATATTTCTCTTATCAAAAAACATTTTTATTTTCTCCTTGGTATCGTCTGTTGATCCGGTATCACAAATCACATACATATCAACGAGATTAACAATTGATTCTAGACATTCAAGAATAACATCCGATTCATTTTTCACAATCATATTTAGACATACTCTAGCCATTTCAAAAAGACCTATTCAATAATAGTCCATTGAAAAAAGAATTGAAGATTCAGGCGTGGCCTTATAATGTAGACCATTGTTGATTTGTCCAAATTAAATTTAATGAGCTATCAGAATTCACTACAACAGTTCTAGTCGGCATGTTGCTATAGTTAGGCTGTATATTAACATTAATAGAGGTTGGACTAGCATTAGTGATAATCTTTTGAAACCCGGCAGATGTTGTAGGCAATGTAGAAGGTAAATAGTAATTGCTTTGATTTTTTGCTATGAATTTTGTGATAAACCCATCTTGTGATTTAGGCGCAAGACTTAATAAATCAGATGTTGATTGTAAGTAGCTACCAGTTACTAATATATTATTACTGACATCAATATCAAAATTAAGTGGATTAATATTGCTAGTAATTGCTATAGGAATATTATCGACAATTCCACCGCCTGGATTGTAAGAGACAATAAATGCACTCATGCTCTTATATTATAAAATACTTTTTGCCGTTAGAAACCAAGATTGTACTTGCCTGCGATTTCATTTTCAATATTAATGATTTCAGACGAAGTAAGAATTCTGTTATAGACAATTACACACGCAGAATTCCAAATACCTACTTCTGAATATGCATTTAGTCCAATAGGTGATAAAGCGTAACTAGCTGCAGGTGCACCCTGTGTTTTGTTAACTTTATTGCATTTGTACAAATTGTGTTGATCGGTGCTTAAGATCCAGCCAGTTCCGATTTGATTTGCTGTTGATGTTATCCAATTACCATGATATGCTACGCCACTAAATGTACCATTGAACCCGGATAACCATGCCGCAGGTGTTGCACTTTGACTTGCAAAAATACGGGAAGTTTCTCCATTTGGTTTTCGTGTCAAATGAAATAATGTATACGAAGTAGATGGAAGAATACCTGCAGGAAATACTATACTGCTACTTGTAGAATCTGCAGCAAGATACGTGTATCCGTTTATGTTTCCCGTACTGATTGATCCAGAGATACTTGTAGCATGGTTACTGTTTCCCGACAAATCAAACCATTTACTACCACTCCACGATTCACCAGTATAATATGCAAGTAATCCTGATGTTGAAGTTATATACGAGAATGATAATGATGCGGACCATTGTTGATTGTTCCATATCAAATTAAGAGATGCATCTGGAGATAGTGAATAGGTTGTCATTGAAGGCATTATACTAACAGTTAGTGGATCTGAACTACAGTTGGTTATTATTTTTTGATGTCCGGTTGATGATGGTGTTGCTGGTAATGTGTATATACCTTTATTGCTTTTGACAAGCTTTGTTATAAAACCATCTTGCGATTGAGGGAAAACGTTTATGATATCAGACGGAGGTTGATTGTAACTGCCAGATACTATGATGTTATTGCTGGTATCAATATCGAAGTTTACCGGTATTACACAACTATTACAAGATATGGGTATGGCATCGATGAGTACTCCACCGGGCGAATATGAAACAATAAATGAGCTCATTCTTGAACTTAATTATCATAATAACACTCAGAAGATAAGAAAAAAACCAGACCTCTAATTTGTGGTGAAGTATCCGATGGTTGGGGGTCCACTAATACCGGTGTACGAAAATGGAACAACATTTACAATATTACTCTTACTTATTAAATTGGTCAGCGTATACGACTGTGTTTTATATAAAAATGGCGAAGATAACATATTACTAGCAGATGTGGCCATATTTGCAAGGTTTGTCCACTTTACCTGAGCATATGCATAGTTGGATCCAGACCAAGATACAGTAGCCGTATTCGAAGTTATATTTGTTATGGTTAACGACCCTGCTGAAAGTGTACTGGGTGCAAGATAAACAACTTCATCTACACTAGTTGGGTTTCCATATCCCGTATTTATAGGAAATTCCGTGTTTGAAGCACCGATCCATGATATTCCATTATCAGGTGTAATTTCAAAATCAGTACTTCGAAGTTGCCAGGACTCAGCGGGGTTAATACGTAGTCGATACAATTGATTGTTATACTTCACGTAAAAATATGTTCCCGTAGGATATCGTTGATACATGGTTAGATAATCATACCACTTATTCAAATTGCCGCCAATAATACTATTATAACATGAAAGTTGTCTTGGAACTGTTGTATATGCGGGAGCTTTAGATGCTAAAGAGGCATCACCATTATAAAATGAAGCATTTGACTGTGTGCTTGTTCCAGCAATATATATCTTACCATTTGGTGCTACACTGATTTTATTTATTTGATTATTGCCAACACCATTAATTAAAGATGCCCACTGGGGAGTCCCAGCTGCATTGTATTTTACAACATAAGAAGTTTGACTGTTTATTCCAGATGCATTGGGCAAAGCTAGTGATATCTTGTTGCTATTCGCATCATAAAAATTTGGTACAGTTGTAGCGGAAGTATACTGCCCTGTAGCATAAATATTCATTTGAGGATCGATGGCAATAGAACCAATCACATTATCACAGTCACTGTTATCTATTTTAGCAATCCATACTGGCGACGTGTTAGGCAAACATTTCAATATAAATCCAGATTTATATGCACCACTAGACGAAGACGCTGGAAAAGTGAAGTTGCTACCATAATTAATAGGTGTAGTAATCACAGTTGGCAATCCATTTGTTACATTTTTACCAGTATATTGTCCAACTAAGTATATATTGCTGTTGACATCTACAGCTACGGTGTTAACAGTTACATCACAATTGCAGCCCGAAATACAAATCGTTTTCTTTCCAGCTCCAGTATTATCATATATCGCAACAAATCCAGTTTTATTTGACGCTGATGGGACTTGTAATCCCAACTTGTTAAAATTTGTAATTTTTCGAATGCACTGTCCACCAGCTTCACAAACATACATAATATTGGATGATGGAGACATCGATAACCCATGTGGCAATGAGAAGCTTATAGTTGTTCCAGTTCCATTGGTAGTTGCTTGTGTACCGTTTCCAAGAATGGTTGTTACCATGCCTGTAGGAGAAATTCTTCTTATACGATTGTAGTTTTTGTCGCTGACATACAAAAAGCCAGAATTATCGAGATATATATTTTCAGGTGTGTTGAAACTGGCACATGTACCAATTCCATCTTGAACCCATGTTGTGTTTGTGTTACCAGCATACGTTGTCACGTATGATGATGGAGATATTGACCTAATAGTGTTATTGCAGTCTGCAACGAACAGTCCACCATCCGGTCTACAAACAACATCGAGAGGTCCCGCAAACGAAGCCAAGGTCCCTTGCCCGTCTGTATAAGCAGAAATTCCGTTACCAGCAATCGTGACTACTTGACCGTTTGATGATATCTTTCGAATTTTGAAATTGTATCTGTCGCAAACATATAATGTATCGCTTTTGTCTATAGCTAATCCAATAGGATTACTGAAACTTGCAAGAGTACCATAATTATCCGCATTACCTGCTTGGCCACCTGCGAAAGTGGTAACGGTGCCATTCGGGGTAATTTTCCTAATAGCATGATTAGAATAATCAGCTACAAATAGATTACTAGCAGAATCTATCACGATTTTTCGAGGATTATTGAAGGCGACTTGAGTACCGGTACCGTTAACAAACCCAGCAGTATTCGATCCCGCAAATAATGACACGACACCTGCTGGTGTTATTTTGCGAATCAAGTGATTCGCAGAATCAGTAATATAGAGATTTTCAGCATTATCCATAGCTATATCGATGGGTGTATTGAATGTTGCAAGGTTTGAAGCACCATTATTACTGCCTGCTGTTCCGGTACCCGCGAATGTTGTTGCAATAGACTGGCCGATAGTTGTTTGATCTCCACTTGTAAGAGGGAACATTTGAGGGGTTATCTTTCTAATTCGATTGTTGATCTGGTCAGCTAAAAATAATGCACTTTTATTGGAGTTGAAACAAATCTGGTATGGTGTATTAAACAAAGCATTTTTGAATACACCATCTGAATAACCTGATAAACCACCCCCACAATATGTAGAAACAACACCATTAGAGTTGATCACGCGTAATTGTCCATTTCCTGCTTCAGAGACATATATATTGCCATAAAAATCAGATGCTACTCCATTAGGAAAGTTGAAGCAGGCAGTATTTGATGGTCCATTTATGTTTCCCATTACACCTGTTCCAGCATAAGTAGTAACTAATCCACTTGGGGTTATTTTTCGAATCTTGTGATTATTATAATCAGCTACATAAAGATTGTTATACTGATCCGTGCACATACCAATCGGGCTATAGAATTGAGCAAGTGTTCCAGCGCCATCGTTAGAACCTTGAGTACTTCCTGCAAAAACAGTAGCAGATGCAGAATTGCTTGTACTGAATGATAATTTTTGTATTAAATTATTGTCGGTATCAGCAACATAGCATATATTAGAGGTATCTACGCATATACCTCTTGGTCGGTTAAATCCAGAACAAACTGTTACAACATTGCAAGTAGTTGGATATACTTTCTTAATTGCACCAGCACCACCATCACATACTAAAACAACACCATTGCTATCAATAGATATTGATGCGAGATTGGCGAACCCGGCTGAAGCTCCAATACCATCACCTGGGGCTGCTGCACCTCCAGCGACTAATGAGACATATCCATTTGAATCGATTTTTCGTAATTTTAAACCGGTGTATTCGGATATGTAGACGTTACTGTTTGTATCACATGTAATACCTCTAGGATACATAAAACTTGCAAATGTTCCGTATCCATCTGTACTACTGTAAGCTCCAGAACCAGCATATGTTGTAACATTACCAACATAAGATCCTCCAAGACCATCATACAATACGGGATTAACAGTATCATACTGACCAGCAATGTATAAATTACTTTGAGCGTCTATAGTAGTTGATGTTATAACTACATTACATAATCCTGCAATGTAGGAGGCCCATTGTGCTGTACCGTTCTTGTCGTACTTGACAGTAAATCCAGCTTGTGCGCTAGATTGCATGATTCCACTTGGAGCGGCGATGTTTGATGACACAGCTGCCGTTGATAATCCCGACGCGTTATATAAAATAGGTGGAGCATTACTGAATATTCCTGTCACATAAAAATTTTCATTCGAATCTACGGCTTGTCCTTTGCAAATATCTTGTCCTCCACCATCAATTGCGATCACCCATTGTGGAACAGTGTTATTACTTAATTTCATGCCAAATGCTCCAAATGATCCCCCGGAAGTGATTGGAGGTGTTATTCCTGTGACATTATTCGAAGAGTTGCTATTATAAACCAAAAAAGATTTATTGTAATCACCACTGACAAACATATTACCGGTATATGGATTGGTTGTAACATACTTGACAACGTTACTGCCATTATTAGATCCATCCAGGCACATAGCCCAAGATGGAGTAATGGATCCTAACAAACTCCAGTTCGTTGCTGTGGATATTAAGGTAGAATCAGTATTATCATAAGTAAGATTTGCGCCTTCGCCAGAAATAGAAGCTGCTCCCGAAGAAGTGTTCAGTGTTAATTTTTCAGCAATCCTGGCAATAGACATTTAAAATATTTGCTTATTTTTTTAGCGAATTTCTACAGTTTGTACCACCTATTAAAAAAGCCTAGCTTGGCTGTAGCATTTGATGCCAAAGCAAAATTAAATGTAGAAGTGCTACCAATATCACCTTGGCATACATTTATAGTTGTTGGTGCTTGCGTGTTAGTTAAATATTTTATCATTCCGTTGTTAGTTGCACCCAGGGTGGAAGGAACGTAATAGTTTGCTTGATTAGCTTGTAACAAACTCCATTGAGTAGATGGATTAACATTTGAAGTCGCAGTTACTGACTCATAATTCATTTGTTGTTGTGTGGAGCTTGACAAAGAAAAGATGTTGTTGGATAACGTAAATAACTGTCCAAACGATTTGATTGATGCCATTTTATTTTAGTTCACTTAATTTGCGTTATCCAGGTAAATATTGAAACTTCTAATACGAACCTATACTTGTCCAAGAAATTGCACAATCTGAATCTGTCGTAATAACTATGTTAGATCCAGATACAGCTGTAGATAATGTTGTAATTGTTGCACTGCGATGAGAAGCAACAGTAAATATATCGGCATTGTTTCCATAAGTACGAATAAACGATAACTGCAAGTTGCCCGTCTTGGCTGTCAAATTGGAAGATGACTTGTTTGCGATCTGAATATATAGAGTACCAGCACTATTATCCCCCTTTGTATAATTGCTTAATGTATGAGTAGTTCCTGCAGCATCCCATTTGGTTTGGATATAAAAAGGTCCACCAGTCGTAGCTGTTGCAGATGCGTTAGAAGGTGTTGTATTGAATTGACCGATGATGTCAAGTGTGGATTGAGGGTTGGAATTCATTATTCCTACATTACCGATGGTAGTTATTCGCATACGTTCTAGCAACGGATTTGTGTCGTTTCCATAGGTTTTGGTTCTTACAACCAAATCGCCGCCCAAATTATTATCAAGACATGATATTTCTGCCTGGGTATTCGAAGTAGCAAAGGTCCTAAATTGTACAGCTGCTTCTGCTCCAGAACCTCCGCTGAGGTTTTGAAGGATCAAAAATGGCACTTTTACAGAACCAGCATTACTTGTAAGGTGTATCATTCCGGATGGGGTAGCATTGCAAAGGCCAATTCCCATCATATTGTTAGAAAATGTAACCATGCTGTTACCTTTTGATGTAAGCCCAATCACGCCAGTTGCAATATGGTACATACCAGTATTTGAATCCGCATTCCAAGTGAATGCTGGAGCACTGGCACTATCATTTGAATATCCTTGAATCTGTGCATTTGCTTGTATATTTCCCACAGTTGTTATTCTCATGCGTTCTATTAACAGATTGCTCTCAGCAGCAGGTAAAGACCCGGGTCCGCCAGTTTTAGTTCTAAATATCATATCGCCACCATAAACATTGTCAACCACTGAGATTTCACCTTGAGCATAACTTGTAGGATATGTTTTAAATTGCACGGCAGCTTCACCGCTCCCAACGCCGCCGCCAGTGTTTTGGAGAAGTAGTAATGGTGCTTTAACCCCAGGGGCGTTACTTTGAAGATGCAATATTGTGCTAGGTGTAGTTGTTCCTAGTCCCATGAGCGAATTCGAAAGAGTAACAATATTGGTACCTTTAGATGCGAATCCAAATACCCCAGTGCCTATATGATACATACCAGTATTTGTGTCGCCGCTCCACGAAAATGCAGGAGCACTAACACTGTCAGTTGCAGATCCTTGTATTTGACCAGTCATTGTACCACCTGATTTCAGCAACGCACTATTAGAGGCAAATACAGCTGCATTACTAGAGAAAATAACCCCAGGGGTTATATTGGATCCACCTTGTAGTACAGTTGTCGCATTTACAGATCCGGCTACGTCTAATTTGTATCCAGGGGTGTAGGTGCCAACACCTACATTTCCTGCAGTTGGATCTAATACCAAATGTGACGCAGTTGCTAATGATCCGGAATTGTTTACATTGGAGGTTCGAATAAGCGTAAAGTAATTTTGACCATTATTTGAAGATTGAACATAGCATTGGGCTGCAGAGTATGCAGCTCCTTGTATTGTAAGTGAATTATTACTTGCCATCACAAATTGATCAAGATAATTAACATAGAGTGTATTTGCAATATGTGCAGTATACTGCGGATTTGCAACACCAACTCCCATCATAGAGTTTGATAGTGTGACCACATTGGCACCTTTAGATGCGAATCCGATAGCGCCAGCACCCATGTGATACATTCCAGTATTCGTATCGCCACTCCAAGAGAATCCGGGGGCAGTCACACTGTCTGTTGCCGATCCTTGTATTTGTCCAGTCATAGTACCGCCAGATTTTAACAAGGCACTATTCGAAGCAAAGAAAGCAACATTACTAGCGGTGTAACCCACATTTGAAGGAGTATAAACAGTCGAAATAAGGGCACCATTTTCTCTTATATTTGAAGCATTAATCGTACCAGCAACATCAAAAGTATATGCAGGATTTGATGTAGCAACGCCTATATTACCGCCAGGGGTTACGCGAAGACGTTCTTGTAATGCATTTGAATCTGCACCAGTTGGTTTGGTTCTAATAACAAAATCTCCGCCATTGCTGTTATCGAGACATGATATTTCAGCTTGAGTATAAGAGGTGTTGTAAGTCTTGAACTGCACTGCAGCTTCTGCTCCGGCACCACCTCCAAGATTCTGTAATGTTAAGAAAGGTACTTTTGTAAAACCAGCATTACTAGCAAGGTGTAAGATTGTGGACGGGTTGGAAAAACCCACACCAACAAATCCACCGTCTGGATTCAAGAGAAGTTTTATTGGTTGATTATTTCTTACAGGTAACGTATCTTTAGCTTGGATAATGCCAGCCGAAACATTATATGCACCACCAGCATATAACAATAGGGATTGCGTTCCATTATCTCCACTGTGTAGATGAAGGTTGGTGAATTGATTAGAATTATTACTGATGAAACTGATCCATCGTCGATCATTGCTGTCAAATGGGCATTGTCCACTGATATCGAAAACAGTGCTGGCTGTGGTAGTATTTGAAGTGATTCTAAAACGTTCAACTCCACCTGCGGCGATTCCAATGGTATCAGAAGAAGGATTATACAATCCGGTGTTTGTATCGTTTGACCAGGTGAAGTTTGGAGCAGCTGCAGTGCCAGAAGTAGTAGATGCAATGAACGGAACATTTACAGTTCCGGTAGCATTAATATTGCTAGCAGTAATAGTTCCAGTGAACGTCGGGCCAGTGTTTAGTACAACACTACCAGTTCCAGTGGACGTAGTAGTTCCAGTACCACCATACGTAGTAGCAAGCACACCTCCGTTGATGTTCGATGCATTGAGTAAAAATGTTGCATGATATCCATCTAGGTAATCAGCATTCAAGTTAGTAACAACATTAGAACTGGTCACAACAAAAGGAGCAGTGCCCATAGCAACGGTGGAAGTCAATTGACCAGTCATAGTACCACCAGATTTGAGCAAGGCGCTATTCGAGGCAAAGAAAGCAGCATTACTAGCAGTAAATGCAGCATTGGATGCTGAATAACCAGCATTCGAAGAAGCATATGAGCCTGATAACAATATTCCTGCTTCTCTAATATTGGTTGCATTGAAAGATCCATTGACATCAAACTGATACGCTGGATTGCTTGTCCATATACCAACGAATCCATTTGATCCGTTAAGAGCGAGTATGCTATCAAATGGACCTGTTAACGAGTTGCTGGAAGAAAACGTCAAAACACCCATTGAATTAACTATGCGATGATCAACCGATGTATCACCTCCGTATATTGAACTATTTCGAATAAATTCTATAGTTGGTTTATTGGTCGGAGTTGCAGAATAGATTGTCAGAACAGCGTCTCCAGTTGCTTGAGAAATCAAGACATTACTAGTTGTCACGTTGGAAAACCCAGCAGTTCCTGTAAATGTAGGTGCAGTATTAAGAACTACACTGCCCGTTCCTGTAGACGTTGTTGTTCCAGTGCCACCGTAAAGTACAGAGAGTAGACCATTATTGATATTTGTAGCATTTTGGAAAAATGTTGCATGATTTCCATCTAGGAAATCAGCATTCAAATTAGCAACAACATTAGAACTGGTCACAACAAATGGAGCTGTGCCCATAGCAACAGCAGAAGTCAATTGACCAGTCATAGTACCACCAGACTTCAACAAGGCACTATTAGAAGTGAAAAAGGCTGCATTGCTACCAGTGAAAGCGGCGTTACTAGCAGTAAATGCAGCGTTGCTAGTAAGGAATGCAACATTGCTGCCAGTGAAAGCAGCATTACTGGCGGTATAACCCACGTTTGAAGGGGTGTAAACAGTTGAAAGGAGAGCACCATTTTCTCGTAGATTTGAAGCATTCAGTGTACCAGCGACATCAAGAGTATACAATGGATTAGGTGTGTTAACACCAACATTGCCAGAAGGTGTTACTCTCACACGTTCTTGCAATGCATTTGTATCTGCACCTGTAGGTTTAGTCCTGATAACAAAATCACCGCCATTACTGTTATCAAGACAAGATATTTCAGCTTGAGTATACGATGTATTGTAAGTCTTGAATTGCAATGCAGCTTCAGCTCCAGCACCACCTCCAAGATTCTGCAGTGTTAAGAACGGTACTTTTGTAAAACCAGCATTACTAGCAAGATGTAAAATTGTGGCAGGGTTTGAGAAACCAACTCCGACATATCCACCATCTGGATTCAAAAGAAGTTTTATTGGTTGATTATTTCTTACAGCTAAAGTATCTTTGGTTTGAATAATACCTGCTGAAGCACCGTATATACCACCTGCATATAACAATAAAGATTGTGTTCCGTTATCGCCACTATGTAGATGAAGATTTGTGAATTGATTAGAGTTATTACTTATGAAACTGATCCATCGTCGATCATTGCTATCAAATGGGCATTGTCCACTGATATCGAAAACAGTGCTGGCTGTGGTAGTATTTGAAGTGATTCTGAGACGTTCTACTCCGCCAGCTGTGATTCCAATGGTATCAGCATAGGGATTATACAATCCAGTGTTTGTATCGTTCGACCAGGTAAAGTTTGGAGCAGCTGCAGTGCCAGAAGAAGTAGATGCAATGAATGGAACATTTACAGTTCCGGTAGCATTAATATTGCTGGCAGAAATGGTTCCTGTAAATGTTGGGCCAGCACTTAGCACGACACTGCCACTACCAGTTGAAGTAGTTGTTCCGGTGCCACCATACGTAGTAGCTAGCACACCGCCATTGATATTTGAAGCATTGAGGAAGAATATTGAACTGTATCCATCCAAGAAATCCGCATTCAAGTTGGTTACAACATTAGAACTTGCGACAACAAATGGCGCAGTACCCATAGCAACCGTTGAAGTTAATTGTCCCGTCATAGTACCGCCAGATTTCAACAAGGCGTTATTAGATGTGAAGAAAGCAGCATTACTAGCAGTGAATGCGGGGTTGCTGGTAGCAAAAGCTGTATTTGATGCAGAATATCCAACATTTGACTGTGTATATATATTCGATAGTGCGGTTCCTCCTTCACGTAAAGTAGTTGCATTCACTGAACCAGTGACATCGAGGGTATATGCTGGATTGATATTTCGTATACCAACATTATTATTTGACATTGTCATTATATTGCTGTTGTTTATGCCCCAACTCATCATACCACTAGAAGGTAAATCAACAGTGCGATATGTTAAATTTGTAGGAGTTGTTTGATTGAGTAATATATCAATACTTGGTGGTAATGTGGTTGTATCTAACCATAGAATGTAATTTGATGGAGTCACCCAAGCAGTATCAGATGACCATATTGGAGGATTGTAGTAAGTTGTGGTTAAACCTTGCAGTTGTAAATTGTATCTAAAGTAGTTCTTTCCAGTTACGTATATCTGGAAATTGCTAGACCCATCTTTGTATGCTACAATACCACAATTGTTGTTTGAAAAAGATGAATAATTTGTAACGTATCCGCTAATCATATTTGTGCCAGTATTTCGTGCATTGAAAAACAAGTCTACCTTTGAAACACCGTCACCCGCTGAATCATGGGTGCCAATGATACCAGTTATTCTTGTAAGTCCACTATTCCAATCAGCTGTCGCTAATAAAGAGTATCTGCGATTTGACGATGTTGATCCGTAAGGCATATTTTGAGTTATCATCATTGAATCAGCAAAGTTTGATCCTACATGAAAAGCATTAGCAACTATATCAACGCCTGCGTTACATAATGTCATTACTTTCGTTCCACCAGCAGAGAAACCAATGATATTAGCAGCATGATGATACATACCTGTAGATGTATCTGTGCTCCATGTGTATGTTGGGGCGCTAAGACTATCTGCATTAACTCCTTGTATCTGACCAGTCATTGTACCACCTGATTTCATCAAGGCGCTATTGGAAGCAAAAAAGGCTGCGTTGCTACCAGTGAAAGCGACGTTACTAGCAGTAAATGCAGCGTTGCTACCAGTGAATGCAGCGTTACTAGCAGTAAATGCAGCGTTGCTAGTAAGGAATGCAACATTGCTGCCAGTGAAAGCTGCATTACTGGCGGTGTAACCCACGTTTGAAGGGGTGTAAACAGTAGAAAGGAGAGCACCATTTTCTCGTAGATTTGAAGCATTAAGTGTACCAGCGACATCAAGAGTATATAATGGATTAGTTGTGTTAATACCAAAATTGCCAGCAGGCGTGACTCTGACCCGTTCTTGTAACAAATTTGTATCTGCACCAATAGCTTTAGTTCTTATAACAAAATCTCCACCATTATTATTATCAATACACGCTAATTCTGCCTGAGCATAAGTTGTATTGTAGGTCTTGAATTGTACAGTAGCTTCAGCTCCAGCACCGCCACCAAGATTTTGCAATGTTAAAAATGGCACTTTTGTATTACCGGCATTACTGGCAAGGTGTAGTGGTGTAGTAGGATTTGACAGGCCAATTCCCATTAGGGAATTCGACAAAGTAACAACATTGTTTCCCTTAGAAGCAAAACCAAGAACGCCAGCTCCAATGTGGTATAAACCAGTATTACTATCACCACTCCAAGTAAATGTTGGAGTACTGACTGTGTCAGCGGAACCTTGAATTTGGCCATTCATCGTTCCACCCGATTTTAATAAAGCACTATTAGATGCAAAGAAGGCTGCGTTGCTACCTGTAAATGCAGCATTGCTACCAGAAAATGCAGCGCTATTTGCTGTGAAAGCAGCGTTGCTACCAGTGAATGCAGCATTTGAAGTCGTTGATAAGGAGGTAGTCAGATTTGTAACATCGCTAATTCCAATCGCGCGGGTGGTAAGTTTGGATGTCGTGGTATCATAATAAGGAAACCCTGTTGCCAAGTTATCATCTCTTGTAGTAACAGCTTGTAATTGATTGCATTGTCCAACCTTAAACAGCTGGGAGGTTTCATCAAATACAAAATAGTAGTTCGAATAGGTTCCTCGTCTTACCTCGATGCCGCTTTGCAGAGTACTTGGAGGAATTGCATTAGATAACGATGAGTTGATAGTAAGTATATTATCCTTGATTAGCAGTGTTTGTGTATCTACAGAAGTAGTTGTTCCAGATACGGTGAAGTTCCCACCAACAGTCAAATTTCCAGTAACACTACCACCTGCCAATGGAAGATAGCTTTGCAATGCATTTGATGAAAAGAATGCAGCATTGCTGGTTGGATATGCGACGTTACTTGTTGTGAATGCTACATTGCTTGCTGAAAATGCAGCGTTACTTCCAGTGAATGCTACCGTATTTGCATTGAATGCTGCATTACTCGATGCATATGCAACGTTACTAGTAATGAACGCCACATTCGAAGCAGAGTATCCGGCATTTGAAGTATTTAATAGGAATGTTGAGTTTAATCCTTCTAAGAATGACACATTTAGATTCGCTACAACATTAGAACTAGCAACAACGAATGGAGCAGTGCCCATAGCAACAGTAGAAGTCAGTTGACCAGTCATTGTACCACCAGATTTCAACAAAGCGCTATTAGAAGCAAAGAAAGCAGCATTACTACCTGTGAATGCAGCATTACTTGTAACATTTGCAAGATTACTCGTAGCGATTGCAGCACTATTCCCGGCAAAGGCAATATTACTAGTAGTATAGGCAACGTTACTAGTTAGGAATGTTACATTGCTAGCAACACTTGCAGTATTGGATCCCCAAATAGCCACGTTTGACCCGAATACACCAATATTAGATGCAAAGAATGCTGCGTTGCTAGCTGGAAATGCAGCATTACTGGTTACAAAGACAACATTGCTAGCAACAGTGGCGGTATTCGATCCCCAAACAGCTACGTTTGATCCGAATACACCAGTGTTAGATGCAAAGAATGCTGCGTTACTTGTATGAAATGTAATATTACTTGTTACAAATGCTACATTGCTAGTAACAGTACTGGTATTAGATGCCCAAACAGCTACGTTTGATCCAAATACACCTGTATTGGAAGCGAAGAATGCTGCATTACTAGTAGGATAAACTGCATTAGATGCAGCATATGCTACATTTGAACTAGGATAAGCTGTATTCGATGCAGCTAATGCGACATTCATTGCAATCTGTCCCGTGTTTGATGAAAAATATTTAACTGACATTGCGACGCCATTTTCAAATATTGACGCCGCGCTTAATGTTCCTTCTACAGTCATGTTGGAACTTGCTATTATGACTGATGGGTCTAAGCTTTCCGTATCTCCCAAGTAAAGAGCATCTGCGCCAGTTTTCGATAGTATGACATCATTCTGTTTGACGCCCGTCCAAACAGAATTATTACTTTTGGCTACTTGTAAAGAAAACGAAGCCATCCAGGTATTTTTTTTATTAATTTATTAAAAATTTTTCTCGTCTTTGACTATACACGATGATAACTTAAAGAAATCATGTATAAAAAAAATAAATGGCATTGCTATCAGCTGTAGTAAAAACTCCCCAACTTGTACAAAAAAAACATGTTCCACAAATTGTCTCAATGTTTCACCATAAGATTCCATTATCACAATATCAAAAGAAGAAGCATACGTATCGCACAAGTAGCTCAGCGTTTGCTGCAATCGATACTCCTGTATCTTCTCGCCCAAACACAATTCTAAACCTGAACATTTCTTTTGAATCATTTTATCGAGTTATTCTAGTTTATAATAACTGGACGAATGATAAGGAAATTGCTCGAGTTCTAAAGAAAACTGTTCCTCTTGTAGGAACAGTAAACAATGCTATTCATATTGTAACTTCTGCTAGATCTTACGGGAAAGCTATAGTAGTAACAGTCATCAAGAAAGAAGCTGAGCAATACGTCAGAGATCTTCGAAAACAAAAGCTGGAAGCTGAGCTTGAAGAAGCTTGAGTAAATTCTAAATATCTAAGATACGTTTAATTCGCGACAATACAGCTTTATTCTCGACAGCTCTACAACTTTCAATATCTTGAATGTCTTTTACCTGCATATTGAGTTTGCAGGCAAGTTCTTTCTGAGTCATTTTTTTTGAAACTCTTCCCGTAATAATTTTTTGTGCATCTTCTCGAGAGACATAAACAATCGGCTTACCAACTTCTCCATCTACTTGTAGTTCAATTTTCCAAGCTGGTTTGTTTGCTACTGACGACAATGTTGCAGCATCCTTCTTTCCGACGGTTTCCTTCTCTTGTTTTCGCTCATGCTTTCTTAGAATGACTGGCTGCCAATCTTGGTGCGAAAGCATTGTACTCTATTGATATTTCTGCTTTATATCTTGAAAAAATTTACAGTCTTGTATTGGCATAATACTTTTAGAGTCTTTTCAAGAAGGTGTTGGGTGGGCCAATGGCCCGAGCGCAAGCGCACACCAACTTCTCCCTTCAGAACCCTAAGTTCAAACAGCTAGGAGGGGATCCCCACACTGTTTTTCCGGAGGCTTCTTCACCGGAAAAGCGATCTCTCAGCATCTTGCAAAGATACTGTACTTCATGAAACTCGATCAAGAGATGACGTTTTTACAACGTATCAGGAAGTATGGATCGGTATAATTTGCCAAAGGGATCCTTTGGACTTATTATACCTAGAACGACATAGCGTTGCAAGGTAGAAGGAGTTCCTGTTTATGTGATCAAATAACATTGATCAAACGTACTATCCTTATTCTACACTACCTAAAAATCTCTTACATAGTTTCACACTGCTTTCATAATAATTTGTAAACACTCTAATAACGATAAAAAGAATTAAAGCATTTGCAAACCAACACCAGATCGTTCCCCATGTATCGTACTTCCAAAACAAATACAAACCTGTGCAAAGGAATATCAAACTAAACACAAAAATAATGGATTCTTTCGCAAGAATCATCGGTAAGAAGAAAAATATCATGTAAACAATGATGATAGGCATGTTAAGGTTTTCTTTTGTAAGCCAACTCCATTCCAAATGACCATTTTTCCTACGTACGAATAATACTCATTTGATTTGTTTGAGGTTATAAATACTAATAGTATATAAATACCTAATAATATCCAGAATAACTTTGGATTTTGTGGATAGAGAAGCGACAATGCTGCGATTGGTTGCAATAACAACGAATATCCAGCTATTTTTGAGACAATATTATTCAACTTTTTATCATTCAAATATGTCCATATCAAATACTCATATAGTTGCATAATCACAAAGGAAGGAAGAAAAAGTAATTTGTAGGTGGAATATCCGTTCAATGCGGCTAATGCTATACCAAAAAGGGAAAAAAGAACGTGTTGAGATATTTGTGCATTGCAACACTTTTGAAAGAATTATGCATTCATAGTGGAAAAAAAATCTAAATGAAAATTATAGAATACATTATGCAACGATCCTGCATGTACACTGCCCAGGGTATTTTCCAATGTGCTCCTGTAAAAGAACACTTCTATAACAGCGCCGATGATGAATATGTTGAAGACTTTTATGCTACTTCAACACAGCCAAAACAAAACGTTTGGAATAGCGGGTTTTACTGTCATCCTCATGCTAGCAAAGACAATACGAAAACCCATTACGATGGTGTGACTAAATCTGGATGTCTACAAAAATGTGGAAACAATTGTAAAACAGTAACATTCACCAAGGATCCTAACGATAAATCTAGAGATCCAAAGGGAGATTGTGTGACACATTCCAAAGGATATCAACAGTGTACCACTAGCACCAATCCCGACCGTTTTGTCTACAGCAAGTTACCATTTCCAACCGTACCAACTACGGTAAGCAAATTTACTAATTTTGCAGGATATGAAAATTATACCAACAATGACATGGAAGAGTTTTATGCAACAGCGAAACCAGAACAATTGAAACGTAACACATGGGTTGAGGGTCATTGCCCGGGACATGACCTAGGAAAGCCTGAACCAGCTACAAACAAAGCTAATTGTTTACAGAAATGTTCAGGTGATAAATGTAAGGGAGTTGTTTTTCATCCACCAAATCCCAAGAATCCAAAAGATACGAAAGGAGAATGTTATCTCAAACAATCAATGACGGAATGCGACAATAAGGATGGAGCATGGTACTATATCAAAAAATAATCTCAGAGAAATGCCAAAGAAGATGTCCGTCCGTAGTAAACCCAAGACGTTTGATTACAGCTCTAACAAGCTCCCTAGAGAGCATGAGAGCATGAGATCCATAGAATCTTTAATCACCGTTTCAAATTCCCTGACGGTTATGAAGCAGCACTTATAATGCAACCAATTACTAATCCCATTACTGACATGAAACGTCCAAATGAAGCAGCTCCATCATAAATATCACTTCCGACATCACCACCTTTTCTTACTCTCAAGTTATCATATCTTACTTGGAGAAGGTTTTTAAAAAATTTGAATGAGTTATGAAATACAAATTATGATAATCCGAAGAACATTATATACCCTTTGATCAAGATGCAGCATTGTTTTGTACTCCAAAAGAAGGTGACAGGTGTTCTCTTCTCATGCCAAAGATCGCACAACGCATCTCATAAATGTATCATGAGTTTTGCAACGGAGAAACAAGCAAAAGGGTTCTTGAAACTTATGAAGAGTACTATGCCGGACAACAAGAAGCAACAAGAAATCATTGTAGGTAAATGGCCAATTCAATCATTGAAGCGCAGATGTTCCATGAATGCTTTGGATTTATGTCTAGTGCAACAGAATGGAGATCATCAGATAGAAGAATATGTAAATAAACCAACTGATGATATAGTGTTTCACCTTGAGAATGTTTGCTTGTACTATTCTTGACGTATTTAGGAGTGGCATTTCAAACCATCAATCAGAAAAATAGTTTATGATACGTGGTGGTGTTTTGGGAGCGAGACCTTGAATAACTTCAGCAACATACTCAACTCTAACGTTCCGAATAATACCCCGCCATAGTGGTCCCGGTGGATCAATGAGTTCAATGTCAAGAAATAGTTGATCAGGCGATACATGTAATATGATTGCCGGTGCGGACCGCCATATTGATAAGGATTATACATGATAAAGTCATCTTCACAAACAATGTGCATTTTGTTATAGATCTTGAAAAAATGATTATAGTTTTAACCATACGGTACATGTCTCGCGCATCCTTGAAAACTCTGTATGCAACATTTTCGACAGCAATTATGAGGACATTGCATGGCTTGTTTGTTGAGAGTGCAAATTAAACACATATCTGCTTTTGCTTTCATGATTTTATTGAGTTTTTTCTTGATCGAAAAATAAATGTCATTATGTTTATTCACACCATACCAAAACAGATCTGCCTCTGAAATAAATGTAATATATTGTGGAGGGATGCACATGTCTTGAATTATTTTTCCTACCAAAGTTTTACCATCGATAATATAATTCTCATATTCTTTTTTTAGTGTATCAGCATAACCCAATACATCTTGAGAGTTTCTAAATATTGAAGAAAAATGTTCTTGAAAGTGAGCTGGAGACGAAAAAGATGATATTGGAGGAATGTCAGATTTATATTTGTTTATAAATTGCAAAGCAACTGCTAGATTTTGCTCCAATTCAAGTATACTAGATGTTCGTTCCTTAAAACACGTCATATATAGGTCCCCGGAAACATATGCTGGCAAAGGATCCTTGATGTTCATCTTGTTGAAAAACCTCATAATTAGTTCAGGTTTAGTACCCGTAACTTGAAGTCCATATGCCCTTAGCACATCTTTGATCATGGGTATTGTAAGTTTGGTTGGTGTATGGATCAATGTATCTCTAATCTCTTTGATTTCAGGTTTGATTGTTAAAAAGGGATTAGACGGAATTGATATTGTTGGAAGAACTGCTTTTGTAGCTATGTAGGCGTCTTTACAAACTTGAGATGTAATTGCAAGTCGTTTAACAATGGTATTCATACGAATAATGCCAAGTGGCTCGTATTCGGAAGCAATCTGTTTAATGATATGTTCCCATACATCCATCGGAAGTTTTCCTTCACTTCCTTCTAGACGAATACTCGTCAGAGGCTTCTTAAAATCTTCAACCTTTTGTATTGCCATTGTTTTAGCTTTTTCTTTCTCTTGAAGTTTCCTAGAAATGTATCTAGTTTGATTATCTATTTTTTCTTGCATGACGACTTTTGCAAGTTCTTCAACTTCAGATTCAATAAAGAGTCGCATATATCTCGATGGCCGATGTGGGTTCCTCTTAAACAAACATTCAATTCTGGATAAATCATCGGGATGAAGTTTATATTTCTGACAAGCATCTGTTGCGGTAATGCGAAGAGGCTCTCGAGAAGAATCCATATAATAAACTGTACACACTATTGCTTTATATATCTTGAAATGAATCTCTCGTAATATGTTCAGGTTGTGTTCTTACTGCTAAAAGATTTGCAGCTATTGTACTTCCTGCATATCTATAAATAAGCGAAATCACGAGCAAGTAAACAACTATCGCACCTATAGCACCAAGGGCCCCACGTCCAACATACTTCAGCGATGATAGTAACAATTGTTTATTTTTCAACTTCATTCACAGTGATTCTTATCTTTTCGCCTTATTTTTTTGAATCATATTTCAAAAAATATGTATCTTGAAACGACAAATCACATATTTTATGCAAAACATGAAATATACGAAGGAGATGTACACTTTTACTCGATTGGAAATTTCAAAGGTCGTCCAAAACCATGTGTAACTATTTCTGTGATGCCTATAAAAAACAAGTTGATAATGACAATTCAGTGGAATGCAATCTCTATGACGAAAACAAGAAGACATCACCGATCGTTAAAGAGTTTTGGAGCAGCGTCTTTGATCTTGGGTGCGTGAAGTCTAAAAGGTTTACAGGAACTATTGTAACCGATGGAATCGTTGTAGATATACACTATCATCGACCAAAGAAGGAATACCACGATGACACCCAGGAAAAAGTTCCTAAAAAGCAAGAGATCTTAGATCCTAAGAAGTATAGGGTGTTGGGAAATGACCCCGGAAGAGTGAACATATACTACATGGTTGAAGAGACTTCTGAAGGAAAGATTGAAAAGTATAAGCTATCGAGATCGCAATACTACAATGAGTCTGGATGCTCTTTAGCGATTAAAGAGTCCAATACATGGAACCTGAACATTAATAACGAGTTGAAACTGCTTTCCAAGAATAGTTCCAAGGGTGTGTCTTTGCAGCGATTCTCAGACTATTAGGAAATCGTGCTGACTGTTAAAGAGTCTCTTTGGAACGAATACTTCAAGAAACGGTGGGGACGTCAGCGACTCAGAACCTACGGAGGTAAGAAAAGAGTTCTTGCAATGTTCTTTAACAAAATAGAAAAAAAACAAGACTGGAAAATAAACTGTCATCGCCTATGGAAGTGCAAAGATTGCACCTGGTGGAAAGGGAGAAATATCGGTTCCTACTACGCAAGCGTATAAACAGTGCACGTATCGGTATAGAAGTCCCTACAGACGAGTTCCGAAGCACTCGTGTACACTACAAAGATGACAAGATCTTGCAAGGCGTTGGAGTATGGAAGGGCTATAAAAAGGTCTCTGTGCGAGGGTTGCTATGGTGTGAATCCACCAACAAATATGGAGGTAAACTCGTAAACAGGGATCTGAACGCAGCTCTGAACATTCGCAGGTGTGTAATCGGTGTTCGTCCAGATGCACTTAACCGTTCTAAACAGAAGGATAAGCTTCCTAAGATGGTTATCGTTCGCATCATCAAGGACAAGCGACCGAAGGAAAACTATAAACAATTGATAATGGGTACTGTACTGCTTGACACAACGAGGATGTCAAGTACAGTAAGTGTTGTGACCCGACCGTGAAAGACTGTTGGGTGCAATCGAAGGGCCTTATCATAGGGACTAATAGTCCTATACGCAATGAAGGCAACTGTAACAAAATTCTGTTGCTGGAGTGTAAAGAAACATCCGACAACAACTCACATTGAAATTTGTGACAAATCATTTTTCACGTTACCAAAAAGTAAGGATATAATACCATTGCCAGAGTATAGACTATTGACAAAAGGAAAAACATGGTATGAAGAGTATCTTGGAGCTGTTCCGGATAATGAAAGATTACACTCCAGCATCTGAATATTGGAACACCAAACACAGACACCTTTGTGTATAGGACGTTTGTTGGATTGCTCCAACTACTTATCCCTACGACGAAGCCCGTACTGCCACTTTTGACATCGTTGG
>JACCDW010071035.1_pt1 | contig 41668 bp, 41 predicted proteins | sample 7449781 | NCBI WGS metagenome assembly JACCDW01 (sample SAMN15323449, study PRJNA562643) | freshwater metagenome | isolation source: river surface water | place: USA:Blue River Watershed | collected 2017-08-18 | reverse complement strand
AGGGCCCATGTCATCCCACCAGTTGATGAAGTTGGGCTGCCACTGCTCCAGGGCGCGCTGCAGGGTGCGGTCTTCCGACAGGTTGACGTTGTTGGGAATCTTTTCGCTGTAATTGATGCTGGACATGGCTTGCTCCTGATTAAACACGGTTGAGATCGAATGCGGCTTTTTCGCCTTTGCCGAAAACTTTGAGGGCGCCCTTTTCGCCGACGGCGTTGGGGCGTTGGAAAATCCAGTTCTGCCAGGCGCTGAGGCGACCGAAAATACGGGTCTCCATGGTCTCTTTGCTGGCAAAACGCAGGTTGGCCTCCAGGCCGGTCAGACCATCAGGCGACATGGCGGCTCGCTCTTCAATGGCGAGGCGAATCTCGTCGGCCCAATCGATGTCGTCAGGCGTCGATGTCACCAAACCGAGTTGCATGGCCCGGGTCGCGTCCAGCGACTGGCCCACCACCGAGGCCACGTTCGCCATCGGCGAGGTCTCTTCATAAAAACGACGCTGCAGACGGCTTTGGTGGTTGACCATGGGGAAGCGGCCCAGGTTGAGCTCAGTCAACTCGATGCGGGGAGAGCGCTCGGGCGCATCGGGCAATTCCAGCATATAAGCGCGGTCGGCGGCGAAGGCCAATTCAGCCAAGGTACCCACAAAGCAAGAGCCTTCATCAATCAGGGCAAACAAAGAGCGCGATGAGACATCGATACGAGCCAGGGTGCGACGCATCAGGCCCAGTGTTTCATTGACAAACCAATGCGACTGGTGCTGGGCAAGCAACTGGTCAGATTGGCGTGCCAGGGCTGCGTCACCGGTGGTGCGCAACAACCAGGTGCCGATATCCAGTTCGTTGGTGCGCAAGCTCAGAATGGCGTCGTCGAGTTCTCGCGTCATTTGCAACGGGTACCAGGCATCACCTTGGGCCAACATGGCCTCGGGTGTGTTGGGCAGTGCGCTCTTCGGGGCAGAAACAGTCAAGGTCGCGGTACGGCGTGCACGGTCGATTTGGACCTGCACATACTCATAAACGATGGCGTCCGCACTGACGGTCTTGTTCAGGGGCTTGAGCGTGACGCCTTGGCCCGCAGCGGCAGAGCCTGGGCGCTTGCTTTGCGCGGCCAGGGCCAACGCACGCTGGCGGGTCTGCTCGGCAAACTGAGCGGGTTTGGCGATGCCATCGACCAGGCGCCAATCGACCGCCTTTTGTCCGCGCACGCCTTCGACGCTGGTGCAGAAGATATCTGCGTGGTCATGGCGCACATGGCGCTTGTCGGTGACGCGGGTCAGGCCGCCGGTGCCAGGCAGAACCCCCAACAGGGGCACTTCAGGCAGCGACACAGAGGAAGAGCGGTCATCGACCAGCAAAATCTGGTCACAAGCCAGGGCCAACTCGTAACCACCACCGGCGCAAGCCCCATTCACGGCGGCCAGAAACTTCAAGCCATCGTGTCGGCTGGAGTCTTCGATGCCATTGCGGGTCTCGTTGGTGAATTTGCAGAAGTTGACTTTCCAGCCATGGGTCGATAAGCCCAACATGAAGATGTTGGCGCCAGAACAAAAAATGCGGTCGCGCAAGCTGGTGACCACCACCGATTTGACTTCCGGGTGCTCAAAACGGATGCGATTGAGCGCATCGTGCAACTCGATGTCCACGCCCAGGTCATAGCTGTTGAGCTTGAGCTTGTAGCCGGGCCGTATACCGCCGTCTTCATGGATGTTGAGTTGTAGGGTCGCCACCTCTCCATCAAAGTCCATAGACCAGTGCTGGTAGCGGCTCGGGTGGGTTTGATAATCAACGGTCTGTGAGTTCATGTTTGTCTCCTCGGATAAAGTTTGTAATGTGCATCATAGTGCATGTTTGATGGTTGTCAAATGCATTTTGTTGCATATCCGAGTATTTTAATAAGCTATTACCTGCTATGCGGTCAAAGGCATGCGCAGCACCTGGCGCACCTGTTGACGCAGCAATGAAAAGGTTTGTTCCAGGTCTTGGCCACTGGTATCCAGCGCCAAATCGGCCTTGGCATAGAAGGCGGCACGCCCTTCGAGGATGCGTTTGAGGTCGTCCATGGCCTCTTTGCTGGCCGCCATGGGGCGCAAATCGCCTTGGGCCGCCACACGCGCCATGTGATCCTCTGGTTTGGCCTGCAACCAGACCGTGAAACAGTGGGTCAAGACCTCATTGAATGTGGCCGGGTCTGACACCAGGCCACCCGGGGTGGCGATCACCACTTCGGGGTAGATTTGCAAAGTTTCTTCCAGGGCCCGCCGCTCGTACCGCCGGTATGCATTGGTGCCATACAGGTTGTGTATTTCGCTGACACTGCAACCCGCAAATTTCTCGATTTCTCGGCTTAGTTCGACGAAGGCAAAACCCAAATCCTGCGCCAGGCGTTGGCCCAAAGTGCTTTTGCCGGCCCCGCGCAGGCCCACCAGTGCGATGTGCGTGGCGCGAGCGTCGGCGCTGCCCGTATTGCCAAACAAGTCACCGAGTTGCACCCGCGCGCGTCGCAACTCGGATTCAGTCCGCTTTTCCAGCATTTCGCGAATCAGCAACCACTCCGGGGAAGAGGTGGTGATGTCACCCAGCAACTCAAAAATCGAGCATTGCAGGGCATGAGCCACCTGCAACAGGATCAAAATGGAAGCGTTGCCGGTGCCCGACTCCAGGTTGGCCAAATGGCGCTCGGATACGCCTGCGTTCTGGGCCACCGCCCGCCGTGTCAGGCCGCGTCGGGCGCGGATGGTACGCACCCGCTCGCCCAAGGCAGAGAGAAAGGGGTGGCGGGCTTCTTCGTGTGGAGCATTCATGTCTGCACTTTAATTCAAAATGCAGCTAAAATGCAAGATAGTGCAGAATTTATTGACCTGGATTAAATCCAGATCACATCCGCCCCTCAGGTTTCTTTAGAAATTTTGATAGAGGGGAATTTGCTGGAGAAGTCTTTGGCTTTGAGGGCAATTCGGGCCGCCACCTGCAAAGCGATTTGACGGTAAAGCCGGGTGACTTCACCATCAGGGTGTGCGACCACGGTCGGCATGCCGCTATCGGCTTGCAGACGGATTTGCATGTCCAGGGGCAATGCCCCCAAATAAGGGGTTTGCAGTTCGCTGGCCATGCGTTTGCCACCATCGGCACCAAAAATGTGTTCGGTGTGTCCGCAGTTCGAGCAGACATGCACCGCCATGTTTTCCACGATGCCCAATATCGGCACACCGACTTTTTCAAACATGCGTATGCCTTTGCGTGCATCCAGCAAGGCAATGTCCTGCGGTGTGGTGACAATCACCGCACCAGTCATGGGCACCCGCTGACTCAGCGTGAGTTGGATATCGCCAGTGCCAGGGGGCATGTCAACGATCAGGTAATCCAGGTCTTTCCAATTGGTTTGGCGCAACAACTGCTCTAGCGCCTGGGTCGCCATGGGGCCACGCCAGATCATGGCCTCGTCGGGGTTGATCAGGAAACCGATGGACATGACCTGAACCCCAAAGTTCTCCAGCGGTTCCATGGTTTGCCCATCTTCGGTTTCGGGTCGGGCATCGACCCCCATCATCATGGGCTGGCTGGGACCATAGATGTCGGCATCCAGCAAGCCCACCTTGGCGCCTTCAGCGGCCAGGGCGAGGGCCAGGTTGACAGCGGTGGTGCTTTTACCCACGCCGCCCTTGCCGGAGGCGACGGCGATGATGTTGCGAACCTGCGGCATCAGGGCCACGCCACGCTGGGCGGCATGGGCCACCACCTGATGACTGAGTTGCACCGAAACGTTTTCTACCCCGGGCGCCGTGCGCGCAGCCGCAATCAGTTGCTGTCGCAGTTCAGGGTACAGGCTTTTGGCGGGATAACCCAATTCGATCTCGAAGGACACATTGCCCCCCTCAATGACCAGGTTTTTCAGGGCTTTGGGGCCCGCCAGGGCTTGCCCCGTCAGGGGGTCTGTCACACTGAGAAGGGCTTGTTGAATTTGTTCGGCGGTCGGCATGGCTTTGGGGTCAGTCTGAGCAAAAGTGAAGCCAGTGTAGCGACAAGCCATAAAATGGTGGGTTATCCCCGTCTATAACCCCAATCATGTCCCAGACAGCGCAGAGACTATTGTTTGTCACCACGGCTTTGCCGTATGCCAATGGCAAATTTCACATTGGCCACATCATGGAGTACATCCAGGCCGACATCTGGGTGAGATTTCAGCGCATGCAGGGCCATCAGGTGCATTTTGTCTGCGCCGATGACGCCCACGGCGCCCCGATCATGATTGCAGCCGAAAAGGCCGGTAAAACGCCTCAGCAATTTGTGGCCCACATCGCCGCCGGGCGCAAGCCTTACCTCGACGGGTTTCAGATCTCGTTTGACAACTGGCACAGCACCGACGGCCCGGAGAATCACACACTGGCACAGCAAATTTACCTGGATTTGAAACAAGCTGGCCTGATTGAGACCCGCACCATCGAGCAGTTTTACGACCCTCAAAAGGCCATGTTTTTGCCCGACCGCTTCATCAAGGGCGAGTGCCCCAAGTGCGGCGCCAAAGACCAATACGGCGACAACTGCGAGAGTTGTGGAGCTGTGTACGCACCGACTGAATTGAAAAACCCGTATTCGGCCCTTTCGGGGGCCACCCCGGTGCTCAAAACCTCAGAGCATTTCTTTTTCAAGCTCTCAGACGCGCGGTGCCTGGAATTCTTGAAGGCCTGGACCCAAGGTGGCGCAGTACAAACCGAAGTACTGAACAAAATCAGCGAATGGATCGAACCGGGTGAAGATGGCAAGCCCAAGATGGGCGATTGGGACATATCGCGCGATGCGCCGTACTTTGGCATTGAAATCCCGGGTGCCCCTGGCAAATATTTTTACGTCTGGCTGGATGCGCCCATTGGTTACCTGGCTTCGCTCAAAAACCACTTTGACCAAGGCGGGGCAAAGGCCTTGGGAGAAGCTCGGTGCTTCGAGGACTTCATGGCAGACCCTCGGGTCGAGCAGTACCACTTTATCGGCAAAGACATCATCACCTTTCACACGCTGTTTTGGCCGGCCATGCTGCATTTTTCAGGCCGCAAAGTGCCCAAGGCCATCTTTGTGCATGGCTTCTTGACAGTGAGCGGCGAAAAAATGAGCAAGAGCCGGGGCACCGGCCTTGACCCTCTGAAGTACCTCAGCCTGGGCATGAACCCCGAATGGCTGCGCTACTACCTGGCGGCCAAACTCAATGGCCGCAATGAAGACGTTGACTTCAACCCCGATGACTTCCAGGCCCGCGTCAATGCCGATCTGGTGGGTAAGTTCATCAACATCGCGTCGCGTGCGGCGGGATTCATCAGCAAACGTTTTGATGGCCGCTTGGGTGTGGTTTCAGCCGACGGCGAAGCCTTGTTGGCGCAACTGCGCGAGGGCCTGGCCCCAGTGGCACAACACTATGAGCAACGCGATACCGCCCGTGTGCTGCGCGAAGTGATGCTGCTGGCAGACCGGGTGAATGAATACGTGGACGCCAACAAACCCTGGGAATTGGCCAAACAAGCAGGCTCTGATGCCCGCCTGCACGATGTATGCACCACCTGCATCGAAGCCTTCCGGCTGCTCAGCGTGATGCTCAAGCCGGTTTTGCCATCGCTGGCCGCGGCAGTCGAGTCGTTCTTGCAGGTCGAACCCCTGAATTTCACGCTTGCCACGCGAGCACTGGGGGCCGGCCACAAAATCGGCACCTACCAGCACCTGATGCAACGCGTCGACCCCAAGATGCTCGATGCACTGTTCGAGCCAGCAGCCGAGCAAGCCCCTGCGGCGCTTGCGGGTGGCGAGGCCATCGCCCCGACCATCGGCATTGACGACTTTGCCAAGATCGACTTGCGCATTGCGCTGATCAAAGACTGTCAACCGGTCGAAGGATCGACCAAGTTGCTGCGATTGACTCTGGATGTGGGCGAAGGACGAGATCGCCTTGTCTTTAGTGGCATCGCCAGCGCCTATCAACCACAAGACTTGGTGGGCAAATTGACGGTGCTGGTGGCCAACCTGGCCCCGCGCAAGATGAAGTTTGGGGTCTCTGAGGGCATGGTACTGGCTGCCAGCCATGCCGATGAAAAAGTCCAACCCGGTATTTATGTGCTGCAACCATGGCCAGGGGCCCAACCTGGCATGCGCATCCATTAAGGCCGTGAAGCTGTCGCCCTGATAACCCCAAATTTGGCAGTTTAACGGGGGGCTGATACCATGACCCTATGTTAAAGAAGGTCCAGACGCCCATGAATGACGATGTGAACCACGGGACCCCGGTCTCTGTGAAGATCCGTGAGCGTCTGCTCCAGGCGCGCAAACGGTTTCACTCCAATGACAACATCGCCGAGTTCATGCAGCCCGGCGAGCTCGAAGCCCTGCTTGACGAAGTTGAAGTCAAGATGCGCGGGGTGCTGGAGAGCTTGGTGATCGACACCGAGCACGACCACAATACCGCCGACACCGCCCGACGGGTCGCCAAGATGTACTTGCAGGAAGTGTTCAGGGGCCGCTATGTCAATGCCCCCAGCATCACCGAATTCCCCAATGCCGAACACCTCAACGAATTGATGATTGTGGGGCCGATCACGGTACGCAGCGCATGCAGCCACCATTTTTGCCCGGTGATCGGCAAGATCTGGATTGGCGTGCTGCCCAATGAGCACACCAATGTGATCGGCCTGTCCAAGTATGCGCGTCTGGCCGAATGGGTCATGGGACGGCCACAAATTCAGGAAGAAGCTGTGGTGCAACTGGCCGACCTGATTCAGGAAAAAACCCAGCCTGATGGCTTGGCATTGGTCATGGAAGCCAGCCACTATTGCATGGCCTGGCGTGGCGTGAAAGACATGGACAGCCGCATGATCAACTCGGTCATGCGTGGGGCCTTTTTAAAAGACCCCAATCTGCGCCGCGAGTTTTTGTCGCTCATCCCCCACAAAGATTAGGACCTGAACATGTTGGTGCGACTTCTATACGTCAGCCGGGCTGTCGAGCCCGAATCGGCCCAAGCCATCGATGCCATCCTGGCCTCGGCCCGCAACCACAATCTGGCCCAGGGCATCACCGGCATTCTTTGCTATGGCGGCGGCATTTTCCTGCAAGCCATCGAAGGCGGTCGCGGACCCGTCAATGGTTTATACAACCAGATCGTGTCTGACCCACGGCACAAGGACGTGGTGCTGTTGCACTATGAGGAAATTTCCGAACGTCACTTCGGGGGGTGGACCATGGGCCAGGTCAATTTGTCCAAGCTCAACACCTCCATCGTGCTGAAATATTCCGAACGCCCCGAGCTCGACCCCTACGCTGTCTCAGGCCAGGTGTCGCTGGCCTTGCTCGAAGAACTGATGGCCACAGCCTCGATCATCGGTCGCGCCTGAGGAAAGGCCGACTGTGCGATCGGGCGCACCATGGGTGCTGGGATGTGATTTCTCCAGCAGCCCCAGCCCCCGCAAACCCATCGTCATCGCCCTCGGCTCCCTCGACGGACAATGCGTGCGGCTGCATGAGATTAAAAATTGGGTTCGTCTTGACGATTGGGAGTCCTGGCTGGCCCAACCCGCTGATTGGGTGGGCGGTTTTGACCTGCCCTTTGGCTTGCCCCGAGAGCTGATCGAACACTTGGTTTGGCCCACCGAATGGGCCGCGTGCATGGACCACTACGATCGGCTGACTCGCGAACAAATTCGGGCCACCTTTAAAGCCTTTTGCGATGCCCGCCCGGTGGGCGGCAAGATGGCACACCGGGCCACCGACGGGCCAGCCGGGTCCAGCCCCTCCATGAAATGGGTCAACCCGCCGGTGGCCTACATGCTGCATGCCGGGGTGCCGAGCCTGCGCCGGGCCGGGGTGCATCTGCCCGCCCTGCATGAGGGCGACCGGCAGCGGGTGGCCCTCGAGGCCTACCCGGGCTTGCTGGCGCGTGAGTTGATCGGCAAAGCCTCATACAAAAGCGATGACAAAGCCAAACAAACGCCAGAGCGGTGGGTGGCGCGTTCCAACCTGCTGCAGAAATTGGAATTGGGCCAGACCCGTCTGGGACTGCGATTGCAGGTGGGCAATGCCTTGCGCGAACAACTGCTGAACGAACCCAAGGCAGACGTGCTGGATGCCGTGCTGTGCATGATCCAGGCGGCCTGGGCCTTGCAACAGCACCGCGCCGGCCACCCCCAATACGGATTGCCTGACTGTGACCCCCTGGAGGGATGGATCGTGACGGCTTAGCCAAGCATGGCGAAAAAATTGGGGTCAGACCCCAATGGCTCATTGATTGGGAGCAGTGCCCAATTTCCGAGCCCCCCATTCCTGAGCGCAAACGGGGCAATCAGGCGCACGGCCAAAGCGCATTTCTGTCCATTGCAGGCGATGACCGTCGAGCATCAATAGACGCCCGGGCACTTCGCTGCGCAGGCCCATCAGGATCTTGAGTGCCTCGGTGGCCTGCATAGAGCCCATCACCCCGACCAGAGGGGCCAAGACGCCCATGGTGGCGCATTGCGCCTCGGGCGGCGGGGCATCGGGCGGAAACAGGCAGGCATAACAAGGCGAGTCGGGCTGACGGGGGTCGTAGACGCTGAATTGGCCATCCAAGCCCAACACCGACCCGCTGACCAGGGGCACGCCATGCCTGAAACAAGCGGCATTGATAAGCTGACGGGTTTGGAAATTGTCGCTGCCATCGATCACCACGCTGGCCTGGGGCACCCACTCGTCCAGCCAGACTGCTTCAGCGCGTCGATCAAAACATTGAACCTGCACATCTGGGTTGAGCGCTTGCATGGCCAGCCGGGCAGAGTCGACCTTGGGTTGCCCAACCCGTGCTGTGACGTGAGCAATCTGGCGTTGCAGGTTGGTCAGGTCCACCCGGTCGTCATCGATCAGGGTGATGCGCCCTACCCCGCTGGCCGCCAAATACAAGGCCACTGGCGAACCCAGGCCACCGGCACCAATCACCAAGGCATGGCCATCGAGTGCATTTTGCTGACCCTCAACGCCCACCGCATCAAGCAGGATGTGGCGTGAATACCTCAACAAGGCCGCATCGTCCAAGCCTCAATTCTCCTTTTTAGGCTCGGTGCGTTCAGTTTGGGTTTTGCTGGCCATGACCGCCACACCCTTGAGTTGGTTGATGGCCTGCTGCAACTGGAAATCGTCCTTGCTGCCAAACTCGGGGGGACGGCGTTGGTTGTTGGGCTTTTTGGACTCTTCCTCCAGCCGCTTGAGTGCTTCTTCGCGGGCTTTCTCGCGATCGGGGTTGCGACCTTCTTCACCCTGGCCGCTATTGAGGTGCTTTTCCAGGTCGGCTTCGCGGGTGCGCAGCACGGCAAATGGGCTGCCTTCTGGGGTTTCATCAACCAGCACATCCGGCATGATGCCTTTGGCCTGTATCGAACGGCCACTGGGGGTGTAGTAGCGGGCAGTGGTGATCTTCAATGCGGTGTCAGGGCCGAGCTGACGGACGGTTTGAACCGACCCTTTGCCAAAGGTCTGACTGCCCATGATTTTGGCGCGTTTGTGGTCTTGCAAGGCGCCTGCCACGATTTCGCTGGCCGACGCAGACCCTTCGTTGACCAACACCACCAGGGGCACACGTCGATAAACCCCTTGGGTCCGCTCGCTCAAACGCTGGATGGGGTCGGCACCGCTGCGGCGCTGATAAAACTGGGGGGCTGCCTTATAGATGAACTGGCTTTCGCTCAGTTGCCCGTTGGTACTGACCACAGTGACGTTTTCCTGCAAAAAAGCTGCCGAGACAGCGACCGCGGCATCCAGCAAACCACCCGGGTCGTTGCGCAAGTCAAGGACCAGGCCTTTGAGTTGCGGTTCTTGCTGATGGATTTCTTCCAGTTTTTTGGCGAAATCCTCGACGGTGCGCTCTTGGAACTGCGACAAACGCAACCAGGCATAACCAGGCTCAATCACCCGGCCCTTGACACTTTGGGTCTTGATTTCCTCGCGCACGATGGTGACCGGGAAAGTGCGGTTTTCATCCTTTCGGAAGACAGTCAGCACAACTCGCGTATTGGGTTCGCCCCGCATGCGTTTGACGGCTTCGTTCAGGCTCAGGCCCTTGACCGCCGTGTCATCGACCTTGGTGATCAGATCGCCCGATTTCAGCCCGGCGCGAAACGCTGGCGACCCCTCGATGGGCGACACGACCTTGACCAACCCTTCTTCCATGGTGATCTCAATGCCGACGCCTACAAACCGGCCGGAAGTGCCCTCGCGAAACTCTTTGAAACTTTTCTTGTCAAAGTATTGCGAGTGGGGGTCCAGACTGGACACCATGCCGGAGATGGCATCGGTGATCAGTTTTTTCTCATCCACAGGCTCCACATAATCGCTTTTGACCATGCTGAAAACAGCCGCCAACTGCTGCAGCTCTTCCAGCGGCAGAGGGGCCATATTGGATCGCGCCACGGTTTGCAAAGAAACCGTGGTCAGGGCCCCGGCCAGGGCACCCACGCCTATCCAGCCAACAATTTTGAGCGTGTGACGCATTTGGTTCACCTTTGATATGGGTCTATGGTAACTGCACCAGATCAGTTTTGCAGAGCTCAGGCTTTGCCTTGGGCCGCCACCGCCGCCGCCGCCTTGGCTGCCGCTTGCGCATCACCCAAATAATAATGGTTCAGGGGCTTGAGTTGATCGTCTAGCTCATAGACCAAGGGGATGCCGTTTGGAATGTTCAAGCCCACGATGTCCTGATCGGAAATGCCATCAAGGTACTTGACCAGGGCCCGAATCGAATTGCCATGGGCCACCACCAACAATCGATGACCGCCCAGGATGGCCGGGGCCAGGGTGTCGCGCCAAAACGGCGTGACCCGGGCCACTGTGTCTTTCAGACATTCGGTCAATGGGATTTGTTGCGGCGACAACTTGGCGTAGCGAGGGTCACGGCGTTCGCAGCGGACGTCTGAAGGCTCAAGGGCAGGCGGCGGCGTGTCGTAGCTGCGTCGCCAAACCAGCACTTGCTCCTCGCCATATTTCTTGGCCATATCGGCCTTGTTCAAGCCCTGCAATGCACCGTAATGGCGCTCATTGAGGCGCCAACTGTTCATGACGGGCAGCCAAGGGCGCTCCATGGCGTCCAAGGCATGCCAGAGGGTATGGATGGCGCGTTTGAGCACGCTGGTATAGGCCACATCGAATTCGAAGCCTTCGGCCTTCAACAATGCCCCGGCCTGCTGGGCCTGGCGCACCCCGGTGTCGGTCAAAGCCACATCGGTCCAGCCGGTGAAGCGGTTTTCGAGGTTCCAGGTGGATTCGCCGTGACGGATGAGTACGAGTTGATGCATGAATGGGCAAAGAGTTAAGACAGTTGGCCGTGCCTCGCACGGGGTTGATGCTTTGATTTTAGAATGTATGGCTGACACCCCAAAAAATACAGGATTCACCTTGCAATTCATCATCGACAACTGGATGCTCATCTCCGTGGCCCTGGCCTCGGGCTTCATGCTGTTTCTCCCTGTATTGCAGGGGGCATCTTCTTCCGGGGTGACCGTGATCCAGGCGGTTCAGAAAATCAATCGCGAAAAAGCCTTGATCATCGATGTGTGCTCGGAACAAGAGTACAACGCCGGCCATTTGCCTGGTGCTCGCCACGTTCCCTTGGGTGACCTCGCCGCCAGACTGCCCGAGATGGCCCGCGATAAAAACCAGCCTCTCATCATGGTCTGCGCCACCGGCATGCGTGCGCGCAGCGCTGTGTCGGCAGCCCAAAAACTGGGCTACACACAGGCCATGTCCCTGACCGGCGGACTGAAGGCTTGGCGTGAAGCCAGCCAACCCGTCGTCAAGGGTTGATCCTTTACCTTCGTCAGTATCTTCATCGGAGAGATCATGTCACGCGTCAAGATGTACACCACCGCCGTATGCCCTTACTGCGTTCGGGCCAAACAGATTCTGAAGTCCAAAGGGGTCGAGCAAATCGAAGAGATCCGCATCGACAGCGACCCGGCCCAACGCGAACACATGATGGCCATCACGGGCCGTCGCACGGTGCCGCAAATTTTCATTGGCGAGACCCACGTGGGCGGGTGCGATGACCTGATTGCCCTCGATGGACGGGGCGGTCTGGAGCCCCTGCTGAAAGCGGCCTGAAAATTCAAGCATAATCAATTTCATCAGCCGCTGTACCTGCCCGCTGCTGGATTTGGCAGCGGGTTTTTCATTTTCAGGATTCCCCATGACCGATGCCGCCAACCCTGTGTTCAATATTTTGCGTGTTTACCTCAAGGACGCATCCCTCGAACAACCCAATTCACCCGCCATCCTGAGCAGCACCGAGCAACCTTCGGTAGACATCCAGTTGGGGGTGAGCGTGGCACAAATTGCCGAGAGTCAAGTGGAAGTCACCGTTCAAGCCACCGTGACTTCACGCTTGGGCGATCAGGTGTTGTTCCTGGTCGAGGCCAAGCAGGCCGGCATTTTCCAGACCGAAAACATTCCCGATGACCAAATGGGCCCCTTGGTGGGCATCGCTTGCCCGCAAATCGTCTACCCCTATCTGCGTGGCAATGTGGCCGATCTGATCCAGCGCGCCGGATTCCCGCCGGTCCATTTGACGGAAGTCAATTTCCAGGCCATTTATCAACAGCAGCTGGAACAGCAGCAAGCCACGGCCCAATAAGCCGGCGGGTATGTTCGGACGGGCACAGGGATGAAAATCGCCATTTTGGGCGCTGGCGCCTGGGGCACCGCCCTCGCCATCCAGGCCAGCAAACGTCACCTGACCACGCTTTGGGCCCGCAACGCGCAACAGGCTGAAAACATGCAGCGTCTGCGAAGCAACACGCGCTACCTGCCTGACATCTCCTTGCCGGCTGAACTGCGGATCGAAGGCGGGGCTTGGCCCCCTGATTTGTCTGAAAGTGACCTCATCGTGCTGGCCGGCCCGACCTCCAGTTTGCGTTCCTTGCTGAGCCAACTCGCCAACCTGCCCCTGAACCGAACGCCTGTGGCTTGGCTTTGCAAAGGCTTCGAGTCTGTGCCAGGTACCGCAGCCCAAGAAATGGGGGGCTGGATGCCGCACGAGGTTCAAGCCCAGGCCGCCCCTGAATTGCATTGCGGGGTCTTGAGCGGGCCCAGCTTTGCCCAAGAGGTTGCGCTGGGCCTGCCCACGGCTTTGGTCGCCGCGAGCGCCCACGAAGAGCTGCGTCAAACCCTCGTCCAAGCTTTTCATGGCGACCATTTGAGGGTGTATGAAAACCCTGATCTGGTCGGGGTAGAAGTGGGCGGAGCCGTCAAAAACGTCATGGCCATTGCCACCGGTTTATGCGATGGCTTGGCTTTGGGGCACAACGCTCGGGCCGCACTCATCACCCGTGGACTGGCAGAAATGACCCGTTTGGGTTTGGCCTTGGGCGCCCGTCCCGATACATTCATGGGGCTCAGCGGCCTGGGCGATCTGGTATTGACCGCTACCGGCGACTTGTCACGCAACCGCCGCGTCGGCCTGGCCTTGGCACAGGGGATGACCCTGGCACAAGCGGTGGCGTCGCTGGGACATGTCGCTGAGGGGGTGTACAGCGCGCGCACGGTGCTGCTGCGGGCGCAAAAACTGGGCGTGGACATGCCCATCACCCATGCCGTGGTGCAACTGCTGGAAGGGGTGCTCACCCCGCAAGGGGCAGTAGGGCTGCTCATGAGCCGCCAATCGAGAACCGAGGGCTGAAACACACCCCCCAGGTTCAAACCTGGGCGGCGGGGGCCTCGATCAATCCGGCGCGACGCGCCATGTCCAGTGGTTGGTGTGACAAGCCGATCAAAACCCAATGGATGCCCTTTTCTTCGCATTGCCGCCGCAGAGCCAGCAAGGCATCGGAACCCGTCGTATCCATGTAGATCAGGTTTTTCAGGTCGATCACCAACACATCGCCAGAGCGCAAGGGCTCGGCCAAGGACTCAACCAACCGAACCGCCCCAAAAAAAAGTGCCCCATAAAGCCGGTACGCGTGTACAGGCCCTCTCCACGACCGATTTCGCACCTCTTCCAAAGTTTGCGGTGGCACTTCTTCAATGCGGCTCAGGCTGGAGATGCGGTAGATGAATGTCAAACCGGCGGCGACCAGACCAAACTCGACGGCCACCGTCAGATCAACCACCACCGTCAACACAAACACCGTCAACAAAATGACCCGATAGGGCAAGCGGAAATGTTGTGAGTGGGCGAACTCTCGCCACTCGCCCATGTTCCAAGCCACATACATCAGGATCCCGGCCAAAGCAGCCAGGGGGACGTGCACCGCCAACGGTGCGGCCCACCACATGATCAAGGCCAATGTCAGGGCATGGACCATACCGGCCACAGGGCTCGTGGCCCCTTGTTTGATGTTGGTCATGGTGCGGGCAATGGTGCCTGTGGCGGCCATGCCGCCGAACATGGGGGTGACCACATTGGCAATGCCCTGTGCCAATAATTCCTGATTGGCGTCATGGCGATCGTGAATCATCTGGTCCGCAATACGGGCACACAGCAAGGACTCAATGGCCCCCAGCACGGCCAGGGTCATGGCAGAGGGCCACATCTCAACCCAGGCCGCCGCCCCCCAATCGGGTGGCTGCCAAGTCGGCAAGGCACTGGGTATGCCGCCAAAGCGGGTGCCTATGGTCGCCACCGACACATCCAACCAGGCGACTGCCAAAGTGGCGATCGTCAACGCCAGCAAAGATGAGGGTATGGCCGACAGACGACGTTGCCAAATCGGGTGGCCTGCGGCAAACCGCGACAACAGCCAAGGCCAAGTCACCAACACCCACAAGGTCAGCAGGGCCACGGCCAAAGCCGCCGGGTTCCAAGTGTCCCAATGACTGAGCAATTGTTGCCACAGGCCTAAAAAATCTGCGGGCAGTCGGTCCAACTCCAAGCCAAAAAATTCCTTCAACTGGGAACACATGATCAATACTGCAATCCCGTTGGTGAAACCGATCACCACCGCCACTGGGACAAAACGCACCAAAACGCCCAGGCGCAATAGACCCATGGCCATCAGCAGGCCACCCGACATCAGAGTGGCAATGATCAGGTTGGCGGGCCCGTGTCGATCAAGAATGCCATGCACCACGACGATGAAAGCCCCCGCCGGCCCACCGATCTGGACCCGGCTGCCACCCAACAATGAAATCAGGAAGCCGGCCAGCACGGCCGTGATCAGCCCGGCCTCGGGCTTGAGTCCGCTGGCGATGGCAAAAGCCATCGCCAATGGCAAAGCCACCACGGCCACTGTGATGCCAGCCCCCAAATCGCGCACGAAACGCTCACGGTCATAGGCACGAAGCGCATCCAACAAACGGGGGCGAAAATGGAACATGATTTAGGAAATTCTTGCAGAGATATCCCGATATCTGCTTCGAAATCAGCCTTGCATGGCATTCCGAATTTGGGCGAAATTTGCACGCAGCGAGTTTTGCAGATCTTTATAAGCATAACACCCATAAGGGGTCAGTCAGCCACCTGCGGGACGACCCACGAAGCACCGCTCAAAGGGGCGTAAAATCAAGGTCACGAGGAGTGATTGCCATGCCTTTTTTCCGCCGCGCCGACTATCAGTCAGACACCACCCAGTTCATTGCCGAGATGCGGCAACAAAAACCCCAACTGGAAGCCAGCCAAAGGCAGGGGCGTGCTTTGCTTTGGGACAAATCCATCGACCGTGATGTCTGGTCGGAATATCGTGCGGCTCAGGTGCCCCAGCAACCCTACGTCTATCAGACGAAAAACACGTGAATCCGGCTGAATCCGCGCCGATCTTGCCCCCCACCACTGACGACGCGTCGGGGGTAGCCAGCCCCCAAGTGGTCGATCATGTGGCATTGGCCCGACTGTATGGCGAGCCCTTGTTCGCCTTGCCGCAAGATTTGTATATCCCGCCCGATGCGCTGGAGGTGTTTTTAGAGGCCTTCGAAGGCCCACTTGATCTGCTGCTCTACCTCATACGCAAGCAAAACTTCAATATTCTTGATATTCCCATGGCGGCAGTGACCCGCCAGTACCTCAGCTATGTCGAAGAAATTCGCAGCCGCAACCTCGAATTGGCCGCCGAGTACTTGCTGATGGCAGCGATGCTGATCGAGATCAAATCGCGCATGCTGCTGCCGCCCAAGAAAACCGCTGAAGGAGAAGAGGCGCAAGACCCCCGGGCCGAGTTGGTGCGTCGGTTGCAAGAGTACGAGCAAATGAAACTCGCCGCCGAAAAACTCTCGATGGTGCCCCAATTTGGCCGAGATTTCCTGCGCGCCCAAGTCTATATTGAGCAATCTTTGCAACCGCGGTTTCCTGACGTCCATGTGGTCGATTTGCAGCAAGCCTGGGCAGATATTTTGCGGCGCGCCAAATTGGTTCAGCATCATAAGATTTCTCGGGAAGAGCTGAGTGTGCGCGAGCACATGAGCATGGTGCTGAAAAAATTGCAGGGCCGTCGCTTTGTCGAGTTCGAGCACCTGTTCGAGGCCGAGCGGGGTGTCCCTGTGCTGGTGGTGACCTTTATCGCCTTGCTGGAGCTGGCCAAAGAAACCCTGATTGAAATCACCCAGGCCGAGGCTTTCGCCCCGATTTATGTGCGCCTGGCTTATACCCCCGACTGATGCAAGCTCAGTGAAGCTGTGCAAAACTCACTGCGTGCAGGTTTTGCACAGCTTGCCTCAGTAATTTCTGGCGGTCAAAAAAATCAAGGTTCGCATCAGGGCATAAGCCATTTGGTCCAAGGCTTTCTGCCACCATGGCAAACGCTCCAGGCCGGGTTGCACCGGTCGGGCACCTTCGTTCATGGCGTGCTCCAAACGCCATCGCAACTCGCTGGCAAACGCAGATTGCTGAATGACCAAATTGGCCTCGCGAGCCATCAACAAGCTCAAGGGGTCCAGATTGGATGAGCCGACAGTGGCCCAACGGCCATCGATCACGGCAACCTTGGCGTGCAAATAGCTGGCGTGGTATTCGTGTATTTCTACCCCGGCCGCAAGCAATTGACGATAAATCACCCGGGTGGCCCGATACGGCACCTCATATTCGTAATACCCCGGCAACAAAAGACTCACCTTGACCCCGCGCTGAGCCGCTTTTTGCAGCGCCATCCGCAAGCGCCTGGCCGGGAAGAAAAAAGCATTGGCAATCCAAATTTCTTGCCGGGCCCGACCGATGGCCTGCAAATAACTGCGAACGATGCTGTGACGATGACGCCAGTTGTCGCGCAAAACCCACTTGATTTCGCCCCGATCCTGCAGCGTGGGAGGCGGCTCAATCTCACGCCAGGCGTCTAATGCTGCGCCAATGAAGCGGGCACGCAAATTCCGTGAAATCTCCAAGCGCCACCATAGTTGGGCCATGGTGGCATGAATCACCGGAACCCAAGCCCCTGTCAAGCGCACCGCATAATCCAGCCGAGGTCGGTTGAGTGCCGCTTTCGTGTGCGGGTCGTAAAGGTCATCCAGAATATTGATGCCTCCGCAAAACGCCACCTGCTGATCGACCACGCACAACTTGCGATGCAAGCGCCGCCATCGGGTTGGAAACCATATCCCCCCAGGCCCCAAAGGCTCAAACACGCGCCATTTCACCCCAGCCCGGCTCCAACGCTCAAGCCACTCCTTCGAGATGTCACGCGATCCCACCCCATCAATGACCACCCGGACTTCAATGCCTCGCAACGCAGCGGCCTCCAATGCTTGTGCCACCGCTTGCCCCTGCCCAGCCGTTTCAAACAAATAGGTCTCAAAACAAATATCGTGCCGCGCTTGGGCCATGGCATCGATCAGGGCGGGAAAGAATTCGGTACTGCCCTGCAACAACGTGCAGCCGCCTGCAGCATCCGAAGGCGCTTGGCTCATGGCAACCTCAGGCCCCGTCGCGGCAATTCAAGGATGGCCGCGGCATTGGTGGCAGAAAACACCTGGGTGGCGGCCTCACGCCAAGGCAACCAACGCCACTCGGTATGTTCGTCCGGGTGCAAACGCACTGGCCCCGCTCTAGGCACAGTCAGACCGAAGATGCGCTCGGTGTTGCGGGTCACACCTGGGGCGTAGCGGTGCAAATAGCGGGGATGAATGTCGTAGGCGTTGACCACCCCCCAATCATGCAAGTGATGGTCTGGGTCCAGGGCATCAATGCCGGTTTCTTCCCAGACTTCGCGGACGGCGGTATCGCGCCAATCTTCAGCCGCCGACTCTTTGCTGCCCGTGACCGATTGCCAGGTGCCCGATTCGACCCGGCGAATCAACAAGACTTGTCCATCCGGCGCATGAATCACCACCAGCACAGACTCTGGCCATTTGAAGCCCATAAGATGGGAAGGGTGCATGCCATGATTTTGCCTTTTTCCGAAGCAAACTGCACACAGGAGACAACGGGCACCCCCGACACCGACGGCATGGGCTAAAGTCAGTCCATGCAGGCCGGCCTCTCCCACTCGCGCACCCAAGAAAATCGACGCGGCATCACGGCCATGGTGTTGGGCATGGCCCTGTTTCTGGCCAACGACACCTTTGTCAAACTGGCCAGTGCCGATTTACCCACCGGGCAGTTGATCTTTCTGCGCGGCCTGCTGGCTTGCATCTGGCTGCTGTGGATGTGCCAAGCCCGAGGCCTATTGACACAGTGGCGCAGCCTGCGCGATCGGATGGTGTGGGTGCGTGGGGTTTTTGACGGCCTTTCGTCCATCGCCTACCTGACCGCCCTGTTTCACCTGCCCCTGGCCAATGCCACGGCCATTAACCTGGCGTCCCCACTGTTCATTCTGGTGCTGGCCGTGGTGTTTTTAAAAGAGCGCTTGCAATGGGTTCGCACGCTGGCTGCCTTGGTGGGTTTCGGCGGTGTGCTGCTGATTGTGCGCCCCAGCAGTGAGGGCTTGAATGCCTACGCCTGGTTATGTGTATTGGGCACTTTGGGGCATGCCATCCGGGACCTGCTCACCAGGCGCATCGGCACAGAAGTTCCGGGCCTGTTGATCACCTTGGCAACGGCTGGCACTGTCACGATCTTGTCGGGGTTATGGTCGCTGACTGAACCCTGGGTCCCTGTGCCAGGCCATGCATGGCTTTGGCTGGCCTTGGCTTCGGCTTGCCTCAGCGGGGCCTATCATTTGATCATCATGGCCATGCGCCACGGCGAGATGGCCGTGATCGCCCCCTTCCGATACACTGCTTTGCTGTATGCACTGATCTTGGGTTACCTCATTTGGGGTGAAATTCCAGACAGTTGGACATGGGTAGGCATCGGCTTGTTGGTCGGTGCTGGACTGAGTTTGATATGGAGCAACCGAAGATGATTGAAACCCGACACCTTTTCACGCTGACCCTGCAAGTGCCCGCCATTCAAGACCTGGGCGCCACGCCTTTGGGGGGACGAAAAATCGCCCAAGTGACCGGCGGGCGATTCGAGGGTGATCGACTGCGTGGCAAGGTACATGCAGGCCCGGGTGGCGACTGGATTTTGCAGCGCCATGATGGCGTGCTGGCGCTGGATGTGCGGATCACCCTGGAAACCGACGATGGCCAATTGATTTTTATGTCCTACAAAGGCATGCGGCATGGCCCGAAAGAGGTGATCGACCGCTTGAATCGGGGCGAAAAAGTAGACCCGGCCAGCTATTACTTCCGCATGGTGCCGCAGTTTGAAACAGCATCAGAAAAATACGCCTGGCTCAATCGCCTGGTGGCTGTGGCCAAAGGTGAGCGCGAAGCCACCGGCCCGACCTACACGGTCTACGAAGTGCTTTGATGCCGCTATCATCGCCGCGCCACAGGCATGGCGGGCGACCAGGCACGCCCCCTCAGGCTGTGGCCTGAATGTTGCGCAAGCGGATGTGCAACTCGCGCAGCTGTTTCTCGTCGACCGGGCTGGGGGCCTGGGTGAGCAAACATTGTGCACGCTGGGTCTTGGGGAAGGCAATCACATCACGGATCGAGTCGGCCCCGGTCATCAGAGTCACAATTCGATCCAGACCAAAAGCCAACCCACCATGCGGGGGGGCGCCATATTGCAAGGCATCGAGCAAGAAGCCAAACTTCAGGCGCGCCTCTTCCGGGGTGATCTTGAGGGCGTCAAAAACTTTTTGCTGTACATCTGCGCGGTGAATGCGAACTGATCCGCCACCGATTTCCCAGCCGTTCAGCACCATGTCATAGCCTTTGGCCACGCATTTTTCGGGGGCTGTGACCATCCAGTCCTCATGCCCGTCCTTGGGCGCAGTGAAGGGGTGATGCACTGCGGTCCAACGGTCGTCTTCTTCGTCGTACTCAAACATCGGGAAGTCAACCACCCACATGGGGGCCCAGCGGTCTTCAAACAAACCAGTGCGGCGACCAAATTCACTGTGGCCGATCTTGACGCGCAGCGCACCCAGACCATCGTTGACCACCTTGGCCTTGTCGGCGCCAAAAAACAAAATATCCCCATTGGCGGCGCCCGTGCGTTGCAAAATGGCTGCGATGGCCGCATCGTGCAGATTTTTCACAATGGGTGACTGCAGCCCCTCACGGCCCGCCGCCACATCGTTGACCTTGATCCAGGCCAGGCCCTTGGCCCCATAAATTTTCACAAAATCGGTGTAAGCGTCAATTTCGCCACGACTGAGTTCAGCGCCGCCCGGTACCCGCAAGGCCACCACCCGCCCGCCCTTGGTAGTGGCCGGGGTGGAGAAGACCTTGAAATCGACATCTTGCATGGCATCGGTCAGTTCGGTGAACTCGAGCTTGACGCGCAGATCGGGCTTGTCCGATCCGTACAGGCGCATGGCTTCGGCATAAGGCATGACAGGGAACTCGCCCAAGTCAATACCCAACACCTTTTGAAACACATGCTTGATCATGCCCTGGAACATGTCGCGAATGTCTTGCTCGGTCAGGAAGGAAGTCTCAATATCGATCTGGGTGAATTCGGGCTGACGGTCGGCGCGCAGGTCTTCGTCGCGAAAGCATTTGGTGATCTGGTAGTAGCGGTCAAAACCCGCGACCATCAACAATTGTTTGAACAATTGGGGCGACTGCGGCAACGCAAAAAACTGGCCATCATGGACGCGACTGGGTACCAGGTAATCTCGGGCGCCCTCAGGCGTGCTTTTCGTCAACATGGGGGTTTCGATGTCGACAAAACCGTTTTCATCGAGGTATCTGCGCACCTCCATCGCCACCTTGTAGCGCAACATCAGGTTGTTTTGCATATAAGGGCGGCGCAAATCGAGCACCCGATGGGTCAGTCGGGTGGTTTCAGACAGGTTTTCGTCATCGAGCAAGAAGGGCGGAGTGACCGAAGGGTTAAGCACCGTCAACTCATGGCACAAAACCTCGATTTTGCCGCTCTTCAGGCTGTCGTTGGTTGTTCCCTCGGGTCGGGCACGCACCAAACCCTTGATCTGGACACAAAACTCGTTGCGCAGACCCTCGGCGGCCTTGAACATTTCGGGGCGGTCGGGGTCACACACCACCTGAACATAACCCTCGCGGTCGCGCAGATCGACAAAGATAACACCGCCATGGTCGCGGCGGCGATTGACCCAACCACAAAGTTGCACGGTTTGCCCCATCAGGGCCTCGGTCACCAGACCGCAATAATGAGTTCTCATGGACATCGGTAGTTCTCGTTCAGTCGAGGCTTCAAGTTAAGTTCAGGTTTGCGCCGGGGTGCGGGTCAGCTCTTCCACACGATCATCAGGCACGACGGCCCCCATAGAGATGATGTAGGTCAAAGCCTGGTCTACGCTCATGCGCAGTTCGCGCACCTCAGAACGGGGAAGGATGATGAAGTAGCCGCCCGTCGGGTTAGGGGTGGTGGGCACATAAATGCTGAGGTGCTCCCCTTCGAGGCAGGCGGCCACCTCGCCTTGGGGCACGCCCGTCTGGAAGGCGATGGTCCAACAACCCTGTCGGGGGAATTGCACCAGCAATGCCTGTCTGAATGCGTTCCCGTTGCTCGAAAAAAGGGTGTTCGAAACTTTTTTGACGCTGGTATAGATGGATTTGACGATGGGGATGTGGGTGAACAGTCGATCCCATTGCTTCACCCACCAACGCCCCGTCACATTGGACACGAAGGCCCCCGTGGTCAACAGCAGGACCAACATCAGCGCGACGCCCAGGCCGTGATACTCACCCAATGTGTCCAACCAACTGTGGCCCGCAGGCATCATGACCCCGACAGCCCCCAAAAGGCCGACAAATACCCCTTCGATCACGCCGTACAACCAGTTCAGCACCCAAACGGTGATGGCCAAGGGCAACCAAACCAAAAGGCCTGCGATGAGGTATTTTTTGAAATGCATCGTATCAGCTCAGTGGCAGGCGCAGGACGCGCCACAGCCAGCGCCGCCCCCAGCCCCCGCATCGGCGGCAGGGGTGGCCGTGGTGGCAGCGGCATCCGCCGGCTTGGCATCGGCTTTGTCGGCGGCGGCATTGGCCGCCCCGGCGGAAGTGTTTGAACCGCCCCGAAAATCAGTGACGTACCAACCCGATCCTTTGAGCTGGAAACCGGCAGCGGTCAATTGCTTGGCAAAAGTCGACTGGCCGCAAGCCGGGCAATCACGCAGGGGGGCGTCTGAAATTTTTTGCAACATGTCCTTGGCATGGCCACAGGACTCGCATTTATAGGCGTAAATGGGCATGAGGGACCTCAAGGAATGATTGGGAAACCCACCATTATAAGGTGGACTGCGACAAAACCACCCGATGGTGGCTGCCGCGACGGTCGGCGATGGCCTGAGGCCCCACCGAACCGATCCACATGCCCAAGGCAGAGGCCAGCAAACCCGCCAATTGGGCTGGAAATTCTTCGCCGGCCGGTGTGGCCAGAAACAGGACCCAGGCCAATAAACCCAGCACCATCGAAAAGACAGCCCCTTGGGTAGATGCCCTGGACCAATACAAACCGCAAACCAGGGGCACAAAAGCCCCCACCAAGGTCACCTGATAAGCCCCGGACACCATCTCGTAAATGGAAGTGCCTTGCATCCAGATGGCATAGGTCAGCACCATCGCGCTAAAGACCAGCACCGTCAGGCGCATCGCACGCAAGCCCTGCCGGTCAGACAGATGGGGGCGGAACTGGCGCCAAATGTTTTCTGTGAAAGTCACGCTGGGCGCCAGCAGCGTCGCCGAAGCACAGGATTTGATGGCCGAGAGCAAAGCACCAAAAAAAAGCACCTGCAAGGCAAAAGGCATGTGCTCAATCACCAGGGTGGGCAGCACCTTTTGGGGGTCTTGGGCAATCAGGTCGCCAGCCCGCTCCGGCATGATGATGAGCGCACTGACCACCAGGAACATGGGCACAAACGCAAACAAGATGTAGCACACCCCGCCGATCACAGGGCCACGGGTGGCAGCCTGCAGGCTGTTGGCCGACATGACCCGCTGGAACACGTCTTGTTGCGGGATCGAACCCAACATCATGGTCAGCGCGGCAGCCAGAAAAAAGGCGATCTCCTTGAAACCGGCCTCAGGCCAGAACTGGAACATCTGCTGGCTGACCGCATACTCGATCACCTTGTCCGCACCGCCGGCCTGATGACCGGCAAAAATCGCCAACACCGACAGGCCGACCACCAAAATGATCATCTGGATGAAATCGGTGACGGCCACCGACCACATGCCGCCAAACAATGTGTAAGCCAAAATCGAGACCACCCCGATGACCATGCCCAACTGGACACTGATCGCCTCTGCCGACAGCAGGTGAAACACCAAGCCCAAGGCCGTGACCTGGGCCGAGACCCACCCCAAATAACTGACCATGATGATGAGTGAACAGGCCACCTCCACCTGCCGGCCATAACGCTCACGGTAATAGTCGGCAATGGTCAACAGGGTCATCCGATACAACTTGGCCGCAAACAGCAAGCCGACCAGAATCAAACAGGTTCCCGCCCCAAAGGGGTCCTCCACCACGCCGCCCAACCCCGATTGGACAAACTTGGCCGGTATCCCGAGCACCGTCTCAGAACCGAACCAGGTGGCAAAGGTGGTGGTCACAATCATGGCCAAGGGCAAATGTCGGCCCGCAATGGCAAAGTCAGCCGAATTCTTCACCCGTCGTGCGGCCCACAAGCCGATGGCGATGGTGATCAACAAATAAAAAATAACCAAGGCGAGCAGCATGGGTCCTCCGTGGCATCAGTAAAACGACGAGGCGTGGATCAATACCTGGAAAAAGAGCAAACTGGCGACAAAACCTAAACCCAAATAAATCAGGACACGAAGCAAGGCATTGGTGCGCCTCTGCTCGGTCATCAGTTGCTCCAGAAGATCCCGATTGACCTGCCGAGCCCCCAACAAGCGATCATGGATCAGGCGCGGCAGTTGGGGCAGGATCTTGGCATAGTAGGGGGCCTGATTTCGCAGTTCCTGCCACAAGCGCTTGGGGCCGACCTGCTCCATCATCCATTTTTCCAAAAATGGCTTGGCAGTGCTCCACAAATCGAGTTCCGGGTCCAATTGTCGACCAAGGCCTTCAATATTGAGCAAGGTCTTTTGCAACAACACCAGTTGCGGCTGGATTTCCACCTGAAAGCGTCTGGAAGTCTGAAACAGACGCATCAACACCATGCCCAACGAGATCTCTTTGAGAGGCCGGTCAAAATAGGGCTCACACACGGCGCGTATTGCAGCCTCAAGCTCGTCAACCCGGGTTTGGGGGGGCACCCAGCCTGACTCAATGTGTAATTCGGCCACCCGCTTGTAATCTCGGCGAAAAAAAGCGGTGAAATTTTGCGCCAAATATTCTTTGTCGTACTCGGTCAAGGTGCCCACGATGCCAAAGTCAAGCGAGACATAGCGCCCAAAGGTGGCCGGGTCAACGCTGACCTGGATGTTGCCAGGGTGCATGTCGGCATGAAAAAAACCATCCCGGAAGACTTGCGTGAAAAAAATGGTCACGCCATCGCGCGCCAGCTTGGGAATGTCCACACCCGCTTCACGCAAGCGCTCGACCTGGCTGATGGGGATGCCACTCATGCGCTCCATCACGATCACCTCGCGGTGGCAATGGTCCCAGAACATTTCGGGAATGAGCACCAGATCCAGTCCCTCCATGTTACGGCGCAGCTGCGCCGCATTCGCGGCCTCGCGAACCAGGTCGAGTTCATCGTGCAAATACTTGTCAAACTCGGCCACCACTTCGCGCGGCTTGAGCCGACGGCCATCGGCAGAAAGTCGCTCCAGCCAACCCGCCATCAATCGCATCAAATCCAGGTCTTTGTCGATCACCGACAACATATTGGGACGCAAGACTTTGACGGCCACCTGTCTGGGCGGTCCCGGGTCACCGGACAGGGTGGCGAAATGGACTTGGGCAATGGAGGCGCTGGCGACCGGCTCTCGGTCAAACTCAATGAAAATCTCATCGATGGAACGGCCAAAGGCGCGCTCGATGGTAGAGATGGCCACCTCGGAGGGAAAAGCCGGCACGCGATCTTGCAGGCGGGCCAACTCATCGGCCACATCGGGCGGCAATAGATCGCGCCGGGTAGAGAGCACCTGCCCGAATTTGACAAAAATCGGGCCCAAGTGCTCCAAAGCCATGCGCAACCGTTGGCCACGCGGCGCACTGAGGTCACGCCCCCAACCGACCAGGCGTGACATGAGATGCAAAAACGGGTGATTGATGCCCTGCAGCACCATCTGGTCCAGGCCAAAACGAAAGACCACCCAAAGGATATAGGCGGAGCGAAACAAGCGCTTCATGGCTTTGACCCCGTGGCATCAGCCGGACGAGCCGGACGATTTCTGACCAAAGCAGCCAAACCCTGAGCCAGTCGCCGACCGGTCTGAGCGATGAACCGGGCTTGGGCATCGCCGACCAGGCGCGCCAAGTCCTCCTCCGGGTCCCATCGCACATGCTCAACCAGCCAATTGATCTCGGCAGCCATTTGGACATCGCCCTCAATGCGCAGGGCGGGTCTCTCGTCGCGCCACCATAACTGCGCCAGGTCCAAGGGCGACACATCGCCCAAATCCAGCAGCAGATCGACCTTGGGGGTGACCTCGCGAACCTCCAACAATCCGGCGGGCGTGAATGCCCAGGCCCAGTTGCGCCCCATCCATCTGACTTGTACGGTTCGACCACTCAGACGCCGCGTTCGCGGCAAAGCGTGCTCGGCCTGTTGCAATACATGGTTGAGAAACAGCACAACCTTGAGCTGGGCTTCATTCAGCAACCACTCGGGCGGCCGGGCGGACTCTAAAGCCTGATTCAGCCAGGGCGGCGACGATGGGGGAAAAGATGCGGGCATGACGGCATTGTAGGGCTGGACCATCGCCAGCCCAGGGCCGAGGCCCGCAGGCGCACAGCCCCCAGGCGGTTTATTGGAGGGCCTGCACGCCGGCCACCAACCAGCCGTCGTCACCCGACTTGGTGCGGGTCATGTTCCACACCTCGCGGAACGGGGTGGGACCGCCGGAGAGGTCTTCGCGAATCAAGCCCGAAAACTCGATACTGGCCATGAAACCGGAACCCAAGTCTTCTACGCCCAGGAGTTGGGCTTCCAGCATGACCACCTCGGTTTTGTTGGGCTGCCCGCCAGACTGCGCTTCGCGCTCGGCCAGTTGCTGGCGAATTTCCCCCAGCATCTCATCGGTCATCATCGAACGCAATGCGCCCATGTCGGAACGGTCCCATGCGTCTTGCAAGGTCACGAAATTGGCCTTGGCGGCAGCCACAAAACCGGCAACATCAAAATCGGCCGGGATGGACCAGTTTTGTCCGCCGCCTATCAGGCTGGAACCGATCCGGGCACCCGCTCTGGAGGGGGCTGCAGGCTCAAAATGAGCCGGGCCTTCCCAGGGACGGGCAGAGGCGTCATTGCCCACATTCTTGGGGTTGTACTGGGGGATGTCGGCAGGGCCCGCACCAGCGCCCTGCAGCGCGTAGGGGGAAGAACCTGATCCGGACGAGCGGCGACGCAAGAAATAGCCCACCACAACCATGATCAAGAGGGCCAACAGACCAAACAGCAAGACCTGACCAAAGGCCTCACCAAAGCCCAGGCTGTGGGCCAACCATGCCAAACCCAAGCCCGCCGCCAGACCACCCAGCATGGCCCCCCAGGGCTTGCGCTGGGGTTGAGCCGCCGCCGGGGCAGGGGCCGGCGCCGAGGGCGCTGCCGATGCCGGCTGCGTGGCCGGTGTGGCTGTGTTCTGAGCCGGGGTGGCCGGACGGGCGGCCTCACGTTGCGTCACATTGGAAGACTGTCGGCCTACCGACTGACCGCCGCCCATGCGCTTGGCGGCCTCGGCTTGCAAGGCGGACAAAGACATCACCAATGCCAAAGAAAAGGTTACCAGACGGGCTTTCATCACGACTCCTGTCAACTGTGTTCAGACCTTGATTCCAACATGAAGCGCCACCACACCGGCGCTCATGTTATGAATGTCCACATGCGAAAAGCCATTGTTTTGGATAAGGTCTTTTAAAGCCTGTTGATCTGGATGCATGCGGATCGACTCTGCCAGGTATCGGTAACTCTCTTCGTCCCGGGCCACCCAGCGCCCTAACAAGGGCAATACCTTGAAGGAATACACATCGTAGAGTTTTTCAAGCGGCTTGGCGACCTTGGAAAACTCTAATACCAATAATTTGCCGCCTGGACGCAACACTCTGGCCATCTCGCGCAGGGCCAAATCCTTGTGGGTCATATTGCGCAAACCAAAGGCCACGCAGACTCGATCAAAATGGGCATCCGGGAAAGGCAGCTTTTCGGCATCACACACCACCGTGGGCAACACTTGCCCGCGGTTGAGCAATCGGTCACGACCAACCCGCAGCATGGCCTCGTTGATGTCGGTGTGCACGACCAGCCCGGTGGGCCCCACTTTGCTGGCAAATGCACTGGCCAAGTCGCCAGTGCCACCCGCAATGTCCAGCACCCGATGGCCTGGCCGCAAATCAGCCACCATCGTGGTGTAAAACTTCCAGGCCCGATGCAAGCCCATGGACATCAGGTCGTTCATGAGGTCATAGCGTGAGGCGACCGAATCAAACACGCCACGCACATGGCGGGCCTTGTCGTGTTCGTCGACAGATTTGAAACCGAAGTGGGTCTGGCTCATGGCTGGTATTTCAGGGCCTGGCCCTCAATGATGATGTCCGCAGGCGCCGCCCGCCTGAGTGGCCGGCATCGGGGCATCCCGATCAACGCCCGCCTCTTGCAAACGGCGTTCGTAATCCTGCCACAGCTGGTTTTGCTGACTGGCCAGGAAATAAAGATAGGTCCAGGAAAAAATCCCGCTGTCATGACCGTCACTGAAAGTCGGCTTGATGCCGTAATTGCCGACCGGCTCCACATCGATCAAACCGACTTCCCGCTTGCCTGTCTGCAAAACCTCTTGGCCTGGCCCGTGGCCTTGCACCTCGGCCGAGGGGCTGTAGACCCGCATCAATTCAAAGGGTATGCGATGACTCTCGCCGTTGGCGAACAGAATTTCCAGCACTTTAGACGCCTGATGGACCGTCAAATCCTGGGGAGGGGGGGTTTCTTGACTCATGGTTCAAACCAATACACGTTCAATGCCGCCTTGATTGGCTGCCTTCACATAATCGGGCATCCATTGATCCCCCAGAATGTGTCGGGCCATTTCGACCACGATGTAGTCGGCTTCCAACAAACCGTTGGCCAGATCATTGCCATAGCGCGACAAACCTTGCAAACAACTTGGACAGCTGGTCAACACCTTCAAATCGCCTTGGGTTTGCCCGGTGCTGTGGCGCAAGGCGGCTTCGCCCTTCAGGATCTCCTGCTCCTTGCGGAACCTCACCTGGGTAGAAATATCGGGTCTGGTCACTCCCAAAGTGCCTGATTCACCGCAACAACGCTCACTCTTGACCACGGGAACACCCATCAATGATTTGACCGTTTTCATCGGGTCTTGCAATTTCATGGGGCTGTGACATGGGTCGTGATAGAGATAGCCTGCGGCCTGGGCCTGGCTCAGGGTGATGCCTTTTTCCAGCAAAAACTCATGAATATCGATGATCCGGCTGCCAGGAAAAATTTCCTCGAAGCGATAGCCCTGCAATTGGTCATAGCAAGTCCCGCAACTTACCACCACGGTTTTGATGTCGAGATAATTCAGTGTATTGGCCACGCGGTGGAACAACACCCGGTTATCGGTGATGATTTTTTCAGCCCGATCAAACTGCCCCGAACCGCGCTGGGGGTAGCCACAACACAGATAGCCGGGTGGCAACACAGTTTGCACGCCGGCGTGCCACAACATCGCCTGCGTGGCCAAGCCCACCTGGCTGAACAAGCGTTCAGAGCCGCAGCCCGGGAAATAAAACACCGCTTCGGCATCGACCGTGGTGGTGGCTGGATTGCGGATGATCGGGACGTAGTGTTTGTCTTCTATGTCAAGCAAAGCGCGGGCGGTTTTCTTGGGCAAGTCGCCTGGCATTTTCTTGTTCACAAAATGGATGACCTGCGCCTTGATCGGTGCCTTGCCCACGCTGGCCGGGGGGGCGCTGGTCTGGCGCCGGGCCAGCACTGCAAATGCGTCGTGGGCCACCCGCTGCAATTTCATGCCCACCCCGACCATCAGACTGCGCGCCAGCTTGATGGTCTCAGGGCGAGTGGCATTGAGCATGAACATCGCCGCCGCATTCCCGGGGCGGAAACTTTTTTGGCCCATTTTGCGCAACAGATTGCGCATATTCATCGACACCTCACCAAAATCGATGTTCACCGGGCAAGGCGATAGACATTTGTGGCAAACGGTGCAATGGTCGGCCACATCCTCGAACTCCTGCCAATGCTTGATCGACACGCCACGCCGTGTCTGTTCTTCATAAAGAAACGCCTCGACCAGCAAGGAAGTCGCCAGAATTTTGTTGCGAGGGCTATACAACAGATTGGCACGGGGCACATGGGTCGCACACACGGGTTTGCATTTGCCACAGCGCAAACAATTCTTCACGCTGTCGGCAATGGCACCTATGTCAGACTGCTGCATGATCAGCGATTCATGGCCCATCAAACCAAAACTGGGCGTATAGGCGTCGGACAAATCGGCGGCACGGGCGCCGCTGGCGGTCGCTTCCCGGAGCAATTTGCCGCGGTTGAAATAGCCGTTAGGGTCCACACGGCGCTTGTATTGGGCAAAGGGGGCCAACTCTGCGTCGGTGAGGTAATCCAGCTTGGTAATGCCTATGCCATGCTCACCGGATATCACCCCGTCAAGTGAGCGGGCCAATTGCATGATGCGGCCCACCGCCTCATGTGCGGTTTGCAGCATGACATAGTCGTCGCTGTTGACCGGGATATTGGTGTGCACATTACCATCGCCCGCATGGGCGTGCAGGGCCACCCAAACACGGCCCTTCAGCACCTTTTGGTGGATGGCGGTGCACTCGTCCAAAATAGGCTGGAACACCTGACCGGTGAAAATATTTTGCAACTCGGCCCGGATTTGCGTTTTCCAGCTGGCTCGCAGTTCATGCGACTGCAGTTGCGGGAACAAACCGTCGCAATCATCCAGCCAGCCCTGCCAAATGGCCCGCACTTGACCGATGAGTGCACGCGCTTGGGACACCCGCTCCTCCAGCTGCTCAGGGCTGGCCAGGTCATCGAGGTCGTCGGCCTTGCCCAAAGGGAGGTGCCCGCGCACAAAAAACTGCTCCAGCTCATCGCACAATTTCAGTTTGTTGCGAAGTGATAACTCAATATTCAGACGCTCAATGCCGTCGGTGTATTCCGCCATGCGCGGCAGTGGGATGACCACATCTTCATTGATCTTGAAGGCGTTGGTGTGCCGGCTAATGGCGGCGGTTCGTTTGCGATCCAGCCAGAATTTTTTACGGGCTTCTGGGCTGATGGCAATAAAACCTTCGCCGCTGCGCGAGTTGGCCAAACGAACCACCTCGGAGGTGGCGCGGGCCACCGCATCGGGGTCATCGCCCGCAATGTCACCCACCAAGACCATCTTGGGCAAGCCACCGCGCTTGGATTTGGTGCTGTAGCCCACTGCACGCAGGTAGCGGTCATCCAAATGTTCCAGCCCGGCCAGCACAGTGCCTGTGCGTTTTTGCTCGGCAAACATGAATTCTTTGATCTCCACGATGCTGGGCACTGCATCGCGAGCATGGCCAAAGAACTCCAGACAGACCGTGCGGGTGTGCGCGGGCATGCGGTGCAAGACCCAGCGGGCGCTGGTGATCAGGCCATCACAACCTTCCTTTTGTACGCCAGGCAGGCCGCTGAGGAATTTGTCAGTGACATCTTTGCCCAAGCCTTCTTTGCGGAAATGTTGGCCCGGTATATTCAGGGTCTCGGTGCGAATCGGGGTCACACCATCGGCCTTGAAGTAGCGCAACTCAAACACCACCTGCTCTGCATCATGGATCTTGCCGAGGTTGTGCCCGATACGAACCACTTCCAGCCATTGGGCGTCCGGGGTGACCATGCGCCAACTGACCAGGTTGTCCAGCGCCGTACCCCACAACACAGCCTTCTTGCCACCTGCATTCATGGCAATGTTGCCACCGATGCAAGACGCTTCGGCAGAAGTCGGGTCCACGGCAAACACGAGTCCAGCGGCATCGGCGGCATCCGCCACTCGCTGGGTGACGACCCCGGCCTCGGTATGCAGGGTGGGCACTTCCATGTCCAGACCAGGCAGGCGCCACATCTGCACCTCGCTCAAGGCTTCCAGCTTTTCGGTGTTGATGACCACGCTGTTCCAAGCCAAAGGAATCGCCCCACCGGTGTATCCGGTGCCACCCCCACGCGGAATGATGGTCAAGCCCAATTCGATGCAATCTTGAACCAAAGCAGGCATTTCCGCTTCGGTGTCCGGGCACAAAACCAAAAAAGGGTATTCAATGCGCCAATCGGTGGCATCGGTCACGTGCGAAACCCTGGACAAGGCATCAAACTTGATGTTGTCGACCGCCGTGTGTCTGCGCAATATGCGCAAGGCCTTTTTCCGCAAAGCGGCCACTGTGCTGAATTGCTGGTCAAAACGCTGTACCGCCTGACGGGCGGCATCAAGCAAATCACCCACCCATTGATCTCGCTCACGGTCTTCCTGAGGCATCCGACGCCGCTCAATCTCGGCCAAGCGGTGTCGCAACGCCTCTACCAGTTGCTGTCGGCGTTTGGGGTTGTCCAGCAAATCGTCTTGCAAGTAAGGGTTGCGATCGACCACCCAAATGTCGCCCAGCACCTCATACAACATGCGGGCCGAACGACCAGTGCGGCGCTCGGAACGCAAATTCTCAAGCAAGGCCCATGCGGTGGGGCCCAGCAGCCTGAGGACAATTTCACGATCCGAAAAGGACGTGTAGTTGTAGGGGATTTCGCGCAGGCGAGGCCCCTCCTGGGCTGTGGCCATCCATTGTTTCAAAGCCGTGGGTGCGTTCATATGGGGTCTTGATGGGTGGCTAGAGAGTGTTTTCTGACACAAAAAGTCTGTGCCGTGGCAAGTACAAGCACCAAAAGGGCGTATCCGGCCATGCTGCCGTCCGGCCATTTCAGGGCAAAGACCACGACCCACTGGGTGCCAACCCCGGCCCCCAAGAGGGCCAGGCCGCTTCCCCACCAACCCCAGCGGGGCGCATGGCTGCGCCGCCGGGCGGTCCAAAGCAAAGCCAAGAGCGTCAAAGCCACCGAAGGGCCAATCCACGCCCCAGCGTGCCAAAAGTAAGAAGGGAAGTCCACTCAGGGGATTTTATAATCTTCGGATGGCTGTCTGGGCATTGGGCTTGAATCACAACACGGCACCGCTGGATATTCGCGGCAAGTTTGCTTTCGCCCTCGATCAGATGGACGCCACCTTAGGCGAGTTGCGCCGCAGTGTGCCGAGCACCGCAGAAGCCACTATTTTGTCGACCTGTAACCGCACCGAGGTCTACTGCGCTGCCGACCAGATGGCCCCTGAACAAACCTTGAATTGGCTTGCTCAATCTGGCGGCGTGAGCACCGACGATCTCATGGCGCACACTTATACACTCAGTCAGGGTCAGGTGGCCCGACATGCCTTCCGGGTCGCCAGTGGCTTGGACTCGATGGTATTGGGCGAGCCCCAGATCCTGGGTCAGATGAAAGACGCCGTGCGGGCAGCGCAACAGGCGGGTGCCTTGGGCACCACTTTGCATCAACTGTTTCAACGCTCCTTTGCAGTCGCCAAAGAGGTGCGAACGTCCACCGAAATTGGCGCCCACTCCATCAGCATGGCGGCGGCCTGTGTGCGCCTCGCCAGCCAAGTGTTTGAGGACCTGGCCCGAACCCGGGTGCTTTTTGTCGGGGCGGGGGAAATGATAGAGCTGTGCGCCACCCATTTCGCCGCCCGAAGTCCAAAGCAGATGGTCATTGCCAACCGCACCTTGGACCGAGGTGAAAAACTGGCCAGCCAGTTTGGGGGGGAGGTCATGCGACTGGCCGAATTGCCGGATCGACTGCATGAGTTCGATGTGGTAGTCAGCTGCACCGCCAGCAGCCTGCCCCTGATCGGGCTCGGGGCGGTCGAACGGGCCTTGCAGCGGCGACGCCACCGGCCCATGTTCATGGTGGACCTGGCCGTCCCGCGAGACATTGAGCCAGAGGTCAAAGGTCTGGATGACGTTTATCTGTATTCGGTGGACGACCTCTCAGGCGTGGTGCAAACCGGTCAGGCCAATCGCCTAGCGGCAGTGGCCCAGGCAGAGGCCATCATTGATGCCGGTGTGCAAAGCTTTCTGCATTGGCTGGATCAGCGCAGCGTGGTGCCCGTCATCCGCGATTTGAACGAGCAAGCCGAGCGTTGGCGACAGGCTGAATTGGCCAAGGCCCGCAAATTGCTCGCCAGGGGCGAAAGCCCCGAACAGGCGCTAGAGGCATTGGCGCAGGGGCTGTCACACAAGATGCTGCACGGGGCCCTGGCCGAGTTGCACGCCGGGGACCACTCCGCCCGCGAGAGGGCGCGCGCCGCCATCGAGCATTTTTTCCTGCGCGACCACCGTTAACCGGCCCGGGATCGAATTGAAACCATTTTTGCGCGACCAGCTGGGGCGCTACGCCCAGCGCCTTGAAGAGCTCGACTTTCTGCTATCTCGGGAAGATGTGATGCGCGACCCCCAAGGCTTTACCCGATTGTCGCGTGAACACACCGAGGTGGCTGCCGTCGTGTCGCGATGGTCAGAGTTCCGCCAGGCCGAAACCGACCTCCAGCAAAGCTTAGAAATGTTGGCCGATCCTGTCATGGCAGACGATATGCGGGCGCTGGCGCAAGAAGAACAGGCGATGGCCCAAGCCCGCTGCACACGCTTGGCGGCCGAATTGCAGCGCATGCTTTTGCCCAAAGACCCGGATGACGAACGGGCCGCTTTTCTGGAGATCAGGGCCGGCACAGGTGGCGATGAGTCGGCCTTGTTTGCTGGCGATTTGCTGCGCATGTACAGCCGTTACGCCGACGAACAGGGTTGGAGGGTCGAGATACTGAGTGAATCACCCAGCGAGCTGGGCGGCTACAAGGAAGTGGTGGTGCGCATCAGCGGCACGCAGGTCTATGGGCGACTGAAGTTTGAATCGGGCGGGCATCGGGTGCAGCGAGTGCCCGCCACCGAGTCACAAGGCCGCATTCATACCAGTGCCTGCACCGTGGCGGTCATGCCCGAACCCGACGAAGCACAGGCGGTGTCGATCAACCCTTCTGACTTGCGCATCGACACCTTTCGCGCCAGCGGTGCGGGTGGACAACACATCAACAAGACCGATTCAGCCGTTCGTGTCACCCATCTTCCGACCGGGATCGTGGCCGAGTGCCAAGACGACCGCAGCCAGCATCGCAACAAAGCTCGGGCCTTGCAAGTTCTGACCGCCCGCATCGCCGAGCGCGAGCGCCAAGAGCGTTCAGCACGCGAAGCGGCCACCCGCAAGGGTCTGATCGGCAGCGGAGACCGCAGCGACCGCATCAGAACCTATAACTTTCCCCAGGGGCGCCTGACCGACCATCGCATCAATCTCACCCTTTACAAATTGGGGGCAGTGATGGAAGGGCAGTTGAGTGATGTGCTCGATGCCTTGCAAAGCGCACGCGAATCCGAGCAGTTGGAAGCGCTGGAATTTGGCCCATGACGCCGATGGACACAGTGGCTGAGGCGCTGAATCGACTGCAAGCCAGCGGTCTGCCCCGACTGGAGGCCCAAATGTTGGTCTTGCAGGCCTGCCAGCGCCCCAGCGAGGACCGCGCCTGGCTGCTGACCCATGATCAGCAGGTATTGACTGCGACCGAGCATGAACAACTGCGCACATGGGCGGCGCGCAGATTGGCTGGCGAGCCCATGGCCTATATATTGGGGCAAAAAAACTTTCACGCCTTGCAACTCGACATCGACGCCCGGGTGCTCGACCCGCGCGATGACACCGAAACCCTGGTCGATTGGGCCTTGCGCCTGCTGCCCGCCGAGGCCCCGGCAGAAGTACTGGATCTGGGCACAGGCAGCGGTGCCATTGCATTGGCTCTGGCCCACGCCCGTCCAAAGTGGCGCCTCACCGCCACAGATGTCAGCGCCGATGCGCTGGCCCTGGCACAGCACAATGCCGCTCGCCTGGGGCTGTCGGTGCAATGGGTCTTGGGCGACTGGTTGGCCCCACTGGTCGGGCGTCAATTTGACATGATTGTGAGCAACCCGCCCTATATCGCCACCAATGATCCGCACCTCACCGCGTTGCGCCACGAACCCTTGCATGCCCTGGTCAGCGGCAGCGATGGCTTGAGTGCGATCCGCGCCATCGTGCAAGGCGCCAGCTTGCACCTCAAGCCCCAAGCCTGGCTGCTGCTTGAGCACGGCCATCGCCAGGCAGAGGCCGTCCGTGGCCTGTTGGGGCGCGCCGGGTTCAGCGAGGTGGTGTCCGAGCGCGATTTAGCAGGGATTGAGCGCTGCAGCGCAGGGCAATGGCTTCCTGCAAACTTTGCCCACCCATGAAATAATCCGTCTGTCTTCAAGGAGCAAGAAATGAGTGAAGTTCAACAGCGCATCGACGATCTGGTGAAAAACAACCCTGTCCTGTTGTTCATGAAAGGCAGCGCCAGTTTTCCCATGTGCGGTTTTTCCGGGCGTGCCATTCAGATCCTGAAAGCATGTGGCGTGGACCCCAAGGCACTCAAGACCGTGAACGTGCTCGACGACGCCGAGATCCGTCAAGGCATCAAGGAATACAGCAATTGGCCGACCATTCCCCAGCTTTATGTCAAGGGCGAGTTTGTCGGCGGATCGGACATCATGATGGAGATGTACGAATCGGGCGAGCTGCAACAGGTACTGGGACCACAGCAATCTTAAAGGCCCAGGGCCGATGTGGCCCGCCAGGCGGCTTATGCCGCCTTTTTCATCAACCAAGCGACTGCAAACGGCTGCGAAGCAGGGCAAAAATTTCGCCCACTGCCACCCGCGTGGCCTGTTCCTCTTTGCGATGCTGGTATTCAACCACGCCCTCTTTCAGCCCTTTGTCCCCGATGGTGACCCGGTGCGGCACGCCAATCAGTTCCCAATCGGCGAACATCACGCCCGGGCGCTCGCCCCGGTCATCCAGAATGACATCGACCCCCCCCCGCACCAATTCGGCATACAGGCTTTCAGCCTGGGCTTTGACGGCTTCGCTGCGGTCCATGCCGATGGGGCAAATCACGACGGTGAAAGGCGCGATCGCATCGGGCCAGATGATGCCTCGGGCGTCGTGGTTTTGCTCAATCGCCGCAGCCGGAAGGCGGGTGATGCCGATGCCGTAACAACCCATCTCCATGGGCTGGGGTTTGCCGTTTTCATCCAAAAAAGTGGCATTCATGGCCTTGGAATATTTGATGCCCAAATAAAACACATGCCCGACCTCTATGCCGCGCTCTATGGCCAACACCCCTTTGCCGTCGGGTGAGAGGTCACCTGCCACCACATTGCGGATATCGGCCACCCTATCGGGCTCGGGGAGGTCACGAAGCCAATTGACCCCGGTGATGTGGTGGTCTGCCTGATTGGCCCCACAAACAAAGTCAGCCATTGAATTGACATCCCGGTCAGCCACCACCTTGACGGGCTTTTTCAGGCCGACAGGACCCAAGAAGCCAGGTTTGCACCCAAAGTGATCTTCGATTTCGGTCAGAGTGGCAAAGCGAAACCCGCCTTCCATGCCGGGCAACTTGCCCACTTTGACCTCGTTCATGTCGTGATCGCCACGCACCAGCAACAACCAGATGGTGGTTTGGGTGTCCCCCGTTTCGGTTTGGCGGTCGGTGGCCAATACCAGAGATTTGACCGTGCGGTTCAGGGGCAGACCCAATAGGGCGGCCACTTCTTCGCAGGTGCTTTTGCCCGGTGTCGGGATGACGGTCATGGTCTGTGACGGTGTCGCACGCAAATCCTGGGGGGCCAAGGCTTCGGCCTTCTCCAAATTGGCCGCGTAATCGCTTTGCGGGCAATAAACGATGGCATCTTCACCCGTGGCGGCAATCACTTGAAACTCTTCTGACAAATCGCCGCCTATGGCCCCGCTGTCCGCCGCCACGGCGCGGTAGCGCAAACCAAAGCGGTCAAAAATACGACGGTAGGCATCGGCCATGATGCGGTAGCTTTTTTGGGCCCCGTCGGCATCGCGGTCAAAGCTGTAAGCGTCCTTCATGATGAACTCGCGCCCGCGCATGAGTCCAAAGCGGGGGCGGCGTTCATCCCGAAACTTGGTCTGAATCTGATAAAAGTTTTTCGGCAACTGCTTATAGCTGCGCAACTCTTGGCGTGCGATGTCGGTCACCACCTCTTCGCTGGTGGGTTGAACGACAAAATCGCGCTGATGCCGGTCTTTGATGCGCAGCAACTCGGGCCCCATTTTGTCAAATCGTCCGGTTTCCTGCCAAAGCTCGGCGGGCTGCACCACCGGCATGCTCAGCTCGATCGCTCCAGCCCGGTTCATTTCTTCCCGAACAATGGCCTCGACCTTGCGGATCACCCGCAAACCCATGGGCATGAAGTTATAGATACCCGCCCCCAAGCGCTTGATCATGCCGGCCCTGATCATCAGTTGGTGGCTGACCACCTCGGCATCGGCAGGCGCTTCCTTGAGGGTGGAGACGAGAAATTGACTGGCTTTCATGGTTTGACCTGAAATATTGGTGAAGCCCTATTGCCGAGCATCTTGCTCTGTGCATAATGGACTCAGTTCAAAAATTTGAGGTTAGATTATGCTTGACCGGGACGGCTTCCGACCCAATGTCGGCATCATCCTGCTCAACCAGAAAAATCAGGTTTTCTGGGGCAAGCGCATACGCACCCACAGCTGGCAGTTTCCGCAGGGTGGCATTGACCGGGGCGAAACCCCGGAACAGGCCATGTTTCGTGAACTCCATGAAGAGGTTGGGCTGCAACCCGAGCATGTGCGCGTCGTGGCCCGAACCCGAGACTGGTTGCGGTATGAGGTGCCTGATCGCTATATCCGGCGCGACGCCAGAGGCTTTTATAAAGGCCAAAAACAAATCTGGTTCCTGCTGCAACTGGTGGTGCATGACCATGTCCTGAATCTGCGCGCCACCAATCACCCTGAATTCGACGCTTGGCGCTGGAACGACTATTGGGTGCCCCTGGAAGTGGTGGTTGAATTCAAACGCAATGTGTATGAAATGGCGCTGACCGAGCTGGCGCGTTACTTGCCCCGGTCTGAGACTCGCAACCGCTATTTGCGCAGCCATGCCCGCGATTTACCCGGACACCCCGTCGAGGAAACCCGGCGCAATCCGGCTCGGGCTCGCCCCAATCTGATGGAATTACCCCCTGGCGCGAGCTTTGACCCGGACCCCGGGCAAGGTTGATCGACCTCGATCTTTAGCGGGTCATGAGTATCAGGTTGTCGCGATGCACCATTTCGGGCTCGCCGGTATAGCCGAGCAGGGCCTGGAATTCATTCGATGGCTTTTTGCACAACAAACGGGCCTCGGCGGAGGCATAGTTGGCCAAGCCCCGGGCAATTTCGTGTCCATGTTCATCGCGAATGGCGATGACCTCGCCGCGTGAGAACTCGCCCTCGACCAAGACCATCCCGATGGGCAACAGGCTTTTACCCTCTTGGGCCAACTTGGCCACAGCCCCTTGGTCGATGGTGACCGCACCCCGCAATTGAAGGTGATCGGCCATCCATTGTTTGCGTGCCTGTTGTTTGGCGGTTTGTGCCACCAGCAATGTGCCCAAAGCTTCTCCCGCAGCCAGACGCAACAGGGCATCGGGCTCTCGCCCCCAGGCGATGACGGTGCTGGCCCCGGAGCCGCTGGCGCGTTTCGCCGCAAGAATCTTGGTGATCATGCCGCCTTTGCCTATGCTGGATCCCGCGCCACCTGCCATCGCCTCCAACTCAGGGTCACCGGCCCTGGCCTGATCGATGAAGCGGGCTTGGGGGTCTTTGCGGGGGTCGGCGCTGTATAGCCCGCGTTGATCGGTCAAAATCACCAGCAAATCGGCTTCGACGAGATTGGCCACCAATGCGCCCAGGGTGTCGTTGTCGCCAAATTTGATCTCGTCATTGACCACGGTATCGTTTTCATTGATGACCGGCAACACGCCATGCGCCAGCAGGGTCATCAGTGTTGAACGGGCATTCAAATAGCGTTCCCGGTCGGCCAAGTCGGCATGGGTCAACAACACCTGGGCACTGCCCAGGCCATGACGACGCAATTGGGTCTCATACATATGGGCCAGGCCCATCTGGCCCACAGCCGCCGCCGCTTGTAACTCATGGACCTCTTGCGGACGCTGAGCCCAGCCCAAACGCTTCATGCCCTCCGCAATGGCGCCACTGCTGACCATGATCACTTCTTTGCCTTGACGCACCAACTCAGCCATTTGTCGACACCACTCGCCAATGGCGCGCTCATCGAGCCCACGACCCTCATTGGTGACCAGGCTAGAGCCCACTTTGACGACGATGCGTCTGGCCTGCGCGGTGAGGAGAGCAGTCGCTGTATTCATCACCTGGCCCCTCATTCCTTATCGGCAGTAAACCTGGGGTCCACCGGGGCCGGGTTGGACTCTGCTTGGTGCACGGCGTGCACATGCTGATACACCGATTGCACCAAGGTCTCGCAGCCTTCCCGGGTGAGTGCCGAGATTTCAAACACCGGGCCTTTGTAGCGCAGGCGTTTGACAAAGTCTTTGACCCGCTGGGCCCGCTCGGCCTCGGGAACCATGTCCAATTTATTGAGCACCAGCCAACGGGGTTTGGCATGCAACTCGGGGTCGAATTTCTTCAATTCCAGAACGATCGCCTTGGCCTGTGCCACCGGGTCCACCGATTCGTCAAACGGCGCCAAATCGACCAAATGCAGCAGCAGTCGGGTGCGTTGCAGATGGCGCAAAAACTGATGTCCCAATCCTGCCCCGTCCGAAGCCCCTTCGATCAGGCCTGGCACATCGGCCACCACAAAGCTTTGACTGGGCCCGACCCTCACTACCCCCAAATTCGGGTGCAAGGTGGTGAAAGGATAGTCGGCGATCTTGGGTCTGGCGTTCGAGATGGCTGAAATCAGGGTCGATTTGCCTGCATTGGGCATGCCCAGCAAGCCCACATCGGCCAACACCTTCAGTTCCAGCTTCAAGGTCTTGCGCTCGCCAGGGTGGCCAGGGGTTTTCTGGCGCGGGGCCCGGTTGATGGCACTCTTGAAACGCATATTGCCAAAACCACCATCGCCCCCTTTGGCGATCAGAATTTTTTCTCCGGGCATCAACAATTCGTGCAAAACCTGGTCAGTATCCGCATCGATCAAAATGGTGCCAACCGGCATTTTCAGTACGATGTCATCGCCCGCAGCACCGAACATGTCAGAGCCCATGCCATGCTGTCCCCGCTTGGCCTCATGTCGGCGGGCAAAACGGAAATCGACGAGGGTATTCAGGCTGGGGTCAGCCAGGGCATACACATGTCCACCCCGCCCACCGTCGCCACCGTTGGGCCCACCAAATTCTTTGTATTTTTCGTGGCGAAAAGACACACATCCATTGCCCCCGTCACCAGCGGCAATGTCTATGATGGCTTCATCCACGAATTTCATGTCTGGGTCCTTAGAAAGTCCTGCAACGACACCTGTGGGTTCGCATACCTTCCTTGAATGACAAAGCCCCGACCAGCGGGGCTTTGCCGGCAGATCAACGCTCAGCTCAGGCCGGCGTGACGTTCACAGTTTGCTTGTTCAGCGCACCTTTGGTGGCAAAGGACACCTGACCATCCACCAATGCGAACAAAGTATGGTCTTTGCCCACGCCGACATTGTTGCCAGGGTGAAACTTGGTGCCACGCTGACGCACAATGATGGCGCCAGCGGAAATCTGCTGACCACCAAACACCTTGACACCCAGCATCTTGGGTTTTGAGTCGCGGCCGTTGCGTGTGGAACCGCCGCCTTTTTTCTGTGCCATGTCTTAACTCCTTCAGGCCTGGATGGAGGCAATCTGCAATTCAGTGAATTGCTGGCGATGGCCTTGGCGTTTCTGATAGTGCTTGCGACGACGCATTTTGAAAATGCGCACTTTGTCGTGCTTGCCGTGCGCCAACACCGTGGCTTTGACAGATGCACCGGACACCAAGGGCGTGCCCACCTTGATTTCGGCGCCGTTGCCAACAGCCAAAACCTGGTCGATCACGATTTCCTGGCCAACGTCCGCAGCAATCTGTTCTACTTTGATCTTCTCGCCAGCGGCAACGCGATACTGCTTGCCACCGGTTTTTATGACCGCGTACATAAGGACCTCTTTT
>JACCDW011371609.1_pt1 | contig 41819 bp, 38 predicted proteins | sample 7449781 | NCBI WGS metagenome assembly JACCDW01 (sample SAMN15323449, study PRJNA562643) | freshwater metagenome | isolation source: river surface water | place: USA:Blue River Watershed | collected 2017-08-18 | reverse complement strand
TGCTGAAGAACTCCTTCGACCTCGAGGGATTTAATACCTAGGAAGGGTAAAAAATGCAGGTAAAAAGCCACAAAGTAGTTGCTATTGCAGCTGCAATTGCTCTCGCGATTGTCGGAACAGCAGCAACTTCTACATCAGCTAACGCAGCTGGCAAGTCACTTAAGGGTGTAAAGGTCGTTGTAGGTTCGAAGGACTTTACAGAGTCAATCGTCCTATCAAAGATTGTTAAGCAGTTAATTCTTGCTAACGGCGGAACTGTTGTCGATAAGACAAACATCAAGGGTTCAGCAACAACACGCGAAGCGATGCTCAGCGGTGATATCGACATGTACTGGGAATACACAGGAACTGCATGGTTGGTTTATCAGAAGCAGACAGATGTAAATATCGCTCCAAAGGATCTTTACAAGAAGGTCGTCGCTGGCGATAAGAAGAACAAGGTCACATGGGGACCAATGACTTCATTTAACGATACTTATGCATGGGCAATCACAAAGGCGAATGCAACAAAGTACGGTATCAAGACATACTCAGATCTCGTTAAGAAGCTACCTGCAGGATCTGCATGGTGCGTAGAGTCTGAGTTCCAGAGCCGTCCAGATGGTTGGGCAGGATTCAAGACTAAGTACGGAATCTCTGATGCAAACATCACAACTAAGGTCCTTGATACTGGTGCTATCTACCAGGCAACAAAGGATGGACAGTGCATGGTTGGTGAAGTATTCGCAACTGATGGACGCATCGGCGCACTTGGCTTGATGGTTCCAACAGAGGATATTTCTTACTTCCCTCCATACAACGCTGCATTGACTATGCCAGATAAGATCGCAAAGAAGTACCCACAGCTTGTAAAGGCTTTGGCACCAATTGCGGCAAAGATCAGCAATGCAACAATGCAGAATCTCAACGCTCGCGTTGACGTTCTCGGAGAAGATGCAGACACAGTAGCGAAGAGCTTCTTGTCGGCATCAGGATTGGTGAAGTAAAGAAGATGATTGAAATCCAGATCGGCGAAGGCTTTGTGGGTTCAGGCCCTAATGCGGCCCACACCAACACAATTCTCGGAGCCCGATCTGGGCCTGCGGGAGTGGCATGGGCTACCGCCCTTGCCACTCCACGCGCAGGTCACGTGCCATTTATGGTTGTCGCACAACCAGGAATCGCAGTGACCCCACCTGCCCTCTTTGTAAATAAAGCTGCTGTCGAAAGTGATCAGCATGGGCTATTTACTTGGGGAGCAGCACAAGCAGGTGTTGCAGCTGGCGTAGGAGAGGCGCTTCGCAGTGGAGTAATTGATCCGAGCAAGACTGATGAACTTGTCATCGTTGCCGCCGTGTGGCTCAATCCCACCGCAAATGATGAAGAAGAGGTGTTTCGCAACCAACGTCAAGCGATGATTGATGCGCTGACAAATGGTAAGAATGGAAAGCCGACTGCCGCCGATGTCATGAAGGCATCTGAAAACGTTGCAAACCCGTTCTTTCGACAGAATTAAACTTCCGCCACTACATAGATTTGAGTTAGCCCGATGAAGATTACCGGTATTCGCTTTGAGCGAGCATCGCTCCAGCTAGATCCGCCATTTTGCCCTAACTGGGATCCAACTCCCCGTCGCACCTTTGGTGCAACTCTGACCATCCTTGAAACAGATGGGGGAGTCGTCGGATATGGAGCTGGCGATGACATGGGTGGCTTTGATGGCTACGAGAAGTACTTCATCGGTAAAGATTTATTTGATGTAGCAGAACACGTGCGTGCCTTAGAGACCATCACTTTTCACGCCGGAAGATATTGGCCGATAGAAGTAGCTATCTGGGATGCAATCGGAAAAGCGAAGAATAAGACCGTTGCAGAGCTCTTTGGCGGAGCTGAGAAATCAATTCCAGCATATGCATCAACGGGTGCGGTAATGACTGCCCCTGAGCGCGCTGAGAGTGCGCGATCAATTCGCGATGCAGGCTTCAAAGCAATGAAGATTCGCGTTCCACAGACTCAATTAGATCTGGGTATTGAGACCTTAAAGCTCATCAGAGAGGCTGTTGGAAACGATCTTGAGATTATGGTTGATCTCAATCAAGCGTGGCGCATGCCAGGAGATACCCGAGATCCAATTGATCGAAAGACTGCGATGAATTTTGTCGATGCTGCCGTTGATTACGGAGTCTATTGGATTGAGGAACCGCTACCGATGGAAGACATTGAAGGGCTTAAGTCGCTCCGAGGACGTGGAACACGGATCGCAGGCGGTGAGATGGTTCGAACAATTCATGAGATTCGCACGTTGATTGACAATGATGCACTTGACGTGATTCAAGCCGATGTAGTTCTTGCTGCCGGTATGGATCACTCTCGTGAAATCGCTCGTCGCGCAAATGAGCGTGGCCACATCTTCACTCCGCATACTTGGTCCAATGGCTATGGCCTCGCTGCCAACTTACATGTCACAGCTGGCATCGGTGGTGCGCCATTTATCGAGTTCCCATTTGATCCTCCTACCTGGACAAGTGAACGTCGTGACTTCTTAATGGCCGAGCCCATCAATGTAGGAAGTGATGGATTACTCCATGTCCCAACCGGACCTGGCCTTGGAATTGAGCCAAACTGGTCTCTCTTTAAGAAATCTGTAGCGTAAGGAGTTATCTGTGGCACTCGATAAAGATGGTTGGGTCAAGCGCGCCCTCGATTTAAAGCCTGAGGCTCGTATGTATATCAACGGTAGCTATGTTGATGCAGCTTCCGGAAGAACTTTTGACGATATCTCGCCGCGCGATCAACGCCTGATTGCGAAAATTGCCGCTGGTGATTCAGAGGATGTAAATCGTGCAGTCGCTGCCGCTAAGACTGCCTTTGACTCAGGTGTCTGGCGTGAAATGAACCCGCGGGATAAGAAAGCAATCATGCTCAAGTGGGCAGATCTCATTCGAGAGCACCAGGAAGAGTTAGCACTTCTCGAAACCCTCGATGTTGGAAAGCCAATCTCTGACTCTCTCAATGTTGACGTGATGGGATGCGCTCGTACCGTGCAGTGGTACGGCGAAGCAATCGATAAGACTTACGATGAAATAGCACCTGCTCCTCGCAACGCTCTAGCCATGATCACTCGCGAACCACTGGGAGTTATTGGGGCGGTTGTTCCGTGGAACTATCCAATGATTATCGCATCATGGAAAGTTGCGCCGGCCCTTGCGATGGGAAATAGCGTGGTCCTGAAACCGGCAGAGCAATCTTCGCTCTCGGCAATTCTTCTCGCTCGCCTTGCTACCGAAGCAGGTATTCCAAATGGAGTATTTAATGTCGTTACCGGATTAGGTCCAGAAGCTGGTCAAGCTCTAGCTCGCCACATGGATGTGGCAAAGTTGGCATTCACTGGCAGCGGGCCTACAGGTCGCAAGATGCTGCAATATGCGGCCGAGTCAAATATGAAGCAGGTTGCGCTCGAACTTGGCGGCAAGAGCCCACAGGTGGTTCTTGATGATGTTAAGGACCTTGATGCTTGTGCCTCAACACTTGCTTGGGGAATCTATTACAACGCAGGTCAGACCTGTAATGCAGGTTCGCGAGTTATTGTTCAAGGTCAGAAGATAAAAGAGCAACTCTTTGAAAAAATGTCTGAATTTGTGAAGACATTTCCGGTCGGTGATTGCCTCGACCCATCTGTAAATATGGGCCCAATTGTCTCAACCCAGCAACGAGATCGAGTTAATCACTACCTTGGCCTAGTTGGTCAAGGTGGCGAATCATTTATCTATGGTGGCGAACAACCAACTGGTGACGATAATCTAATTAAGCCAACTCTGATTGATGGGGTCAAGCACGAATCTGCCCTCTCACAGGAGGAGATTTTCGGCCCCGTGATCGTTGCAATCGACGCTAAGGACGAGGCTGATGCACTTGCTAAGGCAAATGGCACTGAGTACGGATTAGCTGCCTCGGTCTGGTCAGGTGATATCTCAAGAGCCCATAACTTTGCCCGCAAACTTCGAGCCGGAACAGTTTGGGTCAATACCTTTGATATGTCAGATGTCATCACGCCATTTGGCGGTTTCAATGGCTCTGGCGCAGGTCGCGATAAGTCTCTTCATGCGCTGGAAAACTACAGTGCGCTGAAGACGACCTGGGTCGACCTCTCTTAATTTTGGTCAATCAACTACAAAGGAGCTTAACGTGAAGGTTGCATTTATCGGTACCGGCAGTATGGGTGGCAGCATGTCTCGCAATCTTGCTGCTGCAGGTATAGACATCACGGTCTTTGATCTCAACACAGAGAGCATGAAGAAGCCGATTGCTGCTGGAGCTAAGGCGGCTACTTCTGGAGTCGAATGTGTAACTGGCGCCGATGTCTTAATCACGATGCTTCCAACACCACAAGCTATCGAAAGTTGCATGATTGCTGGCGGAGTGGCTGCAGCGATGAAGCCAGGGTCGATGTGGATTGATATGTCTACATCTGTGCCGGAGACTGCCAAAGCGGTAGAGAAAGCGCTTGACCCATCTGTTCGCATTATTGATGCGCCGGTAGCTGGTATGTCGGTCGGAGCGGACAAGGGCACAATGTCTATCTTCGCTGGCGGATCGCAAGAAGATTTCGCTTATGCGAAGCCGTTATTCGACATCATGGGTGATCCTGAGAAATTCTTCAACTGTGGTGCGCGTGGTACCGGATATGCGGTCAAGCTAGTGCTCAATATGCTCTGGTTCAACTCATTTGTCGCCACCACTGAAGCTCTCCTCTTGGGCGTTAAGGCGGGGGTAGATCTTGAAGTCTTGCGTCAATCATTGATTGGCTCTCCATGTAACTCCATTCTGCTCGAGCGTGACATAGTCGGCATGTTGAAGGATGGAGATTATGACGAGGGATTTGCTGTCGCACTTGCCTGCAAGGACCTTCGACTGGCTGGAGATTTGGCACGTTCCGTTGGCGTACCTATGGAGGTTGGCGCAACCGTGGAGAACGTCTATCGCCGCGCACGAGCTCGATACGGCGATAAAGCTGGTGAGATGATTCCAGCAAAGATGTACGAAGACGATACAAATACGCCGCTTCGATTTAAGTAAGAGTAATGCAGAACCGCTTAAGCCCCTCAACCATCTTTGGTTTGGCGGTGATGTGGTTCATCGGTGGGGGTATTTACCCATTTCTCTCTGATGCAGCTGAAACTATCGATCCGGTCAATATCGTCTTTATTCGAGCCTGGGGAGCAGCGCTAATTCTCTTTCTCGCAGTCTTGGCAATAGCTCCAAAATCCCTTCGAGTTGTGAGTTTGAATAAGAGCTTTATTCCTATCGTTCTATCCTCGCTGATGTACTCACCTCTCTGCAGCATGACACTTGCCTGGTCGAGCTCGAGAGTTCCTGGGGCAATAACTGCGTTGATTTATTCAACCTTGCCGGTGATGTCAATCATCTACCTTGCAATCAAAGGCCAAAGACCTTCACCGCTTGCGATTGGGGGAGTTTCGGTCGCCTTTATTGCAGTTGTATTTCTCATCGGAGCGCCACAAGGTAGTGTTCAAATAGCGGGAATTATTGGAGCTTTAATATCTACATTCGCCTGGTTTGCAGCAACAGAGATTTGGATTAAGTATGAATCTGGATATCCACTTATTCTCGCAATCTTTCTACAGGTGTTTATTGGAGCTATTGGAACCTCTCTCGTTTATCTATTTGTTAAGCCAGAATCGCTGACAAGAAGCGATTTTTTCAATCCTTCTATGATTTTTCTCGTTGTGGCGCTGGCCTCTCAATATTGGGCTTATCTCGGGATATCGCGACGAGTGTCACCTGCGCTTTTAACTTCATTTGCATTCGTTAATCCACTCGTAGCAGGGGCGATCGGATACTTCGCCTTCGATCAAAGGCTAAGCGGGATTCAGGTAAGCGCTGGACTAATTCTCTTGGTTGGTATCTACCTTGTGGTAAAGAGCGAAACCGCTTCTCAATAAAGATAGAGTGCGCCATATGAGCGAACTCTCCAACCAGGTGCGTGCCGCGCTCGATGCTGCCGTTACTGCAATTGGTGGAAAGCCGCGTGAGGGCCAGATTGAGATGGCTGAAGCGGTCGCAAATGCGCTGACCGATCGCCATCATCTGATGGTTCAAGCCGGCACCGGCACCGGTAAATCTCTCGCTTATCTCATTCCAGCTTTAGTGCATGGCCGTAAAGTCTTGGTGGCAACTGCAACTTTGGCGCTCCAGCGCCAACTGGTAGAGCGCGATCTCCCTGCTGTTGTGCCAACGCTTGAGAAGGCGCTTGGTCGTGAAATCACCTATGCCATTTATAAGGGTGTCGGTAATTACATCTGTTTAGCGAAGATGAATTCAGAGGAGCCAGATCCTGATGGCGAGCTCTTATTGGAAGCTTCCTACCTTGAGAAAGATGCAAAGCGACTTCATGCCTGGGCCAGAAGTAAAGATGTCTCCGGAGATCGTGACGACGCCCCCGAGGTCGACCGCAGGGTGTGGGCAGCAAATTCCTTATCAGGTCGAGAATGTGTGGGAGCCGATTCATGTGCCTATGGCTCGCAATGCTTTGCTGCCAAAGCGAAGGCGAAGGCGCAAGATGCCGATGTCGTGGTCACCAACCACACCTTGCTTGCTATCGAAATTGTTGATTCGCACCCAATTCTCCCAGAGCGCGATGCTGTGATCCTCGATGAGGCGCACGAATTTATGGACCGAACAACTCAAGCGGTAACTGAAGAACTAACATCGGCTCGAGTTCAGCGAGCAGCTGCCATGGCACGAAAGTATGCGCCAGGCAAGCTCTCTGATGCTCTTACAAATGCCGCAGATTCATTCCATGATGCGATGAACGATTATGGTGAAGATGTGAAGGGTGATTTCTCTAAACAAGGACGGCTTGAGGAGATTCCACAATCGCTAGAGCATCCTGTTCGAAAGCTTAAAGATACCGCTACCGCAGTTGTTCAATCTCTCGCATCCGATGAAGAGATACTCGACTCCGATGCACTGGCTGAGCGAGCTCGCGTTAAGGGTGCAGTTCAGGAGATAGCCACCACTGCAGGCAAGTTGCTGAAGATGGGTGACTCGCATGTGCTCTGGTACGAGCCAACTTTCTCAACGTTGTATCTGGCACCGCTCTCGGTCTCACATGTTCTACGAAGCAACCTCCTTACCAAGAACCCGGTGATTGCAACTTCTGCCACATTGACCGTAGGCAATGGCTTTGACGCGATGGCTAAGAGCATCGGATTTATCGTCGGCAATGAAGCCGATGAAGAGGTAAGCAGCGACGAGATTGATCCGGCAAATGTTCAGTTTCTCGATGTTGGATCGCCATTTGATTTCGCTAATCAGGGAATGCTCTACCTGCCAAAGCACTTACCTGAACCCACTCGAGATGGAACTTCGCCGCAGGTATTAGAAGAACTTGGCGAGTTAATTGATGCTGCTGGTGGCCGCACATTAGCGCTCTTTAGTTCGTGGCGCGGCGTCGAAGCCGCCGATGCACACCTGCGTAACGTCTTAAAAGAACGACCAATTTCGATAATTACTCAAAAGCGAGGAGATGCAGTAGCGCCTCTGGTTGAACGCTTTGCCAAGGATGAGACCTCGGTCTTACTCGGCACGATGTCGCTCTGGCAGGGCGTTGATGTACCTGGAAACTCCTGCATCTTGGTTGTAATTGATCGCCTTCCCTTCCCTCGCCCTGATGAGCCAGTCTTAGCGGCTCGCTCGGCGTTGGCTGATAGCGCAGGTGGAAGCGGCTTTATGCAGGTCTCAGTGCCCCGGGCGGCGCTCCTGCTTGCGCAAGGAGCGGGACGTTTAATCCGAAGTATCGACGATCGAGGAGTAGTCGCGATTATGGACTCGAGAATCGTCACCAAGCGTTATGGAAATATCCTGCTCAACTCGATGCCACCCCTCTGGCGCACCAACGATAAAGAGGTGGTTCGGAGTTCGCTGAGCCGATTAGCTAAGACCATGGAAGAATAACAATGTGCCAAAGATTGCAACCTCAACCCTTGCGCAGCATCGCGACTGGCGGCGCTCGCAACTTATTGAGGCTGCCACCGCAATAGCTCTCGAATCAGGGGGTCAATCAATCTCAGTGGCGGCAGTTGCTGCTCGCGCTGGACTCTCTCGAACATCGGTTTATGAGTACTTTGCCAGTAGCTCAGATTTAGTTGCCGACTTAATTATCGAAGAGCTCGATGCTTTCGCTCGAACTTTGACTGCGGCAGTAGGTAGAGAATCTGATCCTTCAAAGGCTATATCAGCGTGGATCGCAGCCTCGCTCGAGTACATCGCTGATGGACGACATCTGCTGGCAAAGGCGCTCAACGCTGTTGATCTACCGCAGAGTCGAGCTCCTCAGATTGGCGCTGCACATAGAGCCTTGCTTGCACCGCTTCGAAAGACGATGGCTGACTTTGGCATTGGCGAAATTGATCTGGCGCTCTCATTAATTCATAGCGCAACCGATAGCGCATCGCGAAGAATAGAAAATGGCGGTGATGCAGCGACAATTATCGCTGCCACCACCGCCTTCTCTATCGCTGGCCTTGCGGCGCTGAAGAGCTAATTACTTATTCTTCACTGCAATCTTTGCCGAGAGCGCACCGAATAAATCAGTCTTAGCTGGGGCAGATGCTGTCAAAACGCATGGACCCTTCACCTCAACTAGATTCGATTCAACTCGACAGTTCTTGGAGTTCGACTTGTAGCTGATTGTTTGGCCAAAATTACTCTCGACTGGAAGTGCGCGGGTCTTACCCTTCGCAATCGTGAGTTTTGCAATTGAGAGCTTCTGCACGCCAGGTTTTAACATAAATGGGAAATTGGCTCGAGCTGGGTCGTACTTACTATCACCAGCAGTCGAAACGTTGATAGCGCACACTCCTGCTCCCTTAAGCGCCTCTAATTTTCCATTTTGATACGAGCACTCAGGTGTTGCCGAGACGACAGTAACTGGAAGTCCAGAAGCTGCAGTTGCGACGATCTTCGCTGGCGCACGGTAGGCAAGATCGACTGGAACATTCTTGGTCAAGCTCTGGCCGTTGAGAGTTACTGAGATGGTGTCGACTTGGAGAGTTGCGACGGTACCCGTAGCCGGCGCAAATGTGATCTTCATATAGGTATCTTCAGATGTATCTGCGGTAGCTAGGTGATCGAGACGGAAGAAGACGCCACACTCGGTCTTAAAGCAATCGACCGCACCTTGGCGGCCGTTGAAGTTTGCCTTCAGGGTAAATGTAACTACACCGTTTGGTGACACGGTCTGTGGCGCACCAGATGTAGTTACCCACGCGAGATCAAGGCAATTTGTTGGTCGAGTACCGACGACCGCAGGAGCAGCACATTGCTGAATATAAAGACCCGATTTAGTGGGAAAGTTGATAAATCCGCCGTTGATTACCGCGCCTTCGGCTTTGAGATTGGTGAAGGGCTGGCTCGACCAGGTAAATGTAGCAGCGCTAGCTGGAGTAATCGCTGTGGCTGTAGATGCAACCAAGGCTGCAATCGTTGTAACGATGATGCGCTTGAACATTGTGATCCTTTTCTCTGCTAACTAGATAGATATTTACTTGAAAACAATTGGTAGATAGATGTCATGGGTGCGATCTCCTTCATGGAGATGGTCTGAACGAACCGTTATTGCGCATTTGACCTTACGGCAGTCGAACTTTCCGATCTTCCGAGTAACTGCCACCTCCTCGGAAAATCTTCCCCCTGCCTTAAATGGAATCGCTAAGCCAACTCCATATGGCGGTGGGTTTGATGAAATCCAATACGAAGCTTCACCTGTTCCCGCTTTATTGACGCCACCGCCACAAGGCGAAGGGAGGTCGCCTTTCTTTGGAACTACGCAATAGGCGAGGTAGATACCTACAGTTTCATCGAAACCTTTGCCGACAACTTTGATCTTGGCAGCTTTTGTAAATTGTGATTTGGAGATTGAAATTGTCGCTCCGTTGGCCCCGGTCGCAACATTTGTCGCACTTGCATGGTTCAACCCTAAGCTGAGCGCAGCCAAGAGAAGATGAAAAGTTACAAAGCTCTTGCGCAACATGTGAATAGATTAGAGAAGGTCAAGAGAGACTTTATCCGACAAGACATGGCGCCATGTCGGTAAATTCTCTGCCAGAATCAGCGCTATGAAATTGCGCGCTACATGTGTTGCGCTAGTCACACTCCTTGCACTCACAGGATGTGCTCAGAGCGATATCTCAGCGGTAGATATCTCAGCGAGTGATGTAACGACTAGTCGAATAGATGGCGCTGAGAAGCCTCGTTACAAACGAGTTATTGCTCTGGCAAATGGTTCAGCTGAGATTATTGATTCACTTGGATATAAAGATGTTTTGATCGGTCGCGATATTGCAAGCACCGAACCGGCCCTTGAATCTGTCCCGATCGTTACCTCCGGCCACCAAGTTGTCGCCGAGAAAATCATTGCACTCAAGCCAGATTTAGTTATTGTCGATCCATCTGTGGGACCGTCACAAGCAATTGAATCGCTGAAGCGAGCCGGTATTACGGTGGTAGGGATCAGTGAGATTTGGAAGGTAAGCGAGATTTCAGCAAAGGTGGATGAAATCGCCAGCCTGCTTGGCGTCCAAGCCACCGGTAAGAAGTTATCTGCGCAGATTGAAGAGACCATTGTCGCCGCTTCGCAACGTATCGAAGGTTCGCCCCGTGTTCTCTTTCTCTATCTTCGCGGTGGCAACTCCATCTATCTTGTCGGTGGCAAAGGGTCGGGAGCTGACTCACTCTTGGAAGCTATTGGTGCGATAGATGTTGGGGCAGCTAGCAGGGCACAACCCTTTTCACCGCTGTCGGCAGAGTCTTTGATCTCACTCAAGCCAGAGATTCTCTTGGTGATGACAAAAGGTTTAGCTTCGGTCGGGGGAGTCTCCGGTTTGATTGACCTTCCTGGCGTAGCTCAAACCCCGGCCGGAAAGTCGGCGCGAGTGATTTCGGTAGATGATTCGCTCCTTCTCTCATTTGGAGCCCGTACTCCATCTCTGCTCAATCAGTTAGCTCTCGCCCTCAATGAGGTGGGTAAGTGATCGGCGTAAGAGGTCGGCGAATTCTCTTGGTCGCACTTCTATTATTTATAACAGCGTTCTCCCTCTTCGCGTTAAGCGTAGGTAGCGCCACAGTCGATGGCCCTTGGCGTTTCATTTTCAACCCATCTCTTCAAGGGGCAGGCTATGAAATTATCTGGCAGATACGTTTCCCTCGCGTATTAGCAGCGCTCTTAATCGGAGCGGCGCTAGGCGTCGCTGGTGCGCTTTCGCAATCTGCAACCAATAACCCACTCGCCGACCCATCGATAATCGGAACTTCGGCTGGCGCCTCTCTCGGTGCCACGATTGCAGTAGTCCTCAATCTCGCATCTATTGGCACTGTGAGCGCAGTTCTCGCCGCAACTATTGGCGCACTTCTGGCCAGTCTCGCCACCTTTGCGTTATCTCGCTCAGTTCTTCAATTGGTTATCGTAGGAATTGCAACCTCAGCGCTCCTCAGCGCACTCTCAGGCTTGGTTATCTCAATCGCAGATAAACCAGAGGCGCGATCAATATCTTTCTGGTCACTGGGATCTCTCTCGCTTGCAACGAGAGAAACGGTTGCGATGATTGCGCCGATAATTCTCGCCACCTCTATAGTCGGTTGGTATTTCTCGCAGAAGATGGATTTATTTGCCTTGGGCGATCGCTCGATGCGCCATATCGGCCAAGACCCACGAAAGTTGCGGCTCATCGCCTTTGTGATTATCTCCATCTTGGTTGCGACTGCGGTGAGCTCGGTCGGCGCAATCGCCTTCTTGGCTCTTGCCGCTCCGCACATTACTCGCTATCTCATCGGCCCAGCTAATCGACCGCTGATTATTGGCTCTGCGGTAATTGGCGGCGGTCTTCTACTCCTTGCCGATACCGCCGCTCGCACGATTGCGCCTCCGATGGAGCTCCCGATTGGACTGATCACATCGCTGATTGGCGCACCGATTTTGATTGCGGTGCTTCGAAAAGGCAGCGAGGTCTGGCGATGATTAAATGTCGCGACCTTACGCTCCAATATCGAGATCGAGTAGTGATTAAGGAATTCTCTGCAGAGATAAAACCTGGAACTATTGCAGCGATAGTCGGCGTAAATGGTGTTGGAAAATCTACGCTGCTCGCTGCGTTAGCGGGCGATCTTGCGCCGAGCAGAGGAGAGATATCAATCTCCGACAGGGATATCCAGTTAATGGATATAGCGGAATTGGCAAGCGTGAGAAGCGTTGCTCTGCAGAGCCATGCATATTGGCTCTCGTACTCAGTGAGGGAGATCCTGGCGCTTGGCTTTGACGGAGTGGCCTCGGATCGGATTGATTTTTACGCCAACCACCTCGGTATCGACAAGTATCTAGAACAATCGATTACCACTCTCTCTGGCGGACAATTGCAGCGAATAGAAATCGCACGGGCGCTTATTCCGGAAGTTCCTCTTCTCTTGTTGGATGAGCCATTTGCATCTCAAGATCTTCGCGCTATTGATTCGATTCGCACCTTACTTCTTGCCGAGCGTGATCGAGGTCGAACTATTGTCTTGGTTGCCCACGCTCGTGGCGAAGATCTCTCGTGGTGCGATCAGATTATTGAGCTCACAGATTAAATTGCGCGCTCGATAGCATCCTCGGCTGCTAGCCGAAGCGCAGGCCAACTCGCGGCAAAACTTGGATGGAGCGGTAGGCGAGTGACGTCGTCAAACTTCACCCACCGCACTTCGTGCGATTCTTCATTGAGCTGGTGGCCTTCAAGGGAGGCGCTGGCAATTGCAATGACTGTTGAGTAACTCCAGCCGCCGTGATCATCGGTAAAGGTAGTAAGCGGCGTTACATCTTCAGGTTTAAGACCAACCTCTTCGACGGCTTCGCGGAGCGCAGCTTCAACGATCTCTTCATGTGAATCGCGCGCGCCACCTGGAATGCCCCAGGTATCTCCGTTATGCACCCATGGGGCGCGATGTTGAAGGAAGATTGCGCCATCGCGAATCAGGAGAATTCCAGCTGCGCCGAACTTTCCCCAATGTTTTGAACCGCAGGCGCACTCAATCCAACCATCACCATCGCGCGCTGCCATGGTCGAACTCTATCCACAGTGAGTTGATTCCTCTCCTTCAAGGTGGTCGCCGGAAATCTAATCTTCCGAAGATGAAACGCCTGCTGATTCTCACGCTCATTATTACGTTTAACACCCCTGCCGCAGTTGCTGATAGCACGCCTTCTAAATGCGAAGAACGTGCATGTATTGAGGTCTATACCCAAGGGGGACATATCGTCATTGAAGGGCGAAGGGGAAGCGGCGCAAAAGCTAGCTCCACTGCAATTCCAGCGCCGATCAAGAGTTCTACACCTCGACCTCGGCCGACTAAGACGGTGTCGAAGCCAAAAGCGCCATCGGTAAAGACAACGCGAAAGCCGACGGTAGTTAAGCGAACTAGAAAACCGACCGTGAAGAAAGCTGCTACAGCGGCGACATCATTGGAAGATAAATTGATTGAATCTATTCCAACGGCAGGCATTTCTTACCAACCTTCATTCTCACCACTTGTTCAGACCCCGGTATATCTCTGGTCTGATATTCCAACGCTGGTAACCAAACGAGTTGAAATCCTCGGTGAGGTTGTCAATGTTCGATTGCGCCCAATCTTTACTTGGCATTATGGCGATGGCACCTTCTTTGTTACCCGCAAAGTCGGTGCGCCATTTCCCGATGGCGAGATTCGCCATACCTACTCCAAACCCGGCCATTACCTCATCGAACTCATCACCAACTGGTCAGGTGAGTTCACTATTGCTGGAGTCACCAGCCCGATTCCAGGGCGGATCACAACTGTCTCGGTACTTCCTATCTCTATCGCCGCCGCCCCAATCCGATTTATGAATTGAGAACCTATGCCAACGCTAACTTCGCCCCACGACCTCATCACCGCAATCCCATTCCTATTAGGCTTTAAACCAACCGATTCCATAGTGCTGATCGCAGTTCAAGGAGGCTCACTCGGGGTTGTGATGCGAGTCGATCTCCCTAACGCTCTGGCTACAGAGGAGATTGATCTCCTTGCTCACCATCTTCTTCGCGATGGCGCCGATGCCGCGCTCTTGGTCGCCTATCTACCGGATAGTCGAGATGATGGTGATCTGCTCCTTATCTCACTCGGTGCCGGATTGATTCGTAATGGCATTGAGGTGCAAGAGTCGATTGTGGTCAGTAATGGGCGATATCGATCGATAATCTGTCGCGATCTCAACTGCTGTCCGTCAGCCGGCCAAGAGTTACCAGAGATAGAGAGCTCTGAAATTGCTGCAGAACATGTCATTGCTGGAATTCCTATGCCTTATAGCCATATCTCTGAACTCATCGACTCCCTTGCTGCCGCCCCGACCTCGACCAACCCTCGCTGGTGCGATGAGGTTGCGCGCTTTCTTATCAGCGATGGCGAACCCGATCAACGCGCGCTACAGCGAGATGGTGTTGAGACGATGGATCTCTTATTAGATGAATTCCGATTGGGCCATGGAATCCGGGAAGAAATCTTGGCGGCGCGAATGATTGGCCGAATGAGTGATGTACATATTCGTGACTATGCACTTGGGGTGCATAACGAAGAGAGCTTTGATCTCTACTTCACTATGTGGCGCGAACTCTTACGATTGGCGCCACCGGGATTTATCGCTCCTCTCGCCTGCATCGTCGCGGCGATGTCGTACGAGAGTGGCGATGGTGCGCTTGCTCAGAAGGCGCTCGATCGAGCGATCGCCGATGAACCTGGATATCCACTCGCTGGACTCTTGCGTCGCGTATTTAATGCCGGCTGGCCACCTCAATCTTTTGCGCAGATGCGGCGAGAGCTCCATCCCAAGGTGGTGGCGGCAATTTTCGAATAGATTTGAATAGGTTAGAATTGCCACAGGTCATGAGTCTTAGCGCAAGCCCCGGCTAGCTAAGCGGCAACCCTCCACCGCGGTGGGGTGCTCCGGGTGACGACCAGGCAGGTGCGCGTTATGTGCAGCTGCAAGTGCGTGAAGGAAGATTTGCCATGAGTAGAACCATTAACCACAACGTCACCGGTGCGTGGCTTGAGAGCGATGATCCGGGCGAGCGGAAATTTATCAAAATCGGTTTTCTCTTATTGGAAAATGGTGAAGTTCTTCCAGATATCACCATCGCCTATCAAAGTTGGGGCGTTCTCAACGCCGATAAGAGCAATGCAATTCTTATCAACCATGCGATGACCGGCTGGTCTGATGTTCCAAGTTGGTGGCCACAGATGGTCGGCCCAGGTCTGCCATTTGATACCGATAAATATTTCATCGTCTGCCCCAATGTCATCGGCGGCTGCCAGGGATCGACTGGACCATCGAGTATCGCCCCAGACGGCAAACGTTATGGATCGCGTTTTCCAATCATCACCATTCGCGACATGGTCAATGCGGAGGTCGCATTTACCGATGCTCTTGGGATTGAGAAGTATCTATTGGCGGTAGGTCCATCGCTTGGTGGAATGCGCTCACTCGAATGGGCGATTCAATTACCAGAGAGAGTTGGCGCAATCTGCACCATCGGCTCTTCAGCGGTCGCAACTGGCGATCAAATCGGAACTGCTTCGATTCAGATTCGTGCTATCAAGTCTGACCCATATTTCAACAAGGGCGATTATTACGAGCAAGAGCGGGGACCGGTTGAAGGTATGGGTATCGCTCGCCGAATCGCTCACCTGACCTATCGAACCGAATCTGAGATGGATGTCCGATTTGGCCGCCAATTACAGGGAGATGAGACTGGTCGTTATGCGGTTGAGTCTTACCTCGACCATCAAGCTGCGAAGCTCGCCAAGCGCTTTGATGCCAATACCTATATCGCCCTCACTGATGCCATGAACTCCCATGATGTCGGCCGAGATCGCGGGGGAGTCGTGGCGGCGCTGGAATCAATCACCGTGCCGGTGGTTGTGGTCTCTATCGATACTGACCGTTTGTTCCCACCTCGACTTCAGGTTGAGATATCTGAGCTGGTGCCGACTGCGCAGCCATTGATTTCAATCTCATCTGACTTCGGCCACGATGGATTCTTGGTTGAGGCCGAATCTGTAGGCGCAGCGGTCCGCCACGCCCTCGCCACCGCCCTCAATTCACGCTGAATCACCGAAAAACCGTGGGTATAATATGCCTATCACTTCGAGCAGTTCGAGATAGAAAATCTCGAAATTAGTTCGAAAAAACCAAAGGACAACTGTGGCTGGATTTAGTGCGCTCAAAAACAAGGCAACAAAGAAGTCGGTTGCGAAGAAGGCAGCTCCTGCGAAGAAAGCGGTAGCGAAGAAGGCCGCCGCAAAGAAGTCAGCTCCCGCGAAGAAGGCCACTGCCAAGAAGGCAGCGCCAGTTAAGAAGGCAGCGCCAGTTAAGAAGGCAGTTGCAAAGAAGGTTGCGCCAGTTAAGAAGGTCGTGCCAGCAAAGCCAGCCAAAGTTGAGTTGAAGAAAGATCTCACCGCTAAAGAAGTTCAACAACTCGTTGATCTTAAGCACGCGGTAGAGCGCCAGAAGGAACTTCTCGCATCACTTGAAGCAGCTGGCATTACCAACATTAATAAGATTGTAAAGAAAGAGTTCCAGCCGCTCGTCCTTGAGGCTCGTGCGCTCGCTCTCTCAATTCCGGTCGATACGGAGAAGGCTCGCAAAGCTGGCCTCGGCGGACCAAATCGAATTCTCTCTAAGGCGCAACTAGCGCTCATCGCGCCAGCGCCAGAACCAGTTGCAGCAGCATCTGATGCACCTGCGGCAAAGGGTGAGAAGGCAGTTGTTCTCGATGAAGATGGCAATGAGATTGTCGTTGAAGAGGTAGAGCTTGAAGATGTAGAGACGCTTATCGCTGAGGCTGCCGAGATTATCGATGCTGAGGCTGATGGCGCTAAGACCCGCGTCGTAGATGTTGCGGAAGAGACCAATAAATTTGAAGAGGGCTCATTCTTGCTCCTTGACTCCGAATCAGATGATGATGAGGAAGATAAGAACGAGCGCGAGAAGCATAAGAAGGACCTCAAGAACATCCATATGATCATTGAGGCGATCAATAGCAAGAATCAAGGTCGCGAGGTAGCGGCAAAGCACAACATCGATCAGGCTGAAGCGAAGGCGCTAACTTTTAAGCAGATTCAGCAGATGTTCGCAATGAACACCTTTACTGATAAATCTGCGAAGTTGATTACCGAAGCAATCAATCAGGGATACCTTAAGAATCTTGAAGATCTCCAGTACTTCTTCGCTGAGCAAGAGCGTTTTGTACAGACGGAGATCAAGCGCCTACCACCAGAGCAGACTGTTCTTACTGCTGGTGCAACCGCTGACCCAGTTAAGGATTACCTCAAGCAGATTGGCCGCGTAGCGCTGCTCAATGCTGAGCTCGAAGTTGAGCTAGCAACACGTGTAGAGGCGGGACTCTTCGCTGAAGAGAAGCTCCTTAACGATAAGAAGATTGATAAGAAGCTCAAGCGCGAGCTCGAATGGATCGTTGAAGATGGAAAGCGCGCCAAGAACCACCTGCTTGAGGCGAACCTTCGCCTCGTTGTATCGCTAGCAAAGCGTTACACCGGTCGTGGAATGCTCTTCTTGGACCTTATCCAAGAAGGTAACCTCGGACTTATCCGCGCAGTTGAGAAGTTCGACTATACAAAGGGTTATAAGTTCTCAACCTATGCAACGTGGTGGATTCGACAGGCGATTACCCGCGCGATGGCAGACCAGGCTCGTACGATTCGTATTCCAGTCCATATGGTTGAAGTCATCAATAAGTTGGCACGTGTTCAGCGCCAGATGCTTCAAGATCTAGGTCGCGAACCGACACCTGAGGAGCTCGCAAAAGAGCTCGATATGACGCCAGAGAAGGTCGTTGAAGTTCAGAAGTACGGTCGCGAACCGATCTCACTTCACACACCGCTTGGTGAAGAAGGAGATTCTGAGTTTGGAGATCTTATTGAAGACTCCGAGGCAATCAAGCCAGAAGAGTCAGTGACCTTCACTATCTTGCAGGAGCAGTTGATGCAGGTCCTCGGTGGCCTCACCAACCGTGAAGCGGATGTAATCAAGGCTCGCTACGGACTTACCGATGGTCAGCCAAAGACGCTGGATGAGATTGGAAAGGTTCATCGCGTAACTCGCGAACGTATCCGTCAGATCGAATCAAAGACTATGTCGAAGCTGCGCCACCCATCACGTTCGCAGGCGCTTCGCGATTACCTCGACTAAGCCCAACGGTCATTAAATGAGCGATAACGCAAAGGTCTTTATCAATCCCAAGAGCGGATCGATTCGTATTACCGGAACCGTTGATTTCGTCGATGCTGAAGGCAATGTCACCAGTACCGTAGAAAACCCAAAGTTCTGCGGCTGCGGCCGCTCGAAAGATAAGCCCTTCTGCGATGGGTCTCATAAAGAAGCTAATAACTAAGTTGATTACCCAGCCGGGAAGCGTCGCCTTCAGAGATCAGCGGCTATAGGCACTGTCCCGCCGAGCATTTATACTCTGATGATGCGAAGTGTGCTCCGGGCGGCTCTGATTTTTCTAGTCACGATAATGACTTTGCTATTTCTATCGACATCAGCACATGCAAACGAGAACAATTTTTATGAAAACTATGGGCTGCCTGTCCCGAGTTATGGCGGAATTATTTCTTATGAATATTCAACCGATGGTCAGATTCAGGTTGCTTCAGTCGGTGGCGGCGATTGGAGCTACCAGGCTGGTGATGTCTTAGTTTCGCGCGATTACGGTCGTACTTGGGAAATTGTGCTCGATCTTAACTATGCATCTATCTATGTAGGAGTTTCAGCGAGTGGTCAATATATGGTGGCTGGTGGCATGGTGTCGGTAAATCAAACCACTCAATACCGCAATCCTGGAAATCTATATTTATCTTCAGATTACGGTGCCACATGGACTTTACAGAGTGGTGCTGGCCAGAAGCTTTGGGCGAAGATGGATATTTCAAATGATGGTACCAAAATATTTGCCTTGACCGAACCGCAAGCACAATATGTCAATGGATTTGTTCAAGTCACAGCGAACGGTTCATCTTTTTATTCCACGAACTCCGGCGCCTCTTTTGCTGAAGCGAAAGCGCTTTCGGGTACAACTAACTCACAACAATGGAACGACTTCGACATTTCAGATGATGGAACGAAGGTTTTCTTAGTCGGTGGAAATGAAGGTCTCTGGACTTCATCGAATTCTGGCGCTTCCTGGACAGAACAAACCAGTACAGGAACCGGCGGCTATAGCTCAGTTCGTGCCAATAGCTCTGGATCAAAAGTATGGATAGTAAATGGCAGTATATTCACAAATACAACTGCTAGTTCTTACTCAACTTGGACATATTTGGGAAATAATAATTATTCTCGAGTAGCTGTGAGCAACGATGGAACTTACCTGCTCGCCTCGTCAAATCGTTTTTTGTGGGTTTCAAAAGATAGTGGTGCCAACTGGATTGCAGCTGATTTTAATTCAGGTCTATCCGGCAGCAATCTATATTTTGATGGCTTTGCATTAGCCATGTCCCCAAACGGGCAATATGCAGCGTCTGATGTTGGATATGGCGTGTTATATCAGATGAAAAATAGCGCTGATAGGCCAAGCGGACTAACCGCAACTGCAGGCAATACACAGGTACAACTCTCGTGGGACTTGCCCGCCACCAATGGCTCCACAATCTCCGATTACGAAATTCAATCATCAACAGATGGCGGTTCAACCTGGAGCTCACCTATAGCCCACACCGCTTCAACGAGCAGAAGTAGAACCATTTCATCGTTATCGAATGCAACAACATATACCTTCAGAGTGGCAGCTGTAACAGAGTGGGGAATAGGCGAGTACTCCGAACCTATTTCAGCGACACCATTTACAACGCCTGGTGCGCCTACTTCGGTAAGCGGTGTTAGAGGTGATGGATCGGTGGCCCTCTCCTGGGCCGCGCCAAGTTCTAATGGTGGCTCATCGATTACCGACTATCTCATTGAGTACGCATCAGGTGGAGCGTATTCAACTTTCTCAGATGGCACATCGACTGCGACATCGGCAACTGTCACAGGGCTGACCAATGGAACCGCTTATACATTTAGAGTGAGTGCAATAAATGCTGCGGGTACGGGTACTGTTTCATCGGTTTCAAGTTCGGTTACTCCACTTACTGTCCCCTCGGCACCACAAAGTCTCTCGGCAACTGCCTCAAATCAAAGAGTCGTATTAAATTGGAGCGCCCCTAGCTCTACCGGTGGAAGTCCAATCTCGGATTATGTTGCAGAGTACTCAACAACTGGAACTTCAGGATGGGTCGCGTTTGGAACTGTCTCCACGGTTCGATCAGAAACCGCCACGGGATTGACCAATGGAACTCTGTATTACTTTAGAGTCTCTGCAGTTAATACCGTCGGTTCCGGTGCTACAACATCAAATGTCTCAGCGACGCCTTCAACTACTGCAAGCGCTCCTACCTCGTTAATTGCAACCCCGGGAAACACCCAGGTCTCATTGGCATTTACCGCAGGATCAAATGGTGGAAGTTCAATTAGCGATTATTTGATTGAATATTCCACTAACTCAGGAAGCAGTTGGAGCACATATGCTCACACTGCAACATCTATATCGCCAGTGGTGATTACAGGGCTTACCAATTACACAAGCTATATTTTTAGACTTACCCCCATAAATGGCAATGGAAATGGTGCAACCTCAGCTGCCTCATCGGCAGTGCAGCCAGGAGGAACGCTCACTAGCATTTTGCTCAATCGTCAATCTGTAGGAACTGCAGCTGGCGCTGTATTCTCAACTCAGCCACAAATTACCTTGAGAGATCAATACTCTGGAACGCTTCTCTCGGATTCGACAACCGTGATCACGGCGACGATTAGCGCAGGTGGAGCTTTGGTTGGTACTGAAACGATTACGGCAGTAGCAGGAGTGGCGACATTTGCTAATTTGGGAATCTCCGGTACAAACGGCTCGTCTTACACAGTCACCTATTCCGCTTCTGGTGTTACCGCTGTTACTCAGACAATTACCGTCACAACCGGTACCGCAACTAAACTGAAAATTTCTCGAAACTCCTCGGGCGCCCAGACTGGCACGAGTTTTACAACCCAACCTATAGTTCTTATCACTGACTCGGGAAATAACACAGTAACTTCATATCAAAATACAATAATTGCTACCTCAGTCAATAACTCAACATGCTTTCTCACCGCTGCTGGAGATACAGCAACGGCAACAAGTGGTAGTGCAACGTTCTCCAATCTTGGATTGATCGCCGCAAGTGGAACTCAATGCGTTGTGACTTATTCGGCATCCAACCTCACTTCGGTTACAGAGACAGTGACCGTCACTTCTGGGCCAGCTGCCTATATCTATAGAACAGTTCGGCCAGATTATGGATATTACGGTAGAGCTTTCGGCCAACAACCTATTTATACGATTCAAGATTCAGGCGGCAATACGGTTACAACTGACAACACAACCGTACTGACAGTCACAACTCCAAGTAACTCAGGTTCAACGATTTTCCATGAGAGCGCAACTGCAGTAAATGGAATCGTAACTTTTAGCGGCTTAGGCTTCTCTGGGATTAATGCAGGAAGTTTTGTCTTATTCCGCGTGAGCGCAAGTTCTTTCAGTAATACTTATACAGATTCCATCATGATTGTAAAAGGTGACCCGATCCTTACCTGGTCCAATTCATCAAAGATGAGCGGTGATGCGCCTTTTACTGTGACTGCGCCAACGTCGAATGCCTCTGGAACGTTTGCCTACTCCAGCTCCAATACTGGAGTAGCATCCGTTTCCGGCTCAACAATCACAGTTGTAGGGCAGGGAACAACCACCCTTACCGCAACTCTGACACCCACTGATACAACAAATTTCAATGGCGGTGTGACAGTAACTTCCACGCTCACCGTAAATGCTGGTGCGGCAACGGTGACGATTTCAATTGCTGGAGGAGTCGTTACTGTTGCGAAAGGAACACCAATCACAATTACTGCAGCAGTCAATGTTTCTGGCAAAGTTAAATTTTACGCCAATGGAAAAGTTATTGGTGGCTGTGCATCAAAGAGTGCAACTACCTCTGCCACATGTAGTTGGACGCCATCGGTGCAGGGACAATCTGTTGCGCTCACGGCGCTTTTGAATCCGACCTCAAATTCATATTCAAACGTTAAATCAGCCGCCCTGAGCGTTGGAGTGGGAAGAAGAACGGGCCGCCGCTAAAAGCGACGACCCGTTACTGTGATTCTTAGACTTACTTGGTCTCAACCAAACGATCAGTCTCATCTTGAATCTTGACTGCCACCTGAGAGAGCTTCTCGGCGTACTCCTTGCCGTGGTGGGCGCAGAACATAAGCTCGCCACCGGTTGCTAGGACTGCACGGACATAGGCCTGGGCGCCGCAGCGATCGCAGCGGTCTAGGGCGTTGAGGGGTGTTGATTCGAGTAGTACTTGCTCGGTCATTACGCTCTCCGTTCAGTCTGGCTAATAGGAATCAGAGAGTAGTTACACCCTCTGACATTGGAACATCATGCCAGTTCTATTTATTCCCTGCGCGATAAAAAAGGCAGTAATTTGCTAGTAATCCTGTTAATTCTCTGTGGAAGAGCGCCCAAATATCGACATCTATCACTATGTGAGACATCCCTCGGCGCGCTTACCTGATTGCAAACGATTCGCTGGCTAATCTTGCCCACCGTGACTGCCAATGATGAGTTGAATTTTGACGCTCCTATAACTGAAGCCGGCTCTAAAGACAGCTATACCGCCAAGGACCTCGCAGTCCTCGAGGGCCTCGATGCTGTCCGTAAGCGCCCAGGTATGTATATCGGATCAACTGACTCTCGCGGCCTGATGCACTGCCTCTGGGAGATCATCGATAACGCAGTCGACGAATCCCTCGCTGGCCACTGTAAGAAGATTGAGATCAACCTCGAAGCCGATGGCTCGGTTGAAGTGCACGATGATGGCCGCGGTATTCCGGTTGATAAAGAGCCTAAGACTGGCCTTACTGGTGTTGAAGTTGTTATGACCAAGCTCCACGCAGGTGGAAAATTCGGTGGTGGCTCTTATGCGGCATCGGGCGGTCTTCACGGCGTTGGTGCATCTGTTGTAAATGCTCTCGCAGAACGCCTCGATGTTGAGGTCGATCGCAACGGCAAGATTTACTGGATGTCATTTAAGCGCGGAACCCCAGGCATCTTCGATGGCGATGGACCAAAGGCAGAATTTACCGAGCAATCAGGCCTTCGCATTATCGGCAAGATTTCATCTAAGGTCACCGGTACTCGCGTGAAGTGGTGGTCGGATAAGCAGATCTTCCTCAAGGATGCGTCGCTCGATATCGAAGATATCTATGCTCGTGCTCGCCAGACCTCTTTCTTGGTGCCAGGGCTTTCGCTCACCGTTAATGACAACCGCACTAAAGAGAAGACCACCCAAACTTTCTATCACAAGGGTGGAATCTCCGAGTACTGCGATTTCTTGCAACCAGATCAGCCAGTCGGCGATGTAATTCGCATCTACGGTACCGGTCACTATCAAGAGACCGTTCCAGTCTTAGACGATAAGGGCCATATGGTCTCTACCGAAGTTGAGCGCGATATGGAGGTCGATATCGCGATGAAGTGGGGAAATGGCTTCGACTCCACGATTCGCTCTTTCGTCAATATCATCGCGACGCCAAAGGGTGGAACTCACCTTCAGGGGTTTGAGCGCGCAATTACCAAATCATTTAATGAGGCGATGCGTAGCGCAGGTATTTTGAAGAAGAACGAGGCTGATGTCATTAAAGATGACGTCATGGAGGGCATCACCGCAGTGGTTACTGTGCGCATGTCTGAGCCACAGTTCGAGGGACAGACCAAGGAAGTTCTCGGAACTGCTGCCGCTACCAAGATTGTTAGCGCCGTCGTTGCCGATAAGTTGAAGGAATTCTTCGCTACCACTCGTCGAATCGATAAGGCCAATGGCAAGTTGATTATGGAGAAGGTTGCGGGAGCATCACGTACCCGAATCTCTGCTCGCGCCCATAAGGATCTTCAGCGACGCAAGAACGCCCTTGAATCCTCATCGCTTCCAACGAAGCTCTCAGATTGCCGCTCTGAAGATGTCACCCGCACCGAACTCTTTATCGTTGAGGGGGATTCGGCGCTCGGTACAACCAAGGCGGCTCGTAACTCAGAGTTCCAGGCAATCTTGCCGATTCGCGGAAAGATTCTTAATGTTCAGAAGGCATCGCTCTCACAGATGCTCGATGATAAAGAGTGCGGCTCAATCATTCAGGTGATCGGTGCCGGCTCTGGCAAGTCATTTGAACTCGATGATGCTCGCTATGGTCGAGTTATCTTGATGTCAGATGCTGACGTTGATGGCGCGCATATTCGCTGCCTACTTCTTACCTTGATGTATCGCTACATGCGTCCGCTCATTGATGCCGGTCGCGTCTTCGCTGCAATCCCACCACTTCATCGCATCGAAGTAATGGGCGGCGGCGGAAAGAAGGGTCAATACCTCTATACATACTCAGATGATGAGATGAAGAAGGTCACCGCTGAACTCACCAAGCAGGGCAAGCGATGGAAAGAGCCAATTCAGCGTTACAAAGGTCTTGGCGAGATGGATGCAGATCAGCTCCGCGAAACCACTATGGATCCAGATGCTCGTACCCTTCGACGAATTACCGTCTCAGATGCAGCGGCAGCGGAGGCGATGTTTGAGCTCTTGATGGGCTCAGATGTTGCGCCACGTAAAGAATTTATCGCCAACGCTGAGATCGATCGCGATTCCATCGACGCTTAATTATTAGCGCAGATCGCCAATCACAATCAAGCCATCGCCTTCGGCTGCCTCAATGTCCCCGCTCTTGAGTGGATTGAGCGTTACCGCAGATGGCGAAGCGCCGCGCTTGTGGGAGTAGTACCCAATTGCAGATTCACCACGGGCAATAGCCGCAGTAACCAGCTTTCCGTAGGTGACAGTGGTGCCAACTTCTACATAGTCAGTAATTGGCACGACATTAATAGAAGCCCCTTCAACGTCGAAGATATCTTCAAAGACCGGGGATAGGGCAGGATTTTCGGAGACCTGAGCGATCATTAGCGCAGCTAAATTGTCGCTCACAACTAAGTCATCAACGGCTGCAACTCGCGCCAAATCAGTCTTACTGGAGTCGAGAATCTCAGCAACCAAACGAGTTGGCTCTACGCCGTTACCCTCTTCACGGAATAGCTTATTCATGAGCAGCATTGTGAGCATCGTCTGCGTATCAGCCTCATCGGCAGAGATATTTGAGCGATAGGCCAAGATGATGACCTCATTGAACTTCTTGTTACGTGCAACCTTAGCGAGAGTCTCAATCTCACCGGCATGTGCAGTATATGAAACCTTGATGCCATTGACGCTCGCCTTGGGTAGCGTCGCCTTATCGAAGCGTGAAGGATCTGCCACTATCGAAATTGTTGAACCCTTTGGCAAGAATGGTGTCAGCTCAGTCAGCACAGATGTACCCATATGAGACCAGCCGATGATCAGAAGGTGCTCTGGTTTGCGACTGCTCTTTGATGTTTTACGCGGCTTAAGCCCCTGGTAGTTAGCTCTATTGCCGCTATAGATAACTTGGTCATCATCAGATGCAATGGCGATTAACTCATCACCTTTATTGATGCGAAGCTCTGGCGCTGGGTTGATTAAGACCTCTCCGCTCTCTCTGCGCACGCCAATAATGGAGGCGCCATCGAAGTTGGTGATCGCCTTCTCGTAATTAAGGCCATGCACCTCAGTGACGCTTGCAAAGTAGATCTCATCGCCTTCAAAGTCGAGTAGATCAAGGATTACCGTTGAGAGACCCGGCTGGCGACTGGCCTGCGCCGTTACTCGAGAGATGATCTCATTCGATTGAATTGCAATTACTCGACCCTCGGTGGCATCGCTCAAAGCAGAGGCATGGATGCGGTTATCCATCTCTGCAATCACCTTGGTGACAGAGTGTGGATCGACTGATTTGATTGAGAGCACGGTGGAGACAATCGTTGAATCACCCTTGGAATCGTCATCGAGCACGATGATGGATGATGCCTTGGCGATATTGGTGCGGGCTAAATCTGAGGGCGAAGTTGGATCGCCATTGCGAATGATTACCTTGGTCTTACCGAGATTACTGACCCTGGTAGCAATTTGATCCTCAATGAGTGAGCGATCGACATCAGCAAAAATCGCAATTACTGAGCCTCGCTTATTTGAGTTGGCTATCGCTAACTGCTCAATAATTGGAAAAGCGCGGTTCGACCAACCCAAGATTAAGGTGTGGCCACTCTCAAGAATTGGCGTCTTTCCACGGCGAAGTTCTTCAACGCGATCGCGGAGTTTTGAGGTAACAAAGGCGATGATCGTCGCAGCAATTGTTACCGATGCGAGCCAAATCGCAATAGCAATCGCCTTGTTGGTAAAGGTACCGGTTGGAATCTTGCCATCGAAGAGAACTGAGTTGCTGGTACCCCAGAGGATTTCGCCGATTGCACCATCCTCTTCCAATAGGAAACGAATGAGTGAGATGATTGCTGAGAAGATGAGGCCGAAGATGGCAAGCCATGCGACAAATGCACCTTGGCCTTTATTGATTGAGTTGTCGAAGCGATAGCGAATTTGATCTTTGAGTGAGTGCTTCTGCTTCTTAATTGTCGAGACTTCACCGGCTGCGCCGTATCCGTAGTTGCGATCTTCTGCTGAATTCATTGGCGCATAGTACACGCGGGCTAGGGGAGCCCCGCTACGGGTGATTTTTCAGTGGTGAGCGGGTGGGTTAATCGATTGAGACGAGATCGAAGTACTCGTCCTTCCAAATATCTTCATCACCATCTGGGAGCAAGATAACTCGCTCCGGCTTGAGCGCTTGGACTGCGCCCTCATCGTGAGAGACCATCACAACTGATCCTTGATATTCGCTCAGCGCGGCGAGAATCTCTTCGCGAGATGCGGGGTCGAGGTTATTGGTTGGCTCATCGAGTAGGAGAACATTTGCACCCGAAACAACGATGGTCGCAAGTGCTAGGCGAGTTCGCTCACCACCGGATAGAACTTTGACCGGCTTATGGACATCATCACCAGCAAATAAGAATGAGCCCAAGACATTGCGCGCTTCAGGTTCGCGAATATCTGAGGTCGCCGACATCATGTTCTCCAAGATGGTTCGCTCAAAGTCGAGAGATTCGTGCTCCTGCGCGTAGTAGCCGATCTTTAATCCATGGCCGTGCTCAACTTTGCCAGTATCTGATTTGAGCTCGCCAGCGAGTATTCGCAAGAGAGTTGTCTTTCCCGCGCCATTGAGTCCGAGAATTACAACGCGAGAGCCTTTATCAATGACGCAAGAGACATCGGTAAAGATTTCTAGCGAACCATAATTCTTGGAGAGCTCTTCACCAGATAGGGGAGTCTTGCCACAGGGAGCAGGGGTAGGGAAGCGAAGTTTCGCCACCTTATCGGCAACTCGTACATCCTCAAGTGATGAACGAAGTTTCTCTGCTCGACGCAACATGCCTTGTGCAGCAGTTGCCTTAGATGCCTTAGCGCGCATCTTCTCGCCCTGCTTCTGCAGAATCTCAGCACGCTTCTCAGCATTAGCGCGCTCTTTCTTACGGCGATGCTCATCAGCTTCGCGTTGAATCAAGTACTGCTTCCAACCCATGTTATAAACATCAATCACATTGCGGTTGGCATCGATATAGAAGACTTTATTAACGACGGTCTCAATGAGTGCAACATCGTGAGAGATGATGACCAGACCACCTGAGTAGTTGGTGAGGTAATTTCGTAACCAGATAATCGAATCGGCATCGAGGTGGTTGGTAGGTTCGTCGAGAAGGAGAGTCTCGGCACCTGAAAACAAGATTCGAGCCAACTCAATTCGACGGCGCTGACCACCAGATAGCGTGGCGATCTCGTTATGGAAGACATCTTCTGATACCCCAAGGGAAGAAGCGATTGCTTCAGCCTCCGAGGTTGCGGCATAACCACCGGCTGCGTTGAACTCAGCATCGACTCGGGTATATCGCTCGAGCGCTTTCTCCAACTCTTCACCTTCGGTGGTCGAGAGCTCTTGCTCGACAGCTGTCATTCGGCGGGCAATCTCATCGAGATTACGAGCAGAGAGGATGCGATCTAGCGCAGTTCCTTGATCTTCACCGGTGCGAGGATCTTGTGGGAGATAACCAATCTTGCCGGTGCGATTGACGCCACCACCTGCGGGGAGAGTCTCACCTGCCAAAACTTTCGCCAATGTGGATTTACCTGCGCCATTGCGGCCAACGAATCCAACTCGATCACCGCTATTGACGCGGATATTTACACCACTGACCAATAGACGTGCGCCAGCGCGGAGTTCTAGGGCAGAGGTTGAAATCATTTGGCGTATCTTCCCACATAGTTCCCTTCAACTTACAATCCACATAGAATCATCCAATGCGCTCTGAAATCACTCTCGCACTCTCTATTCTCATTCTGATTGGCTTGGCTTATCAGATTCGCACATCGCGAAGAATTGATAAGAAGCTCAACAAGCTATTGGTGCCAGAGCGAAACCCACGAATTGTGGCTCAGTCGCTAGAGAAGAAGATGGCAGAGAACTATCGCCAGAGTGAGTTCTATCTACAGTTGCTCCATATCCTTGATTTAAAGGCTCCGATTCCCGCAACTCGGGGCTGGGCTGGATCACCCGATGTCCTACTGACCCTGATCGCCGAAGCCACCAAATCAAAGCCTGCCCGCGCCCTTGATTTAGGTTCTGGCGTATCTACCTTGGTCCTTGGAAAGATCGCGCCGCAGGCATCGGTCATCAGTATCGATAACTCACCTGAATACGGTGCCAAGACTCGCGAGTTACTTGATGCCCACCAGATCACCAATGTCGATCTTCGCATTGCGCCGCTAAAGCCTCATGCAGATGGTGTCGATTGGTATGACCTCTCGCAATTTACAGATATCGATCAGATTGATCTGCTCTTTATCGATGGCCCACCTTCGACGGAGAACAATAAGAGAGCTCGACATCCCGCTATCTCTGTCTGCCTACCTAAGTTGAGCCCACGCGCAATTATTGTTATCGACGATGCTGGCCGAGAGGGCGAGCGAGAGATGGCAGAGCTATTTGCGCAGAAGTTGCCGAACCATCGACTTGAGTTCTTAGGGCACGAGAAGATTACGGCAGTACTTCTGCCGCGCTAACTACTCTTTACCGATTCGGGTGCGACGCGGCACTGCGTAAGATTTAGCGACCGCAGTCAATTCATCTGAAACCTGCTTACGCATCGCCTCTTCTGACTTAAGGAGAGTGGTCAGCGCAGCGATAGTCGCCTTGAGCTCCTTGGATTCAGTCTCAAGTTCAAGCTTGCTCATCTTGGTCAGACGGCGAAGCGGCATATCGAGAATGTAGGTCGCCTGCTCTTCATTGAGCTTAAAGCCCTTGATCAGCGCTTCCTTTGCAGCGGCAGCATCATCTGAGCCACGGATAATCTTGATTACCTTATCGATATCGATAATCGCTTTAAGGAGCCCATCAACCAAAGAGAGGCGATCCTCTGCCTTTGCTTTGCGGAACTCGCTACGACGGCGAACCACCTCAATGCGGTGATCAATAAAGACCTGCAATAGCTCTTTGAGGCCGAGAGTCTGTGGGCGACCCTTAACGAGCGCTACTGCGTTGATGGCAAAGCCATCTTCCATCGGTGTGAGCTTGTAGAGCTGCTCAAGTACAGTCTCAGGCTCGAATCCATTCTTGAGTTCGATGACAACGTTGGTGCCAGTCTGGCCATCGGTGAGATCGACGATATCTGAAATACCTTGAATCTTCTTCGCCTTTGCTAGATCGGCGATACGTTCGACAACTTTCTCTGGGCCGATATTAAATGGCAGCTCCTTGATGACGATTCCCATCTTGCGAGAAGTCACCTTGCTGATTTCAACTGTCGCACGGACCTTAAATGAACCCTTGCCGGTTGCATATGCCTCGCGCACGCCATCCAAGCCAACGAGTTCGCCACCAGTTGGGAAATCGGGGCCAGGGATGTGCTTCATCAACTGATTGAGCGTCGCCTTTGGATTATCAATTAAGAACTTGGTAGCGGCGATAACTTCACCCAAGTTATGTGGAGCCATATTGGTAGCCATACCTACTGCGATACCAGATGAGCCATTGACCAAGAGATTTGGGAAAGCAGCTGGAAGAACGAGCGGTTCTTGAAGCTGACCATCGTAATTGGCGCCGAAATCAACGGTGTTCTCGTCAGATTCAGCAACAAGGGTCATCGCTGCAGGTGCTAGGCGAGCTTCGGTATAACGCATCGCTGCTGGTCCGGCATCGAGTGAGCCGAAGTTTCCATGGCCATCGATGAGCGGAAGTTGCATCGAGAAAGATTGCGCCATGCGAACCAAGGCATCGTAAATTGCGCCATCGCCGTGCGGGTGCAACTTACCCATAACTTCACCGACGACTCGAGCAGATTTAACGTGGCCCCTCTCTGGGCGAAGACCCATATCTGCCATCTGGTGAAGGATGCGGCGATGTACCGGCTTTAAGCCATCGCGCGCATCAGGGAGCGCACGGGAGTAGATAACTGAGTAGGCATATTCGAGAAATGACTCAGACATCTCTGACGAGACATCGATATCAATAATCTTGCCCGGAAATTCTCCTGGCTTTGGACCTACGACCTTGCCCTTTGCTCCTTTTGCGGGAGCGGCTTTCTTAGTTGCCATGGCGCGTATTCTGCCGTGAGTACCTACTAAATGACGGTACCTACACGCGGACGAGCGCCAACGATTGCAACACATCGGGCAGCAACTGCAGCCCCGGCCTCAAGACCATGCTGCATATTCTTGGTGAGGGCGTAGTGAGCGATAAAACCAGCGGCAAATGAATCACCAGCGCCGGTCGTATCGACCACCTCGGTCGATTGTGCAGGCACAGAAACCAGAATTGAACCACGAGCCTTACCAATTGCACCTTGAGATCCGCGTTTGATGACAACGGTCTCGCACTCTTGGAGCAAGAGCTCCATCGCTTTCTCCGGATCTGTCTCACCAGTGAGGTAGATGGCCTCTTCTTCATTGAGCAAGATGACATCCATTAATCGAATCCATGACTTCACTTCACTCAACGGAACTTCCATCATTCCGCCTACCGAAGCTGGATCAAAATAAATCGGTAACTTGGCTTCTTTGATCTTCTCAATCATGGCAAGAACTCCAGGGCGGGAGAGTGGATCAAGCGGCGAGTACCCCGAGAGGTAGACGGCATTGAATTCGCTTAAATCAGGGAGATCGCTGATTTTGAGGCCAGAGTTGGCGCCATTATCAGGAAACATCGTGCGCTCACCACTGGGATCTACTAGCACAACAACGACGCCAGAAGAGCCTTTATCAACCATTAAATTCTGATGGCGAACTCCAAGCGCATCAAACTCGCTCATCAGCGCAGAGCCTGCTGCGTCATCGCCGACATGCCCAACGATTGTGGCGCGAGCATCTGTACGGGTAAGCCAGGAGGCAACATTTCCGGCTGCACCGCCGCCATGGGTCGAAATCTTCGAAGGAGTATCACTACCGTAATTAATCTTGTCGGGCATCACCGCAATTTTGGTGATGACATCGAGCATCACATCACCAATACAGAGAACTCGAGCGGTCATCGTTATAACTTTGCTGCTGCGACAGCGATATCTGCAGCTAGCGCAGAGTTAGATTTAATGATCTCGATATTTACTTTGAGAGATTCGCCTTCAGAAGCGGTATGGAAATGTTCGAGTAAGAATGGCGTGACGTACTTACCGTGGATTCCTGCCTTCTCTGCGCCAGTTAGTCCGCTCTTTAAGATGGCATCGTGACGTGCGCGATCCATCTCTTTTACAACCGGATTTGCAACGACCAGTCCATTGTTGGTCTTGAGGGCAACTCGTGAGGCGATTATCTGAGCAATCTCCTCTGCGCTATCGACTTGGTGTTCGATCGTAAAACCAGAGTCGGTGAGATAGAACCCTGGAAAATTCTTGGTCTTATAACCAACCACACCGATAGCCAAAGTCTCAAGGCGTTCGAGAGTTGCTGAGACATCGAGGATTGATTTCACGCCAGCGCACACGATTGTTATATCTAGTTGTGAAAGCGCTGTTAAATCGGCTGACTCATCAAAGGTTTCGTTGGCACCGCGATGGACTCCACCGAGGCCGCCGGTTGCAAATACGTGTATTCCGGCAAGGACTGCAAGATGAGCTGTGGCCGCAACTGTAGTTGCAGCCGATTTACCGGATGCAGCGATAACAGCGAGATCTCGACTGGAGGCCTTGGCGATGTCGTCGCGATTGGCAATTTCAATTAATTGGTCATCAGTGAGCCCAATTCGGACCACGCCATCGAGCACTGCGATAGTTGCGGGCACTGCACCGCGAGAACGGACAATCTCTTCAACCTCGCGCGCTACGGTGAGGTTGGATGGTCGTGGCAATCCATGGCTAATGATTGTTGATTCCAGGGCGACGATAGGCTGGCCGCTCTTCAGTGCCTGTGCGACCTCGGGTGAGGTCTGAAAACTTAGCTGTGACATGTCGATAACAATACTCGTGAGAGGATTTCTCCGTGCATTTATCGCAGATCATGCCCTCCATCTTCGCTGGGCTCAATCTTGCAGATGCCCACGATTCTTTAGGGCTTGGCGAAAGTCCGACCGGACGCGAGATCCTTTTTCTGATCGATGGCTTCGGCGCAGATGTTCTCGATAAGTATGGTGAGCACGCGCCAGTTCTATCGGGGTTGATAAAGCCTCACATTATTGAGACTTCATTTCCATCCACAACCTCAACCAGTTTGGCTACCTTAACAACCGGCGCCATGCCCGGTACTCACGGGATGATGGGCTACACCGTTCGGGTGCCGAGAAGTAGTGGCCGAGTACTTAACTCCTTAAAGTGGGATGAGCGAGTTGATCCAGAGATCTGGCAACCAGTACCTACGCTCTTTCAGCGAGGAGTGGCAGCTGGAATCAATGTGACTCACGTTGCCGCCAAGCGTTATGAGGAGACCGGTTTTACTCGAGCAGTTTTTCGGGGTGCCAATTACCGCGGGGCCAACATCACCTCCGACCTCATATCCGAAACGGTAGCAGCGCTCAAAAAGACCCCGTCATTTGTCTATCTCTATGTCAATGATCTTGATTCTGCCGGCCACTCAGATGGTGTTGGCTCAGAGAAGTGGCTCGCTGCGCTTACCGGTATAGATGTGATGGTCTCTAAGTTGCTCACTGAAATACCTCAAGGGGTGCGCCTCTGGATCACCGCCGATCACGGAATGATCAATGTGGGGGAGAAGGTGGTCATGGGGCTCGATAACGATCTCTTGAATTCAATTGAAACCATCGCCGGCGAACCGCGAATGCGCCACCTATATCTTGCACAAGGCCACAATCTTGAAATGCGTAATGAAGTCATTGCCCGTTGGCAGGAAATTTTGGGTGCAAAGGTAACGATGCACACGCGAGAGAGCGCGATATCGGTCGGCCTCTTTGGTAGCGAGGTTTCACTTGATGCGGCAGAGCGAATCGGTGATGTAATTGCGATTGCACAAGGAGATCTCGTCATCCTTGATCCAGAACGCGCAGATAAAGAAGGCGCAATGGTCGGTCACCATGGTGGAGACAGTGCGGTAGAGACTCAAGTGCCGTTGATGACAAACTTCGGGCGCTAGGATTGGCTTAAAGGAGTTGAGATGAGCCTAAGTTCAATCGTGACCTCGAATTTGTTATCGGTGCCGGTGCTTGTCTTTATCCTTGGATTTATCGCAGCTTTATTTAAGAGCGATGTAAAGCTTCCAGAGCAGGTCTATCAGGCAATCTCAGTATTTCTCCTCTTTGGCATCGGCCTGAAGGGTGGGCACTCGCTTAAGGGCGTTGAACTGCAATCTTTTCTCCTCCCAGCGCTGGTGACGGTTGCGCTAGGAACTTTAATTCCATTTCTCGCATATTTTGCCCTTGGAGTTGGCAAGAAGTTGTCGAGAGTTGATCGCGGTGCATTTGCGGCGCACTATGGCTCAACTTCGCTTGTAACCTTTACAACCGCACTTCTCTTCCTTGAAAATAGCGATATTTCAGTAGAGCCTTTTGCAATTGCGCTGCTGACGATTATGGAAGTACCTGGAATTATCGTGGGCATCTATCTCGGCTCTCGACTTACTGAAGCCGGGGCACCGTGGCTTGAAACGCTTCGAGAAGTTATTACCGGCAAGACCATAACAATGTTGGTTGGTGGAATGGCGATTGGTTTCTTCACAACCAGCGCGGGATACGATCGAGTCTCACCATTCTTTATCGATATCCAATATGGAGTCTTGGCGCTCTTCTTGCTCCACTTGGGCTGCTTAGCTGGCGGCAATCTCTCTCAAATTAGCCATGTTGGCTCACTGATTGCGGTATTCGGAATCGTGTTCCCAATTGTCGCTGGAGCGCTTGGAGCGGCAGCCGGTAGCGCAATCGGACTTTCAATTGGTGGAGCCACAATCCTCGGGGTTCTCTCTGCTAGCGCCTCATATATAGCGGCTCCGGCTGCAGTTGGTTTAGCGTTGCCGTCAGCCAATAGTTCAACGGCGCTCATCTCCAGTATTGGAGTGACATTTCCATTTAATTTGATCGTTGGAATTCCGCTTATTTTGGAATTCGCACAGCTTCTAGCGTGAGCCAGAGAGCTTAATTGTTGTCGTAATCTTCTTCGTTTTCGGATGGCTCGACAACTGGAGTTTTTGAACCAAACATAATCTCATCCCATGAAGGAATCTTTGCGCGAGCAACAACACCATCTTCGGCATCGGCAGCAGTTGGTGTATCTCGAATCGCAACTAGCCGCGGTGTCTCTGGCTTCTCTTCTTCAACTGGAGCAACTGGTGAGAAGAGTGAATTAGCTCCCGGTAATTCAACCGGCGCAATTGGCTCGACCCGAGAAGGATGTGAAGGTTCAGCGTTGATAAGAGCCGGTTCGATAACTCGAGCTGGTGGCTCTTCGCCGATCAACCAAGCGCCATTGTCATCGGTTGGATTGATAGTGCGACGAGCGGTGTCAAAGTTCCAGGTAGCGATTCCATTGCCATCGCGATTTGGATAGTGGAGTTCGATATGCCAAGTCGTGTCAGGTAGTCGCCAGGTATTCCATGAGAGATCATCGGCATCGACTCCGCGTGGCACCAACTTTCCAATCACAGCGTCGAGAAATGAAACCTCAAGGCGAGTTGAATCTTTACGGAGCGCTGCGCCACGAGCCTGGCTAAGAATGTATTCACGCTCTTGCAAGATCGGACCTGAGAATCGTGCAACTTTATCTACAGTGGTGTTGCCTTCGCGCGCAATGACCTCTGGCGCATCACCTGCACGGAGGCGGCGCTGAATCTCTTTAACGCTTATGGTCTCTTCGAAATCGCCGTTAGGTACCGATGTGAGACGAGGTTGATTGACGGTTGCGCGGAGCGTGTCGCTAATTCTGAGTGAGTACTCATTCCCATCGTTATCGTTCAGGATTAAATGGGTGCCTTCATTGTTCTTGCCATGGATGCGGAGCTCACTCATGAGGGCGAGAATAACTGATGATGAAGGTAGAATCACGGCTATGACTGCACCGAACACCGCTGAACTTCTCGCTCTTGCAATTCGTGTTGGGCGCGAGGCGGGCGAAATGTTGATGGATCGACCAGCAGAGCTTGAGGTCAAGACCAAGAGCACTGCGATTGATGTCGTCACGCAGATGGATATCCGGGCAGAGGCATTTATTGTGCAGGAGTTGCTGGCCGCCCGCCCTGATGATGGGTTGATGGGCGAGGAAGGCGCCGACCGCGCCGGAACCTCTGGAATTACCTGGGTCATCGATCCAATCGATGGCACAGTCAATTACCTCTACGACCTACCGGGGTGGAATATCTCGATTGCGGCAAAGGATGAGCAAGGCCAACTAATAGGTGTTGTTACCGCTCCCTCCATTAACTCCACCTGGTGGGCGGTCCGCGGGGAGGGCGCTTTCTACAATGGGCGGCCAATCACATGTAACGATCCGATTGAGTTCAATCGCGCCTTAATCGGAACCGGTTTTCAGTACGACGTAGCCCACCGCAATCTTCAGATCGAGCATGTCTCCCAGATGTTGCCGAAGATTCGCGATATTCGACGCAATGGCGCAGCTGCAGTCGATATCTGCCATGTGGCGATGGGCGCCCTCGATGGCTATTACGAGCATGGATTGAAGGAGTGGGATTGGGCTGCCGCCGGTTTGATTGCAACCGAGGCGGGCGCTCACTTCGGCCGATATGGCCAGGCTCCTTACATGATGACCCTCGCCGCCGGACCCGCGCTCTACGCTGAGTTGGAGAGCTTCCTGCAGCTCGAGGGCTAAGCGGGGCTGGAGGCCGATTTTCGCCTCAGGGGTGACCTATGGCAAGATACGCAGTCTGCAAGGCATTCCTTGCCCAGTAATAAAGGACTTAGACCATGAACATTCTCGACGTCGTAGATGCAGCCTCACTCCGCAAGGACATCCCACAGTTCCGCGCAGGTGATGAGCTCAAGATCCACGTTCGCGTTATCGAAGGTAATAAGTCACGTCTTCAGGTCTTCCAGGGTGTAGTCATCCGCCGCCAAGGCGATGGCGTTCGTGAGACCTTCACAATCCGTAAGGTCTCTTACGGAGTCGGTGTTGAGCGTACCTTCCCAGTACACACACCTGTTATCGAGAAGATTGAGCTCGTCCAGAAGGGCGATGTTCGTCGCGCAAAGCTTTACTACCTCCGCGATCTCCGCGGTAAGGCTGCCAAGATCCGCGAGAAGCGTGATGGCATCGTTGGTTACGGTGATGGCATCCTCTCAACTCCAGAACCTGTCGTGGTGTCCGAGCCAGAGATCGTCACTGCGGTGGCAGAGGTTCCAGCTGAAGTTACTGAGACAGTTGCTGCGGTTGAAGCACCAGTTGCTGAAGCAGTTGTCGAAGCGCCAGCAGCTGAAGAAGTTGCCGCAGAAGCAACTGAAGCTAAGCCAGCAGAATAATCTCATCGCAGATGCCTCGTAAGGGCTCGTTCCTGCGAGAGTTTCCAATTCTCGTTGTCGTAGCGCTCGCTGTATCGCTGGTTATCAAGACTTTCTTAGTTCAGTTCTTCTATATTCCATCTGGATCTATGGAGAACACTCTTCAAATCAATGACCGCGTTGCCGTTAATAAAGTTCCCTTTATCTCCAAATCAATAGACCGCGGTGATGTCGTTGTATTCCGCGATCCAGCTAATTGGCTACCGGCCCCATATCAAGCTGGCGCTCAGAACAGAGTCGTATCAACGGTAAAGGATGTTCTCGTCTTCGCTGGCGTTCTTCCCAATCCAGCGAAGCAGTTCTTAGTTAAGCGCGTAATCGGCGTAGCTGGCGATAACGTCATCTGCTGCGATAACGATGGCTTCCTTACTATAAATGGCGTTAAAACCAGTGAGCCATATATCTTCGCTGGCAACAAGGCGAGTGAGATGAAGTTCAATGTCACCGTACCCGAGGGCAAGGTCTGGGTAATGGGAGATCACCGTGGTGCATCAGCTGATTCTCGTTTTCACCAAGATGATGTCAATAATGGCATGGTTCCAGTCTCAAAGATTTCCGGTCGAGTCTTCGCCATCATCTGGCCATTTAAGAACTTTGGACTTGTTCCTTCGGTAAATCCAATTTCGGCTAAGTAACTCAATGTCAGCAGCACCTAAGCGCATTGAAGAGATGCTGCGCGATGCTCAAATCTCTCCAATAGCTGGTGTCGATGAGGCTGGTCGCGGACCATGTGCTGGTCCGCTAGTGATTGCGGCCGTGATTCTCGACGATCCCTTTGCTGATACCTGGGCAGAGATGCGAGATTCAAAAGAGATTTCAGAGAAGAAGCGCGAAGTTCTCTTTGATGTCGTAATGGAGAATGCAGCTGACGTCAGCGTTATCGAAGTTTCGCCAGCTGAGATTGATACCCGCGGAGTTCATGCCGCCAATCTTGATGGCATGCGAAGAGCGGTCAATGGGCTATCAATTACACCTGCATATGTATTGACCGATGGCTACGCCATCGAGGGGCTCGCCACACCGAATATCGCAGTCTGGAAAGGCGATCAAGTTGTTACCGCAATTAGCGCAGCATCAATTATCGCCAAGGTAACTCGCGATCGAATAATGCGTCAGATGGATGAGATTTATCCTGGTTATGGCTTTGCCGGTCACAAGGGTTACATCACGGCAGCGCACACTGAGGCTATTGCCAGACTCGGCGTGACCGATATCCACCGCAAATCTTTTGCCAATATCGCAGCTCTCCTTTAATCCACAGGCGGTTTAGTTAGTAGGCAAATCTCTTCGTGTGAAGTCCTAAGTTTCGCCGATGGCTCTTAAACGTGGCAGAAATCAACTCTTAGGAAAGTACGGCGAGAATCGAGTCGCTGACTATCGATTGAATCTCGGCGATGAGGTAATCGATCGCAACTGGCGGGTGCGGGAAGGCGAGATTGATCTCGTCACCTTAGATAAGACAGGCACCTTCCACTTTATCGAGGTGAAGACTCGAAGCTCACTTACCTTCGGCCATCCATTTGAGGCAGTTACTCAACCCAAGTTACAGCGGATGCAACGCTTGGCTTTAGGGTGGCTGGTCACACACGACTGCTTCGGTTGTAATTACTCGATAGATATCGCCTCAGTTTTGATCAATCCCGATAGCAGCGACTCCCTCGAATATCGCGCGGGGGTCCTATGACTATTGGTCGAACTCAAACGGTATCGCTACAAGGTCTACTCGGATCGGTGATTGATATTGAGTGCGATATTGCAGATGGAATTCCGATGTACTCACTCTTGGGGCTTCCCGATACCTCACTCCAAGAATCTCGTGATCGTGTCCGTGCTGCGCTCACCAATACCGGCCAGCGGTGGCCCAATAAGAAAGTCACAGTCTCGCTCTCGCCAGCGTGGTTGCCAAAGAGCGGGCCTGGATTTGATTGTGCGATTGCACTTGCGCTTCTCATCGCTGACGGAACCTTGCCGCAAGGACCACTTGAAGGCTTTGTGATCTTGGGCGAACTCTCACTCGATGGCGCAATTCGCCCGGTGCGCGGAGTCTTGCCATCGCTCATCGCTGCGTTACAGCAAGGCATAACGCGAGCGATAGTTCCACGAGCAAATGTGCAAGAGGCGCTTCTACTCGAGCAGATGGAGATACTCTCATTCGGCCATCTATTTGAGATTTATCGTTGGTTACTCACCGGTGAGTTTCCAGTCGCTGATGAGTTGGCGATTGAGGTTGAAACCAGAGAGAACGATCTCGATTTTTCAGATGTCGCAGGTCAAGTGAGATCGCGATTTGCGGCAGAGGTTGCTGCAGCCGGTGGCCACCACTTGTTATTGATTGGACCTCCTGGCGCAGGAAAGACGATGATCGCTTCGCGAATTCCAACAATACTGCCACCGCTCAATGAAGCGCAGGCGCTAGAGGTCACTGCAATTCATTCAATTGCCGGCGGCCTCAACCAGCGATCGGTAATGTCACGGATGGCACCGATAGTCTCGCCGCATCACAGCGCATCACGAGCATCGATAGTTGGCGGTGGAAATCGTTCAATACTTCCCGGTGCGATATCGCTTGCCCATAGAGGAGTCCTCTTCATCGATGAAGCGCCGGAATGCGCGATGGGAACTCTCGATGCTCTGCGGCAGCCACTGGAATCAGGAACAATCACCATTTCCCGGCAAGTTGGTAGCGTTACCTTTCCGGCAGAGTTCCTCTTGGTGTTAGCGGCAAACCCATGTCCATGTGGGAAATTCACCGGCAAGGGTCTGGCTTGTACCTGTACATCGCTGCAAGTTCGGAGATACCTAGGCAAACTTTCGGGGCCGCTCATGGATCGAATAGATATTCGGGTTCAGGTAGATCCAGTTGGCAGAGTCGAACTCACAGCGCCTGATCTCGGTGAGAGTTCTGTCGCAATTCGCGAGCGAGTGATCGCTGCACGAACTCGAGCTGCATTGAGATTTAATAACTATCCATGGCAGCTCAACTCTCAGATTCCAGCCCGCGCACTACGTGGAGATTTTTCACCCGAGCGCGCCGGCTCTAACTTTTTGCATGAGGAGCTCGATAGGGAGCGAATAACCGCTCGAGGGCTTCATAAAGTGATTCGCTTATCGTGGACCCTCGCCGATCTCGCCGAACACCAACGCCCCACCCTGGCCGATGTGAAACAGGCATTTCTCTTACGCGAAGGTGGCGAGTAATGGACCCTCGCGATGCTCGACTATTAATTTCTGCTCATTACGAGGCAGGTGCGCCCAAAGTTGCACACGATATTGCCACCCATGGCTTGGCGGAAGTTGTGGCTGGAATTCCAAGCGCACAACGAGCCAACTTAACTGAGATCTATCAATCAATGAAGAGCTGCGGGGGAGAGTTGTTGATTCCCGAGGATCGGCAGTGGCCCGAATCGCTCAATGAGTTAGCAGTTCCTCCGCTACTTCTATTTGTTAAAGGAGAAATCAATCTGCTGAGCGAGAAATCCCTAGCAATTGTCGGCACAAGAAATCCAACACCTTACGGTGTCCGGACCGCGCAGGATTTTGCCGCCGGTTTCGTGGATCGAGAGTGGGCGATAGTAAGTGGCGGTGCATACGGGATCGATACCGCCGCCCATCGCGGCGCGCTCATTGCCGAAGGGGCAACGATTGCTGTGATTGCATCTGGGCTAGATAGCGCCTACCCCGCGGGAAATCAGCGCCTCTTCGATGAGATCTCCGAGAGTGGAGCTCTCATCTCTGAATATCTTCCCGGTGTTACCGCCAGACCACACCGATTTCTCGTACGTAATCGCCTCATCGCTGCGCTCTCTCAAGCGACCCTGGTTGTAGAGGCGGCATTTAGAAGTGGCTCATTGCGAACTGCTCGAGATGCAGCCGAACTCATGCGACCGGTAATGGCGATACCGGGACCGATCACAGCGCCTACCTCAGAGGGTTGCCATCGATTGATAGGTGAAAGGAGCGCGGAGTTAGTGAGTTCGGTTGCTGATGCATACGAACTGCTCAATCCATTGGCGTAACGCTCGCTCAAGTAATGAGAGAATAGCGCTATGAGTGATTTCCGTTCGGGCTTTGTTGCCATAGTTGGCCGCCCAAATACCGGAAAATCAACCCTTATCAATGCGCTCGTGGGTAGCAAAATCGCAATTACATCTCATCATCCAAATACCACCCGCCACGCTATTCGCGGCATTATCAATAACGATCATTTTCAAGCCATTCTTGTTGATACCCCTGGTGTGCATAAGCCGCGCACACTTCTTGGCCATCGACTCAATGCTGTTGTAAATGAGAGCCTTGATTCGGTCGATGTAATCATGATGTGTCTTCCTGCCAACGAAGCGACCGGAGCTGGCGATCAATTTATAGTCGCTGAGATTGCGAAGCACCCACGCGCTAAGAAGTTTGCCTTGGTAACAAAGACCGATACCGTCAATAAGAAGACTTTGGCTGATCGCTTGATGACCATCAGTGATTTAGCAGAGGGCTTTACCTGGGACGAGATAATTCCCGTATCTGCTGTAATCCACGATCAGATCGAACTTCTTGAGAAAATCATTGGCGAAAATATTCCGGTAGGTCCAGCTTTCTATCCTGTTGATCAGAAGAGCGATCAGAAGATTGAGACGCTGATCTGCGAGCTCATTCGTGAGGCAGCGATGCGCGATGCGCTTCAAGAACTTCCGCACTC
>JACCDW010895270.1_pt1 | contig 41865 bp, 85 predicted proteins | sample 7449781 | NCBI WGS metagenome assembly JACCDW01 (sample SAMN15323449, study PRJNA562643) | freshwater metagenome | isolation source: river surface water | place: USA:Blue River Watershed | collected 2017-08-18 | reverse complement strand
GTTGCAACAGTTGATACAGGAACAAGTGTTACTGTTTCAGCAACAAATGCAACAATCGTGTCTGCACTACACACATCTGCTTCACCAGTTTCTGCAACATCAGGATCTTCATCTTTGACAATTGCAACTGGTACAGGAACAACTGCAACATTCTATGTCTACACAAAGACAACAGCAATTGGTACTGTTGTAATTAATAACCAGGGAACAACTCTGACATACTATGTACAGGGTACTGCTGGTAAGATTAATACTCTTACAGTATCTGCTCCTACATCAGGCGCTGCTGGAACAAAGCAGGATGTCACAGTAACTGCTACAGATACATTTGGCAACAAGGTATCAGGTAAGTCAATTACTGCTACAGTATTTGCTGCAACAGCAACACTAGATTCAACAACAGCAACAACTGGTGCTACACTTTCAGATTTTGGAATTGCAACATTTAAGGTAACACTTCCAACAACTGGAACACGCTCATTGATCACATTTGCACCTACAACATCAACAGATGCAACATCTGCAGATGTAACTGGTCTTCCTGCTCGTGCACTAGCACCATTTGCAGAAATCACAGTTCGTGATCTAGTATCAGAACTTGCTGCTCAAGTATCTGCAAAGGATGCAGCACTTGCTGCAAAGGCTATTTCTGATGCTGCTGCTGTAAAGGCTGCTGCAGAAGTTACTGCTCTAACAGCGCAACTTGCTGCTGAAAAGGCTGCTCGTGCTACAGATAAAGCAACTGCTGATGCAACAATTGCTAAGTTAACTGCAGATAATGCTGCAGCACTTGCTTCAATCAAGGCATCATTCAATGCACTTGCTAAGAAGTGGAACGCAAAGAATCCAAAGGCAAAGGTTACTCTAGTTAAGTAATTTAGTCCAACACTAAAGGGGTTATCAATTACGATAGCCCCTTTTTTGTGCAATAAAATGGTATAATCATCCTATCAGACATTATGTCTGCAAGGGGGAAGGCAAATAAAAAGATTACTACGCATAGCAACAGCCACCATATTAGCCTTTGGATGGCTTCTAATAGCCCCTACAGACGCAAACTCTGACGACCCTATATCACTTGCTGCCCAAGAAATAGCAGAACTTAATAAGAAGGTAAACAATCTTGTCTTTCAAGATGACATGAACAACCTTATAGATATAGCAGAGAACAAATTTCTATATGCTAAAAATGCCAAGGATGCCAGAGATCAGGCTATTGAGGACTACCAAGATGCTTTAGACGCAAGAGGCCTAGCCATAGAACAAAGGGATTTGGCACAATCAGTCGTAGATGGACAAACAGTCACTGTGGCCACAGCACTAACTAATAAAAATAATGCTCAAGATGAATTGGCTATAGCAAACATAAACCTTCAAACAGCACAAGCAAATATGCAATCTGCAGGAGGTTCTGGACTTCAGTATACTGTGTATAACCTAACAAGAACATTTGGCGGAGTGGCCGTTCCAGATTCAGTTATATGTTCTGGCACCTGGAATTCAAACTCTATGCAGTTACCAGTTTGTGGAAATAGATATGAAAATATTGTAGTTAAGTTTACTGGACAGATCACAGTTCCATCATGGTTTGAGACAGTAGCCTTTGCGGGATACACAGATGATGGTTTTAGAATGTATATTGATGGACAACTTGCTGTCAATAACTGGGTTGAGCAGGGTGCAAGATGGAGTTCTTGGTCTCCAACCTATGATGTTACTCAAGATAAAACTTTTGATGTTGAGATTTGGTGGTATAACGGTGGTGGTCCAGGATCCTATCACCTTGGGTGGACAATTCCTGGTGGAATGACTGGCGCAGGTTGTGACTATTCTGGAAATCCAAGAGTATGGGGACAAAACTTTAGTTGTAATTTAAATACATTTTCTTCTGGATCTGGACCAACACAAGCACAATTAGATGCTTATAGTCAAGCACTTGCAATAAAAAATACAAAGCAAGAAGTATATAACGATAAATTGTCTGTATATAATCAAGAGGTTCAAACACTACAAACCTCACAATCAAACCTAACAACTGCTGAAGCAAACCTAACAACTGCTGAAACAAATCTAACAAATACAACAACTGACAAAGACAATGCAATAGTTTTATATAATCAAGCAGTTATAGATATGAATAATGCAATTGATGATGCATGGGACTACTATAAGGAACAAGGGCAAAGAGAACTTAATGCTGCTATTGCACAGGCTGCAGCCAATGCAGCAGCAAATCAGCCTACTCCAGAACCTTCTCCTGAGCCATCGCCTGAGCAAACTCAACCAGTCGATCCCACTCCAACTCCAGAGCCTGAAACCACAAATGAACCGACTCCAGAACCAACTGTTGATCCAGAGCCCACCCCTGAGCCTTCACCAGAGCCTTCACCTCTCCCATCGGATATAGATCCAGAGCCAACTCCTGAACCAGAGCCAACTCCTGCCGAACCTTCTGAAGAACCACAAGATAATCCTATCATACAAGATAAAGAATTGGCAGCATTAATACCTGAAAAAGGAACAGGAACAGCAGAAGATCTATCTGGAGTTATTGCAAATCTTACAAGCAAGGATAACAAATTAGTTACTCTTTCACCAGAACAGGTGGCTGCAGTTAGCCAAACACTAAAGGCTTTGACACAAGAAGCAAAGGCAGAAATTGCTGGAGATCTTGGTATTTCTGCAGGAGAAGTTGCAAAGATTGCAGACCAGATGAAGTCTAATGCAGCACTTGCATCAGCATTTGTTGAGTTCTCAGAAAGATCAAAGGATGCAGGAGATACCCCAATGCCATTTACATTAGCAGATGCAGTAACAGAAGTGCAAACAGAAGCATTCTTGGCAGACCCACTTGGAGCATTATTTAATGTGGACCCACTAGAATTACTATCTAATTTCTCTGAGTTAGGTAGCGATATGACAGACGATCAGAGAGAAAAGGCCCAAGAGGTAGTTATACCAGTTGTAATTGTTTCACAAATAGCAAGCACAATAATTGGGATGAGGAGGTAATATGAAAATAATCAAAAAGATTGTGAAGGGATTCTTCACATGGCTTAAAGATGCAGGGGTGGAAGTAATTGCACAGGCCTTTACTCTACTTGGCTTCTTCATCGCATGGCTAACTTTGACGGGATCAGCAAGAGATATTGTTGGAATTGCAGTACTTGCAACAACAGTAGTATGGCTAATTACAATCCCACTAAGAAAGGAGGACTAAAATGGCAACTAAAAAAATAGTAGAGGCTCCAAAGAAAGAGCACCCACAAAAGGCTTTGACAAATATATTAATGCGTATCGTAGCAGTGTTTGCTGCTTCTGGTCTATCAGTGCTTGGTGCTGGGGCAGTAGTAGGAATTGACACAGTTCAGGCAGTAATGCTTGCAGGTCTATTAGGCGTAGCAACAGTCATTGAAAGGCTGGCAAGGGCTTTTTTGGACGATGGAAAACTCACATTGACAGAGATCAATGATGCGTTTAAAACTGTAGATAAAAAGGCTAATTAATCATATTTTTGCCTGCTTGACCTACCCCTTCAACAGATGGTATACTTATAACTCTAACTGTTAGAAGGGGTTTGTCATGACCTGTATTGCTGTAGTAAAACAAGACGATAAAGTTTATATGGCTGGTGATCGTGGTGCATCTGATGATGGAACAATCTTAGCACTCGATGCACCAAAAGTTTGGAAGATTGGTCCATATCTAATTGGCTATGCAGGTGCAATGGATGGTGAAAGAATTCGATACAACTTTAAACCAAGTGCACCAAATATAAAAGATACAGATAAGTTTATGCAAACTAAATTTATTAAAGAACTTAAAGAATTTTACAATGAGTTTTGGGTTGATACATCTAAAGATGGAGATCTTGGATTAATTATTTGTGTTCGTGGAGAAATCTATGAGCACAGTTCTGCAGATATGTCTTTATCTAAATACACACTTCCATATCTTGCAATGGGTTCTGGCGCAGAATATGCCTATGGTGTTTTATATGCAACCGACAAACAAAAAAATGCAAGAAATCGTGTAGTATCTGCTGTTACTGCAGCAATTAAGTTTAGTCCATCATGCATGGGTCCAGTTGACGTAGTAAGTGTTTAGCGGTATACTTATTATATGAATCATACACATAGTGAAGACTTATCACAAGAAGAACAAGAATTTGGTATTTGGCTTTCAAACGGTATTGAACGTGGCTGGGTATCCGATCCATACTGTAACACTCATGATGGTGGATATGAGTTTATGGGGGAAGAAGAATTAGAAGAATGGGAAGCAGGAGGCGACCCATGTTGTCATGTAGTTAGGATTATGATTTAATGAAGAAACTTGTTGTATTAATTAGTTTAGCGCTAGTATTTCCAACATTTTCAGCAGAAGCAGCAACAACCAAGGTTTGCTCATATAAACAAGTAGATAAAATTAAAAATGGGTTAATTTGTAAAAAAATAGGATATGTTTATAGATGGACAGAATTACCAAAGCCTGCTACAACCAAAACTCAAGAAGTTCCCAAGACTGAAATTTCTAAACCAGAAATTGGTGTATGCGACGTTGATCCATTAACTCCAAAAGAGTGGCTTGCATTTGATTCTTGGTATAGAAGTTTGGGTGGATGCAGTAGTCCATATCGCATTGTTGAATCATCTTTAGTCTCTGAAACACCAACAACAATCACTAGTGATGCCTTAATGCCTATAGATAGTTGCATGATTCAAGATAGTAGATCACACCTAGGTACAAATGGTTTTGGATCTGACAATTGGTTTTTTGCTAGTAGACATCCATCACCAAAAACAGTTTTTCAAATTATTCCAATCTACTCTGAAGATGCCCCATTAACTGGCAATACACCTATGCAAGATTACTCAGCATATTTTAACTATGTTAAAAAATATCTTGAATATAACTCAGATGTGCCATCAAGCGTGGAATTTAGAGTTCCAGATAACTATATTAAGTTTAATGGTAAATTGTCGAATTATAATGTAACTCACCTAAGAACAAATGAGCAGGCAGCAACCTTTCTTTCTGCTTTAATTTCTCAGGTAGATAACTCTATTAATTTTACTGGCGCTAATATGGCGCTTGTCTTAGTACCTTCTGGAACACCTGAGTCAATATTTGAGCAGTCAGGTCTTGATAGAGTTAATACTAATGAAGGAAATATTATTGTTGATGCTATGGCTGCTCCAAATTTTGAGAATAAAAGATACATGTTTTATGGTTTAAAACACCCAGCATGGTGGCTACATGAGATGTGGCATACTGGGTTAGGTCTTGCAGATACAGCAGATGGTCCAACACAAACGATGGGGCATTGGGGTATTATGGGGAGATCAACGACTGATTTGCTTGGTTGGCACAAATGGTTACTTGGATTTTATGCAAATGATCAAATCAAGTGTCAATCGCCAACATCTACATCGATTAGTTGGGTTGTTCCATCAACAGTTAAATCAAATAAGACTAAACTTGTTATGATACCGCTAGGTAATAATAAAGCAATTGGTATTGAATCAATTAGACCATATGGCTTTAACTTTAAACTAGGGAAAGAAGCACATGGCGCCTTAGTTTATTTAATTGACGAAACTGTAACAGACCACAATGATGGAATGATGTTGCTTAATCCATCAAATAGGTCTACAAGAAGCACACTATTTGAGGGGTCAAACTCAGTGCTAAAACTAAATGACTACATAGTATATAATAATATTAAGATAACTGTTATAGAGGCTGGTGCCTTTGGAGATGTTATTAAAGTAGAAAGGAAGTAGCATTGGCCTGTAGCACAACTGGCAGTTGCAGTCGACTGTTAATCGACAGGTTGTAGGTTCGAGTCCTACCAGGCCAGCAAAATATTATGTCTGAAAATTATAATTTCAATCTATGGTATGAAACCTACGATCCAGTTTTTTCTGAGATATCTAGGAATTCACGCATACCCATTAAGTGGTATTCTTTTGAGGAAAACAAAAGTTTAGTTTATAAGAATACAATCATAAAGCCAATTAATAAGTATGTTGAAGTTTTATATCCAAAACCAAAATTAATAGATATATCAGATAATATTATTAGACTTAGACAGTATAATCACGCAGAATTTTTTCTTTTAGAAAAAAGACACAATCAATTTTTTAATTTAGATAGACCTTGGATGCGACAATACTATCAAACTAAAGAGCATCCAGAAAAAATTGACGGATGCTTTGATCCTACCTATAAGTTTTATACACCGTGGGTTATTGATGAAAATATTAAAATATCAATAGAGCAGCCACAAGAAGATTCTCCGTTTTTTATATATGAAACGAGTGTGCAAAGAGAAAAGATGATGATAGATCAGTCTATTTTAGAACCAGATTTTGTGTCTTTTAAATTTAAAAGGGTTGGCCCTCACATGGTGAGTGATAAATTTGGTAAAATAAAACTAAATACCCCACTGTTTGATATTGTTTTTGAAGGAAGTGGTACAATAGTAGAAAGAGTAAAGGACTTTTATGAACAACATTAAGTTTTACCCGTTTAGTGAAAAAACACAAAGTTTTACACCAGAACCAGTTCCAGCATCTAAAATGGTTCCAGAGTGGTATAAAAGACAGCCAGGATCAATTGATGATGAGCAAACAATTAAACAGGGATTTGCTACTTCAACCGTAAAGCGCTGTATGCCATTCTTTGATCTTATGACTAGTGGATATTTAATTCTAAGCCCTTGCGATATTTATATCGATTCTACTGATCCAGAAAAAATTACATTCTCTATACCCATGCCACTAAAACAATTTGAGGGTGACATGTTTGCAAAGCATGGACGTGAACAATATAGTGAAATGCCATATGATAAAGATAAGTTTCACAAAGATTTATTTAGAATCATGCCTTTTTGGGCAGTTGAAACACCAGAGGGATATAGCACACTATTTATGAATCCAGTACACAAAGACCCTACACCGTTTCAGGCTGTAAGCGCTTTTGTTGACACTGATAAGTTTATTTCAGATGGTCACCTATCCTTTTGGGTTGAAAAAGGTTTTAAGGGTGTTGTTAAACAGGGCACACCATTAGTTCAGGTAGTTCCTATTAAACGAGAAGACTGGAAGATGGAAATTGTTCCAAACGAAATTGCATCTAAACGGTTTACCAAACAAAGACTTAATGTTCGAAGCACCTTTGTAAATGGATATAAGATTAAATCCAGATCAAAGAAAGAATATAAGTGAGTAAACCATTAGATATAAAATTTACACCAGGATTTGTTGGACATAATGGTAGATTAACACCACCAGTTCCTGCCGTTTCAACTGTGCCAGAATGGTATAGGAGTCTTGCAAGATTTGACAAATCAAATGATGATATTACTCTGGGTGTAAAAAATAATCTAGGCGCAGATGGCGCAATGGTAGCAACTAAAATGTGCATGCCATTTTTTGATGCCCTTACTGGGGGATACCATTATGTACTTGAAGAAGACATATTGGTTGAATTAGATGAGTTTGGTAAGCCAAAATTATCATGGGCTGGTGATGTAATGCTTGTTGACAAGAGACCAACAATTGAGTTGCCAGTACCAAATAACTGTCACCCAATTCATTATGGGTGGAGAATGAACTGGTATTATGAAACACCACCTGGTTATTCTGTTTTAATTACACACCCAATGAATAGGTACGATCTTCCTTTTTATACTATGTCTGGAATAGTTGAGTCTGATATTTGGGGTTTACCAGTTTTTACAGCGTTTTTTCTGCAAAAAGATTTTCAGGGGATTATCCCCAAAGGTACTCCAATTTTTCAAATAATTCCTTTTAAAAGAGATGAGTGGCAACTAGAAGTTGAAGAAACCGATGAGGCATTAGATAGGCATGAGTTGATGGCAGAGAATAGAAGATCTAGGCTGTATGGGTATTACAAACAAACTGCATGGAGAAGAAAAATTTTTGGTGTAAAGAATAAAGATATTAGACAGGTAAACCATGACGATGAATAAGATTGATGTTTTAATTTATTCGTACAAGGGTAAAAATCTAAAAGAAACTGTTGAAAATTTAATTATTAATAAGAGCCAAAGTAGTTATATTAATATAGCAGTAATTGATCAGCACCCATTAGATAGGTCTGAGACTTTTCGTAATATGCCAAATGTTTACTATCAGCATGTATTTTGGGATTGGCTAACAAATCAATGTCAACAAAAATATTCATTTTTAAACAGGTCAAAATCAGACTACATCCTGTTTCTTGAAGATAACGTTTTGTTAGAGAAAAACTGGGACATTACACTAGTAGATTTTGTTGAAAAAAATAATTGTGTTGTATCTGGACAAAGTAAAATATCATTAGAGTTTGAAAATATTTTTTATTTAAAAAAGGTTTATTCTGACTCTGATACGTTTGCATTAAACAATTATGTTGATAGAGCACTTATTTTTGCTAAAAGAGATCATTTAAAAATTGTAAAATATCCAGTATATTTAAAATACAATGGGGAAGAAGAACACCTTTCTTTAAGTTGGTTTGTCAGGGGTATTGACATATATGGTATGCCAACTGGATCATATAAAGTTGTTGGGGAAAATAGTATTAAAACCCTATATGTTCCATTTTCTAAAAATCATAACTATAACGAGGTTATTGATTTATTAGAGTATGGTAAAAATAGATATTTTTCTGCATTAGAGCAGACCAGAACCCTTGAAGACTTCATTAATTTTCACAATATAAATCTGAAACAATTAAAGAAGTTGCCTTATCCTTCTAATGATGTTCTTTACGATCCAGAAAGTCTAAAAATGAACAAAATCGATGCACGTAGATTTATCGATAGAACACGAGAAATTAGTTAGTGGTATAATTAATAAGGAGGAAATATGCACAGAATAACAGTAGTAGAAAACTTTATAACACCAGAAGATGCAGCAATTCTCATAGATGAGCAACACAACCCATCCGAAGTAAACCCATATCCATCATACTATAAAGATAGATATGGTGGAACATCTTTACCATATAATAAAAGAGTTTTAGAAATTTTAAATAGATACGGTCATAAGTCTAATGAGATGCATCGTGCATTAAACGGTTTTAAAAATGATATATATGTCTTTAAAGCATTTGGGTCTCATTGGGCAACGGGCACAAAGGGAGACCTACACATTGATGCACAAGGACCAGAGCCATGGATTGAGTTTAGCACAATTATGTATCTCAACCATGAATCAGAATATGATGGTGGTAAAATCTTTTTCCCAAATCAAGAATTTGAGTATCAACCAAAGCAATACTCTGCTGTATTTTTCCCTGGCGCAGGTACAGAATATATACATGGAATAACAAGAGTTACTCGTGGTGATAGGTATACTGGATTGTTTATGCATACAAGTATTCCACAACATGCAGATCCAGATTTTCACCCTGGTCTTAATAAGTGGAAAGCAAAGGACTATTACTTAAATCGTGATTAATTATGAAATATTAGATCTGGGACTTGTTTATTATAAAAATATTGTTCAAGAACCAGATAAATTAATTAAGGCTATTGAAGATTTAGAAGATAGATATCAACTAGATAAGCCAGCAGAATGGCAAACAAGTGTAAAGCCATGGATTGAGTGGAAAAATGAAAGCGGAAATAAAGAATTGTTCTGCTTACAAAAGTTTATTCCACAGGTAAAACATATAAGTAACCATGATATCTACTATAATGAGCAACGGTTTATTTCTTCTGAATTGTTTGGTGCATTAGATCTAACATTAAGTCACTACACTAAAGAATTGTATCCTTTTGCGGAAAATAATATTAAATCAAGAGAACACACCATGCATCTTCTTCGATATGATAAGGCTGGATATTTGCCAGCACATCAAGACCAGGGCGTTAGTAGTCGTGTTTTATCTGTATTGCTATACCTAAATGATGATTATGAGGGTGGAGAAATTACTTTTAGACAATCAAACATTACATTAAAGCCAGAACCAGGAAGCGTATTGTTTTTCCCATCAAACTTTTTATATGTGCACGAGGTTGCTCCAGTTACCAAGGGACCAAGATATGCTTTGCCAAACTGGTACCATAATATTCCATTACAAGATATGAGGAATTCAACAGGTGAAGAGTAGACCAAAGGTTTCTACTGGATTTTATACTAGTCGCTTTGAGGATGACGACTATGTTTGTGTATATTGTGCTGATCGTGGTTATGCTATGGATATGAGGATAGATACAAAAAAAGATTTTATACCAAATAGTTATGAATATGCCTTTCATTATGCTTGTCCGCTACACAACGTTATTGATAATGATGAAATTAACATTCCCGTTTCGTATGACAAACAAACTAAATATGGAATGACTTATAAGATTAATAATGAAGGTTTTAGATCAGATGATTTTACTAGTGTACACAATAAAAAACATATTTTGTTTGCTGGTTGCTCTAATACATATGGTGATGGCTTAGAGTATGAAGAAACCTGGGCGCACATGCTTTATTCTAAAATTTTGATAAACGAAGAATTAAGTGGTTATTTTAATTTGGGACTTTTAGGTGGAAAAATTTCACAAATCATTGCAAATATATTTACATACTGTAAATTATATGCAAAGCCAGATGTTATATTTTTTTTAGCACCAACCGTAAGTCGTGAACTGTATCAAATGCAAGATCAAAGTGAGTTAAATAAAAAAGAAAAAGGCATTTCGTTTTTATTTAAAGCAAAAACAGTATTTGATACATACTTAGCATTAGACGAGTACTGTAAAACAAATAATATTTTACTAATAACAAGAACATGGGATATAAAAAAGCACTCTCTTGTTGGAACAAAAAGCGTTTTAAAGGAGTTCGATTCTTTCCATGATTATGATGAAGAAAAAGAATATATCCCACTCCTTAATAGTTTTATTGAAAAAAACAGAAAAAGAAATAGATTAATTTTTGCCGAAGACAAAGTTCATTCTGGAATTGCACAAAATTATGTAGATAGTGAATTGTTTTACAAGATATATTTGGAGGCACAATGAGAATACTCGGAATTAACGAAACAACACACGATGCGTCCGTATCATTAATTGAGAATGGTCGAATACTTTTTGCTGGTCATGCTGAAAGATATAGCAAACAAAAGAATGACTGGTTTACTAATCACGAATTAATTAAAGATGCATTACAGTACGGCACTCCAGATAAAATTGCTTATTACGAAAAACCATTATTAAAAAAGTTAAGGGTAAAAACAAAGGGTGGTTTTGGTGGTGATAGGCCATGGTTTGAAAATACAGATTTAGATCGCATTCCAAGAACAAACTTTGGACATCACTATTCTCATGCAGCAGCAGGGTACTATACAAGCCCGTTTGATAATGCAGTTATTGTTGTTCTTGATGCCATAGGTGAATTTAATACTTCAACAATTTGGACAGGCGTAGATAATAATATTAAACTTATTCAAAAACAAAACTATCCGTTTAGTTTCGGACTGTTTTATTCTGCTTTCACACAACTAATTGGTCTTATGCCAAACCAAGAAGAATATATTATGATGGGTATGGCTGCATATGGAGATAAAGATAGATACTATAGAAAAGTAAATGATTATTTTCCAAATATAACTAAACAAAAATATAACTTTCATAGAGGTATTCATGATTGGGATGAAGTCCTAGATGAACAATCACGTTTTGATATTGCTGCTGCAGTACAGTTTGTCTATGAACTGCGTTTGGCAGAATTTATGAACTCAGCAAAAACACTAACAGGAAAAAGAAATCTAGTGTTTATGGGTGGATGTGCATTAAACTCATCTGCAAACACAATGCTTTGGAAATTATTTAAAGATGTATGGATTATGCCAAATCCTGGAGACGCTGGAAGTTCTTTAGGGGCAGCAGCAGCACTTTATGGTCAACATATAAAATGGGAAACCCCATATCTTGGATACGACCTTGGTGGAGAATACCCAGTAGACAAAATCATTGAAGGAATTAACAAAGATAAAGTGGTAGCAGTAGCAACAGGTAGGGCAGAATATGGTCCAAGAGCATTGGGCAATAGAAGTATTTTAGCAGATCCAAGAGATCCAAACATTAAGGATAAAGTAAATCTAATTAAAAAAAGAGAATTGTTTAGGCCATTTGCTCCAGTAGTCATGGAGGAGCATGCATCAAAGTGGTTTGACATGAACTTTGCTTCACCATATATGCAATACACGGTTAAATGTTTGCAGCCAGATAAAATTCCATCTGTCGTCCATGCTGATGGCACATCAAGAGTACAGACAGTCAATAGAGATCAACATCGTGGTTTATGGAGGGTATTAAATAAGTTCTATTTAGAAACTGGAGTTCCAGTTTTATTGAATACCAGTTTAAATATTAAAGGGCAGCCACTGCTAAATGACGAAAATGACATTGTAGAGTGGGAAAAAACATATAACTTTACAATTATACGTTAAAGTGGTATAATATATATAAATCCATAGGAGGATAACGTGGCAATAAAAGGTTCGGTAGAAGCAATCATTGAGGTTGCAAAGAAAGAAGTTGGAACTATTGAAGGTCCAAAAGATAACGAGACAAAGTATGGTAAGTGGACAGGAGCAAACTTTCTTCCATGGTGCCAGTCGTTTGTTTCATGGTGTGCATTTACTGCAGGGCTAGATCCAAAGAAGTATCCAAAGAGCGCAGCAACAATAGCAGCCTCTGACTGGTTTAAGAAGAATGATCGTTGGGCAGATGCTCGTAATGATGATCCAACTCCTGGAGACTGGATCTATTTTGATTTTCCAGATGATGGTGTCAATAGAATTTCACATGTTGGTCTTTGCATTAAGAATAATGGAGACGGAACAATTCAAGTTATTGAAGGAAATACTTCAGGAACTGCAAAGGGAGACCAGCGAAATGGTGGCATGTGTGTAGAGAAAACTCGTGCATATGTAAAGAATAATAAGCCAAAGTTGATGAATGCAATTGTTGGTTGGGGTCGTCCAGTTTATGTTGGTGAAGAAAATGTTCCACTATTGTCTAAGGTTGGATCATCTGATGCACCAGCAAAGCCTGCTCCTGCTGCACCTGCAGCAAAGAAAGAGTTTAAGCCATTTAAGATTGGTGCTAAGGGATCATCGGTAAAGAAGATCCAAGAGGCATTAGGATTAGCAGCAGATGGAGAATTTGGTCCAGCAACAGAGAAGGCTGTTAAAGATTTTCAAAAGAAAAACAAGTTACCAGTTAATGGTGTGGTAGATATTACAACATACAAGAAAGTGTTGGGTGCATAATGGAATCAACAAGAAGAACATTACTTAAAACATTTAGTTGGGAAACATTCCACCTAGTTGGTGTTGCTGGTGTAATTTATTTATTTACTGGCGAATGGGAGTATGCAAGTCTTGGTGCTCTTCTGTATATTGCTTGGGAAGCCCTTGGATATTTTCTACATGAAAGAGTTTGGGCTAAGTTTGGAAAGGGTATTAAATAATGAGAATCAAGATTATTAAGTTTGTTGTTAAGGCACTTGGGTATGAATGGTCTGGGGATGAACTGAAACTACCTGTTTGGTATGTTAAAGAAAAGAAAAAGAAGTAGTGGCAGTATACGAATATAATTGTCCTGAATGCAAGGAAGATTTTGTTAAGGTCAGATCAATAACTGAAAATGATCCTGGCTACATGTGTGACACTTGCAATGTACCACTAAATCGTGTATACTCTAATGTAGGTGCATTATTTAATGGCAGTGGATTTTATTCTACAGATAATAGAAAAAAATAACACACTTAAAAATAAAAATGCACACCCTACGGCTGATGGTCATCCGTATTTTATTAGAAGAGGGTATAATATGAGTACTATGATAGAAACTAAGCCTGCTGCACAATGGATTTTAACGGCTCAAGATAGATGCGATAGATGCAGCGCAGAGGCTTTAGTTAGAGTAACTGGGTTATCTGGAGAACTTATGTTTTGTGGACATCATTACAATAATGTGATGGACAATGCGGTAGGATATGATAAAATGATGAAGTTTGCAATAACTATTTTAGATGAAAGAGATAAGTTATTGCCACAGCCTGAAGTTTACGAGGAAGATTAAATGAGAAATTGGACAGTAAAAACTAAAGAAGAGTTTAACTTTAAGTTTTGGGGAGAATACGATGTATCAAAACTAAAAGATATTGTGCTGTCCTATGATAACGAATGGCTAATTGATACAAGTAGACAAGAAACAATCCCAACTCATAAATATACACAATCATATATTTATGTTGATTTTCCATTAAACTGGACAGCATCTCAGGGATATGTTGCAGAATATAAAACAACAGATCAAAGAGTTTTAGATGTGCTTAACCCTATCATAAAAGATTTAGAGCAAAAACATGACGGCAGAGTGGGCAGAGCAATTGTTTTAAAACTAAAAGACGATGGTTTAATACCGCCACATGAAGATCGTGGTGAATATTTAATTACAGCAAGACGATGCCATATACCATTGGTCACAAATCCAAATGTATTTTTTACTGTTGATGCAAGCACAATAAATATGAAGCAGGGTGAGTGTTGGGAAATTAATAATTCAAGAACACACTCTGTTAAAAACAATAGCAATCTTGAACGAATTCATTTAGTAATTGATATAATTCCAAATGAGTTTTTAACAAAAGGAGAAAATAAATGATTATACAGATGATGGGAATGGATGTAGACACAAGGGAGAAAATTGGTCGTGCATTTGCAAACAAGATCGATGCTTGGTATTTAGATAGTAGAGATCTTCCAATGGGTCACCTACAACCACAACAGGCAAGGTGGCTACGTGTAATTGCTAAAGCATATGATAGAAATAACCGTGGTCATATTGTGACAAGTGGATATTTTGCTACAGCAGAATCAAGGGAGCAGTATAGGATTGAGCCTGGTAGAGTTGTTCCAGATTTTTCTGTATATGTTGATACAATTCCACACGATCAGTTTGATAAAATTCCTGGGTATCTTGAAAGAGTTGTACACAATGTAGATGACCATAGCAAAGATGAGATGCAGCGACTAGACTATTGGGAAGAGCCAGAAGTTAATGACTACGATATCAGAATTGGTATTACTGGTGATAGTACACAAGATTCTATAGAAGGCAGAGTAAAGCAAATGTACGATGCCTATATAGATAAACTTAAAACCCATAAGGTTTTATATAAAGAAGATAATAACTGGAGGCAGTAAATGTACGATTATAATGTAAAAAAGGTTTTAAAGGTTGTAGACGGAGATACAATAGATGTCGATATTGATCTAGGGTTTGACATCTCTTTAACCAAAAGAGTCCGTTTGGCAGGCATTGATACCCCTGAAAGTCGTACTACAGACAAGATGGAGAAGGCTCTTGGACTTGAGGCTAAAGAATATCTAAAGCATAGCATTTCTGATGCTAAAAGTATTGTAATTAAAACAGAACTTCCAGACTCTACAGAAAAATATGGCAGAATTCTTGGATGGGTATATGTAGATGGAGATACGGTATCTGTGAATGATAAGATGATTAATGATGGATATGCTTGGGGTTATATGGGAGAAACAAAGATCAAGGATTTTGATGCATTGGCTAAAGCAAGAAAGAAGTCTGGCAAATGAGACATGTTCTTTATTTTTCTGCAGAATGGTGTAATCCATGTCAAAGAACTATGCCATATGTTCAAGAGTTAATATCTGAAGGGTATCATTTCAATATTATCGATGCAGACTCTCAGGTAGAAATGGTAAAGGCTTTTGGCATTAAAAGCATACCTACATTTATTTTAATTGAAGATAAGACTGAAATTAATAGAATGAACGGTGCAAAAACAAAAGCAGAATTGATTGATTTTTTGGGTGACTAATGAGCCTAAGAACACAAGCACTTTTAGAGCATCTACTTTTGCAGGGTGCAATACAGGTATCTGGGTTTGATAATAAAACTGGAGAAACGTTGTATGATATTACAGACAAACTTCAGGAAGTTGCTCCAGATATGTATGAGGATATCAATAAAACCTTTAGAGAAAACATGTATAAGATGATCGATAAAGGTCCTAAAATAATGACATGGAGAATTAATCTTGAATGAAGATGAGTTTATGGAACATTTAATCTTGAGTGGTGCACTTGAAGTTGCAGCAATTGATATGGATAATAATGAGCCATTGTATAAATTTACAGATAAATTAAAGGATATAGCACCAGAACTTCATAAGGATATGTTCACATATTTTTATACAGATGTTATGACATTATGGGAACATGGTTTTGTAGATGTTGACCTTAGTAGCGACGATCCTGTTGTAACTTTAACTGATAAAGCATTAAATTTAGAGGATGTAAGTACATTAGATAAACAGCAAAAGTCTACCTTGAAGGAAATTATCAGAATCCTGAATGAAGAACTCTGATATACTTATATTTGGAGGCTTCAATTGAAATATATCGCTGGTTCTTTGATGACACTTGTAGCAATGTTTATTGCCTCTAGGATTATTTTTAGAAATGTTCCCAAAAATGAAAAAAATATGTATAGATATAGTCAAAGCCATATACATCATTTAGTGCATCCGTTATTACCACCAACCTCTAAAATCAAAAAAAGGATTAGAACTCAGGCAATCAAGCATTTTGAAAAGACCAATCTTCGTGTTATTATTGTAGATGATGATGCTTATTGGATCAAGGATAATGTTTTATATACTGGGAAAATCACACCAAACGGTGTAGATAAAGAGACCGCATCTGTAGTTGACACAATGTCTATGGATAAGGTACAATTAGATAAAGTGCTTTTTATAGTTGATCAATTAAGGGAAGGTAAAAAAGATGATAGTGGGGATTCAGGGAACAAGTAGTTTTGATGACTACAACGTTTTCCTAAGAGCGATGGGAGTCGCTATGTCCAGCATGTCAGAAGACGATACAAGTCTATACATCTACAGTGCTGGACCTGCAAGAATAAACTCAATGCTTTCAGAATTTACAAATTTATCAGAGCGTGGCTTTAAGTCTCGTGGTAAAAGAATAAAGTCTTACAAGGTTCCTCCAAGTTGGATTGAGGAAAATTTAGAAAGCATTAACTACTTTGCATACTTTTCTAAACCAAAAGAATCAGTATCAAAGTTAGTAAGTTCCGCCCAACTCAAAAATATTGATGTTGGTATTTATAGATACTGAGGTAATAATGATAATTAATACGCTTGAACATATGGAAAAAATTGTAAAGTCTAATAAGTCTTTGTCTTGGAACGGATGGAATGTGGTTCATTCTTATCCTTCCGATAAAGCAAGAACATCTAAGTTTGGTGCATTTACTGATCGTGGATGGGTTATGCAAAAAGTTTATATTCCGTCTAGACAAGGTTGGGATATTCCGAATAAGTTTGTAGAGTGATATGGCAAAGCATCTTTGGAAAGACGAGGCTGCCTGCCTAGATTATGACACAAACTTGTTCTTTGAAAAATATGAAGAAGATGAGTTGCTCAGGCCAGCAATTGATGAACTATGCTCTCAGTGTCCAATTAGCAAAAACTGTTTTGCAATTGGTGTAACTGGAAAAGAATGGGGAGTATGGGGTGGGATTTATCTTGAAGGTGGAGAGATTTCAAGAGAATTCAACAAGCATAAAGACAAAACAAAATGGGGTCAAACGTGGCAATACTTAACAACGGACAATGAATAATGAATGAACAATATTGGTCTTGGCTTTTAGCAGCGATAGGTGTATCAGGAATTTTTTTAGTTGGTCGCAAAACCATTTGGGGCTGGTTAATCTTATGTGTTAATGAATGCTTATGGATTGGATACGCATTGGCAACAAACCAATACGGTTTTATAGCAATGGCTTTAGCATATGCAGCAGTATATATTAAATCATTTCTACATTGGAGGAAAGAATCATGATTATTCAAATTATTGGTTTACCAGGAAGTGGTAAAACAGAATTAGCAAAGGCATTAAAAGAACGCATTAACGCTATTCATCTTAATGCGGATGAGGTTCGTGCAACAGTAAATTCTGATCTTGGGTTCACCCCTGAAGATAGACTTGAGCAAGCACGACGCATGGGAGAAATGGCCAGACTTATTGCAAAGCAGGGCGTTGCCCCAGTAGTTGTTGATTTTGTATGTCCAACTGATCTAACTCGTGCAGCCTTTGGTAAGCCAGACATTCTTATTTGGATGGATACAATTCAAGAAGGAAGATTTGAAGATACTAATAAGATGTTTGAAAAGCCAGATAGTTATGACTTTAAATTTTCAAATCATGATTTAAATCCAGATGAAAAATCTAGCATGATTATTCAAACATTTGAACTTCATGATTGGTCTGCGCCCACGACGCTTATGCTAGGTAGGTACCAGCCATGGCATGAGGGCCACCATGCCCTTTATAAAGAGGCAGGAAAGAGAACAGACCAAGTACTACTAGGAGTCCGTAATACATACAATACAAGCGAAAAGGACCCACTTACTTTTGATGAAGTTAAAGGTTATATCGCTAAAGATGAGTTTATGGATGGGGCATTAGTACTAAGACTTCCTAACATTACAAACATTGTCTATGGTCGTGATGTTGGATACAAGATTGAGCAAGTAGATTTGGGGGCAGAAATTCATGCTATTAGCGCTACTGAAAAACGTAAGCAAATGGGTCTTTGATTTATTTATGAATAATAAGATTGCAGATGCAGAAGCACGACTGTACTCAGATTGGTTTCAAGAGGAGATAGATGATGAAGGTCTCTAAAAAAAGATCATTTGTGAAGTCAATGACATGGCGAGTTATTGCTTTACTAACAACCTTTGCGACTCTTTATGCTTTAAGTAAAGATATTAATATGGCTACCATGGCAACAGTTATAACAAATGCAGTTAATTTTGTTGCTTATTATTATCATGAAAGAGTTTGGAACTCAGTTGGTTGGGGCAAAGAATGACAGTAACAAGGGCTAGATCTTTTGTCAAAGCAATGAGTTATCGTATTTGGGGGACACTTTCTTCATTTATTGTTGCGTATATTTTAACAGGAAACGCCACCTTATCAGGCGCTATTGCATTTTGGGAGACGGTAGTTAAAATTTTTATTTACTATGCACATGAGCGTGGTTGGAATATGATTAGTTGGGGAAGAAAACTATAATGTATACTGAGCAGATGAGAAGGGCATTTCATTCAATTAGAGCACCAAAAAACTTTCGTGTTTCTTTAATTGATAATGAGCACTTTCTTACTGTAAAGGCAAGCGAAAAAGACTTTATGAGATTAAACTCAGAAGAAAAAATTATTGCTGTTGAGTATATGATCAGAGTAAAGAAAGCACTGGAAGATAATGGTGCAATTGTTCTGTTAGTTCGTGAAGGAGGGGCAGATGTTTGATTATATTTTGTCTACAATGTTTATAATAGGGTTTGTTTATTTATTGGTATCAAAAACTAAATTAAAGATACAAAATAACAAACTTAAATTAATGATTGTTCAATCTGAAATTGACAAGAAGGCTTTGTCTGATAAACTTAGCACTGTCAGTTTATCTGAGACATCGCATGAAGAAGCATTTGTAAAATTTTTAGGTCAATCTCGTGAATGGGCATTTAAATATATTGAAGATGTTCAAGAAGCGATTAAAAAATTTAAAGATGATGCAGGTCCATCCATAGATTATTATAAAAATTATAGTGATGTTATGTGGACACCACTGCATGATCTTTTTGCTAAAATTGTTGTTGCTTATGAAGAATTAATAAAGGTTTTGCCAGAGGATCATATAAAAGATGAGGTTTAAACCAAAAGACTACAGAGATTATTCTGCTTACTTCGTTTGTTGGGAAGCAGATTGCCAAGATGAGAGCACAAAAATCTGGGCAGATAAAGAAACAAGTGTGATAGATTTATGTGACAAGCACTACGAAGAAGCAACGAAAGAGAGATTTTTATGAAAGACATTATATTGTCAACACTAACAGGTTTTGGATGTGGCCTCGTATTTGCTGCATTCAAATTGCCAGTTCCAGCACCACCAGTATTTGCAGGAGTTGCAGGTATTATTGGTCTGTGGCTAGGCTATGATATACTAATACGGATTATATCCTAGGAGGAATAATATGAATAATAAGACTAAGGCAATGCTTGCATCTTATGGACGATCAGTCCTTGCAGGTGCAGCAACACTTTATATGACAGGAGTAACAGATCCAAAGGATCTTGCATACTCACTACTTGCTGCTGTAATTCCAGTAGCACTTCGTGCTGTTAATCCAAACGACACTGCTTTTGGTAAGATGCCAGAAGTTTCTGTTGTTGAAGAAGCAATCAAGAAGGCGCCTGCAAAGAAGGCTCCTGCTAAGAAGGTTGCAGCAAAGAAGAAGTAAAACTGTATAAAGAAAAGGGGAGCCATTAATTTGACTCCCCTTTTTTATTTTATATTATTTAAATAATGATTCAAATTTTGGTTTATATGGAAATTCTAAACCGTCTCTTCGTATCTTAGTTTCCTGATCAGTTCCAAAAAATAAGAAGGATACGACTGTCCATCTTGGATTTCCTTCACCTATTTCATGAATCTTGTGCTCATATGAGTATGCAGATGGGAAAACAAAAAGTTGTTTTGCTTTTGGCTTAACCGTAACACCAAAGTGAACAAACTCTAATTCTCCACCAACATAATCATCATTAGGATAATAAACTAGAGACACTGTTCTTGGTGTTGCAAAAGTATCATCAGAGTGCGAACCAAAAAACTCACCACTAGAGTATCTTGTAATTCTTAAACTTTCTCTTGATTTTGGATCAAGGTTCCAGTGATACAGGTATGAATCAATAGGTCCAGCAAACGCTTTGTTTGCATCTGGATATGAATAAACCCAACATGTATCTGCTTGCTTGCCATTTTCTTTTGTAAATTCTAAGTCATCAAAGAAGTCTTCACGTACCCACTTCTTATATCCAGGCTTATCCTTGTTTTCTTCCCAAAATTCTTTTTTTAATAGGCTATTGAAAAAGTCCATTGATTCAGGCCAAACATCATTATAAATATGTAGTCCAGGAACTGGTGATTCAAAATAAAACCTCTCACCCTTATCATTTTCTGTAAAGCCTTGTGCTGCGTTGTTCAGTCTTTGCTGATCCATTATGCCTCCATCTTTCTATATCATTATACCAGAATATGGTATAATTAAATTGCCTGCCCAATAGGGGGGTAAATTAACTTATTCGCTTGAAAGGGGAATAAAATGACAACACAACTATTGGATCTATTTAATGATCCATTTTTTATTGGCTTTAACAGAGAGTTAGGCCGTTTAAATAATGCACATAAAATCAACTCACAATCATACCCACCATATGATCTTCTTAAATTAGATGAAGATACATATAGACTTTCACTTGCAGTTGCAGGGTTTACAAAAGATAATATTAATATCTCAGTAGACAATGGAACACTTGTAATTAAGGGTGAAATTGTAGAAGTAACAGACGCTGAAGTTGTTCACAAGGGAATTGCAAGCAGAAAGTTTGTAAGATCTTTTGCTCTTGGTGAATACATGGAAGTAACTGGTGCAGATCTTAAGGATGGAATGCTACATATCAGCATTGATCGCATTGTTCCTGAAGATAAGAAACCAAAAACTATCGAAATTCGGTAGTACAATATAATTGTCGGGGGAGACAGCGACACTAAATACCTGGCATGCCTCACGTAGGACCTTGGGATGGATTAGTTACCTATTCTATATACGACCTGGGCCATAGTGCTTGAATCGCCTACGTGAGGCTCTTAATATTTAGCGGTATAATAATATTAATGACTGACAAAGAGTTGGCCCATTATAATAAGCAGCAGTTTAAACAAAAACTTGCTGAAATAAAAGAAGCATCTGGCTGCGTTGATTGTGGGATTACAAACCATATAATGTTAGATTTTGATCACATAAGGGACAAAAAATACAATGTATCAAGAATGATTCATGATGGATTTTCATGGAAAGCAATTAAAAAAGAAATTGAAAAATGTGAGGTTGTTTGTGCAAATTGTCACAGAGTAAGGACTCACAATCGTTTAATAGCAAAAGAGATATAGTCTGGTATAATCAATAACATGTCTTTATTTATTAACTCATTTCCAAGAACTGGCAACAGATACCTTTTAAATTTCCTGAACAGATTTTTGCATGTTGATAATCAGGTATATAACTCAGACACCATGCATGATTTTGTAATGATTCAAAAGCCAACGCCAAATCAAATTGTTATCATTCGAGATCCTAAAGACACAATCCCATCTTTTGCAATTTTAAAAAAAGAAGTTGAGGGAGAATCTGGTGATACTATGGCATATGCTATAGATAACTGGTTAGAATGGCATGAATATGTTTTGGTAAATATTAAAAACTTGTATCCTTTCACTTTTGATCAGGTATCATCAGATCCAATATCCTGTTTGCTTGAGATTGCTAGGATTTTTAGTTATGGACATGCCGACGAAAAAGAAATGCGTGATTTTAAATATAACCTAATGAAGGATGGTCTAAGTGCCCCAGTAAGCATTAGGCAGTCATCAAAACTAAGCCCCAATTATGATAAGGTTAAAGAAGAATATGAGGCTCAGGATCCAGAAATATTATCTGTGATTGAAGAAATGTATCAGGACCTGCTTGTCGCAGTATCTAAGCGACAAAAGGCTCTGAGTATAGTGGTATAATTATTGCATGCCATATAAAGTCGGTGCTAAAGGAAGTTACGGTTGCTCAGGATACCCTGCTGTAAAAGAGGGTGGAGAAGTAATGGGTTGCCACAAAACAAGAGCGGAAGCAGCAGCACAAATATATGCAATTAACATTAGTGAAGGTAAAATAGGTAAATCAATGACTAAATTAATAGAAGGCGATTTTGTGATGTGTCCAGAAGGATACGAAGATGAACCACTGGTTGGACGTGTTGAATATGTAATGACAGAAGGAACATTTGGTATGTCTGGATCTGAATACGCAATTGAAGCATCAGTAGATGATCCAGCAATTCTTGTTAGGCATTTTGAAGAAGAAGACGGCATTTGGGAAGAAGAAATGATTCTTTCTGGACATAAACAATCTATGTTAATTAAAATTGAATCACTTATGGTTGAAAGAGATGTTGTTGAAGAGCAATTTAGTTCATCTGATTCAGAGGTTCAAATGGCAATGTATGATTCATCAATTGGCAAAGCAAGTCCATGTTGGGATGGATATGTACAACGTGGAATGAAACCAGGTAAAGACGGCAAACCAGTTCCTAACTGTGTTCCAGTAGAAAAATCACAGGATACTAGTGAATCATTTTTTAATTTTAGAAATACAAAGCCAACAAGAAGTATAGTTAGACTAGGTGAATAAATGCCAAAGAAGAAGCGATGGGCATTCAACGATACTCAAATTAAAGATGGTTGGGTTGTTAAACTTCGTAAAGATGGAACCATTAAGGCAAAAATAGAACCATACCCAAGACCAAAAGTACAAAAGGCTAAATAGCCATATTGCCGTGAGGTTTATCTATCACAATAGATATTAAATCTTGTGTATTTCTTTCTGTTATATCAAAATATTCTTTAAGATATCTTAATGTGCCACGAACAATTTTTTCAGTTGGCATTGTAAGATTATAACAAAGGGCAGCGTGTCTATGTTCTCCAAAAATTTCAACTGCTTCAGATAAAAAATCTGGAATCTCTTCATGAAAAACTGGTGGCAAACCATCAATTTCATTTCTTTTTACATTTCGTAATACTAGTACCATTGGAGAAAGCATATGTTTTCTCTCAGTTAAAAATTTTATTCTATCTGTTTTAGTAAAAGGCAAGAAGGATTCAAATGAAAAATTATGCATAGTTCCAGTTACTGCAACAGCAGCAATGGCAACAGATGGTCCAGGGGTAGAAGTAATCTCAATACCTTCTTTAATTGCTTCGCTAACAATCAGTGCGCCAGGATCGGCAACGCCAGGCATCCCATCGTCTGAAATTAAGTACACATCTTCCCCTGACTTTAATAACTCTATGATTACAGGCATATTTTTTAATTCGTATGCTACTCCAGGTTCACCGCCATTAGAATCCATCTCAATTGATACAATATTTACATTTGGTTTTTCCATACCAAGTGCTGGCCAAATATTCTCAAAGGCTTCTTCTCTTTCAATAACAATATTCTTAGCATTTTTTATATATTTATATGCTCTAACAGACATATCTTCCCAGTTACCAACAGGCAATCCCACTAAAAACAATTTTCCAGGTTGCATTAATAGATATACTTTCTGGGTTTATTTATCTTTTTAACTATTCTTCTTATTTTATACTTTTTAATTAGTTGTTTAATTAGTTTCATTTAGCACACCCCTTATTTTTACTTGTTCCTTAAAACCTTCAAACCATTGTGTTTGCTGTATATACCCATCATGTCCATCTCTTACTCTTGCAGCATCTTTTCTATCCAATAGGTGTGAATATTTTTGTGCAATTTCAGATTCAGTAAGTGGGTCAATTGTAAAGAAGGTATCTTTAAATTGATCAATCGCTTCTATGTTTGATAATTCCCATTCATCCCATGTTGTCCAAACAACCTTTGTGCCAACAGCAGTACAATAATCAAGAAAAGCATTCCACATCAAAGCCCAGACTGGAAATTCTTTTCTATGCATATCAATATATTCTTGTCTTTTTTCAGGCTCTGCCCACGGATTAAACTGTTGATACTGCCAACCACCAGAATACCATTTAAAGTTACGCAATATGTTTGGCATTAATATAAATAAGTAGTCTGGTGCAGAATAGTTATTGACATAAGCATGAAAGTTTTGTATAATTCTGTGCCATCCAGAACCTGCCCTAGCAAGATTAAAGTAACCAGAAGTTTTTACTGATTTGGATATTTCTGTATAAAGCATATGAGACCAAGTATTTTCTATATCAGCACCAATGCCCTCAGTATTTGAGCAACCAGAAAAAACAATATGCAATCCATCGTGCTCTTTTTTAAAATGATCAGATCTAAACCAATCTCTATTATATTTATATTCTACCTTCCAGTCTTTGCACTCTGCTCTAATTATGTCAACTGGAACTACGTCTACTATGTGGTAATCATCTATTAGTCTATGGTTATATTTAGAAAATTCATCAATTCTCATATGTGAGCCATTTTCAACTGGTGTACGACTATCTGCTTTATCCATTCTATCTGAGATTGGTGTTGCATCTGGTGGTGAATATGCCCATGTTAGATCAAACTTGTCTATTTCTAAACCTTTAATAACATTGCTATCAATTGTCCATCCCTGTGACTGAGCCTCAATCTTTCCACCTCTTAAATTAAAAGCCATTAGTTTTCTCTCCTTATATAGATATCATAAAAGCCTAGATTGTGTAATGCCAAGCCATCTACTACCCAATTTTTATTTTCATCAAGGAATTGATTTACTGTTTGAAATGTGCCATATGGCTGATCTTCTATAATGCCATCATATATTAAATAATCATTTAATCCAATAATCCCACCAACTGGTATTAATCTTTGTGCTAGATTTAAAACTTTGCGAGTGATGTATCTATCATTGCTAATATCAATATAAATAAAATCATACTCACCATTAATTGTTGGAAGCATTGCAGATGCCTCACCTTTAACTGTTGTTAAATTATAATTGCTAAACTTATCTTTAATATATTGTTCGTGTGTTTCTGGGGTATACAAAAGTTCATGCTTAAAACCTTGACATTGGCAAGAACCAAATTTCCTCCATGACCAACACTTAAGGTCTTGGTTATACCAGTCCAAAAGGGTCACAGAAGAGGCTTTAGAGGCCCCTGCAAAGAGTTCTGCTGAGTATCCCCATGCAACACCTACCTCAAGGTATCTAATGCCTTGTTTGAGGCTTTTAGCATACTCTTCTCTAGATGAATACAATCGTGCACCATTAAGTTGTTGTTGTGATATTTTTGGAGAGTCTTCTATTTCATCATCTGCAAAGGGTTTAACTTGATCGTTTTGTAATCCTGGAACTGGTTTTTTTGGCATTAGGACCTATTTTCTAAATAGTCTTTAAATAGTGACATAATTTCTGCAGTATATTGATCATAATCTATTTCTAAAATAATATTTTCAGCATCAATTTTATGCAATTTGACATCTTGTCCAATTTTAAATAAGATATCTTTAATGCCTTTTTCCAAAGTCATTGACTATCCTTTAGCATGTGATCCATCACAAAATGGATGACTCTGAGATTCTCCACAAACACATAACTTTTTTCGTTTCATGTTTGACTCTAATAGTTCAACAGTTTCTCCAGTTTTAAGTAGTTTAACTGTATAGTTTGATTCATTAACAGCAACAATTTCTGCTGCTTTTCCTTCTAGTTCTGCGTGGTCAATAATCATAACCAAATTGCCAATTTTCATTTTATAGCCTTTCGTTAACTTCTATTATACAGCATCTGGATTTTTATATATATCAAATAAGCACCATTGAGATAGTGTATATCTTGTGCCTTTAGTAATTGGTGTTACCCCATGTATGTAGTGTAATCCACCAGGAAACATCAGAATTGATCTTGCTTTTGGCTTAAAGTAATAATCAAAGTCTGGGAAATAAAAGTATCCGCCTTCAAAATCATCATTAGGATATGCAAGGATTGCAAGATGACCGCTCCAAAGATTTGGAAAAGTTTTTCTTTGATCTTCGTACGACATTCCATCATCATGGTCTGGATCGTTGTTTTCGTAATGAATATCTAAAATATCTGTATGTGGATTAAGATATGTTCCAGTTGGATGCACTACTGCCATGCAATGCTGATTATCTAGGTTTGACATAGGCGTTTGCCATTCTTGTTTTGCTTTTTCAATCATCTTGGTACCCATACGCTTACAAAACCCAAGGTAGCCTGGATCATTATTTATAGAATGATCTGCAAGGTGCAATGGATAGCAGTGCTCTCTGCCTTCAATTTCTGGATACTTTTTTACAAATGACATGTACTCATCAACTTCTTCTTGGGTCAGAAAGTCTTCGCAATACTTTATATTGTTAAATCCAGTTCCAAACACCTTTGTAAAATTATCTTCTGTTTTAATATCCTGTTCATTTTCAAAAAAATATGGTACTGGAACATTAATGCTTTTAAATAATGCATTTAATTTTGGTGTACCTTTTCTGGTATCTTGATATTGTGCTGTCATACTAATCATTATACCAAAACATTTTTGTACCCCTGGCAGGAATCGAACCTGCGACGCATGGCTTAGAAGTCCATCGTTCTGTCCACTGAACTACAGAGGTATGTTCTCTCATCTAGACTCGAACTAAAACTAAAGGCTTCAAAGGCCTCTGTGCTGCCATTACACCATGAGAGAGTAGCCCCAACGGGAGTCGAACCCGTCTTGCCAGATTGAAAATCTGGAGTCCTAACCGATAGACGATGGAGCCAAGTACCAGCCACGACTTTGATTGCGTCTAAACCATCTGCTGGTTGTTATACCTAGTTCTCGCTCACCAAAATATCCATCGATCTGAACATCTTCATATTCTTGCTGGAACAGTGTAGGTTTCAGTATAACTATCTAGACATAAGTTGTTCAGACTTATGTTTTCGAGAGCGGATGATGAGAATCGAACTCACCCCTTCTGCTTGGAAGGCAGAGGCACTACCAATATGCAACATCCGCAATTATTTAATTGTACACCAGGTAGGACTTGAACCTACGATAACCGAATTATGAGTTCGGGGCCTTAACCAACTTGGCTACTGGTGTTTGTTATTATTTTTTATGTTCTTTTAAGTGTCGATTTAAAGTCATATGTGCAAAATCAGATCTGACTTCAATTTCTTTTTTGCATTCAGGGCAGATAACTATTTTTGCCATTAGTATTCAATACTAAACCAAAACCAAAGAAAGTCTATATTAAATTGATAGCGATCAATACGAAAGCCCAATCCAAAGCCTCTCCAGTTATAGCCAACATGAACCCATTTACCTTTAATAGTATATTCTTTATTCACTGTCGTCCTCATCTGCAACCCACCTACCATTTTGATCAACTCCGTAAGTCATTTGAATATAGCAAACAACCCATCCAGTTAAAAATGCTGGAATCATCCATAGTGCATGTAACATATTACTTATCCTTTTCTTTTTGTGGAACCCATGATAGTTTTCCATCTTTGTATACAGGCCAATAGCCTAGGCTACGCCAATCCATTTTAGCAATCTTTGGCTCTTTCACTGCCTATGTCTCCTTTTGTTTCCATAACGACTTTTAACTTGTGCTTTAGCCCTATCTACAATAGACTTTGTAACACACCAAATAGTGCCATCTGACATAGTCTGATGTGTATGCCAGAATGCATCATCATCTTTTGAAACAGTGCAGCAGTTAGTATCCACCTAGGCACTCATTTCTTGTATGATATAAACGAATCTTTGTCATAATGTTTTTAGTTGGGGCATTTAAAGGCTCACCACAACAAGCACACTCCATATCCCATTCACCGCTAAAGAAGTCATATCGTAATGAACCTTTTTGTTTGGCATATTTGTCCATGCGAAACTGAGTAAAGGGATCAGGTATTTCCATATTCATATATCTATTGTACTACTTGACTATTCAAAAGTCAACTGTGTGGCATATATGTCTGTTTGTTTAAGGTATCTAACCTCATCAATAATTTTATACTTTAATGCTAAATGTATCATTTCGTCTGAGTATGAGCCTGGTTCAGGAGTGTCTGAAAAATAAACAACATAATATACTGTCTCATATATCTTTTTAATTAAAGATCCATTGGCAATAGCCTTTTTTACATTGTCTGTTCTTTTAGCGCCAGGACGCTTCTTATCTCCTTCACGTCCACCTTTGCATTCAACATATTCACAACGTGGTCCCCTTGCTAAAAAATCAACCTCACACCCAGTTCCAAGCATGTGAACATTCTTTTCAATTTCTGTAAATCCACGGGACTTTAGGTCAGCCAAAACAATAGCCTCAAAGTCATCACCAGATTTTTTAGATTCAGATTGGAAGTTCATATCAACAATCATACCATATGCTATACTAAAAGGATGTTTAATAGTTATAGAGATGTTAATATAGAAAATTTGACAATATCTCAAGATCAATTAATTAATGCTAAGATATATACAAATCGTTGGGAATGGATTAAGACACTACCAAACCACTTAAACATTATTGAGGTCGGAGTAGCATCTGGAGATTTTTCATCACATATGATTAATAGCATACACCCAAATAACTTATATTTAGTTGATGTGTATGACCAAGGAGATCCAATGCTTGCACGACCTGGACAACCAAGAAGATATGTTGAAGGTGAAAACTACGACTATGTGATTAATAGGTTTAGAAATAATCCAGAAGTAAAAGTTGTTAAGGCAAATAGCCAAAAATATCTTTTAGAGTTGTCTGAAGAAATGCCAGGAAAATTTGATATGATCTATTTGGATGCAAGCCATAAGTTTGTCGACGTCTGCGATGATTTAGATTCATCAGTTAAATTGCTTAAGCCAAGTGGCATAATTGCTTTTAACGATTATGTCTTTTCCGACGAGCATGGGGAGCGATACGGGGTTGTTGAGGCAGCGAATAAGTTCTTACATGCCAATAAAGATTGGGAAGTAATTGGCTTTGCGTTGGATGAGAGAATGTACGCTGATCTTTATATAAGAAAAATTGAGTTTTAAAGTTCGGCGGAAAATAGAGGGGTAATAAACCAACATATGCTACTACCGTAGCACTATAGGTTAACAGCCTTCTCTAACGCCTTATTGTATAGTTCCCAAGCCTTTTCTAGATTAACTTCTCTTAACTTTTCCTTGTTTGAGTCGATATTGGAAGACTTGGCAAACTCCTCATACTGTGCCTTAATCTTTAGAGTAGTTTCCCACAGAGATGGCTCACCAGTCTTTGTTCTATAGTTATCATCATCTAGAGCCAATGTTTGAAATAGATGGGCAATAACCTTTTCTAAATCCTCAACTACATCTTTAGACTTATAGATAGCAATGGCATTGTCCAGACTTTCTAAAGTCGCTTCGTAATCTTTTATTAATGATTCTAGGTCTGAACCATCAACTGATACTTGAGAGATGGCTGTAATAGGATCTTCAATCACAGAGATGATAGATACATCCTCAGTCTCACTATTGAACTTCAAAGGAACATGCTTGATTTGAATGCGTTGTTCAATATTAGCATTCAGGATAGTTTTGGCAGGGCCAGGGGTAGCGATTAGATTAAGGTTCATTAGGACACAAAATCAATCTTAAGATGTTTCTTACAAACAACGCCCATAAACCAATCTGGGTCTTTGCCAACTAATTGGTTATACTCTGCTTCTGATTCACAGTAATAACACTTTTCTGGGTTTCTTGATTCAATCATACTTGCATTATATCATATATAATAAATACATGAATGAGGCTATTTTGTACATAATCTACAGTCCATTGTACAAATCTGTCAAAATAGGCATATCAGATATATCAGGTAAGAGGTTTGCAGCCCATAGGCAGAAGGGTTGGCTACTTGTATCCTATTGGCACTTTTTCGAACGGGATAAGGCAAAAGCCGTAGAATCCCTAGTACTACAAACACTAAGAGATAAACATGGATCTTTTCTGTCTAAAGAGGATATGCCTCAACACGGATACACAGAGACATTTGATAGTAGGAAAGTGTCAAAGAAAGGTTTGATACGTATGGTCAATAAGGCAATTAAGTCAGTAAATGATAAAGATAGCCATTAGGCCAACAAAGGCTAGTAGAGCCAATGCTGCTCCAACTGCATAGAAATCTTCTGGTTGGTACCGCTTCATTTTCTGAGTATAGCATATTTATACAAAACTATACCAAGTAGGTATCGTAAATCTATTTCCTTTTAGAACTTCTTCTACCTCATGAGCATAGTGTAGGTTTCCTGGAAATATCAATAGGTCTGCCTTTTGTGGTTTTATAGACACATTGTGAGTTGGAAAAGATATTTGTCCACCAACGTAGTCATCGTTAAGATATATGATAGATGCAATATGAAATGAACCTACCCCTAAATCATCTACATGGGTTGACATTTTACATGACTCAAACCACTGAGTTACAGTTGGTGATCCATTTGGTTCAACATTTATTGAGTATAGTTCTTCTATCTTGTCTTTAATTATTGAACTATATTTGAGTATTGATGGAACTTGGCTAGATCGAAATACCCTTTTCTTAGTCCACAAGTTATCCACAGAGTTGATAGGTTCTATATCCTTTATTTGATTTAATATGTCATCGCACTCTTGGTCTGAGATAAAGTTGTTTATTACCTTAATGTTATTTTTATCATTGCCTAATTTGTCAAAGTTATCTAGATAGGTTTGGCTTCTTTTAAATGATGAAGGATTCTTTCCTACAGCCATGTTGTTTATAGAATATTCTGACATAGGTTAAGTATACTACATAAGTTATCCACAGACTAAGTGGTTATAGCACCTTAAAATTATGTTTGCTAAGGTGTTGTAATACCTTGGATTTGATAGTTATCCACAGGTTTATCCACATATAAATCTTACTGTTTATTTATTTAGATAGTCTAGAAGTGGAGTGAAGTGGAGGATAGTGGAGTATAGCGCATCTTTATCGTAGCGCCTTCGTAATCCCAAACCTTATACCACATATCCAAACAATTGTCAAACCTTCATATCCAACATATGGGCCATGTATTATATACCAAACATTAGTGTTTGTCAACTACCAAACATATATATTTCCAATATAAATTTGTTTGAAAATGACAGAATTTGTACGAATATCAGAGAAAAATAAATAAAATTGTTTGAAAAAGTTTTAAAATGTTTTAAAATCAAAGAGTATATCTAAAGGCGAATCTCTTACTATCAGTAGCCCATATAACTATGGCGTATCTTGGATTCCCCCGAACTTTTCGGCTGGCATGCCACTGCCTGGAGCGGAAGATCACCATTTCGCCAGGGGAGGGGGAATGAACAATACCAGGACTACCATCGCTATATAGATCAAAGTCAGTTACAGGAGTATGTTCATCTACAAACACTATTTCTCCATCTTCAAAGTCATCATTCAAATATAACATACCTGAATACTTAGTAGGACTCATACCATGTTTGTCAACATGCAATCGTAATTGAATTCCTTCTTCTAATCTAGTAAAAGAGAAGCCTTCTAGATATAGTTCACCATCATGTTTGAAGTGTTTTCTAACTTCCTCCAAAAATCCCTTGCCATATCCAAACATAATATCTAGGATGTTTGAAGGATATAGTTCTTCATCTTTTTCTAATGGAACTACAGATCTATATGCATATCCATATCCATGTGCTGCACCTAATTGAGGTCTAAACAATTCCTCATTTTGATAATTATCTTCTATCCAGGATTTTAAGGTTTGGATATCTTCTTCTGATACATAGTTTGGGAAGATCTTAATGTCTGGCATTATTCCCCGTCATTCGTAATAGTATTATCATTCTTGCTGTAGTCGGGGGTAAAAGAGAAAAACCTTCCCATAATAGGAATAGCCTTAGTAATAGATACAAAACCATTCCACATATTATCTGAAAACATATTATAGTCTTTTGGATCTTGTTTTTTATATTGTGCAAAATGATCTCTGGCCATAAAAGAATTATACCATTGTTTGAAAGTTCCAGGAAATTTACTTGACTTTCGTAATAAGGTTTGATATAATTGTTTGGCTCTCGGGCCGTAGCCCAGGATAATTACTCTTCCTGAACTCCAGCATCTAAAAACATATCAGCCAATGAATCATAGTTTTGTTTAGATTCTATCTTTAAGGCTGCACATAACAAATCCCAACATTCATTAATGTACGCCTCAGCAACAGGTGTAGATGCAACAATATCTTCTGCTATCATGAAAGATAGTGGCAAACCAATATCATTGTATTCTACAAAATCTTCAAACCCATCTTCATCTCTATAGTTTAACCAAAACTCTGAAAGTATTGCTACTCTCTTAGAATAAGGTGTATTGGTGTTGTCTGATGTCATAGCCCTCTCGCTCTTGTTGTGCTACTTCTGTAAGTAGATTTAGTCTGTGATTAACTGTATTACCGCCAACTCTTGCTACATACACGCCAACCTTTTCAATGTCAAGTCGCAAATCAGAAATAAGTGCAGACAATTTAAGTGCAACCTTTTCCTCATCAGTCATACGAAATTTCATTTTATTCTCCAGTCCTTAGTTCATTGTATCAGAAAAAGCAGAGAGGGGCAAGCCTACCCAATTGACCTGCCCCTTCTCTTTAGTTAGCGAGGAGAGACCCAGTGTCCTCGCTGATCAGTGGCATACCATAGGCTGCCACAAATTTATCCCATGCTACAGACACATTATCTGTTACAGTCTTGTTAACAAAGTCGATAACGACGGTCTGCTCACCTAGGTCATATGAGTCATTGTCAATAGCATAAATACCATAGCCAGTTTCACCAAGGACGTCACTCTGAATAAGATAACTAATCATCATCCTCGTGCCATACGATGAGTCACCCCAACGTGGTTTGGCATGCTGCAGGGCGCCTGCAATGTCAGTCTGCCATTCAGTCTGGCCCCAATGGCTGTACAAAACAACACTAGGGCCTGACTCTGAATCCTTGAATACAAAATTAATACGTGCTCCCATTATTCTTCTTCCTCTTCCTCAACATCTTCAATTTCTAGTGGGAACCAATCATAGGCATAGTTTTCTATGTCCTCTGTTAGTTCAATTTGCTCTACCTGTGAGATAGCGTCATTTTCACTATCTGCCTCAACTTGAAACTCATACATAGTTTCTCGTTTGGCTATAATTACATACTTAGTCATTTTTGGTCTCCAATCCTACTAGGGTCATCTCTTCAAGTGTAGCACAATTAGGACATTTTTCCAAATCATGTTCGTCAAAAGCATCTCTAATAGTATTATCAGGGTCCTCAAACTCAGCATCACAGTTTTCACAATAGAACCAAGGTACAGAAACTTGAATCTGAATAGTAGTATCAGCAGGGCACGGAACCTCAGTGATAAAGTATCCTAGTCTATTTACAAAATGCCAGCCATTCCAGATATAAGAACCGCCATCATCACCATCTCCGTATGTCCAAATACAGGCAGGGTCTTGCTCCTTTACAAAGTCTACCTCATCCCCATAGGTCTCAAACATAATGCCTTGACCTGATTCATCTTGGAATGAGGCATTTTCAACTAGATTGTTTATGATTGGCTTATATGTCTCACACCATTCATCAAAATCCATTTCAATAAAGTTATTCACCAAAGACCTCCTTACGATTTTTGATATCTTCCTTAGCAAAACTAATAGCATAGGTTAATGCATATACATGGCAGAGGGCGTCTAAATATCCTGTTGCTTCTGTACGCTCCATAGATTCCATTGCGTCTGAGTAGTCATTTTCCTCTTCTACTCTAATGCACTCGTTGAGAATTTGCTCAGCCTCATACATAAGTGTTTTAAGGTGACCATGCAGAATGTCTGCTCCGTCCATACCCATTTCTACTTGCTTCATTAGATATGGGTCAAGTGTCATGCTATCCATTGAGTACCTCCAAATAGTGCTTGGATACATCAATAGCGCCTTCAAGGTAAGGAACAATGCTATCAGCACCGTCCTCGTTTTCCAAATCCTGTTCAAGGGATATGGCGTGTAGTCTTATATATTCTTTGAATGTATTTAGGTCCATGTATTAATTGTATCCTTTTGTCTTTTAAATATCAAGTAGGGGCGGTGTGAGTTGCATCACATTAGATCTGTGAGCAACCACAATTACAACAGTAATTACAGACAGTTAGGTAGTGGTCACAATGCTCTGACTCTCTATCTAATGTTTCATTACAACGGGAACACAGGAAAGTCTCAGACTCTGAGATTTCTTCACAACTAATATAATTTAACTTCCTACCGCAGGGACAGGTCATTTCAACTATACCATTAGGAAAGCCAAAGCCATCCCTGGCGGTAAACTCAACAAGAGCATCACACTCTTCAGGATCACATGTAAAGGTATACTTATTCCACATTGTCAAAATACCCCTCTGCCCATAAACCTCTTAAGAAGTCTTCTGCCATAACTAGATAATTATGGATTGCAGGGTTTTCATCAGCGTTGATTAATAAATCTGCTTGACCAACACCATAGGTCATATCTGCTAAATCTCTTTGTGTATATCCTAGCATTATTCTCCCCAATACTTTACAATAGTGTTAAGGGTGTTGCAGATGTGGCAGTCACAAGGGTCTCCACCCATGTTCTCCTCAAATTCCAAATGAGAATAGTTATCCTCATAGATTTCATTAACTAGTTCAAGTACGGTATAAGGTTTGAAGTTTTGGGTCATGTATTAATTTTACAACCCCAGGAAAATAATGTCAAGTACGTAATGTAGTTTGGGGAAAAATGTCATGTGATCTTAATCACAAACCCGAGAAAATCTCACTCGGCCCCTTTTTGCGATCCGTACGGGACTTGAACCCGTGACCTCTACCGTGACAGGGTAGCGAACTAACCAACTATTCTAACGGACCAAATGGTGAGCAGTTTTAAATCATGCTCAGGATTTTTTGTTATGCGAGTTGCATTACATTTTGTACAACTTTTAGCAAACGATTTTTTTCTGCGTTAATTGCAGGGTCAAAACCAGATGCAGATGCAAGAATGCTTTCATTGTTACCACCACGAGCAGAGCGATACCAATCAAGGCGTTCAGTAAGAGCGTTAAATGCGCCCCATGCGTTACCAGCAATCATACCATTAAATTCGCCAGTGTAGATATCGTTAATGATATCAATTTTGTTTTCCCACTTCTTGAGAGAACCCTTAGCATCCTTTTCAGGTTTTGGATATGCAGCAAGAATGATATCGTTAAATGCTTTAGCATCAACAGTTTTTTCAATCATTGCCTTAGCCATGATATCGAATTCATCCATGTACGCATTAGCAAGACCAAGAGTCTCACGAGCAATCTGCACTTTACCTTGAGCAGTTTGTGTGTGGCGAATTTTGAATGATTGCTTGATGCCATTCTTCTTTTTCTTGCTACCAAGAGCAAGGTTAAGAGTATTAGCGCACACAACACGAACAGGTGTTATGCTTGCTTGAATAGCGATTGAGCCATCATGTGATGTGTTAATGAGCAAATAAGTTTTTACCTTATCTGCAACACCATTAGGGTCTAGAACAGTCTCACGCTCAAGAGCAAGAGAGCCAAATACTACACGCCCACCTTTAATTGAGCCAGCAGTCTCCCAACGACCACCGCCGTCTAGGATATTGTCACCAAATGAAAATAAATCTTCATTTTGTAGGGGAACATAACGCTCACCAACAACACCCAAAACATCAGTTTGAGAGTTATCAGTAGGGTTAGTACGCAAAACATATTGATATGCCTTGTCGCTTGTTAGATGTGTTGGGATTTCCATATCTTCTAAACGAACATTCCAGTTGTTAAGGTTTGCAGCCTCTAACATTTCTGCAGTTGTTTTTTCTTCAGTGAATACGGTACCCAATCCATGCCATGCAGGCTCACGAAAAGATGCAAATGAGGTCTTTCCGTTTTGTTCTTCTAGGTCATGTGCCATGAGTTTTTCTCCTTTTTGTTGTTTGTTTATATAATTTTAGCAGTTGGGTCTGACAAAGTCAAATAGGGTACGTAATCATGGGGCAATTCGGACATTTTCTTAAGGTGATCTTAAACACATGTGATTTAGGTCACGCCCCCCGAGATTTTTTTGAGGGAATGTAAGAGGGGCCGTTTAAAGACATGCCCAGGTCTGTATTAGTAGCCCCCTACTAAATATCTACTCTGTCAACAGAACTTGATAACCAAGAAATATTATCAGAGTTATAAGAGACAGTGTCGAAATCGATATCATGAATTGCATTAATTGCTTCTTCTTCATTACGTGCATTGACTGTAATTGAATACATGACGGTCGCTTCAACTTCGAATTCTTTTGTTAATTCAAAGCCCATGATTTCTGCAATCTCTTCAGCCTGCGATTCTGTAAGAGACCCCTCGTCCAATTGCTCCAAGGTCCACTCTTGCATTGCTTCAACCATACGATTCTTATCTGCAGAATCTGCATATGAGCGCTGTGTTACTTTTTGAATGTGCTCTTCTAATTGCTGAATGCGTTCATCCTTTTGTGCAATCTGTGTTGTTAAAAATTCCTGTGTTGCATTTATTACTTGGTCCATGGGGGCCTCTTTCTGTTAGTTTGTTTTATTTAATTGTACAGGTGCCCAGTGACATTTGTCAAGGACCCCGTAGGGTGAGCCTTTTTGGATCGTGCTCAGGATGTCTGCTTCTTTAGGGCTGCAGTACCCTTGCTCTATAGTATTTCTATCATCGCCCTAATCAGCCTGGCGAATTTTCCACTCTATTTATTTATACACGCATTTCTGTGGTCGTGTTGAGTAGTTTAGCGACATACTCAGGTCGTTTATTATCTAATTATAGATAACGAGCCACCGCATTGTATGTGGAAGTATTTACAACTTCCTCATCTGTCATCTTGAGGATACGAATTGCGTTCGTCATTTCCTCTTTCATCTCATTGTAGGTGTGCTGATGAATTGTCTCAAAGTCTTTTTCAGGCTCTGCTGGAAAATCCTTTTCATTGACTATGATGTCAAAATCTACATTGAGAGTTTTGTTCCAAGAACGATAGTTTGTGCGAAGGTTCTCAGCCTTTGAGAAGTGGTCAATAGCCCACTTGCCAATTTCCTTACGCCACTTTTCTACTGACTTCTGATACTTTGCTTCGTTCTCGCCTTGTGTAGCATAGTCTTTTTCTAGTTGTGCTAGACGAGTTTCTAGTGCCTTGATTACTTTAGGTGTAGCGATTTTAACGCTAATTGCTTTTCCTCTTGCCATTGGGTCTGTTTCCTTTTCTATTAGTTGGGGGTGAGTGAGCAGTTTAAGTATCTCATACTCAGGAGATTTTTGTCAATTTACTTGGCTGTCCAAGTTGTGTAGCGTGTTGCGCCATTTACATCTAACTTAACACGAACGCTGTCGCCTGTCTTGTTAGGTGTGATTTCAAGAATTGTTCCTGTAATCTTTGACTTTTGTGTTGTGTAGGTATCTCCTACCTTGTATGTTGCTGTTGCTACTGCCATTTTGTTTTTCCTTTTCTGTTAGGGGTTTTGCTTACATTATTAGTATAACATTTTTGAGAGAAAAATGTCAAATCCATTTCTGACATTTCTCACATTTTGAGATTACTTAGAAGTCTTTACCATAGCAAGGCGTTGTGAGCCATTTGCCAAGATTAGACTAACTCTGGTAACCTTATTAGACATTGGTGTGAAACCTGCGATACGACCTGTAACGCCTGTCTTGCTTGTTGTGAATAAATCACCAATTTGGTAAGTGTATCCGTGGAGTGTCATAGGGGTCTTTCCTTTCGTTTGGGTATGTATTAAGTATAGCGAAAAAATGTCAAAAATACCAATCCAAATGACATTTTCCAGTGTGATAAACCCCACATCTTAACAGCGTGTCGTAACTTGACAAAGCAAAGATTTTGCCCCCGAGATTTTTCAGCAGATCGCAGGGGATTTACTGCAACAAAAATAAATAAAATAACCAAAGTAAAATAAACAAAAACGTTTTCATTTATTTTTTACTAGCGCTAAATACAATATCACTTTTAGAGTATACACAAAGTGAGCACGAAACGCAAGCGGACCCATTGCTAGAGATAAGCGGAATTTGTTTATTGTTCTCAGGACACTTAGCACCAGGCTTGCCAATTAATTCTTTCATATCTGCTTGACCAATAGCAAAATTCTTAGCAAGGTATGCAAGTCGAACACCATTTTTATTTTTTAGTTCTACACCTGTTTTAACGTTTTCGCTATCAGTACTAAAATAAAGTGACAAGTTAGGAATGTCTTTTAGGATAAGCGCTGCAGACTTTACACGAGTGTATACCCAGAATTGAATATCAGGTTGTTCTTCAATAACCATACGCCATGCGTTAGCGTAGTCATCGTTAAAGAAGTCACCGTCCCAGTGAATGCGAAATAGCATAGGGGCGTCTTTCTTGATACAGTCTGCTTTAAAATCTGCTATCATCTCAGAAAGTAAAGTGTACATGCCTTGAATATCTTCATCCTTGAGCAGGTCCCAATTGTGAAGAAGATTGGCCTTTACTCCTTTGAATAACTTTTCAAGTTTTCCTGCGTAGCAAACGCTCTCACAAACACTAGTGGCACCAGGGCACGAGAAATTTTTTCCAGCAGGTAGTCCGAAAGTGTTAGCGATTGCTGCTTGCTTTCCATTTTTTGTGACAAGGTTAGCCACCTTTCTATCATTTGAGCGTTTTAGTTTCATGAGGGGTCTCTTTCTACTATATCTAATTTTAACATTTTTTTAGCACTTTGTCTATTGTATTTTTTCTTATTTTTTAGTGGGGTAGCAGCATTAGATCTACGTAACTCCATTAGTTTACGTAATTGTTCAGGGGTCTTTTGCTGTCTCATATAATAATACTAGCAGACTTAAAGAAAAATGTCAACTCTCTTAAAACGGACATTTAGGACAAATTGCTCGGGGCCTTTAAGGCTCTAGGTTATCCTCAACTAGGACATACCATTTAAAAGTTGCATAGTCATCAACTTCAATTAAATCTTCCTCATCATATGAGTCAAGAAACATTATTGCATAACCATTAGGCAAAGGAGTAATTCCTGTTACCTCAACAATTTCATCTTGAATGGAAATATAGTCACCAATTTCTAATTGATCAACATTAAGTACATCAACCTTTTTAAATTCCATGTTTAACATTGTAGCACCCATTTTATTCCTCTCCATCTACTGGGTCAATAAACCATTCTAGGTGGTGTTGCTCTACGATAGCGTGTGCAGGTGCTTGCTTATTTCCTTTATAGGTAATCTGAAAGTCACCAACCATTGGCATATCAATCATACGATTATAGTCCTCGTCATAGTATGCGTCAATAGCCTCAATACAAGGTTTTACCATTTCTGCAGGGACTGGAGGATAGTGATTACCCTTAAGGTGATAAAGTAATTGTGTTTCTAGGTCTAATACTGCATCTTTAATTCCTAGTGCTGTTACACTTCCCATATTATTTCACACTCACATTTCCGTTGCGATAGAAGGTCTTAGTATACATTTTGCCAATAGGGTCTGACAAGTTATAGGTTGCGTATTCTTTAGCATCTCCAAAGTCTACACATTTATTCCAAGCAGATACAATTTCAAGCATATCTGCGGTGCGTGTTGTTGATACCAATTCTCCGTCATAGGAGATAGTTAGTGAGTAGTTATATTCCATTATTCTGTCCAATCTAGTGTAAGTTCTAAGTCTAACTCATCTGAGTAGTCGTGGTCAAGTGAACACTCAAAGCAACGGAAGCCGTCAATCTCCAAGTTTTCTCTGCAGTCAATACAAAGAGCCTCAATAAAGTTTCCCATTAGTTATATCCTTTCATACAATATGAGCATACACTATTTATCTTGCAATAGCAATCAGACACGCTAACACGCTCAACGCTTGCATAGTAGTCGTCAAAGAATTCATCGTAGTAGTCTCTCATAGTTTTCCTTTCGTCTTGATAAATCAAGCCTATCAGATAAGGCTGACAATCTCAAACGACACGCCGTAATTCAGTAGAAAAATCTCTGTGATCTTAAACACATTAACGTAAGGTTATCCACAACCTGTGGAAAACGCCTCGGCCCATTTTTAGTTGAAATTTCAAGCAGTTTATTCACTTGCTTAGGTGATCACTTTATTTAGTGAATTTTTCTTTTATTAATTCACGAATAATAAAAAGAATTGGCAACCACAAAAATAATTGCACTAGTGAAGTTAGAAATCTATTCATTACAAGCCTCCAAAAATTTTTCCATATTAAATCGTGGGTTATCTTCTGCAAACCAAAAAGCAAAATCATCAGTTAGCACATCAAGACGGCAGTGCTCACCTTTTGAATGTTTAGAAATAATTTTTGCTACTTCTATATAGTCTTTACGAGTCATCATTTAGCAACACCTCGCAAAGTTCCACGAACACCTAAAGCGTCGCAAGATACTTTTACAGAAATTCCAACAGGTAGTTGTGTTGGATAAGTTGAGATGAATTGAGCAACCGCACCTTTTGAAGGTAGGTTAATTTTTTTAGTGTCTCCACTAAAAGTTTCTAGTTGAATTGTGTATGACATAGTTTTCCTTTCTTATTCTGAAACTTTTACTGCGATAGTGCGATAAGTGTATCCACCTAAAGGCTTGCGAATTTCTACAAGATAACTTTCGCAATCCTGATACCAAACTGCGTGAGGGTGTTTCTCTGCTGAAACAATTTCACCTGTTAGAGTTTTTGAGTTATAAGTTTTTCCTACAAGTAGGCTTTCTATTGAATAGACATTTGCTGACATTTAAGTTCTCCTTTCAAGAGACTTTCTTTTTTCTTTATGTATCTAGTTTAGCATTTTGGGGGCTAGAAATCAAATCCTAGCCAGATTATCTCAATAAGTGAGACGCTCAAGGGGTGTGAGGTTAATCACAACGCACCCTCTTGAAACAAGCCTATTTCTAGGTCTAGCAATTCTTGAGGGGTAGCCTCAGATAAATCAACCCAACCAGCACCCTGCTCGTCAAGTCTAAAAATTTCAATGTATCCCATAGTTAGATACCACCTTTCTTTATTTTCTTACTCCGTAAGTCTAGCATACAAAGTTCCAAAAGTCAAGACGACACGCCGTAACTTAAATGTG